>Ga0316189_10005201_pt1 | contig 12466 bp, 9 predicted proteins | sample LowCovwburrow_MG_FD_204930 | JGI IMG/M metagenome (GOLD analysis project Ga0316189, IMG submission 204930) | Coastal sediment microbial communities from Maine, United States - Lowes Cove worm burrow | ecosystem: Environmental > Aquatic > Marine > Coastal > Sediment | place: USA: Maine... | reverse complement strand
ATGTGTTTTTTACAATACAAAGATCATTCATATATTGTTTAAAGGTATTTTTTAAATTTAATATAATACGAACAATTATAAAACCAGTTGTGCAACCATTCTATAACCAACAATATATTATGCGTTATCCAAAACAAATATTTTGTGGTTAATCATCATTTTTAATGTGACGAGTATAGGTTGAATAAACACTATTTTCCCTGAAACCCGCCTCCACTGTACAGTCGCTGCCACTGCTTTCCAACCTGATCATAGCGAAACCTCGCCCAATTTGACCGCACTGACATGAACGGACCTCGCTCTATTGCCCTTCCCCCTGCCAATTCCTGCCTCTGGCCCAATCGATACCCTGTTACCTGCATTCTCGTGGCAACAACACTGGCATAGGGAGCTTGTAAATCAGCCGAACAGCCTGGACTGCGGTGGCGCTCGACTGTCCGGCAACTGGAGCGCAGCTCGTGCCGGCAATTTTTCTTCCAGGTACGTCAGGATCTTCTTAATGACCACCGGGTCTTCGATGCATGCAGTGAAAAACCCGCTGCCTGGCCTGTACCCGGCGCCCGTAACTTACCGTTCCCTGGCAGCTAGGATTGCCGCATAACTTGCCGTTCACGCCCAGCAAGATGTACTCACACTTCCTGCCAAACTCGGACATCCAGTTTTATAGAGAGACGTTGACCACAATCATTGCGTGGTAATTAGACTATCACCATGCTTTTTTAGCATGTCCTTCGTGTAACGATAACCTGCATCAACAATTTCAGTGATTTTATTCATATCCATAAGCTTGTAATCACCGACTGGCGGCCGCAAATAGAGATGGGAACACTCACTTACTCTTCTCTCGTTCTGGGCGCTCGCCAGCAAGGCAGACCTCATCATAATATCCATTATTCCGGGCGCGTTAGTGCGGTACTGTGGACGCAGAAATTTCTCTATAAGCAAGCGCCACGGTGAAGGGAACTCATTAATCTCAAGCTGCATCTGATTTTCATTAGAAGTATTAACACTCACTACGATGTGAGCATGCTGCTGCATGACGTCAGCAGGTAAATTATTTAACATCCCCCCATCCACTAATAACCCCTCTGAATGAATACGGGGAGTAACCGTACCGGGCAAAGCCATGCTGGCCAAAACAGCTTCCCGCAACGACCCTTGACACAAAGATATTTCTTCAGCCTTTGAGAGGTTGCTTGCTATACAAAAGTACTTTATCCAGCAATCCTCTATATCCCCATCGCCAAATAAATTTCTTGCGCTCATATCAAATACGCCATGTCTTAAAATACTAACCAAGGGTAATGTATATTTTGAGAACGGTTTAGGATGTATAAACGTTTCTTTACAATGCTGAACCATAGTAGGCTCATCATATTCAAGTGCAGCCATAGCGCCTATACACGCCCCCATACTGGTGCCACCTACGACATCAATAGGTATACAAGCCTCACGAAAGGCACGAACCACACCTATATGCGCGAACCCTCTGGCTCCCCCACCACTAAGCGTCAATCCGACTGTACGATCTGTCAGGAAGCGTGCCAGTCTATTCATGTCGTCTTTATTATTATTACGGATATGGAAGTGATGATGAGCCTTTGTTTGATTCAACCAGTGCGATGTTTTTATCGGCCTTATTAAAGAGTCCTTACACATAAGAGCAAGCACCCTTAACGGCTCAGTGACACAATTTGCGTCTGCTTCTAATATCGAATTAGCCAGCCCTGAATCAGCATCACTACTTGTATCAGCCGTGATTAACGCCATATCTGCACGAGCGACACAAATGCGTGACCATTCATTTGGTAAATGGTCAGTCACGTATATCACATAAGTGTACTTATCTTCCTGCTCGTCTAGTAATGCACCCAAGCTAGCGCAGGTGGATTTATCTGGCTTATCTAGCTGTGCGTCTTTTGAGTCCAATAGTTTTACTGCCAGCGACTTATCGAAATATCTGGCCGATGATTGCCCCCCCAAGATACCGACTATTTGTCGTGTGACCTCTTTAACCGGCGTCTCTTTATTGGCCGGGATGATGGCAATAGTTTTCAGTTGGCGTGACATTGTGTCGGTTTCTACCGACTTGCTTAACCTTTTAATCAGCTGGCACATAATTGCATTCATTAGCGCCGGATGACGAGCGATTAACTTGTTAAAGGCAGGCTTTTTTAGCTTTAACAAAACACTGTCACGTAATGCGTAGACATCTGCAGAACGTGGTTCACCAGTAAAAAACGACATTTCACCAATCAACTCACCAGGGGGTATATCACCAACGATTCGTTTCTTATCACCCTTACCTGCAACTATTTGCAATCGCCCGCTGATTGCCAGATATATATCACCGGCCGGTGCTCCCTCATGAATGATATGAGTGCCGCGAGGAGCATCAATCCATTCGCCGTTTTGATCAAGGTGGTCGATAAGATCAGGTTCAATAGAATCCAGCATCCCTTTCAGGTGTTGGGTTAGTTGCCTTAACCTAATCTCGTTATTATTCGACATTGTAATTAGTGTCTTGCAAATTCCTTAATGCCATTACTGCCCCCCCTAGCTTCAAATAGATCTTGCAGAAAGGCGGTGATACACAGCGCACCCAACAGTTGTGATTTCTTCATGGTGATTCTCTCCGTAATTTCAGTTATTGGTTATTGCCAGTCTTTTTGTTATTTGACTGATCAGAAAAATACCACAACAACAGCACATATATCACCATATGCTTAAGGTCGCTTTTGGGTCGTTCTTTCTCGTTTAGTGACACCTTATAGTAATCAACCCTAAAGGTCCGGTCTTGACCATGAACCTGCCGTTCAAGACATTCCTCGTCCCAATGAGCCATTCATACCGGGTTCAGTCGGCAGCTTTCCGGGCACTTCTGTGTGGGTGAAAATCTGAAAACCTGAAAACCTGAAAACCTGGAATCCTGGAATCCTGGCAAGCTGGTCAGGGGTGCAGACGGTCAGTTTTTTCAGATTTTCAGTTTCCCGGCCCGGTCGGCACCCTGAAGTCCTCCCCCGCCGTGGTCACGGACACGACGCAGTAGCCATCCAGTTTCACCTCCGAGTGCCTCGCTCTGTGACCCACAGTGGCACGCTCTGTGCCGTTTCCGACATGGGCATGCTCCACCCCTCGGCGACTCCCCTCCCCGCACACGGCGACTGTGTCGGAAGCTCGGTAACGGTTCGGCCGCCACAAAGACATAAACCCGTTGTGCTTCTTTATTTATCGAACAATAAATGCGCAATTTACAGATCGTTATTCTCGGAAAGGTTCGGTCTGAGGTCGGTCGAGGCCGCCAAGAAATGGGGCCACCAGAAAAGCACTTAGGATTCTTAAACTTTCCGCGCCATAAACAGAGTGACTCTGGTACTGTTAATCACTAGGTCGGCGGTTCGAGCCCGTCCCGGGGAGCCATTCAAATTCAGTGCTTACACAGCATCTACCAAACCGGGCACGCATCAGACTTGTAAACAGGATGTGCATCCGCGTTCCGCCGCCTGCATCCTTGTATAAACAAGACCACCCCGAAGGATGCCCTGGCGCCCGGCGCTATTAGCCGTTTTTCAATAACCAATAACTGTGTCCAGTTGAAACAGCACTTTTACACACATCCCGGTGAGAGCACTCTTATTTCCTTAGTATAAATATGACCTCATGTTAGACGCTTTCTGGATAGACGTCTTAACTCTATGTAATATATGTATATATAAATATGGTCAATATTTGATCAATCTAATATGAGCGCAGGTAAATAAACTGCTTGGTGCAGTTAAAAACAATTCATCCACAGAGTTATCCACACAAAATGTGGATAACATGTATTTACATTTACAAAACTAAATAAAGACCGCCCCTAATCCACATCTATAGTCATCGAGAAACTGATTATCACAAAGGCATCGTTGGCAAGTCACCGGGGCTAGGGTACTCATAATCCCAATGGTCCCAGGTATTCGAGTGGGACGCCTCAATCGAGGTCACGGGGAAAGGGTCAGGCCAACAGTTGCCATTCAATTGACAACCTTTATCGCAGGCGGCAGCCTATATCACATCCCCTTTACTATGGCGCCAACCAATAACTATGCTGCATCTATTTACTGTACTCATCCCCATTTTGTTGGCCGATATTGTCAACCCGGTTTTATTCGCTTTCATGGTATACGCGGTCGGCACTGACCGACCGGTGCGCAACTCAATCGCTGCTTTGCTTGGTCATACAACCGCTTATTTGTCCTTTGGCATCGGACTGGCACTGGCTTTTGACATCATCATGGACCGATTGGCGAATCCAGTGTTCATCGACTACGTCTTAAGCCTGCTAATCGGCACCTTACTCTTATGGGCCGCATGGGGTGTTCGCGGCGATAAGCAACAACAAAAACCGGCGCCCAATATGGAACAATTGACACCGATAAAAGCATTCGGCATTGGCGCCATCATCAATATCGTTGGACTGCCTTTCGCGTTACCCTACTTCGCCGCGCTTGATCAAATCCTCAAGGCCGACCTCACTACGGCAGATTCAGCCCTGGTGATTATCGGGTACAACATTGGATATGCCCTTCCCTTTCTGGTAGTCCCTCTGTTAGCCATCACTTTGGGTGAACGCAGCCGCCCTGTGTTGGCACGCATCAACGAGAAGGTTGATCGCGTTAGTTCCATTCTAATGCCATTTATCCTTGCCATTGTGGGCATTGCACTGGTGGTAGATGCCATCAGCTATCTCGCAACCGGCAAGGGCCTGTTTTGAACCGCGACAGTCACATAACTTGAAGTGCATGCATCGAAAGTACCCTTTATTGCAATGCGCTGCCTACTGTCTTATAGAACACGCTGCCTGATACTCAATATCGGCCATCCAGTGTCATCACCGAGTGCCCCGCCCTGTGACCCGCAGTGGCCCAGTCTCAGGCATTTCCGGGACAGCCATGCCGCAACCCTCCGGCGACCCCCCTCCCCGCACACGGCGACTGTGTCGGAAGTTCGGTAACGGTTCGGCCGCCACAAAGACATAAACGCGTTGTGCTTCTTTATTTTTCGAACAATAAATGCGCAATTTACAGATCGTTATTCTCGGAAAGGTTCGGTCTGAGGTCGGTCGAGGCCGCCAAGAAATGGAGCCACCAGAAAAGCACTCAGGATTCTTAAACTTTCCGCGCCATAAACAGAGTGACTCTGGTACTGTTAATCACTAGGTCGGCGGTTCGAGCCCGTCCCGGGGAGCCATTTAATTTTCACATCTAATTTACTTCGGCTTTCATCCCCCATCGTCCGTCATGGTGTCGGATGAAGAGATCAATTGTCACCGGGTCAGTAGTGGGGGGTCCCGGCGTGGCGCCTTTCCCGCCTCGGTCGGATCACCGACGGTTTCCGGCTTGAGCCGCCTCGACCGCCGTCACTTGCAAAAGAGCTCTCTATTGATGCTCGCTCAGGTTGAACAGCACGCACTCTCTGGCAAATAGGTCGTTCAATAGAACAGCTCGCTGATATTTGATTACTAAGCTACGGCTGATTGTAAATCAGATGTTAAATTGATATTCATCGATTCATGTATCAGGCGTTTTGCACAGTCTTTGCAGCGGCCGCAACAGGTCGCGACTTTCAGGCTCTTCTGCAGGCATACCAGAGAGCTGGCTCCGTTATCTAATTCTCGGCGAATATCACTATCCGTAATCTTGTTGCATATACATACATACATAAGCAATGGCCAAAGTAGTCAATAAGTAGAGATACTTTAATGCAAATGATAATGATTATCAATAGCGGCAATGAAATGCCATTACACTTTGTTTAATATGGTATTTTTATATTTATCTTTGCATATTCATCAAGTGTTGTACACTTTTAAGAAGATCTGCTAGCCATTCCTTCTTGTTACCAGCACAGGAATAGCCAGACAATTAGCTAAATTTTTGGAGGTGTTTGTGAAAGGTGAAGCAACAATTAATCAGGCATTGAACTCGTGTTTGAAAGATCAGCTGACAGCAATCAATCAATTTTTTCTGCATGCACGCATGGCTAAAGATTGGGGGCTGGGTGAATTCAACGAATATGAGTACCAGCGTTCCATCAAGGCCATGAAAATGGCTGATGATCTGATAGAACGTGTTCTGTTTCTGGAAGGTCTGCCGAACCTGCAGGATTTGGGCAAATTACTCATTGGTGAAAATATTCCTGAGATGCTCAAAGGTGACCTGGAGATGTTGGCAGGGATGAGAGGTAATTTGCAGGATGCCATCAAATTGTGTGAAGAAAATCATGATTTCATAAGCCGTGATGAGTTGACAGAACTCCTGGAAGAAACCGAGGAACACATTGACTGGGTCGAGTCCCAGCAGTGGCTGATTGAAAATACAGGCCTAGAAAATTATCTGCAGTCGCAGTCAGGAGATTGATCATGAAAGGCAGCAAAAAAGTTTTGAAACAACTTCAAAATCTGCTCAATGGTGAACTTGCTGCTCGAGATCAGTACATGGCTCATTCCCGTATATATAAAGATTTGGGTCTGAATAAATTATATGAACGTCTCAACCATGAAATGGAAGAAGAAACAGAACATGCTGACACACTGATGGAGCGCATGTTGTTTCTGGAAGTACAGCCTGACATGAATTCACAGGACGAAGTTCGTGTCGGTAGTAACGTCAAGGAAATGCTTCAGAATGATCTTGATGTTGAATACGAAGTGACTGCTGCATTGAAAGAGGCCATCGTAGTCTGTGAAGAAGAACACGATTTTGATTCACGAGAAATTTTGACTAAATTGCTGGATGATACCGAAATGGATCATGCTTACTGGTTAGAGAAGCAATTGGGTCTGATTAAGATGCTAGGGATCAAAAACTACCTACAATCACAAATGTGATATTCGGGACGCCTCGTCCGACGTCATCAGGTTCGAGTCCTGACGGGCCCACCATTTTCCTTGAAATTCATAGTGCTATGGCATTGAGACCAAGGGATCGGAGTCCCTTGGTGCATCCATAGCGAGGTCGTCAGAATACGATATTCAGCCGTCCGCCGAATATCCAGGCTTGTGGATTGTCTTTGTTGCTGTGGGTGTAGTCCTTCTCATATTGCACGTCGACAGTGAAGTCGACAGACCTGATAAGTTGTTTCATGTAGGCCTCGGCGGCATTCGTATAATCGATACTCTGTCTGCTCGCCCCGATCAGGTGCGCATTGTAGTGGTCAACGAAGACAGGTTGAGAGACTTGCTTTCACCGATTCACTCGAAAAGCACATCTCATAGTTCAAGAAACGTAACAGTTCTTTTTCTTCACCACTAAGCACTTCCTAATTTCCGAAACTATTCCGAAATTTACACTTCCTCTTTCCTTTCTACGTCTTACTCCTAACAGGGGTTTCTCATGGCTTTCTTAACCGTCGCCGTAATCTCTGCGCTGTGTCTTCTGGTACCCGTACTGAGGGTCTGGGGAATTATCGGCGCAGGGATTTTGATGTATTTCTATCCTTTTCCAACCCTCGGCATTCTGCTCACCGGCGGGGCTGGCTACCTTTACTTTAACAAATAACATAGCTCATTTGGCTCCCAGTTGGTCGAATACAAACAGGGCACGATCAACCATTTCTACAAGCTTCGCGCCGACGGCATTGTCTTCCCAATCTTGCATGAAGGCTATCGATATACCTGTGTCCAGGTTGCTGAAACCATACTGGCCGTAGGAGCCCGCAGTGTAAATGATATTATGTTCAGGAAAATACCACCCCTGCGATCCGTAGACGACTGGTGTTCCCAGGGCGGCAATGAGGGTTTTGCCAATTTCCGACTTGCCTAAGAGATCCTTGTCAAGGTTTTGGATCGAATCATAGAAACTCTTGGGTGCCTTTCCCTGAGCGATCCACTGGTGGAACAGCCCGTAGTCGCGCAGAGTGCAACTGATCCCGTATGAAGGGCTGGCCGTGCCATCGGCTGTCAGCGCGATGGAGCCGTCGCTGGTAGCGCCGAAGTCCTCGAAGAGGTTCGACAGCAGTTTGTTGAAATGCTGGCCAGTGACCCCCTCGGCCAGCATTGCCAACAAATCGGTGTTCTTGTCATTGTAGGTATAGACTTCGCCCGGAGCATTCTGCGTTTTGGCATTGATAACGGCCTTGCGATGCCCGGTCGGATCGCCAGGTTTCAAGCCCTGTTCGATCTCGAATACAAAAGCCTCGCCTCCTGGCACGTGATAGTCGGTCGCGGGTAGCAAGCCGGCTTGCATGTCCAATACGTGCTGCACTGTGGCTGTTCCGATGGCGGAGCCACTGAAATCAGCCAGGTAACTATCGATTGACTTATTGGGGTCGAGCTTACCCTCATCAATCAGTTTAGAGGCAATGATGCCAGCAAAAGTCTTCGACGAGGACTGCAGCAGTTGCGTCTGATCGGTTGTGAAGCCGTTGTCGTAGAATTCGCCCAGAATCACGTTGTCCCTCATGACGATGAAGCCCTTAGTCTGGGTTGAGGTTAGCGACTCAACGAAGGACCAGCCTTCGCGCAATTCCTGCTCGATGTCGAACGGGGTGTCCGTGACGGTTACATTGGCCGGATTCTTCGCTCTCATGATGTGCACGGTGCCGAAGAGGCCGTAATCATCCCAGTTCATCGATGTGTATCGATAATAGGGCCAGCTCTGCATATTTTTCGGAGTGATTTCCGAAAGTTTGAATGGCCGGTAAAAGTCGTTGAGCGTGACCTCAGTCTCGGCGTATACAGTTTTGCCAAATCCTGCGATAAGGGCACACATGCCGGCCATATAGAGGGATATATATCTGGTCTGTTTCATGGTATTTCTCCTTGTGGTCGGAATTACTGAGTTAGTTCGGCCGGTTGATTGGTTGGTTGGTTGGTTGGTTGGTTGGGCTAACAGTTATTAAACCGGAAAAGGTCCGTATAAATATATATGCAAATACGAACCAACGGCTAAAGACAAGAACATCCTGCTTCTATTGCTTTCCGGCCATTCAGGTTTTTCTCTTCAATGACCGGGTTTGGTGTGCGCCTACCTTTTAGTTAATTACTAAACGACCGGGTGCGGGCAGATACTTGCCGTTCACAGCACTACTCTGACTGATTATTTCCAAAGATGGCGAGGACTGGAACCAACCAGAAAGCGACATTCTCGACGCTGCCGGTAATGTCTCAGATGCCGCAACTTATGACATTCCCGTCCTGCAGTCTGTATTCACACTTCCGGCCACAACTTGTCCTTCCCGAACGAATAGCGAAGGGCGATAATTCAGCAATCCGGTCGTTTATGTGCTGTAGCCAGAACTCCGACGAGCGGTCAGAATACGTAATTCGCTTCCAATTAAGAACGGAGACCGAAGCCGCCGTCTCCATTGTTGCTGCTGGAACTATTAAGCCGCTTCCCTTCTTCTCCCAATTCCTATTAATCCCAGCAGGCCGGAGCCGAAGAGCCAGAGGGCTGGGGGGATGGGGACTGCGCGATCATGAACAGCCCATGCGTGGATGTATCTATCCTTGCCGGTTACTTCCTGCCAGCTGTTGTAGAAGGAGAAGAAATACGCGCTGTAGTCATACACGACTGTCTTAGACGACCAGTACCTTTTCGACAGGATATTGGAAAAAAGGTCATAGTTGCTATTATGGGATGTGGTAATCGCCAGCCGCTGCAGAGATCAAGTCAGGCAATTTTGTTTCGCCGCGTAAACAGTCCAATCACGAATAAGCCAGATGCCAGTAAAGGCAATGCTGCAGGCAGTGGTACAGCTGTTAATACAAGTGGATTCAGAAAACCACCTCTGATTTGATGCGCAACGCTTGTGCCAGCACCCTCAGGGCCCAGAGCCCAGAGTAGTGGAATAGTCTGCTCAATCGCTTCGAATGGGAAATCAAGCGGATCACCTGTGTCAGAGGCTCTCGATAGCACAATCTCCGATACTCCGCCTTCCGTAGTAAATGACTCAAAAGTTAAATCCTGTTGTGATTGTCGCACCGGGGCTGTTCTAAACGCCGCATTGGCTTCATATACATCTAAGCCGTTCAATGACGAAATAATCATGTAACCCTGGTCATGGGCCGGTGATGGTCCAAAGGAAATACCGACCCACCTGTTTTCCGGCCACATTATCGATATACCGGTCAGTATGTCATCGACCGTCACCGCAACCGATATATCACCAATCGCGGTACTTTGCGTTGTTTCTCCGCTAACTATGGCTGCATGCAAGATCCCCGGCATTAGCATGCCGGCAACGAGCATCAGCGCATACACGCGCCTACTAACCTTAAACCACTTTGTTGATTGCATTTGAAATACTTCCCTGATCATTACCAGCCCCCTGCGATTCTAACCTCACACCAATATGGCCAAACATTTTCTAGGCGTAATTCTATATCTGATCACTGATACAGAAACTGATGTAGATCAATAATTAATTAAATAACCTGATCCACCTCATTTGGTAACCGTTTCCGTGCCCGACAGTATGCACCGGCGTGCCGACACCCGAACTGCCTTCCCTGCCAGCCGGTGACGGCAACAGTTGCGGCACTCCTGCCGTTCGCTGGTCGTCAGTGCAGGGCAGGAGTTGGCCGATCCCGGTAGTACGGTGACATCGACCAGAAGAAAACCCTACATCGTGAAAACGTCGGGAATGGCGTGTATCCCGGACCTTCAGAAATTGCCAACATGAGAACGTCCGGCAAAACCCGGACTCACCACCCTACTCTACGCGCGCATCCAGCCATGTAATATTGATTCATTAATACAAAATCACATCCTGAGTTAGAGTGATCACCTAATAGCTACCTATATGGTAGTCACAAGAAGCACGAAGGTAACAAGGCAGAAGGAGACGATAATTGCCAGCCAGAACCGATTATCCGGGTGAATTGCTCAGTTAACCACCCTTCAAGGTCTGGATTGACCTCAGAACTTGCCGTTATCTGGCAGGCCATCTACTTGTGGAAAGCCGCAGAATCGGACATTCCCATCCGGTAATAATCAATGATTGAGACCTATCATCGATTCAATTCCTTCTTCCTTCAGCATGCGCTCAAATTCTTGGAACGCCTTGTTACCTGTTCCAAATTGGTCGTCCCAGACAGGGGAATTATTATCTTTTTCGAGAATCCAATCATTCGTACCAGAACTGTAGATCTCATGGTTAGGCCCAGCCAGACCTGTGTGTCATATCAATCCAGACGTTTCTTGAATCGCAGTGAAGCTATCAATAGTCCGACTATCGTGAAGCCAACAAGCCAAAGTGCATCGCCTCCGACATCGAATAACCCAGCTTCACGCAAGACTATGGCGCGAATCATACGCATGAAATGTGTCGCCGGCAGTGCCTCGGCTATCCATTGTGCCAAAACAGGCATGCCCTCGTAGGGGAACATGAACCCGGACAAGAGGATAGAGGGCAACAGGATAAAAACAGTCATCTGCATCGACTGCAGTTGGCTCTTCGCTATGGTTGAAATGATCAGCCCAAGGGTCAGACTCGCGCAGATAAATAAAAGAGACGCCAGAAATATATCACTGATATCGCCCCGTATTGGTACATTGAATACCAGGTAACCCAGGCTGAGAACAATGAAGAGCTGGATTAATCCAATCATGACATAAGGAATGATTTTTCCAATCATCAACTCGATTGATCGCAATGGAGTAGTGATTAGCAATTCCATATTTCCTCGCTCTTTCTCGCGCACGATAGCAGCAGAGGTAAACAGAATCATGGTCATGGTTAGAATAATTGCGACCAGGCCAGGAAGAATATTGATGACTGACCGTTGTTCCGGGTTGAAGTAATAGACCACTTCGAAGGTATTCATTGCTGCCTGGGTAAGAATGCCTCGACCGTCTTCCAGAGGCATATTTGTCAGTCGACCGATTGCAGAAGCAATCATTGTGTCCGAACCATCTACCAGCCATTGTCCTAACGCCCTGTGCAATTCATCCTTTGTCGGCATCCCGACTTCCCTGGCGACGAGTGGATGACGGCTCATTCGTTTGGAGAGATCATGCGGTAATACCAGCGCCGCCCTGACATCACCACGAGTAATGGCGTTCTCTGCTTCCTTAATTGACAGAAAGTGATATTGAAAATCGACAACCTGTGTCGCCCTGATCGACTCTACCAGGATCTCGCTGAAGACACTGTTGCTCAGGTTTACCAGTCCCACGGGCACATGCCGGATATTGGTGTTAATGGCAAATCCAAACAACAGCAGCTGAATTAACGGGATCATCACCACCATGCCAAATGTAAGTCGGTCCCTTTTCAGCTGGCGCAATTCCTTGAAGGTAATGGCGCCTATGCGCAACAAACCATTCACTGAGCGCGCGCTCCCGTACAACTCACAAATACATCTTCCAGAGAGGGGCGCACTACTTGCAACTCGTCGAGATTCTCCGCAGGCAGATGTAGTTCAAGCCATGCTGTCGGCTTCTCGATACGATTGCTAATCAGGACACGGAGCCGTGCACCA
>Ga0316189_10005200_pt1 | contig 12468 bp, 10 predicted proteins | sample LowCovwburrow_MG_FD_204930 | JGI IMG/M metagenome (GOLD analysis project Ga0316189, IMG submission 204930) | Coastal sediment microbial communities from Maine, United States - Lowes Cove worm burrow | ecosystem: Environmental > Aquatic > Marine > Coastal > Sediment | place: USA: Maine... | reverse complement strand
GTCGAGACTGAGCGCTTCGACGACGAGCCGGGCGAGGCGCTCGCGGAGCCTGGGGCCGTCCGCGCTCTCCCGCTCTCTCTCGACCAGGAGGGGGAATGGTCGCTGGCGCCCGATATGGACGCGCGCTTTGTGGTCTATGCGAAGCACATTCGCACCCATGAGCGGGGGCCGCACACCCTCGGTATGTCCCGGGTTCCGGGCGTCTTGCCAGGCCGGCTCCGCTGTACCTATAGCAACGCGACATTGAGCCTGAAGGTCGACGCTGATGACGGTCGGTCAGCGCTCTACCTCGACGCGTTTCAGCCGCTCACGCGGATGGAGCAGCTCCTCCTCGCCGCCTCCTCACCGGCGCAGTCCTTTGACGTCGGCCATCGGCGGGCGCGTGTTCGTCGGGTCATGGCGCAGGCGCTCCGGGTGAGCGACGGCTGCGTCGAGGCGCTCTTGACCGAGCCTGCGATGCCGCTTCGCCTCAGCGTTCCGCCCTGGGTGTCGACCGTCGTCGTTCTCGAGACCTTCGCCGACGACGGGGCGACACGACACATCGAGTGCATATGTCTAGAGCATCCGACCTGACCTCCTTGTCTGGCACCATCAGCCTCCACCTCGAGACCGTCGATGAGTTCGTCGACGCACCCCTGGGCCACTCGATGACCGTCTCGCGGACCCGGAGCATGCTGCCGTCCCAGGTCGAGTACGACCTGATGCGGCTCCCGGACCCCGGGCATGCTCGGCCGCAGGTCTTGGGCACGGGCCGCTTCGCCAAGGTCTACGCGGCTCAGCAGGTGATCGCTGGTCTCGCCTCGCGGCGGGTCGCGATCAAGGTGCTGCACGATCACGCAGGCTACGAGGAGGAGCGCCTCTTCAGCCGGGAGATCGCCCTCAACCGCGACTTCTCGCTGAACCCGACCGTCGGCGTCGCGGCGATGGTCGACATCATCCACCTCGACGCGCTGGTGCTCTGCGGCTGTGGGATGCTCTATCACCCGCGCTGCCCCCAGGGCTGCGGCTCGCTGCTCCAGCGCAAGAACCTGGAGAGCCGGCCCTTCCCGTCGCTCACCTGCGACACGTGTGAGTACTCATTGAGCGCTGAATACGTGCATGAGCGCGGTCATGAGCTCTACGACCATCGGGCAAAGCCCTGCTGTAGAGCGGAGAGCGCGACCCATGCGGACGTCGGGACGATCATCAACTTCGCGCTCCGCGAAGCGATGGTCATGGAGCTCCTCGACATGAGCCTCGAGGGCTGCGCCGCTGCGCTCGATCGACAGGAGCGGGAGGGGATCGACCTGAGCTGGTTTCAGCGGCTGCGCCTGGGCCTCGGGCTCCTGCCGGCGAGGACGCGGCTGCAGAGGATCGCCACGGAGGTCCGCCTGCTCTCGAAGATCCATCTCATGGTCCAGATCGCCGAGTCCGTGGTCGCGCTCCACGGGCACAAGCGGGTCGTCCACAAGGACTTGGCGCCGGACAACATCATGATCCGCAATGCGCCTGTCGCCCCGCTCGGGGCGGGCTTTGTCGGCGATCGGGTCGCGGCGCTCCTCGACTTCGCGGCGAACCTCCACACCGAGATCTGTGTGATCGACTTCGGCCTCTCCGACAAGGAGCAGCTCACCCGCTCCTGGTACGAGGACGCCGAGACCAGCCTCGCGGTGACCAAGCTGCCCTACCTCTCGCCGGAGGCGCGGTATCAGCGACAGACGATCGGCGCGAACCTCGACTTTGAGGCCTCACACCTCCGCTTCAAGGTGCCGCCCAGCCTGGTCCAGTCGCCGGCGTCGATCTACGCCCACGACATCATCGCCAACAGCTATGACCCGCAGCACGTGCAGGACCTCCAGATCTCCAAGGTGGAGGTCGAGGGCCGTGAGCGCTTCGCCTATTACGAGGGGATGCCGCCGCCTGAGGGGGCGCGCCTTGAGATCGTCCGACCGCTCGGGGAGGCCCATGACGTCTACGCCCTCGGCGCGCTGCTCTACTACATCCTCACCGGCCGGCACCATGAGGTCGAGCAGCTCAGCCACCTGGTCGCGTCGATCCAGGATCAACCCTGCGCCATGGACCGCAAGAGCCTCTCGCGGCGCAACAACTACGGCAACCGCTGCCGGAGCATCTCCGAGCCGTTTTGGCGGGACGAGCTGATGCTCGTGACGATCCGAGCGATGGTCCGGGGCCGACCGGAGAGCTTCGTCTGCGATCGGACGATCCGCGGTCCTGAGCCGGCGGCGGCCTTCTTGACCGAGCTCAAGCGTATCCAGCAGGGGCTGCTCGCCGACATCTTCAGCGAGCGGAGCTACTGGCGACGGGTGTGGATCTGGAGGTGCGTGGCCCTGGCCTGCCTGGTCGTGGTCGGCCTGGCCTCGCTGTGGTTCAGGTTCATGCTCCCCCTGGGGGCGACCTGACCAGATCTTGACGGCGCGTGCCCCGGACGACGCGGCGCACGGCGTCGGTGATGCGTCGGTCGCCTAGTAGGTCTTCTCGACCCCGGCGACGACGGCGTTCATCGCCGTCAGCACCCCGACAAAGCGCATGATCTTGAGCTTCGAACCCTCGACGTTGTACGAGGGGGAGACGATCGCCTGGGCGACGTTCATCTCGGCGCGATCGAGCTTGACCCAGAGCTCGTAGGGGGCCGTCGAGCGGATCATCGCCCGCTTCTTGTCGAAGGGTTCGCGGCGCAGCGGAGCCGGGGCGGCGGCCGAGCGAAAGTCGTGCGCGACGCAGGTGCCCTTCTTGAAGGTGAAGCTCGCGGCGCAGTCCTGGCCGTCGGGGGTGTCGAGGCAGCGGAGGAGCAGGGTCTCCGAGAACGACCTCGCCGCTCGCTGGAAGCGCGGCGATTCGTTAAACGCCGCGGCTATCGCCGTCATGCAGGCCTCGGTCCAAAAGCGCGGCGCGGAGCTCATCATCGACCCATCCCTCTCGCCATAGGCGGCGATCCCAACGGGTCTAGGCTAGCCCGAGCCTGACGGCCCCGTCGCCGGTCGTCTTCGAGCCTAGGCGGTCGACGGAGGTGGACAAACCCGCGCCTGCCTCGGGTAGTGTCTACGCCTCATGACGGGCACTGACACTGACACTGGACTCCCCGCGGCGATCATCCTCGATCTGGACGGTACGCTGATCGACGCTGAGCCGGTCCACGCCGAGGGGATCGCTCGGGTCTTCGCCGACCGCGGGGTCGTCCTCAGCGAGGAGGATCGCTCGTTCGTCATCGGTCACGCTTGGCAGGAGATCCACGCCGCGCTGAGGACCGGCGAGCGCCTCGGGATCGACCTGGAGACCCTCAAGGATCTGTCGATCGCGGCGAAGGAGAGGATGTTCGCCGAGGGCCTGCGGATCCCGGTCAACGAGGGGGCGCCGGAGCTGGTCCGGACGGCGGTGGCGCTGGCGATCCCGATCGTCATCGTCAGCGGCTCGAGCCGGCGGGAGATCGAGCATGCGCTGCCCCACCTCGGGATCGGCGAGCTCCTCGGGTTTTACATGGGCTGCGAGGACTACCCGCGCGGCAAGCCAGCGCCGGATGGTTTCCTCAAGGCGGCGCAGCGGCTCGGCATAGCGCCTGCGCGGACCCTCGTCTTCGAGGACAGCGAGGCCGGGATCGCTGCCGGCCTCGCGGCGGGGATGCGGGTGCTCGCGACCTCCTCGTGCAACCCCGACCCGGGGACCCCCGGGCATCAGGACCAGAGCGCCGCCCATCGGGTCGTGAGCACCCTCGCGGGCCTCGGCGCCGACGAGCTGCGGGCGGTGATGGGGGAGGAGCGGGCGTCTTGACCGGCGAGGGCGACTTCGACGAAGGGGTGGACGATCCCATCGGCGACGCGTTCGGCGACGCCGGTGAGCTGCGGATCATCCCCTCAGAGCTGGCGCTTGTGCTCCTCCCGGACACCGAGGCGACGGTCGACGCTCGCCGTCCGCTCTTCGGCGTCCCGCCCGCTCAGCGCCTGGTCACCGACGCCCTCGAGGCCGGCTTCACCCGGGTCTTTGTCGGACCTGGGGTCCGGGTCGAGCTCGGTGTCGGCGAGGAGGTCGCCACAGGTGATGCGATCGGTGTTCCGGCGCTGGTCACCCTCGAGTCGGCGGTGATCAATCGCGAGGTCCTCCAGCTCATGGTCGAGCATCCGCTCGAGGAGGACGAGCGCTTCACCATCTACGACGGCGTCGCCCGGCCGACCGCGTGGTTCACCGGCCATCTCCGCCTCTTGCCGGCGACGATGCCGATCTCTGAGGAGATCATCTGGCCTGAGGAGGTCGGCCCCGACGATGTCGCCCGCCTGGTCTACCCGGAGGATAGGCTACGGGCAGAGGCGATCGTTCGCCGTTCACGGGGGCTCGCGGAGGGGGACAGCTCGCTCTACTCGCGCTTTGTCGCGGCGCCCTTGCTGCGCGGGCTGGCGGCAGCTGGCCGACCGCTCGCCCAGGTCGAGGTCGTCGCCCTCGCGCTCGCGGTCGCGTCGGGCGCACTGGTTCTCCTCGACCCCTGGTTCGGCGCTGGCCTCGGTGCTCTCGCGCTCCTGGCCGGCGTTGAGATCGCTCGTCAACTGCCGGTTCTGCGGGAGCTGCGGGTCGTCGACGGCACAGCCTTCGTCTCCGAGGTCGTCGTGCGCCCCTTTGGACACGCGGCGTACGCGGCGGCGCTGACCTACGTCCTGGTCGCGGAGGAGGCCCGGTCGGGGGTCGCGGATCTGGTCCTGCTCGGGATCGGCGGGGCGGCGGTCTTCTTCTCCCTGGCGCAGGCGCGCTCGCTCCTCCGCCGTCAACACACGCTGCCGCTCGAGCTTCCTTCGTCAGCTGGGCTCGCGGCTCGCCTCGGGATCGATTGGCCGGCCCATTTTCGTGTGCCGCTCGCGATCGAAGTCTTCGCCCTGATCTCGGCCCTCGGCGGTCCGAACCTGCCCTGGGCGGTCATGGTGATCGCCGGTCTCGCCCGTTTGTGGTGGTGGTTCGCCTCGCCGGAGTCCCGCGATGAGCGCGCCGTAGAGGTCGCCGAACGAGGGCGCTCTGGGCTCAGCCGATCCCGGTGACGGCGGTCACCTTTTCGGTCTGGGGCGGTGCGTCGGATCCCTGCGTAGAGCCGCTAGTTTGACCGCTTTGGGGGCCGGTGCTAGCGTTCGGCAGCCCGCGCCCACCGCGGGTTCTGCACGCCATGGTACGCAAGATCCCGCTGCTTCCGCTTCGCGAGCTCATCGTCTTCCCCCACGAGGTCGTCCCTCTCTTTGTCGGTCGCGAGAAGTCGATCAACGCCCTCGAGGAGGCGATGGCAGGGGACAGGAGCATCCTCCTCTGCGCCCAGAAGAAGGCCAAGGTAAACGACCCGAAGCCCGAGGGGATCCACAGCTACGGGACGATCGGCAGCATCATCCAGCTCCTCCGCCTCCCGGACGGCACCGTCAAGGTGCTGGTCGAAGGCAAGCAGCGGGCCAAGATCTCGGAGTACGTCGACAGCGAGCGCTTCTTCCTCGTCGAGGTCGACGCGATCGACGCGCCGCAGATCAGCCTCGCGGACGAGCCCGAGCTCGCCGCCTTGATGCGCTCGGTCCAGGCGACCTTTGAGAACTACGTCAAGCTCAACAAGCGGGTGCCGCCGGAGCTTGCGGTCAGCGTCCAGAGCATCGACAACCCCTCGCGTCTCGCCGACACCATCGCTGCGCACGTCAATTTCAAGCTCTCCGCCAAGCAGGAGCTGCTCGAGACCGAGGTCGTGCGGACTCGCCTGGAGAAGCTCTACGAGCTGATGCAGAACGAGATCGAGATTCTCCAGGTGGAGAAGAAGATCCGTACTCGCGTCAAGAAGCAGATGGAGAAGAACCAGAAGGAGTACTACCTCAACGAGCAGATGCAGGCGATACAGAAGGAGCTCGGGTCGCAGGACGAGTTCAAGAACGAGATCGCCGAGCTTGAGGATCGTATTCGCCGCAAGAAGATGAGCCAGGAGGCCTCGGACCGCCTCAAGAAGGAGCTGCGCAAGCTCAAGATGATGAGCCCGATGAGCGCCGAGGCGACGGTCGTCCGCAACTACATCGACACCGTCCTGGCGCTCCCCTGGGAGGTCCGCAGCACCGACAAGATCAAGCTCCCGGACGCCCAGGCGATCCTCGACGAGGATCACTACGGCCTCGCCAAGCCGAAGGAGCGGATCCTCGAGTACCTGGCGGTCCAGTCGCTGGTCCAGAAGATCAAGGGGCCGATCCTCTGCCTCGTCGGGCCGCCCGGCGTCGGCAAGACCTCGCTGGCCAAGAGCGTCGCCCGGGCGACCCACCGCAAGTTCATCCGCGTCTCCCTCGGCGGTGTCCGTGACGAGGCCGAGATCCGCGGCCATCGCCGGACCTACATCGGCGCGATGCCGGGGAAGATCATCCAGGGGCTGCGCAAGACCGGCTCCTCGAACCCGGTCTTCCTCCTCGACGAGATTGACAAGATGTCGATGGACTTCCGCGGCGACCCCTCGGCGGCGATGCTCGAGGTGCTCGACCCGGAGCAGAACAGCGCCTTCGTCGATCACTTCCTCGACCTCGAGTACGACCTCTCGGACGTTCTCTTCATGTGCACGGCCAACTCCCTGCACACGATCCCGCTGCCGCTCCAGGACCGGATGGAGATCATCTCGCTGACCGGCTACACGGACGAGGAGAAGCTGAAGATCGCCCGTCAGTACCTGATCCCGAAGCAGGTCGAGACCAACGGTATGGGCGCCGTCGACGTCCACTTCACGGATCCGGGGGTCCGCGAGATCATCAACCTCTACACGAAGGAGGCTGGGGTCCGCTCCCTCGAGCGCCAGGTCTCCTCGGTCATCCGCAAGCTCGCGGTCGAGTACATCCGCGACGGCAAGAAGAAGAAATCCTACAAGGTCGACGTTCGGACCGTCCAGCGTCTCCTCGGGCCGCCCAAGTTCCGCCTCAACATCGCCGACGCGAACGACCAGATCGGCATGGTCAACGGCCTGGCGGTCACCGCCTTCGGCGGCTGCCTGCTCCAGGCTGAGGCCAGCGTGATGGCGGGCAAGGGCAAGGTGATGCTCACCGGAAAGCTCGGCGAGGTGATGCAGGAGTCGGCCCAGGCCGCGATCTCCTACGTCCGCTCGCGCAGCCTGGCCTTCGGCCTAGAGCCCGACTTTCACGAGGGGATCGACTTCCACGTCCACTTCCCTGAGGGGGCGGTCCCCAAGGATGGGCCGAGCGCAGGTGTGACGATCGTCGTCGCCCTCGCCTCGTCGCTCCTCCGAGTCAAGGTCCGCAAGGACGTCGCGATGACCGGCGAGATCAACCTCCGCGGTCAGGTCCTGCCGATCGGCGGCCTCAAGGAGAAGGTCCTCGCCGCCTATCGCAGCGGGATGAAGACCGTCATCTGCCCGAAGGACAACGAGAAGGACCTCTCCGACATCCCGAAGAACGTCCTCCGGGCGGTCGACGTCAAGGTCGCCACTTCTCTCGATGAGGTACTCCGCTGGTCGCTCGTCTGTCCCGACGACAGCTACTCCAACGGCACCTTCCGTGACTTCATGAACGGCGTCGACACGGCGCCGGTCGACTGGCGTGATGTCAACGCCTACCTCGAGGAGCGTCGCCGCAAGGAGCGCTCGAAGAGCGCCGAGCACAGACCCCATTGAGCCCTGGCATGAGGACGAGCTAGATCCAGCTCGGCATGGGGACACTTTGGAGAGGCTGATCCCTTGGGGGGTCAGCCTCTCTGTTCATCGCAGCTTGGGGTCCTGAAGGCCCGGAGCGCAGGGAGTCGGGGGGGGCTGTGCACCAGTCCTCGTCGGCCCTCTCGACCGCCCAGAACTGCATTCGAGCCCCCTAGGGCGGCGTTTGTTGAATCCGAGAGGGCCGGCGAGGACTGGTGCACAGGACTTCCACACGCCGAACGTTGGGTCGGGAGCGTCCTGCCGGCTCGCGCGGAGGTAAGAAGCTGGACAAAGAGACAGGTTGTGGAGCGCCTGTGCGGGCCCAGGGCGACCTGGGCCCCTACTGCCCTAGCGGTCGAAGTAGAAGCGCTCGTGGATCACATTGCCGTCGCGCCAGCGCCGGGCCGACACCTCGTGGAGACGCTGGCGGCTGCCGTTGCGGAAGGTGAAGGTGTAGATCCACTCGGAGTAGGTCAGGTTATCGCCGACAGCTCCCCCGAGGAGCTCCGCCTCGAAGGCGGCGAGGCTGCCGAGGAGCTCCTGCTCCCGCTGTCGGTTGGCCTCTTTGCCGGCGACGGGCGGGTCGGAGTTCTCCTGCATCACCACGTCATCGGCGTAGAAGGCTTCAAAGGCGGCCAGGGTCTCGCCGTCGAGGAGCATTCGGTTGAGCTCGGCCTCGCGGGCCGCCAGATCGCTTGACTCGGTCATCTGCTTGCTCTTTTGTCTCTTCTCCCTGATAGCAGGTGCTGCCGCCGCCCGACCAGGATCCGCAAGGCATGCGCTTGTCGTCGCGGGTGTGTTCGGTGAACGTCTCTGGCAAACTTGACGCGCGGATCTTCTGCGCAGGTACCGCAAGTGATCATGGAAGAGACAACACGTTGGTTGGTCGGTCTTGATCTGCTCCCGGAGAACACTGGGGTCTTTCGCATCACCTCCTGGCTCCGCGCGCGCGAGCCTGAGGCCCAGGCGATAGGCGTTCATGTTGTCGAGACGGGGCTCTTTCGCTTCCTCGGCGAGCGCGTGCCGACGATCCTCGAGGGCGCGCGCGAGCGGGTGGGTGAGGCGGTCTCCGAGGCCGGCGGGGGTGTGGAGCTCTTCGCCAAGCTCGAGGCGGTAGCCGCGAGCACGGCCGAGCGCGGGTTGATGGACGCGGCTTTGCGCCATGGGGCGCGAGCCCTCGTCATCGGTCGCTGGTCACGTCGGGGTCAGCGCTCCGTGGTGAAGCTAGGGCGGGTGGCCCGAAGGATCCTTCGAGCCCTCCCGGTTCCGGTGATCGTTACTCCCCCGGACCTGCTGCGCTCGGACATCGGCGGGGGCCCGATCCTCTTGGTGACCGATCTGAGCGAGACCTCGACGGCGGCGGCGCGTTTCGCGGTGGACCTCGCGGAGCGCTCGGCGAGGCCCCTGGTCGTCGCCTACGTCGGGGTCCCGCGCTCCCACGCCGCGCTCTACGTGCTCGACGCGGAGATGGAGGCGCTGATCGAGCAGGAGCGGCGCGAGGTCGAGGCTCGCGCCCACGCCTGGGTCGAGGCCAACGTTGCCGGCGATCCTGACGTGAAGGTAGCCTTCGGCGAGATCGAGACCGAGCTCCTCGAGCTGGCTGAGGAGCTGAGCGCATCCATGATCGTCTGCGGCTCGCGGGGGCTCTCCGTCACGGAGCGGATCTTCGCCTCGAGCACCGCGAGCAACCTTGCGGGCCTCGCGCGTTGTCCTGTCGCGGTCGTGCCCGCGGGCGAAAAAGACCAGGCATAGCCCCTCGCGCGCGGTAATGGCGGCTGAGGAATCCTCAAGGAGGGGTGAAACCTCAGGCGAGGGGGGCGGGTCGGAGAAGTATACCCGCTCGTCGTGTGGGCGGCTCAGCGCTGGATTTCGGATCCCCAGCGCTGAGCCCAAACCTTTGAGATCGTCGGTCGGCGCAGGTCGACCTGCATCTCTGCCCGCTTCGTGCCCGCCACTCCCTCCGTGCGGTCCCGAAGTGGGCTTTTTTGTGTTTGTGTGTGCTGGGCCTCGTCGTCCGAGCTCGTGAACGGAAGCCCTCGCATTGTGGGTCGTCCCCGACTCGGCCTGCTCTCGAGGGAGAGGCCCGCTCTCGAGGGAGGGGCCCGCTCTCGAGGGCTCCGCTATTTGGCCCGGCGCTCGATCTTGATCGTCTTGATACTGACGTCATCGAGCGGCCGTGAGTCAACCCCCGGCATGCTCTTCACTTTGACCTCGGAGATCTTCACTGGGATCTTTGGCTCGCACTGACCGAAGACCGCGTGCTTGCCGTCGAGATGGGGGGTCTTCGTGACGGTGACGAAGAACTGAGATGAGCCGGTGTTGGGCCCACGGTTCGCCATCGACAGGATCCCTGCCTTGTTGTGCGTCAGGCCCGTGTTGAGCTCGTCGGGGACGAGGAAGCCGGGAGAGCCGGTGCCCGTGCCGCTGCGGTCTCCGGTCTGGAGCATGAAGTTCTTGATCACCCGATGGAAGAGCACGCCGTCATAGAAGGGGGTGTTCATCCAGGTGTCGGTCTTCTTGTCGCGCCAGGGGCGGGTGCCGCGGGCGAGGCCGACGAAACTCGCGACCGAGATCGGCGTCTTGTCCTCGAAGAGAACACAGGCGAAGTCTCCCATCGTCGTCTGGAACACCGCGTAGAGTTTGCCGGCGTCGCGGTCTTTCAGGGTCTCGTCGCCCTCAAAGGCCATGTCGAGGGTGAACTCCCCGTCGATCGGATCGCCCTGCGACTTGTTGTACTCGTAGAGTTCCTCGACCGTGAGGCCCTTTGGTGCATTTTGACCCCGGCGGAAGGTTCGCTTGGGCTTTTGCTTGGCGGCCTCCGCCTTCTTGGCGAGCTCCGCCTTTTTCGCGGCCTCTTCTTTTTCTGCGGCCGCCTTGGCGTCAGCCTCCGCCTTGGCGTTGGCCTCGGCGTCCGCGGCCGCTTCTCCTTCGACCTTCTTGTCGGCGGCCTCGTCCTTTGGGGGCGGCTGGCTAGCCGTGCAGGCGAAGGCGAGGGCGGCGCTAGCGATCAGCGAGAGTCGTTGCGTGGTGAGCATTGGCAATATCTCCTACGTCAGGCCCGGCGGGCCCGGGGCGTTTTCCCACGCCGCGACCGTGTCGACAAGACAGGGGCACTTCTCGCTCGGGGCGCTCTCTCGCCGTCGACCCGAGCCCGCATCGTGGAGGGTCAGAGCCGAGTCGGCGCGAGGACTCCCGGAGCTCCCGGTTCTCGCAGGCCGTGGCAGAAGCCCTGCGTGCTCGCCTGCCCAAAATTCATGATTCGACCCGCTACAGCGGCGTTCTTGTCAGAGCCCGCAGGGCCGGCGAGGGCCCGCTCCCGGGAGCCTCGCAGCCGTGTTCGAGGGCGAGACGTTCGTTGTCTGCGCCGAGCCCGCTTCTGGCTCAATCTCGATGGATCGTCACGGTCTGGATGATCGGCGCCGGCGTGCTCTTGTCCCGGGCGCGCCGCTCGAGCTCGCGGACCACGTGATGGTCCTCGCACCGGCCGAAGATCGCATAGGCGCCGTTGAGGTGGGTGAGCTCGTTGGAGGTGATGAAGAACTGGGCAGCGCCCGAGTGCGGGCTGCCGTTGTTGGCGAGAGCCATCACCCCGGCCCGGTCAAATTTCGCTCCGGGAGAGATCTCATCCTGGAGGTCGAAGCCGGGATTTTCCCTCGAACCTCGCCGTCCAGTCTGGACAAATTGCCCCTCGATCGCCCGATGCCAGGGGAGTCCGTCGTAGTAGGGCGCGGTGACCCAGGGGCCGCCCTCCTCCTCCTGGAAGGGGCGGAGGCCGCGGGCGAGGCCGACGAAGTTCGCGACCGTCAGGGCGGCGGTCTCGGGCTCCAGGCGGCAGCGGATCACGCCGGCGTCGGTCTCGATCTGCGCCAAGAGCGGGCCTTCGCCTGGCAGGTCGGCGATCGCCTTGTCGTAGGGGAAGCGGCCGCCGTAGGGATCGCCCGCCGCTTGGTTCTCCGCGACGAGCCCGGGGATCGGCGGATCGTAGTCCCGGGGCGCGCCAGTTCCGGCGCAGGCCCCTAGGAGGCAGACGAGGCAGGGGAGGGCGCCTCGCCACCGGGAGAGAGGGGCACCTCGCGCCCGTTGTCGGGTCAGCGCATGCGATGAAGTACGCACGGCCGCGAGCATACGCTACTCTCGCATCCGGCATGGCGGCTCTCCAGCGCGGGCGACGAGCCCTCGGGCGGCTTCGGCGGGACTTCGTAGCGGTCAGCGCGACGCTCCTTGTCGTCATCGGGTTGAGCGCGGGCTGCAAGCCGAAGAACGTGTCACTGGCGCCCCCCGCAGGGACGCCGGCGATGGAGCCCGGTCACGCCGTCTACTTTGACAATGGGATCACCGTCACGCCGGTGGTCCTCGTCGGTCGAGCGCCCAGCGATGTCGTCGATCAGCGGCTCTTTGGTGAGCGCCTCGGCCATGCTGACCTGATCGCGGAGGTCACGATCGAGGACCTCTGGGAGCGCAGGCGCGGGGCCAAGGTCCAGCGCTTCGTCGAGGTCCGAGTCCAGGAGGCGCTCCTGCGGGAGCTGCCCAAGCGAAGCGTCGAGACCCAACGTCTCGAGGTTGTCAGCATGGACCCGCTCCCCGGCGAGCTCCGCGGCCAACGCTTTGTTCTCTTCGTCCGCTGGTCGCCCTCGGAGCGGCCGCCGTTCAAGCACCACCTGATGATCGCCGACGACGCGACCGTCGAGGTCATCCGGTCGATGGTCGCTCACGCCGTGGAGTCGGGGTATCTCGACAAAAAAGTGAAGAAGCGCACACGCCGCTCCAAGGACAAGAAGAGCGTCAGCTCGGCGCCGTAGGTCGATTGGAGTCGACCGGGGTCGACCGGAGCCGGAGTCGACCGGAGTCGA
>Ga0316189_10005199_pt1 | contig 12468 bp, 6 predicted proteins | sample LowCovwburrow_MG_FD_204930 | JGI IMG/M metagenome (GOLD analysis project Ga0316189, IMG submission 204930) | Coastal sediment microbial communities from Maine, United States - Lowes Cove worm burrow | ecosystem: Environmental > Aquatic > Marine > Coastal > Sediment | place: USA: Maine... | reverse complement strand
AAAGAAAAGCCACATCTTGAATAGATGTGGCTTTCAAATATTTCAATTTTGTTTTTATTCAGAATCAATGGTTACAAGATCTAACTCATAAGTTCCATTAAAATCATCGTCATTATCTCTACCTTCATATTTAAACGCAATATGAGCTGTACCAGACAGACAAGATAAATCAACATTGCCAGATTCAAGCCAATCCCCAAAAAAGTCACTCTCTTGTGCTACATAAGCATCATCAAGAATTCCCCATGTTGCATTTGCAACTCCAGCTTCAGTGCCATCCCAATCTTGAGAAATTAAAACTTCCATAGTAGCCATATCAGCAAAACTAGTTGAGCTCTCAAAGCTAAAAGTAATACCTGTATTGGCATCTAAATTAATTTGAGGAGTAATTAACCAAGCGATGCTACTTACATCATCAGATCCAAAACTTCCAACTCTCGCAGATATACCTTGTGATGCATTTGTACCCGTTTGAGTGTAAGCTTCCCATCCCACTGTTCCAGCTTCAATATAATTTGTCCAACCGTTAGCAGTAATCAAAGTATTTAGAGGTAGACCTTCAAAGTCATCTGCAAATAAATTATTATCACCCACTGTTGATGCTAAACCACAAGACACTATTAATGGATCACAACGATTCTCTTCGCCTCCAAAATCAATATCTTCAGGAGTATTAATGGCTAAATTGAAAGTGTCTCCAAAGAAATTTCTTGTTAAAATACCACTGATACTTCCTTGACCTGAAGGAAGTGGTAAAGATTTAAAATCTGCAAACGTACTAGAGCTAACAATAATTGAAGCACCAGATTGGTCACAACTTTCTAATGTACGCTCACCATCAAATTCATCTTGAGGCTCACCTGCAAATGTTGTACTAGTTCCAATAACGAGTGATCTTTCGAATTGTGAGTTGTTTAATTTAATAAATACATTTTCTAAGCTATCATCAAAATCACTAAAGGCAATTTCTGTAGGTACAATCTCTTCAATTTGAGGAGATCTTTTGATAAAATCTTCTTCTGAAAAACTTGTGATTTTTTCTAATTCTTCAGAGATTCCTAATGTTAAAACACCATTGCTTACACCAAAATGAAGCTCAACTAATTTTACATAAATTAATTGTCCAAATCGGTAACGGCCAAATAAAGGATTAACATCTATCATTACTCGTACACCAGCTGATCCTTGATCCGCTCTGTTTTGAATAATCATTTCTTCAAAAAAGTTACCCGCTTCATCACTAGAAACGACATAACCACTTACATAGTTATCTGTATTTTCTAGAGATATTACATAATCCTCTCTTAAAGCAGCTATAGCATCTTGATCGAAACCGCTATCAATATCTAGACCTAAATCGTCTATGTAACTTAAAAATTCTTGTTCGTATAAGCTTATTAATGCGTCAATTGAAATTGCCTCTACTTCTAAAACAGGCTCATCTAATACGATGTTGGGTGTATCAAAATCATCGTCTTGCACACAAGCGTTAAATACCACTAAACCGATGAGTAGTAATATTATTTTGTTAAAATTAATTGTTTTCATTTTTTGAATTTTATTTTGTTCTTTCATTTTTTTTTTAAAATCTTACATATACGTTAAGGTAGTATGTCGTGCCATTTCCAAAGAAATATCTAGGTCCAAAAAGTGGTCCGTTATTTCTAGATTGATCTTCTTCTAACCTTCTGAAATTTGATAATCGCGATTGTTCAAAACCACCAGTAACAAATTCTTGATTAAACACATTGTTAATGGTTGCAAAGAAACCAACATAATAGTCATTTACTCTCCAAGACTTTCCTCCAACAACATTAACCAGCATATAGCTATCAAATTGTTCTTGCTTAAGAATCGCTTTGGCAGCAACAGGATCATAGTCATTAAACACCGTTCCATCGTAGTCTGAAGTAAAATTAGCAGATCTAGCTAAGTTACTTGCATCAATATAAGCATTAGAGAAGAAATTACTCGTCACACCAATATTCCAGAAATCTGGATCTCTATATTCAAAACCTATTTGATAAGCGCGTTCTGGTCCTCCAGCTACATGCACATTTTTTAAATTAGTAGTCCCATCTCCAAATGTTAATGGGCCATCAAAATCGACACTAGTTAAGTATAAGTCTGGATTATTTTGGAATGTATATTGACCAATTGAAGCTGCAGCTTTTAATTTTATAGTTGGCGTTACTTGAGCTTCAATACCTAATTCAGCACCTATATGTCTTCTTTCGATATTAGTGACAATTTCTTGAACAAATGCATCACCACTATCAATTCCTAAACCTGCTAAGTCTTCTGTAAAATAAAACCCAATGTCACTTCCGTCTTTAAATCCTGAGTAGAAACCAGTAAGTCTAGCTTTTACGATTGGAGATCTAAAAATATAACTAGCGTCCACTGATTGTATTTTTTCACTTTCTAAACCAATTACAGTTGCATTAGTTTGACGCGCGTTACTGAATGAATTTCTAATACTAGGTGCTTTAGTAAAGTAACTCGCATTAACAGCTACTAAATGACGACCTGTAATTTTGTATGTAAATCCACCTTTAATACCATAATTAGAAAAGTCTAATTGGTCACTTTCACCTAAAGATCCATCATTTCCACCACCACTAAAGAAACCATTTTCATAGATACCATTTCTTTGGTAAGTTGTTTGAGATAAGTTAATACCTGCGTAGAAATCTATTTTACTGTATTTAAATTGTGCTTGTGCAAAACCACTAATAACGTCTGCATCCATTTCATAGTTGTACTTGTAGCGGTCACCTTCACCCACAATACGATTTGGGTTTAGTAAATCACTTTGTGCTAAATTTCCAGAAACTTCATCATCAATTGTACTAGCATCTTCATCTGCAAAGAAATCGACATCTAAATAACCTGTTCCTCCAAGCAGATCTTCAACACGAGCAAAATTTTCACTTCTTAGTCTTCTATAGTTGATAGAACCATTCAATCTAATATTATCCGCTAAATCAGCATCTATAATAGTATTAATGGACAATTGTTTATCTTTTATAACATCAGCTTGCACTGCGTACAAAGAATTATAACCATCATTTCTTAAGTTGGCATTTGATTCATATAACGTATTCCAATCCCATTGACCGTCATTAACAAAATTTTGTTGAGCTTCATAAGCCTGCTGATAATTATAAGGTGTTAAGTTATCAAATCGAAGTTGATAGCTTGGTAAGTTTTGGTAGTATGTTGGATCAGGATTTCTTGCACCTCCAAAAAATGAAATATTTCCATTTCCATCGTCATATAAACGGGTACCACCATTGTCAATTCTTGTATTTGCAATTTCTCCAAATTGGTAAGCAACATTTGTATTTAACTTTACTTTTGGAGAGATGTTCCAATAATGATTTAACATAAAGATTGGCTCATTTATTTTTCTAACTCTAGAGTTTCTAATTTCACCATCTTGTATTCCCCAAAAAGGGTTGTATTCATTCCCTTTTAAATCAAAAACTTCTCTAGTAATAGCCGTAGAACGACCACGTCTATTTTGAGCATATATTGCTGTAAGGTTAACACTATGTTTATCGTTTATTTTTTTCTCAACTGCACCAAAAAATGAATTAGAATCATATAATGTTCCATCTACGAACCCTTCATCTCCATAACGTCTAGAAGCCAAAACAGAGTAAGACCATCCGCCTTTTAACAAACCAGAGTTGTAACTACCCATAATACGACCAGTATAACTTCTATTTGCAGAAGCGTATGATACACGACCACCTTGTCTGTACTTGGAGGCACGCATTATGATGTTGTTTGTACCCGCTAAATCTCCAAAAGAATAGTCATTTGCAGACATACCCATTGTAAATTCTTGGTTACGTTGCACATCGTTTAATCCACCCCAGTTTCCCCATTGTGGTCTTCCGCCAAATTGCTTATTCATTTCTACACCATTGATAAGTACTTTGCCATTAGCATTGTCTAAACCTCTTGGTCTAAAAAATGTCGCACTAAAATCAAAAGCCGCAGCATTTAAAAATACATCTCTAGACGCTTGAAGTAAGCCAGAAATATTATCGGTTAATCCGTCATCTTCACTATTTAAATTATCATCAGAAATTGAAATAATGAATAAATCCTTTTTATCACTGCTATCATAATCTAAGGTCATACCGCTAATGTCTACGGTTTTACCTTCGTTTATTACAATAGGATAACGTTTTGTGACGTAACCTACTTTTTCAACTTTTAGCATTTGTTCTCCTAGAGGAACAAGAGATTGAAATTGAAATTCACCGTTGGCATCAGTGTTAACTGATTGACCAGTTTCTTCAATGGTAATCGTTACATCAGGAATAGGCTCTCCTGTGATACCATCTAACACACTACCTCTTACGATAGTCTCTTGTGCGAAGGATGTCAATAGGGAGAACATTCCAAATAAAATAATAAAAAAACTTTTTTTCATGCCTAAACTTTAGTTAATAATTTGGTTGTGCATTAAATATTGATTATTTAAAGCTCGCAAATTTACATTATTTATAATAAATACATACTTTTGGCTCGACATTTGTAAACATGATTACAGTAACATAATAATTAAACTATGAAACCACCGTATTTTTCTTTAGCAATTATCTGTTTTTTAATAACATTTAGTGGCTTTTCGCAAGAAGAAAAAAAAGAAAAACGATTTAAAATCCATACTGTAGCATTTTACAATGTAGAGAATTTATTTGATACCATTAATGATGTTACTAAGTTTGATGAACGCAGTCCAATGATGGAAATCAAGGCTGACAGAGCTGGTATTTACAAAAAGAAAGTCAATAATATGGCAAGAGTTATTGCTGATATTGGAGTTGATGTAACTGGCAATACACCGGCTATTATTGGTGTTTGCGAAGTTGAGAACAGACAAGTATTAGTTGACGTTGTAAATCATCCATTATTGTTATCTAAAAACTACGGAATCATTCACTACGAATCTCCAGATGTAAGAGGAATTGATGTCGCATTGCTTTATCAGAAAAGATTGTTTAGACCTACAAGTCATGAATCTTTTGAATTACTCATTTATGACGACAAAAGAAAGCAAGTTATTACAAGAGATCAATTATTAGTGAGTGGAGAATTAGATGGAGATCCAATTCACGTGATTGTTAACCATTGGCCATCAAGAAGTGGTGGTGAGGAGAGAAGCCGATCAAAACGAGTTGGAGCCGCGAAGCTTAGTAAAAGAATTATAGATTCGATACAATCTAAAGACCCCTATGCTAAAATATTTACAATGGGTGATTTAAACGATAATCCTACAAATGAAAGTGTAAAAGACGTTTTACAAGCAAAAGCCGAAAAAGAGGATGTAGATTTGAAAGGAATTTATAACCCTTTTGAAAATATGTTTAGTAAAAAAGGTTATGGAACTACTGCTTATAGAGATGCTTGGAGTTTGTTTGATCAGATTTTGGTAACTAAACCACTAATTGAAAAGGATGATTACTCGTCGTTTAGATTTTATAGAGCTGGTATTTTTAATAAAGAATATGTGACTAACAAAAGAGGACGTTGGAAAGGCTATCCTTTTAGAAGTTTCGCTGATGGTGGATTTACAGAAGGTTTTAGTGATCACTTTCCAGTTTATGTATTTGTCATAAAAGAAGCAGAAGAACAATAAACGCTTTTCAAGAAACAAAAAATGCGCTATGAAATTCATAGCGCATTTTTTGTTTTAAACATTTAATATATACTACAACCAATTCGCCCAAGGAATTCTTGATAAAACTAGAAGTAAACCTAAGGTATAAAAAATGGCTAACATCTTAAACTTAGGTTTAGACGTTAATTTCTTTTTATGCTTTGAATAGCCAATAGTAATAAAGGCTACAGCTAAAATCCCAACAAAAGGATGCTCAACAGCCAACAAACGAGAAAACGAGTCTAGTCCACTCATACCGTTTGTAGTTATGTTTTTTAACCCGAAAGGTGAGGTGAAATACAAGACCAAACCTATTAAAAGCTGAATATGCGTTACGATTAAAGTAAATAAAGAAATTCTGAAATCTACAGCATGAAATTCTTTATCACTAAAAAATTTAATCAATGCATTGAAGGTCGCTAAGACTAACATAAATAACACTAGGTAAGCCCAGTAAGAGTGAAGTATTTGAACTGTTTCGTACATTGTTTATAGTTTTATAATTATGAGCGCAAAGGTAATAAATTTTATAATGTATAATTTGGGTTAAAGGAGATGTTTATTCTGAAATTGAAATCTGTCGTTTGGCTTCATTTCCAAATTCATCAACAACAGTAATAATATGTTTACCTGCCTTAGGAAGTATCGCCAACTCATGAATGTCTTTTGTAGCACCAACGTAAGTTTCATCTAAATACCAATATACATTAGTTTCGGGTTTAGAATGCGCAATTTTTAAAACCAGGTCGTTGATGTCTCCATCAAAATCTTTCGGAAGAAAAATAGAGTTGTTTCTCTTCGGATAAATAAAATCCATCGTTACTTGAGCCTCACCTGAACAATCCAATCGTAATTTTGGAAGCGATTTATAAAACGGATTCTTAGTTTTATAATAATGTGCTTTTAAAGGCGATAATACAAACCAAGGTATATGTTTAATAGCACCTAAATCCTCACATGAAGAGTTAACCTGATAGGTTTCTGTAGCATCAACATGCGCTAAAATGTGATACGGACAAGGTTCAGTCTTTAAGCCACTGATTTGAATAAAGTATTGGTGTGTATCATCACAAATTGGCGATGCACGATGCCCACTTTTTGAACAGATAGTGACCTCTTGCATTTCATCAAAAGGTTTTGCAAACCAATCACTATTGGGTAGAACATCAAACACGTCAAATAAAATTGGAGCAGCAGTTTGAACACCAATAAGACCAGGACGTCCCTCGCCATCAGCATTACCAACCCAAACACCAACCACGTAATCTTTTGTTGTACCAATGGCCCAAGCATCTCGAAAGCCAAAGCTCGTTCCTGTTTTCCAGGCAATTTGTTTGGTGTCGTCAAAAAACTCCCAGCTTTCATCACCTTCAGGTCTGTTAACTTTTTTCAAACTTTCATAAGTGAGATAAATTGAAGCCGCATCAAATAAGGTTTTGTCGGTTGATGTGTTTCCGAAGTCTACCGTTTCCGAAGCCATAAATGTTGGTTCAACAAATTCATTACTGTAATACTCACTTGACGTTTCAGAAAAATGATTTAAAGTTGATGATAAGGAAGCATAGCTTTTACATAAATCCCAAAGGTTACTTTCGGCACCTCCAAGAATAAGCGATAATCCATAATGATTGGCATTATATTTTAAATCTTTCAGTTGTAATTGCGTTAAATACTGATGAAACCGATCCAAGCCAAAGTCTTGCAACATTTTTACCGCAGGAACATTTAACGAACGCGATAACGCACGACTTGCAGGAACTACACCATCAAATTCCTTATTGTAATTCTCTGGATTATAGCTCCCGAACTGACTAGGAACATCAGTAACCAAAGTATTTGGTAAGAGATCTCCAGCATCGAGCATAGCCGCATATAAAAACGGTTTTAAAATGCTACCAGTACTTCTAGGTTTGTCAATGATATCAACATCTTTTTGATGTGCTCTATCTGTAGGAGTGTTACCAATATAAGCCAATACTTTTCGGGTATGTACATCTAAAACCAATACAGAGGCATTATGAATTTCGTTTTGTTTTAAAATGTTATACCGATTGTTTACAATGTGATTTACACGCTCTTGAAGTTCAGAATCTATCGTTGTTTGCACACGTTTACCACGATTTGTTTGTGCTACTTTTTGTAAAAGGTGAGGAGCAATTTGTGGTAAGGCATATGGTTTTTGAGGTAGCCCTTCAGCAATTGATAAATCATAGGTTAACGAATCTATAATTTGATTTTCAAGTAATTTTTGAAGTAAGCGATTACGCTTTTTTAACAACCGTTCTTGATTTTTTCCAGGATAAATCAAGCTCGGCGCATTAGGTAAAACCGCTAAAGTGGCGTTTTCTGCCCAAGACAATTGGTGAGCATCTCTATTAAAATAACGCCAAGAAGCCGCATCAAGTCCAACCACATTGCCTCCAAAAGGTGCATTACTACTATAATAGGCGAGAATTTCTGATTTCGAATCACGGAGTTCTAATCGTGTGGCTAGGATGATTTCTTTAATTTTTTCAAGATATGTTCTTGATTGCCCCTTTCTAGACAATCTAATCACCTGTTGCGTTAACGTACTTCCGCCACGTTTCACTTCTCCAGAACTGATGTTGTCACTCAAAGCTTTAACAATCGAAATAGGATTAAATCCAGGATGATTATAAAAATATTCATCTTCAAATTGTACAATACAAATTTTAAATTTCTCCGGAATACTATCGTTATGAGGAAATCGCCATTGACCATCCGTTGCAATTTGTGCTCCTAGTAATTCGCTTTTGTTGCTTGTAATAATTGTTGCTGTAGGATCTTTAAAGAGGTTACTAGGTAAACAGAAATAATAGACAGTGAATAGAACTAAAAGCACTATCGTTTTCTTTTTATTGTTTTTTAAGTATGTAGTTAACCTATACATCTACTGCACTATAACGTTATAGTTGATTTTAAACAAGGATGTTGTTTTAAATATAATTATTTTGGAGTCTATGACCTTTAATATATACGTGGGAAAGTACTTCAATAATCTTAATGTAATCATAATTTTGAGCATTTTTTTTTCTTCGGAAATAGGATACGCTCAATTAGGGTTTTGCCAAGGAAATTCTAATGACCCAATCTTTGTTGAAAATTTTGGATCGGGATCAGATTATGGACCAGAATTGCCATCGGGAACAACAACTTACACTTTTGTGGGATTTGATGGCCCACAAGACGGTGAATATACTTTAGGAAGTAGTACGTTTGCTTATGGATGGAATATGCCAAGTGATCACACACCTGGAGATACTGATGGAAAAGCACTCATAGTCAATGCTAGTTTTACTCCAGGAGAGTTTTATAATATATCTATTAATGGTTTATGTGAAAATACAACCTATGAATTCTCTTCTTGGTTACAAAACATATTACCCAATTCGGGATGCGGAAATAATGGGATTCCCGTAAATGTTAGGTTTGAAATTTGGGATATTACCGATACAAATTTACTAGCAAGCGGTGATACTGGAAATATTTTTGGTTCAGCGACACCAGACTGGCAGCAATACGGCTTGGTTTTTCAAACCTTACCTAGTCAAACGTCAGTCATCTTAAAAATGATTAATAATGGGGTTGGAGGTTGCGGTAATGATCTCGCTATTGATGATATTGCTTTTAGCACCTGCGGCGATTTTATTACGGTTACCGATACTAACAACAATGTACAACTTGAAGTTTGTGAAAATGAAACACCATTCAGTTTACTCTTAACGGCTACGCCAGACTTTTCAGTATATAACTCACATTTTTATCAATGGCAAGAAAGTACAGATGGTATTACATGGACTGATATATTAGGTGAGACTAATGAAACAATTAATGTAGCTATAACAGCATTGAGATTTTATAGAACAAAAGTTGCTGAGGATGCTATTAATCTAGGAAATTCACAGTGTATATCGTTGTCTGACGTATTTCAAGTAAACGTTAATCCAAGTCCAGAAGCACCAATTAGTAATGGCGATGTTAGTTTTAATTGTAATCTTAACGAAGCTTTATTATCGGTTACAGTACCTTCAGGAATTGCTGTTAATTGGTATGATGCACCAGCAGGTGGTAATTTGTTGACTTTAAATAGCTCAACCCATTTAGTAACAGCTGAAGGAGATTATTATGCGGAAGCTATAGATGAAATAAATGGATGTAAATCACTTATACGTACTGCCGTTAGTGCCTTAATCCTAAATCCAGATGCTCCAATAGGAAATGGTAACGTTGGGATTAATTGTGAAACTAATGAGGTCGAGTTGCAGGTTTCTGTGCCAATAGGTGTTATAGTGAACTGGTATGATGCAGAAGTAGATGGGACTATTTTACAAGTTAATAATATATCACTTATAGCTACAGATTTGGGGACTTATTATGCAGAAGCTGTAGATGAAATAACAGGATGTGTGTCGTTAACGAGAACGGCTATCAGTGTTTTAGCGGAATTACAATTTGGCAATTGCATAATTCCTCAAGGTATTTCACCTGGTGTATCACCTGGCCTAAATGATGAATTTGACTTAAGTAGTTTTAATGTTAGTAAGCTTGAAATTTTCAATAGATATGGAACGTTAGTATATTCAAAGAAGAATTACAGTAATGAATGGTACGGACAGTCAAAAAATGGAGATGAACTGCCTGTGGGCACTTATTTTTATACAATGGAATATCAAAATGGAAAGCGCAGAAGCGCTTGGGTTTATATAAACCGATAAATAAAATTTAAAATTTTACAATGTGTTTTAGTTTCAATATAAAGGATTCCTGTTTTTTTCTTAAAATAGTTCTAATTTCTTGTGTTTTTTTTACATCAAAATTGACGTTCGCGCAACTTGGGTTTTGTCAAGGGAATTCTGGTGATTCCATATTTTTAGAAGATTTTGGGACAGGACTGATAGATGCACCATTACCTCCTGGAACCACCACCTACACTTATGCGAATGGCGGAGAACCAATTGATGGATTGTACACCGTTTCGAGTAACACCAACTATTTTGATTGGTTCAGTGTTCAAGATCATACCATTGGCGATGTTAATGGAAGAATGCTTGTGGTTAATTCTGCATCAGCAGCTGGGGAGTTTTATCGAACGACTATCAATGGTTTATGTGAAAACACGTCTTATGAATTTTCATCTTGGATATTAAACCTCACGCCAGCCGGTGGGTTTTGTGGCGCTGGAGCAATTCCAGTCAATGTGAGATTTGAAATTTGGGATAATACAGATACTAATTTGCTAGCTTCAGGAGATACGGGAAATATTAATAGCACAAGTACACCAATTTGGGATCAATACGCATTAGTTTTTCAAACAATACCAAGTCAAACCTCGGTAATTTTAAAAATGATTAATAACGGTTCTGGAGGTTGCGGAAATGATTTGGCTATTGATGATATTGTTTTTAAAAGTTGTGGAGATTTTATTTCAGTTGCCGATACTTCTGGTAATCCAACAGTCTCTTTATGTAGTAGCCAAACACCTTTTGGAACAACATTAATAGCGACACCGGATAACGTAGTTTTCAATAATCATTTTTACCAATGGCAAGAAAGTCCGGATGAAAATATTTGGACAGATATACCTGGTGCAACAAACGATAATCTCGTGCTTACAGGAATAACAACCACAACGTATTATAGGGCTAAAGTAGCAGAATTTGCAGCAAACCTGAGTAATTTAGATTGTATTACATTCTCAACAACCTATTCTTTAATTGTTAATCAAGCACCTAATCCACCAACCACAGAATGTTGGGAAACCGCAACTATAAATAGTACAACGTGTACTTGGGAAGTTACAGGTACGCAACCTGTCCAGCCAACAACAGCGTGTTGGGAAACGACTGCATTTAATACTACAACATGTACATGGGATGTTTCAGGAACACAACCAGCGCAACCATCAGGATTGGAGTGTTGGGAAATCGCAACATTCAATGACGCATCTTGTTCATGGGATGTTTCAGGAACTGAACCTACAGAACCCACAGTTTTGGAGTGCTGGGAATCTACGAACTTTAATACAACAACCTGTAGTTGGGAAATTATAGGATCACAACCAGCTCAACCGACAGGATTGGAGTGTTGGGAAGTCACAACTTTTAATGATACCACGTGTTCATGGGATATTTCAGGAACTGAACCTACAGAACCTACAGGCTTAGAATGTTGGGAAACTACAAATTTTAATACAGCGACGTGTAGTTGGGAAATTATAGGAACACAACCAGGGCAACCAACGGGTCTTGAGTGCTGGGAAATCACAACATTTAATGATACCACATGTTCATGGGATGTTTCAGGAACGCAACCTACAGAACCTACAGGCTTAGAATGTTGGGAAACCACGAACTTCAATGCAGCAACGTGTAGTTGGGATATTTCAGGAACACAACCAACTCCGCCAACTACGGAGTGTTGGGAAACTGTAACGTTTAATAATGTATCTTGTTCATGGGATGTTTCAGGAACACAACCTGCAGAGCCGACAGGACTAGAATGTTGGGAAACTACAAATTTTAATACAGCGACTTGTACTTGGGAAATTACAGGAACACAACCAGCCGAACCATCTCTTGAGTGTGGTGAAACGGCAACATTCAATACGATAACATGTTCTTGGGACGTTAGTGAAGGAACAGATATAATCGCTAACACACCAACGCCTTTAGAGTATTGTGATCCAGACAGTGATGGTTTTGGTGTTTTTGATTTAGAGAGTAAAGACATTGAGATTACGGGAGGCGATCCAAGTTTAACGGTGAGTT
>Ga0316189_10005198_pt1 | contig 12468 bp, 12 predicted proteins | sample LowCovwburrow_MG_FD_204930 | JGI IMG/M metagenome (GOLD analysis project Ga0316189, IMG submission 204930) | Coastal sediment microbial communities from Maine, United States - Lowes Cove worm burrow | ecosystem: Environmental > Aquatic > Marine > Coastal > Sediment | place: USA: Maine... | reverse complement strand
ACTTTGTAATATATGCCAACCCGAAGTCTGTCCCAAAAATGGATGTAAATTTACTAATCCTTTTACAAGACCAAACTCATTTAACCATTTAATAGTTTGAATGTAATAGGATTCATTATCAATAAGATAGGGAGAAGAGGCGCATTTTGCTAAAATTAAAATCGTTGATGTAAATAACATTATTTTAAAAAAAGAGGAAAGTCCTAAGATTTCTTTTTTTAATAGCGAAAATGCCTCCTTAACATTCTCTATGCAAGCATATCCAATAGCAATTGTTATGGAAAGCAGAATGAGATGAAACTCCCAATTAACCCGAATAAAAATTGAACAAAACGTGGTTAACAAAGTAATACCAAAAAAGCCGAAGAATATGAGTACAACGGTATTTGTATTTTGGAGTTTTATAACGCTCTTAAAACCTACTCCAATAATTAGGGAAATAGCAATACTATATAGCCAAGACATTGCAATTAATAACATGGGGTAAATTTAAGTTATGATTTTGCCGTCCACCATGGTTAATTTTCTATCGGCCATATTAGCTAATTCTTCGTTATGAGTAACAATTATAAAAGTTTGCCCGTATTCATCACGAAGTTTAAAAAACAAATTGTGCAAATTTTCTGCAGACTCACTATCCAAATTTCCAGAGGGTTCGTCAGCAAAAATATATTTTGGGCTATTAATTAGTGCACGGGCAACAGCCACACGTTGTTGTTCACCCCCAGAAAGCTCATTGGGTTTGTGGTTATAACGATGAGATAATCCTAAAAAATTTAATAATTCTTTTGCCTGTGTTTCGGCTTCTGTTTTTGAAGTGCCTTTAATAAATGCAGGAATACAAACATTTTCTAAAGCTGTAAATTCAGGTAATAATTGATGAAATTGAAATATAAACCCTAAATATTCATTTCTAAATTTTGCTAATTCCTTATCATTTAATTCAATAATGGATTTGCCATTCATTACTAATACAGGATTTTCACTTTGCGATGCTTTATCCAAAGTTCCTAAAATTTGCAATAATGTGGTCTTACCTGCTCCTGATGGACCTACAATGGAGACTACTTCACCTTGTTCAATATGCAAGTCTACACCTTTTAATACGTGCAATTTATCGTAATACTTGTGAATATTTTTAGCTTCAATCATTAATTGTTTTTAATTTATATAAAATTTACAGTATCAATTGATTATGAAAGAATGTTCTAATTAAGCTGAAAAATACTACTAAATAGTGTTATGACCAATACTTAAGAAGATTTCTTAGTAAATATGCTTTTAATATTGGAATAGTCGATAAAATATTGCAAACGCAATGAGAATGTATGTTGTATGGGTTGTTCAAATAATGTGGATAAACTTTCTCTATAGCTATCATTTGAATTGTCATCGATATTAAACAACTGATTTCTATACAAAGCCGTTAGAAAACTGCCTGGTGCAAATTGCCAAGAATAGCTGAGGTCTAAATTCCAAGTGCTGAAATTTACATCCGGGTTTTCATCTAAATCACTGGTAGTAATACCTTCATTCGTCGATAATCTACCTGTATCTAAAAGGGTAAATAATTTATCATCGTAACGCACAGTATCCCAATAATTACGAAATACCAAATTTAATGAGTGAAACGGATTAAAGTTATAATTGGCTGAAATGCTATTTTCAAGTATTTGTCTATTTCGTTCTCCAAAAACTGGTTCTTCATTGAGTTCAGATGCATAACCTCTAGAGCCATTATTGATATTAAGTTCCAGGCCGTAAGTCAACAAAAAATGATTACTGATGCGTACTCTTGGTCTAAATTCAAATTCATAAGAAACCAAATCACGTCCATCTTCAAAAAGTGTGGCAGCATTAAATTCAATATCCAATGCGAATTTTTTGTTGTAATTAGATGAAAATGAACCACCTGCACTTACAACATTTTCATAAATAAAGAATTTACCATCTTCTCTGGCTTCGAAATAATCATACTGCTTACCAGGTTCTATATTTAATCGAAACCGATAAAAATTTAAATTTTTGGTTTGAGCTCGATAATTGAATCCAAAATTCGTACCTGTAAATGTATTTGGATTGGCTAATTTCCTATAATTAAAATACCCATTTATTGAATAATTATTGAGCTTTCCGCTTGGCTCAAATGTTTGGTACCAAACATCAGCACCAAAATTATTGAAGTTGTTTCTAAATTGAAGCCCAAGGTCATTAATATCATATTTTGTATCGGCATAGCTATGGTAAAAGCTATACCTTAAATTTCCATGGGTTTTTCGAGCAGCAAAGAAGCTACTATAACCTGTTTGAGTTCCATCGGAAAGATTAAGATTACTCATTTTTACCTGCCCATCGATATTATAGGTATTTCTCTTATTGCTGATATCTGCTATTAATGCTGTAACATTGGCATCCCTAAAATTGCCTTCTCGCAGCACATTAGTGTTTACAAGGCTTATCGATGAATTTTGATTAAATTGTTGATCCAGAACAATGATATTATAATTGGCAAAAGGTTCAACGGTTTGTTGCCTAGTCGCTCCAGTGATACTGTTTTTTATAGTAACATCCGTTTTTTCGGTAATGGAATTAAAAACGCCAACACCAAGACCTTTTTTAGTTCTTCCAGAAACCTTTACAGCATTTAAAACTTTGATATCATTTGGGTAATCCACAAAATCTTCATTCTCATTAAGCTCAATTTCTGCGGAAGGCCCTCCACCAACACGACGGGAAAAAAATAGGTTTCCTTTATTGAATAAATCCACGCCTTCTGTAAAGAATTGCCGTTGTTCAGAAAATGTTTGCTCAAAAGGGCCAAGATTAAGCACAAGATTGTCAAATCCTGCCTGACTAAAATCTGGGATTAATGTGGCATCTAATGTGAAATTTTCTGTAATTCCGTATTTAACATCCAATCCAAAATTTAGGTCAGTATCGGTGTCTCCATCAAAAGTGTTTACTAATCCTGATGCAAATGGATATAAATTTAATCTCACAGGTGGTTCAATATTTTCTATTCCTGTTAATTCACCATGATATAATCCAGTCGAGCCTTTGGTAGCATCAATAGGGTTCCAAGTATAGCGTGAACGATCACGTCTAAATTCTCGATGAAACTGAACTCCCCAAGTTTGTATGTCTTGGTTTTCGAAACGTAACGCTCTGTATGGAATTTTCATTTCCACAGCCCAACCATCATCATTTATTTTTACTGCACTGTCCCAAACGGCATTCCAACCAAAATCTTCATTATTTAAAGTAGCCACAGCATCAGCTTGCGTACCCGAACTGAACACAACAAACATGGTATTGTTTTGGGCATCATTGTTCGGATTTAAAATAAGCATAAAGAAATCATTCTGACCAAAATTGTCCCTACTCGTAAACTGGCTCATTATTTTTGAAGGATCATCATATAAGTAAGCACTAAAATAAATGGCATCATCGTCATAAGTAACTTTCACTTCGGTTCTGGTTTCTGCAGTTTCAGGAACACCCATTTCTGGTCTAAACTGAACAAAGTCGTTTGCTATTTCAAGACCTTTCCAAGCGTCGTCATCTAAAACACCATCAATTTTTGGAGGGTTTGAAGTTCTTTGTATATTAAGGGATTTTTTTTCTTGAGCTATAGATAAAGAAACACAGAACAATAATGAAACTATACAGAGGGTGTTTTTCATTTTGAGGGTTAGCTTTTTTTGATTGATTGACGTTGGTCACCTTTACAAGGACTTTTTAAATAGATGCTTGTTAAACCAAAACAAAATTACATTTAGATATTTCTGTAAATTCATAAGTAAACGTTAAAAAGACTAAGAAAGTGTTAATAATTAGTAATAATTTCTTAAAATATTAGACAAAGTAATTTTTACTTAACTTTAGAGAGATAGAAAAGCAAAGCTATTTTAATTGGATAAAATAAAAACTGATGCCATATAAAAAATTTGAAGAATACAGTATCAAGGTGACAGACGATGTTAAAGAGCGTTACCAAAACATTATAAAAGATTTAGGAGAAGACGTGTCTAGAGATGGTCTTTTGGATACTCCAGAACGCGCTGCAAAGGCCATGCAATTTCTAACTCAAGGTTATGAGCAAGATGCTTCAGAAATTTTGAGAAGTGCTATGTTTAAGGAAACATATGATGAAATGGTCATCGTCAAGGATATTGAGGTGTATTCACTCTGTGAGCATCATATATTGCCGTTTTTTGGGAAAGCACATATAGCTTATATCCCGAATGGTCATATCGTTGGGTTGAGTAAAATACCAAGAATAGTTGATGTTTTTGCGAGACGTTTACAGGTTCAGGAACGCTTAACAGAACAAATTCTTAACTGTATAGATGAGACATTAAAACCTCAGGGTGTTGCGGTTGTTATAGAGGCATCACATATGTGTATGATGATGCGAGGTGTACAAAAACAAAATTCGGTAACAACAACTTCAGGGTTTAGGGGTGCTTTTAAAAACATTGAAACAAGAACGGAGTTTTTAAAACTCATAAGTGAGAAATTGTCATAATAAATTTGGTATATTTCTTGTTATGTAAATACAAAACAACACCTTATGAATTTTAATGCCAAGAGAAAATATAAAAAGTTAGGATATAGCATCTTTTTTGATGCTTTAGGATATGTGTCTTTTGTATTTTTTCCATTTGATATTGTTTGGGCACCAGCGGCGGGCTATTTAATGACAAAACTATATAAGGGTAAAGCCGGCAAAATTGCTGGGGTAATAACCTTTATTGAAGAAGCTTTACCGCTTATGGATGTAGTACCTACGTTTACGCTAATGTGGCTATATACGTATGTATTTAAAACCAATGAAACAATAATAGAAGTATGATAAAAGCACTCATTGAGTGCTTTTATCTATAAATTGTATGTCATACCAAAACTAAAATTTCTACCAATGTTAGAAATGCCATCTGGTTTTAAGCGTGATAGGTGGTTAACATAAGTTTTATTGGTTATATTCTTAACAGTTGCTCTTAAAAATAGGGGGTTGTTAAATAATTTTATTTCTCCTCCAAAACCAGAGCTTAACAAACTATATGCATTTGTTATTGTTTCAAATGAATTTATATTGTCTTGCTTAAATGTATGATTTAGTGTTACAAAAGCATAAGCGTTTTTAATAGCACTATTTTCAAATTCAACTCTTAATGTGTTTTTGAGTTTGTTGGCAGGTATAAGCGGTAAATACTCTCCATTGTTTTGCTTCCCTGTAACCGTTTCAAAGCTACTTTCAATATGCAACCAATCTAAAGGATGTGGATGAAAATGTAACCCAAATTCACCACCGTATAATTTAGCGTCATCTTGTAAATATAAAAAAACAGGGTCGTTATTAATAATATCACCATTTGGAGATAAGAATATGTAATTGTTGATTTTATTGTAGAATCCATTGGCAAATAGTTCAAGATGTTCACTGTTGTATTCAATAGAAAAATCGGATTGAAGGTTTTGTTCACTTTTAAGGTTAGGGTTTCCTATTTCATAACGATTGGTCCCTTCATGACTACCTTCGGATGTCAATTCTGCTAAATTTGGAGCTCTAAAACCTGATGCTAAATTTAATCTTAAGACAATTTTATCAGAAATATTTTGCTTAAATCCTAAAGCACCATTAAAGCTGTTGAAGGATTTATTGAAACCATTTTCAATATCAATTTCTCTTCTGTCAAAACGTGCACCAATCTGAATATCTAATTTATCTAAATGAATATGTGAAGTTGCAAGAATGCCCACATCATTGGTGATAGCATTTGGAATTAATTGTTCTTCACCATAATTGGTATTGGTTTGATTCATGCCTTGTGCACCAACTATGGTTTCAAATTTGCCTATTTGCGGAAGATTGTATTTTAAATCATAATTAAATGTTTTGAGTTTCATGTGTAGTGCAGCCTCTAAAACTTCTTCATTATGATCTTCTTCATTTTCCTCATTCTCATGATCCTCGTAATCGTGACCATGTTCTTCTTCAAATTCTTTTCTGTCATTGTAAATAAATCCTAAGTTTAATTCAAAGCTGGAGTTGTTAAGAAATAGTTTTGATTTCGAACTGAATATGTGGTTGTTTATTTCTTGATTTGGCAATAGTGGATTAGTATTGGTATTTTGAATGCCAATTTCTTCAGGAATCCCTAGTTTGCTAGCATTAAGATTATAGCGGAACTCAGATTTAAAATGAGTAGCTTGATATTTTATAGCCGATTTAAAATCTTGTTCCTTGAATCGGGTGTTTGTTACTCGATAATCTTGTGTCTTATAATCAGCATGTTCAGTAAGACTCCCTCTAAAAATAAATTTAAAATGGTCTGATGATGATTTATAACCCGCATTTGTACTGTAACCTTGAGTATTTGAAAAATAATTAAAATTAATATCTCCAGACGATGAGTTTTGCTCTGCGAACTTTTCAGGGTTCAAATAGAGTACACCACCAAGAGCATCGCTGCCATACAACAATGACGCGGGTCCCTTGATAACTTCTACGCTTTCTACTCCAGCATCGCTAAGACCTAAGCCATGCTCGTCTCCGAACTGCTGATTCTCTAAACGAACACCTTGTGCATATACTAGTACACGATTACTACTTAAGCCCCTAATTACGGGTTTACCAATGCCAATACCAGTAGACACAATTTCCACTCCAGAAATAGTCGATAAACCATCTGATAAATTGATTGAACCACTTGACTTTAAATCAGAAATTTTGGCCTGCTCAACCTTCATAACATTGTCACGTTGTAGTTTATGAAAAGGAGTGGAAAGAATAACCTCCTCCATTTCAATAACTGATGGATTTAAACTAACCGTGAATGCCTGTTTATAAGGCAATTGTACTGTACTTGAAAAGGTTTCATAACCAATAATAGAGCAAACGATTTTATATGTACCATTAGGCAAATTTTCAATTAAAAATTCACCGTTCTCATTCGTAGTCGTTCCTTTTTCTAATTGTGGAAAGTAAAGGTTAGCAAAAGCGAGTGGTTCTTGCGTACTGTTATTATTAATTACTCCCTGAAGGGAATTCTGTGAGTATGTTTGTAAGCTAATTACTAAAAAAAGTAATGAGTAAATTAAAGTTTTCATTTTTTTGAAGATAAGTTTAGTATAAAATATATGTCTTGTTAGAAATTATACTAAACTTGGAGGCCCCCTAAGTGTAAAAGATAGGCGTTGATGGTCACTTACAAAATAATATTGAGAAATAATTGGTTTAAAATCGTCCAGAACTCCATCAATTTTAAAATATTCTGGAACAAATGGTGATTGCGGATTTAACTTAAAAAGGTAAAACTCACAATCTAAGTCAACTTCGTGAAAATGTGTGTTTTGAGGGTTTTTGCAAACCTCATGTTTGTGATTTTCAAATACATGAGCAAATTTCACAAACGATGGTACTAGCAACGCAATAATTAATATAATTATAACGCTTTTAAAAACGATATGTTCCTTTGCCCTATTCAATACTAGTCGTTTAAAATTCGTTTAAAGCCTAAACGCTTTAACATTTTTTTTTCAAAGTTCCAGAAAAAATGATGTTGTCCAAAAAGCCAGCCAAAAATAACTAATAAAATTTGATACATTAAAAACAGAAGGGCAATTCGTAAAAACCAATATCCATAAACACCTAAAGACTCAACAGAAATATTCATTTGGGACAAAATTGGTTTTCCAATATACGTTGCAGTAGAACCTGTCATAGCGAAGACAATAAATATTATCAAGATTTGCCAATTAGAATTAATTCCCCAACGTTGTTTAAGTCTATTCATAAAAGATATTTGCAGCGCAAATATAATATGAATCCTTAAATTCTAGGAACAAATCCTGTTAATTGTTGCTTGTATTTTAATTGAAAGTAGATAAAATAATTGTAAAGTTTGTAATTGACCTCATAACCATAATCTGTTGATGGATTATAGTCTATATTCAATTCGTACAAATTTGTATCGTATCGTTGTGGCTGTAATACACGATTATTCCATTCATTGACATATAAAATATTTCTACTTTCTAAATATTGTTGGGAATAATAACCTTCTGGCTTTGCGGTACTTAACACCCAAGCACTGAATCCTGGTTCAATGATGATGATTTCATATTCCAATTCTTCGTTTGCAATATGAACAGTGTCTTTAGTAGTTACTGTTTCGTTATTACTAACAATTGACTTATTTGGAGTTTTACAACTGTAAATTCCTAAAACGATAAGAAGAATATATAATGTGTTTTTCATTGTTAATCGTTTTTATTAAAGGTACAAAAATCGTTCCATAATAAGTTTATGAATTAACATCTTTAACAAAAAAAAGCTAAGCAAAATACTTAGCTTCAATGTGTTATATTTTTTTTGAAATTATCTTTTCCCAAACAAGCCACCTAAAATACCACCAAGACCGCCTTTCTTTTTTTCTCCACCTAGAACCATTCCCGCTACATCATCAATAATACTGCCATCACCATCGGCATCCAACATAGATTCTAAAAAGCTTTGCTCTGACTTTGGAGAATTCCCACCTAACAAGCCTCCTAAAAGGCCTTCAATACCAGAAGCGTTATTTACATTTTGCTTTCGAGATTGCTTTCCTATTAAGCCCATTAATATTGGTGCGGCAACTTTAAGGATTTGAGCAACAGCTCCAGCATCCATACCAGATTTTTGGCTTAAAGCGTTTGTTACATTTTGCTGTTTGTTGCCAAGAACATGCCCTAAAATTTTGCTTCCATCATTAACAACCTCATCATCAACACCACCACCAAATAAGCCTCCTAAGTTGTCCAAGATGCTTCCATCGTGTTTTCCGCTTAATGCACCTAAAAGTCCTTCGGCTCCCTGAGGAGTTGATGCATTTCGTTTCATAGCCTGCATTAATACTGGTAAGGCCATGGTAAGTACACTTCCTGTTTTACTTTCACTCTGTCCTGTTTGTCCTGAGACTCCGTTAATAATTGTTTTACCAAGGTCGCTACCTAATAAATCTAAAATTCCTGACATAATTTGTTTTAAGTTAAATGGTTAAAAAAATGATAGGTTAATGTACAAAAAAAGCCCTAACCTATAGTTAGGACTCAAATATTCCTTTTAGGTCACAATTTATTTTCTTTATCTTAAGATATCGATAATTTGTGAGGCTAATTCCAAACCAATTCTATCTTGGGCTTCGTTGGTTGCTGCTCCTGTATGCGGTGTTAGTGATAGTGCAGGATTCATAAGTAATTGAATTTCTGGTTTAGGCTCGTTTTCAAACACATCTAAGGCAGCACGTGCCACTTTTCCGTTTGAAATAGCTTGTACTAGTTCCACTTCATCAATAACTCCTCCACGGGCAGCATTTGCTATAATAACACCATCCTTCATCAATTCAAATTCAGCCTTTCCAATAACATAATCCTTTTGGGCAGGAACATGAAGTGTAATAAAATCAGATTGTTTTAAAACTTCTTCCTTAGAAACTGTGTTGATTGTAAAATTTAATTTCTGACCATCAAAAAAACTAAGTTCCAAATTTGCTTTTTCAATAAATGGATCATATGCAATTACTTTCATACCAGCACCTAATGCAACTTTCGCTGTTGCCTGACCAATACGGCCAAACCCAAAAACACCAATGGTTTTACCTTTAAGCTCTGTGCCTTTTGCATAAGCCTTCTTTAAATCCTTAAACTTAGAATCTCCTTCTAACGGCATATCCCTATTGGCATTATGCAAATAACGCGCTAAGCCAAAAAGGTGCGCAAAAACAAGCTCTGCCACCGAATGTGAAGAGGCAGCTGGTGTATTTATGACTTTGATTCCTTTTTTAATAGCATAGTCTACATCAATATTGTCCATACCAACACCACCACGACCAATAATTTTTAAATTAGGACAGGCATCAATAAGCTCTTTTCTAACTGTTGTCGCACTTCTCACAAGAATGACGTCAACATTGTTTTCATTAATATAATTGGTTAGTTGTTTTTGTGCCACTGTTGTGGTGCTCACTTCAAATCCAGACTTTTCTAACTCATCAATTCCACTTTGTGAAATACCATCGTTTGCTAAAACTTTCATTCTTTTATAATTATGCTTTTGTTTCTAATTCGCTCATAATTTCTACCAATACTTGCACACTCGCAAGTGGCAACGCATTATACATCGATGCTCTGTATCCACCAACACTTCTATGGCCATTTATACCGGTTATGCCAGCTTCTTTACACATCGAGTCAAATGAGTCTTTTAAAGCGTCATTTTCTAAAGTGAATGTCGCGTTCATAATGGATCTATCTTCTTTGGAGGCAAAACCTTTAAATAATGGGTTCAAATCAATTTCTGAATAAATTAATTGAGCTTTCTTTTCGTTTTCTTTTTCTATAGCTGGAATCCCACCTAGATTTTTTAACCACTCAAGAGTAAGCATAGATGTGTATACTGCAAATACAGGTGGCGTATTAAACATGCTACTTTTACTTATATGCACTTTGTAATCCATCATTGACGGGATGCGTCTTGAAACTTTTCCCAAAACGTCTTCCTTAACTACTACGAGCGTTGTTCCTGCTGGCCCCATATTTTTTTGAGCACCGGCATAAATGATGTCAAATTTTGTAAAATCCAATTGTCGGGAAAAAATATCGCTACTCATGTCTGAAACCATTGGGATAGGACAATTGGGAAATTGTTTTATTTGTGTACCGTAAATTGTATTGTTGGAAGTACAATGAAAATAATCATAATCTGTTGGGATTTCATAACCCTTTGGGACATAATTAAAATTAGCATTTTTTGATGACGCTACTTCATAAATGTCATCATAAATTTTTGCTTCGGCAATGGCTTTGCTACTCCAAGCGCCAGTGTTTAAATAACCAGCTCTTTTTTCAAGTAAATTTAAGGCAACCATTAAAAACTGAGTGCTCGCCCCACCTTGCAAAAATAAGGCCTTATAGCCCTTGCCTTCTAAGCCAAGTAGTTCTAATGCAAGCGTTCTAGCTTTTTCCATAATATCCACAAAGTCTTTACTACGATGGGAAATTTCTATTAAGGATAATCCGCTTCCATTTAAATCCATTACCGCTTCGGAACTTTTTAACAAAACTTCCTGAGGTAAAATACATGGTCCTGCACTAAAATTATGTTTTTTCATTTGGTTAAAATTTAAGCCATTAAAGGTCTATATTTATTGTTTAAAATGTATTAAGAAATTGATAATTTTTGAACTAAATTTTTAATAAGAAATCGATCGTATCAACATCATCTGCATAATTCCATAATTTTGGCTTTTGCGTTTCCCCAAAAGGCACTTCTGTATCTATAAACCCATTTGACACAATACATTGAATTTTATCATTATTCTTATTAAGTTTTAGCTTTAAATCTTCAGCATTTTTATAGTGTTCATAAAAAACTGTTGCAATTGGGGAGGCATAACTTTTATCTTCTTTAATCATTAAAAAACCATTCTCTAACATATCAAATTCACTCATTAAGTAAACGGCTTTATTATAATCGTAATTGTTTGCATACTTAGCTTTATTTATAATTGGATTCCAGCGGAACATTGCTTTAAAAAAGTCGTCAAAATCGTAATTTTCAGGTACAAACAATTTAGAAACGTTTCTGCAGCCAAGACCGTAGAACCTAAATATATCCTCAGCAAGCCCAATCAATTGCAATTCAGTCTCATTATTGCTTAGTACTGCAACAGAATTTCGATTTTTTCTTATAATAGAAGGTTTTCCTTTAAAATAATATTCAAAATATCTCGCTGTATTGCTGCTTCCTGTTGCGATAACGGCATCATAATCATTCAACTTTTCTTCAGTGAATGTAATTTGCCCTCTAAAAGCAGGCTCCACATGTTCTAGATATTTAGATAAATAGGGTAGTAAATACTTATCGTTTGAAGATTGTTTTACAGTAACCTTATGTCCAGAAATTAGAACCGATAGAAAATCATGAAACCCAACCAGCGGTATATTTCCCGCCATGATTATGGCAACATTTTGCTGATTTATTTTATTAAAGTTATACTTTTCAATCCAGTTTTTAATAGTATTAATATTCAATAAATTAGACCATTGTTTTATTGCAAAATAAATATTATCGTAAGTGAACCAGCCATTGTGCTCATTTGCTAGTTTTAATTGATGTTTGAAACCATCAAAGAACAATTCGTTAAATGCAACATTTTCATTTTTTTTAACCTCTTCATTGGAAAATTGATTTAAAAACTCACCTAATTTTTCGAAAGCGTTAATTCTTTGTTGTAAATACATGCTATGTTTGGTTATGACACGTTTTGGTTCTATTTTTGCGACTGCAAAGTTAGAAAAAGAAAATGCTATGGCAATTATTATAACAGATGAATGTATAAATTGTGGTGCTTGTGAACCGGAATGTCCTAATACAGCTATTTATGAAGGTGCTGATGATTGGCGCTATAAAGATGGTACAAG
>Ga0316189_10005197_pt1 | contig 12468 bp, 12 predicted proteins | sample LowCovwburrow_MG_FD_204930 | JGI IMG/M metagenome (GOLD analysis project Ga0316189, IMG submission 204930) | Coastal sediment microbial communities from Maine, United States - Lowes Cove worm burrow | ecosystem: Environmental > Aquatic > Marine > Coastal > Sediment | place: USA: Maine... | reverse complement strand
CGGTGGTGTCAAACAGCACAGGCCAGTAGTCGCCGCTATTGACCCATGGGCGCACGTTGAAGTTTACGCTGCTGTCGGCCAGTTCCCCTACGACTACCAATGGCGCGGGCTCATCAAGGATACGCTCGTCTGCATCGAGAACGCCCTGAATGATCTCTTTGGCTTTGCGAATGTCATCACCGTAGCCAATGCCGAACACCATATCGATACGGCGGGTTTCGCGTGCCGAGTAATTGGTGATGGTGCCGCCATAGATGGCGCCGTTGGGTACGATCACTTCGCGATTGTCCCCCGTGCGCATCAAGGTGCTAAAGATGCTGATCTTCTCGACCACACCCGATACGCCACCTGCCTCAATAAAGTTACCCGCCGTGAACGGACGGAATACAATCAGCATGACGCCGGAGGCGAAGTTCTTCAGTGAGTCCTGCAGTGAAAGGCCGATGGCCAGGCCTGCTGCACCAATAACAGCAACAAGTGATGTGGTGTCGACACCCAGTTGGTCGAGAGCTGCGATGGCAATAAAGAGCATGAGAATGGCATTGGCGATGGCACAGATGAAATCGATCAGGATGATGTCGGTACCGGTTTTTTCCATGATGGTTCGGACGACTTTGATGATCGTTTTAACGATCATGCGACCGACAATGAAAATCGCCAAGGCAAAGGCAATGTTGATGCCCCACGGGATGACGTAGACGTTGATCAGTTCGGCGATATCGATGTTTTCCAGCATGTTTTTTTCCTCTCTTCAGATTGGGCGTTTAGTTTCAATTACTGCCTGGGATTTATTATTAGGCCCGACTCTATATTCGACAGCTTCAATTGTAATGTAACATAGTTTACTTCCCTTTGAGGCGCCACAGATGAATGTGAATTTTTTTTAATCTTCTTCCGGGAGGCTTTTCCATACCCTTTAATCAACAGATAGAATATTCTTTATTATCAATATGTTATAGCGACATCTCCTTAGCCTGAAAAGGGTTGCTGTAGCGACGGGCTGGCTTGACAGAACGGCTGCTGCGGTGGTAGAAATCCGTCCTCACAGATTCTGCCATACCGGCATGTGACACAAAGTTAAAGTAAAAAAGGGGGGGCCGATGGGCGCCAGCTATTTGGCTAACGAATATGCGCCGATATTCGTTTTTATCCTGATCGCTTTGGGCATGGGCGCGGCACCACTTGTGCTTACCTTGTTTGTTGCAGAGCAGAAGCCGGATCGTGAAAAGCTCTCTGCTTACGAGTGTGGTTTTGAGGCATTTGAAGATGCCCGCATGCACTTTGATGTGCGCTTCTACCTGGTGGCAATCCTGTTTGTTATTTTTGATCTTGAGACTGCGTTCCTCTTTCCGTGGGCGGTTGTGCTCGATCAGATTGGAATTTTCGGCTTTATTGAGATGATGCTCTTTCTGGTGATTCTGCTTGTGGGCTATATTTACGCCTGGAAGAAGGGGGCTCTGCAATGGGAATAGAAGGCCTGCTTGATAAGGGATTTATCACCACGACGGCTGACAAGCTTATTAATGGTGCCCGTGCGGGCTCGCTGTGGCCGATGACTTTTGGCCTGGCCTGCTGTGCGGTTGAGATGATGCATGCCGGCGCCTCCCGTTATGACCTTGACCGTTTTGGCATTGTTTTCCGTCCATCACCCCGCCAATCAGATGTGATGGTGGTCGCAGGCACGCTGATCAATAAGATGGCTCCTGCGCTTCGCAAAGTTTATGACCAGATGGCCGAGCCTCGCTGGGTGATCTCCATGGGCTCCTGTGCAAATGGCGGCGGTTATTATCACTACTCATACGCGGTGGTTCGAGGGTGTGACCGCATCGTGCCGGTTGATATCTATATCCCGGGATGTCCGCCTACGGCAGAAGCACTGCTCTATGGGTTTATCCAGCTGCAGGAAAAAATCAAACGTACAAATACGATTGCGCGGTAATATAAGATATGAGTGAAGAGATGGTGCAGAACGACGTGAAGACAGCTGTTGAAGTTGTGGCTCTACAGGAGAAGTTCGGCGAGCAGGTGCTGTCGGTTTCTCAGAGTGTGGATTGCCCGGTTGTGACAGTGGCTCGCGAGTCTATCGTCGATGTCTGTCATTTTCTGAAGAGTGAACACGGCTATGATCAGATGATTGATCTTTGTGGTGTGGATATGTCCGAGCATCCTTCTCAGGCTGAAGGTGATGCCCGCTTTCTTGTCGTCTACAACCTTCTCTCTGTAGAGCATAATCGCCGTATCCGCCTGAAGATCGGCGTGAATGATCGTGAACTTGTTGATTCCACTGTTGAGGTCTGGCCTACATCCAACTGGTTTGAGCGTGAAGCCTTCGATATGTATGGCATTATCTTTAATCACCATCCTGACCTTCGCCGGATTCTTACTGATTACGGTTTTGAAGGTTATCCGCTGCGTAAGGATTTCCCGCTTACTGGTCGGGTTGAGATGTTCTTTGATGAGGCTCAGTGGCGCTGCGTTTATCGTCCGAACAAAGTGGAGAATCGTGTGTTGATTCCGAAGGCGTGGCCGGGGGTAGATCGTGGCTGAGATTAAGAATTACACGCTAAACTTTGGTCCGCAGCATCCGTCCGCCCATGGCGTGCTTCGCCTGGTGTTGGAGCTGGATGGCGAGGTGGTTGAACGGGCCGAGTCACATATCGGCCTGTTGCATCGTGGTACCGAAAAACTGTTTGAATACAAAACTTATCAGCAGAATATCCCCTATTTTGACCGCTTTGATTATGTCTCGATGATGGCCAATGAGCATGCTTATGCACTGGCTGTTGAGAAGCTGCTCGGCATGGAAGTTCCTGAGCGCGCCCAGTATATCCGGGTTATGTATGCCGAGTTGACCCGTATTCTCAATCACTGCCTCTGGTTGGGTGCTGCTGCACTTGATATTGGTGCGATGACTGTATTCCTCTACTGCTTCCGTGAGCGCGAGGATATTTTTGATTATTATGAAGAGGTCTCCGGTGCACGTATGCATGCGGCCTACTTCCGTCCCGGTGGTGTGAGCAAGGATCTTCCTGAGGGGCTTCTGGAGAAGATCAAGGGATTCACCGAACGTTTCCCCGGTTATGTGGATGAGTATGAAACTCTGCTTACAGAGAATCGTATCTGGAAGCAGCGCACGGTAGATATCGGCACGGTGGACAAAGATGCTGCACTGGCATGGGGCTTTACCGGTCCAATGATTCGTGGCTCGGGTGTTGCCTGGGATCTGCGCAAAACGCAGCCGTATGATGCTTACGATAAGATGGACTTCGACATTCCTGTTGGCGCAACTGGCGACTCATATGATCGTTATCTGGTTCGTGTCGAGGAGATGCGTCAGTCCAACAGGATTATCAGCCAGTGTGTTGAGTGGTTGGAAAAGAATCCGGGCCCGATTAAGATTGATGATAATAAACTGACCAATCCTTCCCGTAGTTCCATGATGACCGATATGGAATCGTTGATTCATCACTTCAAGTTTTTCTCTGAGGGATATCATGTGCCGGAAGGCGAAGTCTATGCTGCAGTTGAGCATCCAAAAGGAGAGTTCGGTGTCTATCTGATGTCGGACGGTTCAAACAAGCCCTACCGTATGAAGGTGCGGGCATCGGGGTTTGCGCATCTGCAGGCACTGGATTACATGTGTCGCGGACACATGATTGCCGATGTTGTAACCATTCTGGGAACACAGGATATTGTATTTGGGGAGGTTGACCGATGAGTGCCGTAGAGAACGCTCTCCCTCAGTTTTCTAAAAGCCGCCTGGATGAGATCAAGGCGCTTGTAGCCAAATATCCACATCCCCGCTCTGCGCTTCTTCCTGTCCTGCACATGGCACAGGAAGATTTCGATTATATATCCATGGATGTTCAGAAGATGGTAGCTGAAGTGCTTGACGTACATCTGATGGCGGTTCGTGAAGTTGTGACGTTCTATACCATGTTCCGCGAAAAACCCTGTGGCAACTATCTTCTTGAGGTCTGCACGAATGCAGGCTGTATGCTTAATGGTGCGGACAGTCTGGTTAAACACTTGTGTGATTCACTCGATATTAAAGTGGGTGAGACTACGCCTGACGGGATGTTTACCGTGACCGAGGTTGAGTGTGCCGGCGCCTGTGGCGGCGCTCCTGTTGTGCAGGTTAATAACGTTTATCATGAAAAAGCGACTGCTGAATCGATGGATGGCGTGATTGCCAGCGCGCGTGCGGAAGGAGGGGGCAAATCATGACTATCTCCTCTGATCCAAAGAAAGTAACCAAGATCTGTTTTGATCGTATCGACATTCCTAACCAGAAGTCGCTTGCTGTTGCGCGTGAAAATGGCGCCTATGAATTTCTGCCGACTGTTTTGAAAAAGTTTGATTCAGACAAGATTATCGAAGAGGTGAAAACTTCCGGTCTCCGCGGCCGTGGTGGTGCTGGATTCCCGACAGGTTTGAAGTGGTCGTTTGTGCCGCGCAATACCGGCAAGCCCACCTATCTGCTATGCAATGCCGATGAGGGTGAACCGGGCACATTTAAAGATCGCGATATTATGCGTTTTGATCCTCATCTGCTGATTGAGGGAATGATCATGGCCGGCTTTGCGCTGGATGTGCGTGATGCCTATATCTATATCCGTGGTGAGTTTCTGGCTGAAGCCAATATTTTGAATGAAGCGATTGCTGAAGCATATGAAGCAAACCTGCTTGGCGAAAATATTCTGGGTACAGGCTTTAGTATGAACTTGGTAGTTCATCGTGGCGCTGGTGCTTATGTGTGCGGTGAAGAGACGGCGCTGATTGAATCGCTTGAAGGTCGGGCCGGCCGGCCGCGCTTTAAACCGCCGTTCCCAGCTGTTGAAGGTTTTTACGGATGCCCAACCGTGGTGAATAATGTTGAAACGCTCGCTACGGTTCCGGCTATTTTGAGGCATGGCGGTGCCTGGCATGCCTCTATCGGCATTCCGAATAATACTGGCTGCAAGATTTTCTCAGTTTCCGGGCATGTAAACAGGCCGGGCAACTACGAAGTACCGATGGGCACGACTCTGAGATCATTGATCGAAGATCAGTGTGGCGGCCTGCAGCACGGCACGGTTCCAAAGGCGATTATTCCGGGCGGCTCATCCACCCCATGGATTATGGCGGAGCACTATGATGTTCCGTTGACCTACGACGATATTATGAAAGCGGGCTCTTTCCTTGGCTCCGGCGCCATTATTGTGATGGATGAGACAGCTGATGTTGTAGCTCTGACACGCCGGCTGTCACACTTCTATGCGCATGAGTCATGCGGGCAATGCACACCTTGTCGTGAAGGTACAGGTTGGATTGAACGCGTGATGAATCGCGTGGATGGCGGCAGTGGCTGTGAAGCTGACCTCAAGGTTCTGAAAGAGGCGTCAGTACATATGGCAGGTCGTACGATCTGCGCACTGGCAGAAGGCGGTGCTGCACCTATTCTTTCCATGCTTGAACATTTCCCAGATGAAGTTCGCAGTCGTTTGAAGGAGAAGTCGTCATGACGGTGCTCTATATCAATGATGAGGAAGTGAAAGTGGCTGCGGGCACCAGCATTCTTGAGGCGTGCCGCGAGCATGGAGCCGAGGTTCCCTATTTTTGCTATCACCCTGAGCTCTCTGTTGCGGCGAACTGTCGCATGTGTCTTGTTGAAGTTGAAGGCTGGCCTAAGCCTGCAGCGTCCTGCTGCACGCCAGTTGCCGAGGGGATGAAAGTTCGCACCGAGACCGAGGGGCTTGAGAAAGATCGCGAGATGATGATGGAGTACCTTCTGATTCATCATCCGCTTGATTGCCCAGTCTGTGATCAGGGTGGGGCATGTAAACTGCAGGATTATGCAGTTGAACATGGCGCTTCGCAGGGCCGTTACAACGAAGTGAAACGAACTGTGGTCGATCATGACCTGGGTCCGTTTATTAGCACCTGTATGACGCGCTGTATCCACTGTACCCGATGTGTCCGTTTTGCCGAAGAGGTTGCCGGAACCAGTGATATGGGCGTGCTTGATCGTGGTGACCATATGCGCATCGATGGCATTGTTGAGGATTGCCTGAGTTCCGAACTTTCCGGGAATCTGGCAGATATCTGCCCTGTTGGTTCGCTGCTTGATAAACCATCAAATGATATCTCCCGTCCGTGGGAGGTAACGCGTCACAAGAGCACCTGCACACAGTGTCCACAGGGTTGTGATATCACCATTGAGTCTCGTGGAGACGAAGTGATCCGTATTCGCCCTGATAGTGACGGGGTGGAGCCGTGGATATGTGACCGCGGTCGTTATGTTTATGATGCCTTCCGTTCAGATGAGCGAATTCTCGAGCCTAAAGTCCGTGAAAACGGCGAGATGATCTCATCAAGCTGGGATGATGCAATCAGCCGTACTGTTTCTCTCCTGAAGGGTAAGCGGGTCGGTATTGTTTTCTCTCCGTACTGGAGTATTGAAGGCCTGACATCGATTAGAATGCTGCATGATATTGCATTTGAAGGTGCGAAGGTTGCGTTTGATCTGCACCGTCGTGATATGCGGGAGTTCTCTTTTGAAGAGGGTCTTTCCATGACCACGCAACAGATTGAGGATGCGGAGCAGGTGGTTGTACTTGGCTCGGATCTGCGTCAGCGCTTGCCTGTATTGATGCAACGTCTACGCAAACGTATCAATTCCGGTCGACCGGTTACCCGTATTGGCGCCATGAACTATCGCACCAATACAGAGCCGACCAACAACGCACTTATTCGTCCGCGTGACTGGCCTGCTGTAATTGCCCGTGCCATGGAACAGGTGACTGATCTGGGCAAGCTGGCTGCCGGCATGGATGAGTGGATGTCGAAGGTTAAAGGCCGGCATGAAGCGGGCAAGCTGCTTGCCGATGCACTTATTTCGGATTCATGCGCACTGCTGGTGGGTGAAGAGATTCGTTGTCACGAAGATGCGGCTTCACTGATTTACGGGCTGGATCTTCTGATGCGTGCCTGTGGTCACACCGAAGAGGGTAGTGATGGCAGGAACCTCATTCCCGAAGGGATGAATGCACAGCTTCTCTCTGCGGTATTTGGTGATGTTAGAACCAGTGTTGGTGAGCTGTTTAATGCAGCCGCGTCTGGAGAGCTTGATGCGCTGCTGATTGTCGGTAGTGACCCGTTGGGTGATGGGCTCTTCCCGGCAGAGACCAAGGCAGCGATTGGCAAGGTTCCGTTGATTCAGGTTGGCGCCGTCTCCGGGGAGATTGGCGACCACGCAGAAGTGCAGCTGCCTGCAGCGGCATATTCAGAGATTGAGGGCAGCTTTATTAATATGGAGGGCCGTGCTCGAGTAGCAGACCATCCATTGAAGTCACTCGGTTCAGAGCGGCCACTGTGGAAGGTGATGATGCGTCTGGTGGAGGCTATGGGCGGGGAAGTGCCTGCTGTGAACATGGCTGAGCTGCGTGATCAGGTGCTCCGTTTAGCGCCTCAGCTGCAGACAGTATGGTCCGGAGATCTTGAACCATTGGTTGCCCCAGCCCGTAATCGAGATGTTAAGCTGCTTCCGTCGGCTGCGAAACCGTCAGCATCTTTGGATGTGGTGAGCCGATACTCCATGTATCGTGAAGGGGCATGGGCTCGGGCATCAGCACTTCTTGTTGAAGCCGGTGGCCTTCACTGCCTGGATGATGTGCTGGTTCACCCTGATACGCTGAAGTCTGCAGGACTCTCTGAAGGAGAGAATAGCATTAAGACTGCTGCTGGTGATGAGGCAACCTACTATGTCGGACAGCGTGAAGATGTTGCTCCCGGCGTACTGTTTGTTGCCAAACGCGGCGTGGCCGGCGATCTCTCCAGCGAAAGCTCTGCTGAGCTGGCAGGAGGTAAGTGATGGAGTGGTTAGATGTAGCAATCCAGGGCGCTATCTGGGCACTTGAAATTCTGGCTATTGCCGTGCCGGTGGCACTTTCCGTGGCCTATATTACCTATGCTGAACGCCGTGTTATTGGCTGGATGCAGATTCGTAAAGGGTGCAACCGTGTTGGCCCGGCAGGACTTCTACAGCCACTGGCCGATGGTCTGAAGCTGTTCCTGAAAGAGACGATTATCCCGACGACTGCCAACAAGTACCTGTTTGTTGCTGCGCCGGTGATGGCGCTGGTGCCTGCACTGGTCGCTTTTGCTGTTGTTCCGTTTGGTGAAACAACACTGTTTGGAGTCTGGGAGACCACACATGTGATGGCGATTGCCAATCTTAATGTGGGCGTTCTCTACGTGATGGCGATATCAAGTCTGGCAATCTACGGCATCCTGATGGCGGGCTGGGCTTCAAACTCTAAATACGCGTTGATCGGTGCGCTTCGTGCGACCGGCCAAATGATCTCATATGAAATTGCAATGGGCTTCTCCATCGTATGTGTTCTGATCATGGCTGGCAGCATGAACCTCTCAGCCATCGTGCATGCACAGGCAGGTGGAATCTGGCACTGGTATCTGATTCCTCTCTTCCCGATGTTTATCGTCTTCTTTATTTCAGGCTGTGCAGAAACCAACCGTTCACCGTTCGACCTTCCTGAAGGTGAAGCGGAGCTGGTGGCAGGTTTCTTTGTTGAGTACTCAGGCATGTGGTTTGCCACATTCTCGCTAGCTGAATATGCAGCCATGATTCTGATCAGTCTGATGACCTCAATCATGTTCCTCGGTGGCTGGTATGCACCGGTTCCTATTGACTTCCCTGTTGTTGGCGCGTTTTTGAATGCGATTCCCGGCACGGTCTGGTTATTGGCTAAAACCTCATTCCTGATTTTTGTATTCATCTGGTTCCGCGCGACATTCCCGCGTTATCGTTATGACCAGTTAATGCGTCTGGGCTGGAAGGTATTCCTGCCATGGACATTGGCATGGATTGCTGTGATTGGTTGCGCCACTTATGCAGGTGATATTTCGTCATCGCTTACATGGGTGAGTGACTTTATCGGCTACTGGCAGCCTTGGAGGTAATGGTATGGGTCTGATTAAACGCCACCTCAAAACCTGGCTGCTTCTGGAGCTGCTTCGGGGCATGGCACTAACCGGCAAATATCTCTTTAAAAAGAAGATTACTGTTGAGTACCCGGAAGAGAGAACGCCGCTGTCTCCGCGTTTTCGTGGTTTGCATGCACTGCGTCTGTATGAAAACGGCGAAGAGCGCTGTATTGCCTGTAAATTGTGTGAAGTAATCTGTCCGGCACTGGCGATTATTATTGAGTCAGAAGAGCGTGATGATGGTAGCCGTAGAACCACACGTTATGACATCGATATGACCAAGTGCATCTACTGTGGATTCTGCCAGGAAGCGTGCCCGGTGGATGCGATTGTTGAGACACAGGATTTTGAGTACGCGGCTGAGACACGTGCAGCACTCTATTACGATAAAGAGATGTTGCTAAAAGTCGGTGAACGTTATGAGGCGCAGATTGCAGCGAATATTGAAGCTGATGCGCCTTATCGTTAAAACCGGATAAAGTAGGAGAAACAATGCTGGAAACTGCTTTCTTTTATATGTTTGGAGGACTTGCTGTTGCTGCAGGTCTCGGTGTTGTGCTGGCGCGCAATACCATGCACTCCGTAATGTTTCTTATCTTCTGCTTCTTTAATGCTGCAGGTCTTTTCTTTCTGCTCGATGCGGAGTTCCTCGGCATCATCCTGATTCTGATCTATGTCGGCGCGGTCATGGTGCTGTTCATGTTTGTTATCATGATGCTGGAAGTGAATCGAGCCAAGCTGCGCGAGGGATTTCTTCAGTATCTGCCGGTAGGCGGCATGATTGCAGTGATTCTGCTTGTTGAGCTGGTTGGCTCGGTAAGCAGTGGTGTGTTTAATGGTGAGGGTATGCAGCAGGCCGCACACCTTGGCCAGGACGTCAATAACACGGTAGAGATTGGTAAAGAGCTCTACACCAAATATCTGCTTGGGTTTGAAGTGGCTGCGATTATTCTTCTGGTGGCTCTTGTAGGCGCAATCGTGTTGACACTGCGTGCCCGAAAGGATGCCAAATATCAGAATATTTCTAAGCAGGTGCATGTTCGTAAGGAAGATCGTCTGCGCAAGGTGAAGATGTAATGGTATCCTTATCAGCTTATCTCGTTGTTGCTGCCTGCCTGTTTTGTATTGGTGTGGTCGGTCTTTTCCTGAATCGAAAAAACGTGATCACGATTCTAATGTGTATTGAACTGATTCTGCTGGCTGTGAATATCAACTTTGTTGCATTCTCACATTTCCTGAATGATCTGGCAGGTCAAATATTTGTCTTCTTTGTTCTGACGGTGGCTGCAAGTGAGGTGGCTGTAGGCCTGGCAATTCTTGTTGCTTTTTATCGTCAGCGTCGTTCGATCGATATTGAAGATATCAATACGTTGCAGGGTTAAGGGGAGGCTTTGGTGCAAGAGACAACACAGATGACACTGAATGTAGCCGAACTGCTTGCGATTCCTTTGCTGCCGTTGATCGGCGCTCTGATTGCAGGTCTCTTTGGCTGGGCGCTGAAAGAGCGACTAAGCCATTGGATCACCTGTATTTGCGTAATCCTGTCAGCGATTCTATCTGTTCATATATTTGTTCAGGTTCTCGGTGGCGCCTCGTTCCATGCCAATCTCTGGACATGGATGGTTTCTGATAACTTCGTTGTGCCTGTCGGCTTGATGATTGATCGACTCAGTACCATTATGATGATGACAGTCACCATCGTCTCTGCATGTGTGCACGTTTACACCATTGGTTACATGCACGGTGATCCAGGCTACTCCCGTTTCTTCTCTTATATCTCCGCCTTTACCTTCTCCATGCTGGTGCTGGTCATGGGCAACAATTTCTTCACCCTCTTTTTCGGTTGGGAGGCAGTGGGCCTCTTCTCCTATCTGTTGATTGGCTTCTGGTACAAGCGCGAAAGTGCAAATGTTGCTGCTATGAAGGCATTTATCGTCAACCGGGTGGGCGACTTCGGTTTTGCTGTGGGCATTTTGGCCGTCTGGTACTACTTCGGCACAATTGAGTATACCAAGGTGTTTGCCGCAGTTCCGGCACTAGTTGAATATGGCGTGACACTATCATTCATGAACTGGGAGATATCTGCCATCACCTTTATCTGCCTGGCCCTGTTTGTTGGTGCGATGGGTAAATCAGGTCAGGTTCCACTGCATGTCTGGCTGCCTGATTCGATGGAAGGCCCGACCCCGATCTCTGCTCTGATCCATGCTGCAACCATGGTGACTGCTGGTGTATTCATGGTGGCACGTCTGTCGCCGATGTTTGAGTATTCAGAAGTGGCACTGGCTGCCGTAGTTTTGGTGGGCGCTATTACCGCCTGGATGTGTGCAACCATCGGCCTTGTACAGAATGACATTAAACGTGTGATTGCATACTCCACCTGTTCGCAGCTTGGTTATATGTTTGTGGCCTGCGGTGTTTCAGCCTATTCGGCCGGCATTTTCCATCTGATGACGCACGCCTATTTCAAAGCGCTGTTGTTTCTGGCTGCGGGTTCAGTGATTCATGCCGTGATGGCTGAACAGGATATCCGTAAGATGGGACGTCTGCGCAAATACATGCCGATCACCTACATCACGATGTTCCTCGCAGCGCTGGCACTTGCAGGTGTTCCACCGTTTGCAGGCTTCTTTTCGAAAGATCTGATCATTGAAGCAACCATGGCTCGTGAATTCACCGAGTATGGATGGGTTGGCACATTTGCATCCTTTGCCGTGCTCTCCGGCGTATTTATGACTGCCTTCTATACGTTCAGAATGTTCTTCCTCACCTTCCATAACTCGGACCGTGTTTCAGAAGAGACCAAGGCGCATCTGCACGAGTCTCCGAAGGTGATTACTGTGCCATTGATTGTTCTGGCTATTGGTGCGGTTCTCTCTGGTCTTTGGGGCTTCTCTTCTCTCGACATTGCCAATCCGGAGATTGCCAAGGGATTCTTTGGCGATGCTATTTTCGTGCTGGATCAGCATAATCCATTGATGATCATGGCGGCAGAAAGTGGCGTTCACAGTGCCTTAGGTTTGATGCTCCATGCTCCGTTTACACTTCCATTCTGGCTTGCTATTGGCGGCATTACACTGGCTTATCTGATGTACTTCAAAGAGACAAAGTATCCGGCGATGATCGCCAAAGCGTCTGGTCCTCTCTACACGTTCCTACTGAACAAGTGGTATTGGGATGAGCTCTACGAAAAGATATTTATTCAACCTGCCCGCCGCCTTGGAACGGCTCTGTGGCAGAGGGGTGATCTGGGCATGATCGACAAAGGTATTATTCATGCCGGTATTGTTGACTCGATCAAATCGGGTGCCGCACGGCTACGAACCATGCAGACAGGCATGGTCTATCACTACGCTTACGCAATGGTTATTGGTGTGTTTGGTTTCCTGACATACCTGCTGTTGAACGGTTAAGGAGAGGGCGCGCATACCATGGAATTGCATAACGTACTGGGCTTCCCGATTCTTTCTCTGAGAGATCGGA
>Ga0316189_10005196_pt1 | contig 12468 bp, 11 predicted proteins | sample LowCovwburrow_MG_FD_204930 | JGI IMG/M metagenome (GOLD analysis project Ga0316189, IMG submission 204930) | Coastal sediment microbial communities from Maine, United States - Lowes Cove worm burrow | ecosystem: Environmental > Aquatic > Marine > Coastal > Sediment | place: USA: Maine... | reverse complement strand
TTCTGGTGCTTCGTCAGGGTCAGTCCGGCTACGCGTTTCATAAATCGACGGATCCGGCCGTGCTGGAGCATCTGCAATCGGCAATTGACGGGCTGAAAGCTGACGGCACGATTGATAAAATCATCTCCAGTTACAACAATTAGGATCAGGACCCTGGAGACGGACGCTTTAAATCGCAATGGAAATGCCGGGGAAACACGGCGGGAGACTTGAGCTGAACAAGTCAGTTCTCCAGGCTGGACATTTCTCTGTTGTGGCGCATTGAACCATTCGGTTCATATGGTTTTGCGGCGTAGTTGTGCGTGGTGTTTTTCCGCCATGTTGTTCAAGCCGTGCATCAATCAAGCAACCTGTGAATTGCCCCATTGATCCGCCTGCCCGTTGGGTGATAGGCATACCGCACCGGGGGCCGACAAGTTTACAGGAACATGTTTTGGTTGCTTTATTCACACTCATCACTCGAGTTCTCCTGACAGTCGGATTGATGCTTCTGGCCAGCCTGACGGCAGCTACGGCAAATCCCGTGGTTGTCTATGACGGCAAGACCGGAAAGGTCATGGTTGCCAAGGATGCCGGCAAGCCGTGGTTTCCCGCTTCGCTGACAAAACTGATGACGGCCTACATCGTGTTTCAGGCCATCGAACAGGGCAAGATCACCACGGATACAGAGGGCACCGTCACCAAGACATCTTCGGCGCCTCCGCCCAGCAAGATCGGGTTCACGCCGGGCCACAAGGTGTCGGTCGATCTCGCTCTCAAGGCATTGCTGATCTACTCGGCCAATGACATGGCTGCCCTGCTGGCCGAAATTGTTTCCGGCACCCAGGAAGATTTTGCGCGATTGATGAACGCAACTGCCCGCGATCTCGGCATGACGGGGTCGCATTTCGTCAATCCGCATGGACTGTACGACAAGGAGCAGTACACAACTGCCCGCGACATGGCGATCTTGTCATACGCGCTGTTGAGCAAGTACCCGCAAGCGCGCAAATACTATTCCGCCCCGTATCTGCAACTGGGCAAGAAAAAACTGCGCAATCGCAATTACCTGCTGCGTATCTGGGACAAGGCAGACGGCATGAAGACCGGGTTTATCTGCCCGTCCGGTTTCAACCTGGTGGCCACGGCCAACATAAACGGCCGACTTGTTGTCGGTGTGGTGTTCGGCACCCGCAGCGGACGTGCGCGGGCCCACAAGGCAAAAGTCGTCATGGAGAACGCGGCAGGTTACCCGGCTACAACATCACTGGTTGCATTGCAGAATGAAGGCGGCACGCCGCCGAACCTGCGCAAGCGGGTTTGTGGCGGCACCGGCTTGCAGATGGTCAGCGCCGATACGTTTTCCGGGTGGGGAGCCACGTTCGGAAAGTTCAAGAGTGCGGCCGAAGCCGAAGCTGTCATCAATGGCATTCAGGCTGTGAAGGTAAATGCTTTCAAGCAGGCAGGAAGCGGCGTGGTGCGCATTCCGTTCACCAAGGACTTCGTGCCGGTCACGTTCAATATTTCGAAAGGCACCAGCCAGACGCTTTGTGATCAGGTTCGCGGTGCCGGCGGCAAGTGCGAGGTTGTTACACCATCGGTATTTGCATCCTTCGCCGACCTGTCGGGCCGCGAAAAGACCAAGGGTGGAAAGTCTGCCGGCAAAAAAGTCAGAAAGAAACGCCGGAAACCGCCAGCCGACAAATAATGGCCGGCTGAGGATATCGACAGGAGCGTGCAGGGATTGCTGCCGGCACCCTGGCAACGATAGTATCGGCGCCAATCCAGCGAGTTGATAAGAATGGCTACACTTCCAATGATACCCGTCTCGGTACTTACAGGTTTCCTGGGGGCCGGAAAGACTACCTTGCTGAACGCCCTGCTCAAGGACCCGGCATTATCGAATGCCGCCGTCATCATCAACGAGTTTGGCGAGATCGGGCTTGATCACCTGCTGGTGGAAACCGCAGACAGCAACGTGTTTGAGATGTCGTCGGGGTGTTTGTGCTGCACCATTCGCGGTGATCTTGTCGACACACTTGCTGACCTGATGGCACGCAGGGATGCAGGCACCATCAAGGCATTTGACCGGGTCATCATAGAGACCACCGGGCTTGCGGATCCGGCGCCCGTCCTGCAAACGCTGATGTCGCACCCCGACCTTCTGCAACGATATCGGCTGGAAGGCGTGGTTACGCTGGTCGATGCCGTGAACGGGTCTTCAACCCTTGATCTCCATGATGAAGCCGTCAGGCAGGTGGCGGTTGCCGACAAGCTGGTGCTGTCGAAAGCGGACTTGCTGACGGGCCAGGACGGCGAAAATGCCCTGGATGATATCATTGCGCGGATGCGCAAACTGGCGCCGGCAGCCCGTATCCTGACGACGCACAATGGAGAAGCTTCAGCGGGCAGGCTGTTCGAGGCGTCTGCCGCAGATGGTCCGGCCCGGCCCGACCAGGTCCGCCGCTGGCTGGGGGCCGATGCCTTTGAGGCGCCCGAAAGAGCGGGCCGGCGCCGGTCGCGCCGCAAGTCGGCTGAAGCATCCGCAGAGCATGCTCATGCAGACGGCGATGGCCATTCCCACCATCATGCCGACTCACATGATGTGAACCGGCACGATGAACATATCAGTTCGTTCTGCATTGCCACCGACAAGGCTATCGGGCCGATGCAGTTCGAACTGTTTCTGGAACTGCTGCAGAGCTATCACGGGCCGAACCTGTTGCGCATGAAAGGCATCGTCAAGCTTGAAGACGATGTCGATCGCCCGGTGGTCATTCACGGTGTACAACATGTGCTGCATCCGCCGGAACGGCTTGAGCGCTGGCCCGATGCAGATCACCGGACCAGGCTGGTGTTTATCACCCGCGATATCGCCCGCGATGAACTGGACGGATTGCTGAAGGCTTTCACGGACCCGATCACCGGCGGTGCGGAAGCGTTCTCTGATGACACGTTGTCCTTGCGCAGGGGTAGATGATGATCGAGGTTTACGGGCTGAGCAATTGCGACACCTGCCGCAAGGCACGCAAATGGCTGGCAGCGGAAGGCGTTGAGCACGAGTTTCATGACATTCGCAAGGCGAAGCTCGATGGCAGGGTGATTGCCGGCTGGGCCGACAAGTCAGGCTGGGAAACCCTTCTCAACCGGCGCGGCACAACCTGGCGCGGCTTGCCCGCACCAGACAAGGAAAATGTTGACGCAACCAGCGCGGTAGAACTGATGACTGCGCATCCGGCCTTGATCAAGCGACCGGTTTTTGTCATGGATAGCGACGTGCTGATCGGGTTTGCTGCCGAGGTTCAGAAGGCCCTGGCGCCGTGACAAACACCTGTTCCGGGTAACGTCAGCGTGGAGCGAGTAATTCAGAAAGCTCACTTGGCATGAGTTTTTCTGATGATGAAAACCAGGACTCCGGCTTCTTCGTACTGACTTACCAGTTCATTTCCACTCTCGGCGCAATAGTGCGGAAAGTCGATTGCGGCCGCTGGGTCCGTCGCCAGAATTTTCAATGATTCTCCGTAGTTAAGAGACATCAACCGCTTTCTGGCCTTTAATACCGGAAGCGGGCATTGCAGACCCTTGAGGTCAATTTCATGATCGAATTCCTGCATTAAACTGGACACCTTCAGGTATAACATTTAATTCTGGCTGATGGAAATGATCAGCGCTGTTTCGCTTCGCGGTCAGAGCCAGTGATTGACGTGTTGTTATTTCGGACACTCAAATCTGGCATAATGGCGGTCTAGCGGGCAGTGTAACGCTGGTCCAGCAACTATTCGCAAAAAGGCACGGGCAAACATGAACAAGCATGCAGGCGGTGACGATTTCAAGCCTATTCGACCCGGTCGGGGTGGCAAGGGCAAGGGCCGGGCGTTTCCAAAAGGCCGCCAGCTTGACCTTGTAGCTCACCAGGAGATTTCGGCGTTGCTGGCCGGGCATCAACCCCTGCAGCGCGACATGCTGATTGAATATCTGCATCTTGTGCAGGACAAGTGGGGCCACCTTTCAGCGGGTCACCTGGCTGCACTGGCGCAGGAGATGCGGCTGCCGATGGCGGAAGTCTACGAAGTCGCGACGTTCTATCATCACTTCGATATCGTGAAAGAAGGTGAATCCGCACCTGCCGAGATCACCATCCGGGTGTGTGATTCATTGTCATGCGAAATGGCCGGCGCGCAGGATATCATCAAGGCGCTGGGCGACAACCTGCCTGCCGGTGCGCGCGTGGTGCACGGACCCTGCATGGGGCTGTGCGACGTGGCGCCTGCTGCTGCGGTCGGGCACAATTATGTCGGCAATGTCAGTGTTGAAAAACTGACCATCATGGTCGCCGACAAGGCCGTCAAGCCGGAGATGCCGGCATACCAGTCTTACGAGGACTACAAGGCTGAAGGCGGGTACGCGCAGTTGACGGCATTGCGCGGCGGGTCGAAAACACCCGAACAGGTCATAGACACATTGCTTGAAGCCGGTCTCAAGGGTCTCGGTGGCGCAGGCTTCCCGTCCGGGCAGAAGTGGAAATTCGTTCGTGCCGGCCAGGGGCCGCGTTACCTGTGCATCAATGGGGATGAAGGCGAGCCCGGCACATTCAAGGATCGTCATTATCTGCACACCCGCCCGCACCAGTTTCTTGAAGGCATGCTGATTGCCGCATGGGGTGTCGAGGCATCAGCCGCCTATATCTACATGCGCGACGAATACCCGGCTGTCGTGCAGCTTCTGAAAGACGAGATCGGCAAGCTTGAAGCCGATGGCATCGTGCCGCAAGGCTATGTGCATGTGCGCCGTGGCGCCGGTGCATATATCTGCGGTGAAGAGAGCGCGATGATCGAGTCGATCGAGGGCAAGCGCGGTCTGCCACGGCACCGGCCGCCTTATGTGGCGCAGGTCGGATTGTTCGGGCGTCCGACGCTGGTGCACAATGTGGAGACTGTCTACTGGATGCCGCGGATCCTTGAGAACGGACCGGACTGGTTCGCCTCGCAAGGCAAGGATGGCCACAAGGGACCGCGCTCCTACTCGGTGTCCGGGCGGTTGAAAAACCCCGGCGTGGTGCTGGCGCCTGCCGGCGCATCGGTCAATGAACTGATCGAAATGTGCGGCGGCATGGCCGACGGACACAGCTTCAAGGGGTATTTGCCGGGCGGTGCGTCAGGCGGGATTCTGCCGGCGTCGAAAGGCGATGTGCCGCTGGATTTCGGCGGTGAACTGGCTGCACTTGGATGTTTCGTGGGCTCGCATGCGGTTGTCGTGATGTCCGACAAGGATTCCATGCGCGATGCGGCCGTCAACCTGCTCAAGTTTTTCGAGGATGAATCCTGCGGTCAATGCACGCCGTGCCGGGTTGGCTGCGAAAAGGCCGTCAAGCTCATGCAGAAAGGCCCATGGGACGAAGCCTTGCTGGGTGAACTGACCATGGCCATGGCCGATGCATCCATCTGCGGCCTGGGACAGGCGGCACCAAACCCCATTCGTACTGTCATGACGCACTTCAAGGAGGACGTTTCCTGATGTCCGGTAGCACAATCAAGTTCACACTCGACGGACGCGAAGTCGAGGCCCAGGACGGCGAATCCATCTGGCAGGTCGCCAAGCGGGAAGGCACCACCATTCCGCACCTGTGCTGGAAAGACGCGCCGGGATATCGCGCAGACGGCAATTGCCGGGCCTGCATGGTCGAGATCGAGGGCGAACGCGTTCTGGCCGCGTCATGTGTGCGTGCGCCGTCAGAAGGCATGGTCGTGAACTCGCAGAACGAGCGGTCCTCAAACGCCCGCAAAATGGTGATCGAGCTTCTGATGGCCGATCAGCCGGCACGCGAAGATGCCCATGATGATCAGTCGTCGTTCCTGAAATGGGCCGATGCAATGGAGGTGGACGTATCGCGGTTTCCACGCGACACATCGCCGAAACCGGATATTTCGCATCCGGCCATGGCGGTCAATCTCGATGCCTGCATTCACTGCAATCTGTGCGTTCGCGCCTGCCGCGAAGTCCAGGTCAATGACGTGATCGGCATGGCGTTCCGCGGGCCGCATGAGAAGGTCGTGTTCGACTTTGACGATCCCATGGGTGCGTCAACATGTGTGGCGTGCGGCGAATGTGTCCAGGCCTGTCCGACAGGCGCGCTGATGCCGGCAACCATCGTTGATGCAAAGGGCCGCGGCAGCCGCAAGGCGGATCGCCAGGTCGAGAGCGTCTGCCCGTATTGCGGCGTCGGCTGCCAGATTACCTACAATATCCGCAAGGACGAGGAGACCGGCCAGGACCATATCGCTTTTGTTGAAGGCAAGGGTGGACCGGCCAATGAAAACAGGCTGTGCGTAAAGGGTCGTTTCGGCTTCGACTATATCTCGTCGCCGGAGCGTTTGACCAAGCCGCTTATTCGCAAGCCGGGCCTGCCCAAGGGTCTGAATATCGATCCGGCAAATCCATTGACGCATTTCCGCGAAGCGACCTGGGACGAAGCGCTTGAAGTGGCCGCAAACGGTCTCAAGAGCATCCGCGATACCAAGGGTCCGAAAGCGCTGGCGGGCTTTGGCTCGGCAAAATGTTCCAACGAGGAAGCCTATCTGTTCCAGAAACTGGTGCGGGTCGGGTTCGGGTCCAACAATGTCGATCATTGCACGCGGCTGTGCCACGCCTCGTCGGTGGCGGCCCTCATGGAAACAATCGGGTCAGGTGCCGTTACCGCGCCGTTCACGGCGGTACGCGATTCCGATGTCATCGTGGTGATCGGCGCCAATCCGACCGAGAACCATCCGGTTGCAGCAACCTACTTCAAGCAGGCGGCCCAGCGTGGTGCCGAACTGATCATTCTTGATCCGCGTGGCACGGCAATGAAACGCTATGCCAGCCACATGCTGCAGTTCAAGAACGGGGCAGATGTTTCACTGCTCAACGCCATGATGAACGTGATCGTGGAAGAAGGCCTGTATGATGAACAATACATCCAGGCGCACGCTGAAGGCTTCGACAAGCTGAAGGACCACCTGGCTGAGTACACACCGGAAGCCATGGAGGCCATTTGCGGCATAGCGGCTGATGAAATCCGCACCGTGGCGCGCAAATATGCCAATGCCAGTGCGGCGATTATCTTCTGGGGCATGGGCGTATCGCAGCATACCCATGGCACCGACAATGCCCGCTGCCTGATTTCGCTGGCACTGATGTGCGGCCAGACCGGGCGTGCCGGTACCGGCCTGCATCCGCTGCGTGGCCAGAACAATGTGCAGGGCGCATCGGATGCCGGCATGATCCCGATGGTGTTCCCGGATTATTCGGCAGTGACTGACGAGAAGAACCTCGCGAAATTCGAAAAGCTGTGGGACACAAAACTCGATCCCGAGCCAGGGCTTACGGTGGTGGAGATCGTGCACGCCATTCATGACGGCGCGATCAACGGCATGTATATTCTGGGTGAAAACCCGGCCATGTCCGATCCGGACGTCAACCATGCCCGTGCCGCACTGGCCAAGCTGGATCACCTGGTGGTGCAGGATATCTTCCTGACGGAGACGGCGATGTTTGCCGACGTCGTGCTGCCGGCAACCGCGTGGCCGGAAAAGAACGGCACCGTGTCGAACACCAATCGCCAGGTGCAGATGGGCCGCAAGGCGCTGCAGGCACCCGGCGAAGCGCGCGAGGACTGGGTCATTACCCAGGATCTGGCCAACCGCCTCGGTCTTGACTGGACCTATGACAGCCCGGCTGAGGTGTTTGCCGAGATGAAACTCGCCATGCCGTCACTGGATAATATCACCTGGGACCGGCTGATCACCGAAGACGTGGTGGCCTATCCGTGTCCTGCCCCCGATCATCCCGGCCAGGACATCGTATTCTCGGACAGGTTCCCGACGGCAACCGGTCTCGGCAAGATGGTTCCCGCCAGGGTAATAGCGCCGGATGAGACACCGGATGCGGATTATCCCTACATTCTTTCAACCGGCCGTCAGCTTGAGCATTGGCACACAGGCGCCATGACACGGCGCTCCTTCGTGCTGGATGCGGTGAACCCGGAGCCGGTGGTTCAGATGAATGCAACCGATATCATGAAGCTCGGCATCAAGGCCGGCGACATGGTGCGGGTATCGACCCGCCGAGGTGAAGTGGAAATCATGGTACGGCAGGACGATCAGGTGCCGACGGGTGCAATCTTCATCCCGTTTGCGTTTGTTGAAGCTGCGGCCAACCTGCTGACCAATGCGGCGCTTGATCCGTACGGAAAGATACCGGAGTTCAAGTTCTGCGCAGCCAGCGTCGTACCTGCGGGCAATGAGCGGATGGCTGCAGCTGAGTAGTCGCAGCGGCGCTGGTTTGTTCGCCATGGCGGTCTGTCGACGCCTGAAGATGGCGGGGCCTGTCGGGTCTTGACGCAGTCAAGCCCGTGCGGTGTCTGGTGTACGCGCAAAACCGGTATCCACTTTTGCGTCAAATGCTCTATACACAAGCCCGCAATTGAAAAGGGCAGACCATGGCAGTACTTGAGAAATCGAAACTGATCGGCACGGTGGCCGCATTGCTGTGCAGTCCGGACCGTGAGACCGGGCTTGAGAAAGCCCGCGTGGACCGGCTGGACATGACATTTGACGGCATTGTCGGCGATTGCCATTCCGGTCGCGGCTACCAGTCGGACAGCCGCATGCTGGCGCAGTACAAACGCGCCACACCGGTGGCCAATACCCGGCAGGTATCCATACTGTCGGACGAGGAATTGCGCGAAGTGGCCGGCCTGCTGGGGATCGCGGAATTGAAACCGGAATGGGTCGGCGCGAACCTGGTCACGTCAGGTATTGCGGATATCACCCTTCTGCCGCCATCTACACGCATGATGTTTTCTTCAGGCGCGACACTGATCGTCGATGGTGAAAATGCGCCCTGCCGCTATGTGGGCGATGTCATTGAAAAACATCATCCCGGCCAGGGCGTGGCGTTTCCGAAACTGGCGCGCAACAAGCGTGGACTCGTGGCGTGGGTGGAGCGTGAAGGCGGTATTTCGGTGGGCGACGAGATCGTGCTGCATATTCCGCCGCAGCGCATGTACCCGCACGCATGAATACGCAGCGCGACATAGCGGAATTTGCCATCGTGCCCGACCCGGATGACGAGCGCCTGTCACGCGCGGTTACCGGTATCGACCAGACCGGTCAGGAAATCGAGACTCATGTGGTGCAGGAGCGCCCGCTGACGATTTATCTCAATGCCCAGGAAATCGTCACCTCGATGACCATCGGGGATCATCCCGACTGGCTGGCGGTGGGCTATCTGCTCAATCAGGGCATGCTGCAGCACGACGACGAGATTACCGGCATTGATTATGACGACGACCTTGAAGTGATTGTCGTGCGCACCGTGCGCGAGACCAATTTCGAAGAGAAGATGAAGAAGAAGACCCGCACGTCAGGCTGTGCACAAGGCACGGTATTCGGCGACATGATGGAGAATTTTGAAACCATCAAGCTGTCGCGTGACGCGCGGATCAAGACGTCGTGGCTTTATGCATTGACCAAAAAGATCAACACGGCACCGTCCCTGTATCTGAAGGCGGGTGCCATTCATGGCTGCGTGCTGTGCAAGGGTGACATGCCGCTGGTCTATCTGGAGGACGTGGGCAGGCACAATGCAGTCGACAAGATTGCCGGCTGGATGTTTCTCCACAAGGTCGTGCCCGACGACAAGCTGTTCTACACCACCGGCAGACTGACATCCGAAATGATCCTCAAATGCGCTGCCATGCGGATTCCCATCCTGGTGTCGCGCTCCGGGTTTACGGCCTGGGGGGTTGAGCTTGCGCGCCAGGTGGGCATGACGGTGATCGGCCGGGCGCGCGGCAAGCGGTTCGTCGCGCTGTCGGGGGCTGAACGTATCGAGTTTGATGCTGATCTGGCGCAAGTCGACGATGAAGACAGCAAGCATCGGCGCAAGGGAGCAGGCAGTGAGTAAAGTGGTCGGTTGCATACTAGCCGGCGGCCTGGCCCGGCGTATGGGCGGAGGCGACAAGGGCTTGATCGAACTTGCTGGCCGGCCGGTGCTGGATCATGTGATTGAGCGGTTCGGTGCGCAGGTCGGCGATCTCATCCTGAATGCAAATGGTGATCCGATCAGGTTTGCCGGGTATGGGCTGCCGGTCATGCCGGATACGGTCGACGGCTTCGCGGGACCCTTGGCCGGTGTGCTGGCCGGATTGTCGTGGGCGGCAGAAAATGCCCCTGACGCACAATGGGTGGCGACCGCTGCGACTGATACGCCGTTCTTTCCAACTGATTTTGTCAGCCGGTTGCTGGAAGCGATCGAGGAGCAAGGCGCCGATATGGCCTGTGCCGCCTCACAAGGGCGCAACCACCCGGTGTTCGGCCTTTGGCCGGCGCGGCTGAAGGATGATCTGCAATCGGCGCTGGTGGATGAAGACATCCGCAAGGTTGATGTATGGACGGCACGGCACAAGCTGGTTGCCGTTGAGTTTTCCGCGCGCGGGTTTGATCCGTTCTTCAATGTGAACCGGCCGGACGACGTGCCGGAAGCCGAGCGCATTGCGCAGGAGTTGGCAGCATGACACAGCGCGTTATCGGAGTGGCCGGATTCAAGAACGCCGGCAAGACCACGATGGTGGAGCGGTTGGTAACCGAACTCACCGGGCGCGGCTATCGGGTATCGACGATCAAGCACGCGCATCATTCATTCGATATCGATCATGAGGGGCGTGACAGTTTTCGCCATCGCGCCGCTGGTGCAGCGCAGGTTGCCGTGGTGTCCCGGCACCGTTGGGCGGTGATTTCCGAACTGCGCGACGATGCAGAGCCATCGCTTGCAGAGATGCTGGCCAGGCTGGATCCGTGTGACCTGGTGATCGTCGAAGGCTACAAGCGCGATGCTCACGACAAGATCGAAGTGCGCAATCTCGAGACCGACAATCCGAAACTGAGCGACGACGATGAAACCATCGTAGCCGTTGCGGCCAATGGAACCGTTACGGATTGTCCGGTTCCGGTCTATGATCGTGATAACATATTTGCGCTGGCAGACTTTATCTGCGGGCGAACCGGTCTGGTCGAGGTGCCGTAAACCAAATGACACGCAAGCTGCTTGATGACTGTTTTCTGCACGACAAGGACCGGATGCGCCATGATGATGCGGTCGCTCTCATTCTGGAGCGCATGTCCCCGGTCGCCGCTGTGGAGACGGTTCCGCTGTCCCAGGCACATGGCCGCGTGCTGGCTGAACAATACGCGGCACCGCACAATATTCCCGCCTTCAACAATGCCGCCGTGGATGGCTATGCCTTTGCCGGCAAGGGCCTGAACGCCAAACAGGCCACAAAGCTTGAAATCGTTATCCGGGTGGCTGCAGGCCACGCACCGGAGCGGGCGCTGAAAAAGGGCGAAGCGGCCCGGATCTTTACCGGGGCCGTGATGCCGGGTGGAGCCGATACCTGCCTGATGCAGGAGGACGCCAAGGTTGATGGAACCCAGTTGGTGGTACCGAAGGGGCTGAAACCCGGCGCCAATACCCGGCTTGCCGGTGAAGACGTCAAGCAAGGCGAGGTGATGCTGCAGGCGGGGCAACGATTGCGGCCCCAGGACGTGGCCGCCATCGCATCGGGCGGCGCGGGCCAAATCAAGGTGTTTGAACGGCTCAGGGTCGGGTTGATTTCAACCGGAGACGAAATTATCCGGCCAGGCAACATCCTGGGTGACGGCAAGGTCTATGACAGCAATCATCACCTGTTGCGCGGCTTACTGGATACGGTCGGGGCCGAAGCGGTCGACTATGGCGTGATACCTGATGAGCAGGTGCGGGTTGAACGCGCCGTGCGCACTGCTGCACACGAGTGTGACATCATTCTCACGACAGGTGGCGCGAGCCGCGGGGCAGCGGATTTCATTGTCGAGACAATCCAGTCACTGGGCACCCTTCACGCCTGGCAACTGGCTGTGAAACCCGGCAGGCCGCTGGCGATGGGGCAGATCGGCGATACGGTCTTCTTTGGCTTGCCGGGCAATCCCGTGGCGGCCTTTGTGACGTTTCTACTGTATGCCCAGCCGATGTTTGCCCGTTTACAGGGTGCTACCTGGCAGGCGCCGCAGCGCTATCCGATGCCGGCCGGGTTTGCGTTTGCAAAAAAGAAAACCGACCGGCGTGAATTCTGGCGCGGCTGGATCGACAATACCGGTGACGGCCCGGTGCTGTGCAAGTTTGACCGTGACGGCTCCGGGCTGATTTCAGGTTTGCGGCAGGCAACCGGGCTGATCGAAGTTCCTGAAAAAACATCGGCCGTGAAGCAGGGAGACCTGCTCAGTTTCATCCCGTTCAGCGAGTTTGGCATAAGTTGATGGCTGTCCGGCATATTGTTTTTGATATTGGCAACGTGCTGCTGAACTTTAACCCTGAACTGGCTTACCTTGATCTGATACCGGACGAGGTCGAGCGCCGGACTTTTCTGCGTGATGTCTGTTCGCACGACTGGATAATCGCACAGGACCGGGCTCA
>Ga0316189_10005195_pt1 | contig 12470 bp, 10 predicted proteins | sample LowCovwburrow_MG_FD_204930 | JGI IMG/M metagenome (GOLD analysis project Ga0316189, IMG submission 204930) | Coastal sediment microbial communities from Maine, United States - Lowes Cove worm burrow | ecosystem: Environmental > Aquatic > Marine > Coastal > Sediment | place: USA: Maine... | reverse complement strand
AAGTACAACTTCCTCGAGTCCGGGCAGGAGTACAAAGGGCTCGAACACACGCAGTTCACGGGCATGACCAATGCGGAACTCAGCCGTGTGATGGGCAAGTCGCGTCGGTGGTGGCCCTCGCTGAAGGCCGGCGAGTTTGCGGCCTACTTGACTGGGCCAGGCATTCCAGCGCGCTACCCCGAGCTGACGGACGTCAACGACAAGTACAATGAGTACTGCCGCCGCTGGACGAATATGTTCGTCGGCGGGCTGATCGCAAAACTCGCTTGGTTGCCGCTGTTTGCGGTGAACTTCATGCTGCTGGGAGCGGCACTGGGCTCGTGGACACTCGGGGCAGTAGGACTGTTGCTGCTGATCCCGCTCGTGCGGAAGTTTGTCAACGCGGTGGTGTACGACGTCCTGTCGTTCGGCGAGGCGACGAACCTCTACCAACACCTCGCGATCTCGACCGCAGCCTGCGTCGTGCTCAACGCCGTGGCGCTTGGCTTCGGCGACACCTGGACGGGTGCGGGATGGCTCGCGTTGCGGTCCGGCGTGCCGCAGGTCGCGGCGCTGGCGGTCGTCGACATCGGGCGTGCCTACTTTGGAAGCCGCCTGTTGTTCAACGATGTGCGCGGCAAGGAAGCGTACGGCGAACGTGTGGACGCGTACTTGGACGCGATACGGGAGTCAGCTTGGTACCAGCAGTACCTAGGCCCCGATGAGACTCCGGCCCAATAGCTCGGTCCCAGCGCCATCTCGTCTGACGGCAAGAGCATGACCACCCCCCTTGAGAAGAACACAATGACGACCACTCACGAGAGCCACTACCTCATCCTCGGCGCGGGTCCAGCCGGCCTTCAGAGCGCCTACTTCCTCGACAAAGCCGGACGCGACTACCTCGTTGTCGAGGCTTCGGACCAGGTCGGGGCGTTCTTCTCCAAGTTCCCTCGCCACCGGACGCTCCTGTCGATCAACAAGCGTTTCACCGGGCACGACGACCCGGAGTACAACCTGCGGCATGACTGGAACTCGCTCGTCAGCGACGACACCGAGCTCCGACTCACCAACCGCACCCAAGCGTACTTTCCGTCTGCAGACGTGCTCGTCGATTATCTCGGTGAGTTCACCGAGCGGTTCGCGCTGCGCGTGCGGTTGCAGCAGCAGGTCAACACGATCTGCCGGAATCCCGAGACCGGGGCGTTTCGGCTCGAGTGCGCCAGCGGCGACGTCTACGTCTGCAAAGTCCTGATCGTTGCCACGGGCATCGGCCGACCTCGCATTCCCGACGTGCCGGGCATTGAGCTGGCCACTGGCTACGAGTCGATGTCCGTTGACGCAGATGACTACCGCAACAAGAGCGTGCTGATCCTCGGCAAGGGCAACTCGGCCTTCGAGACCGCCGACAACCTCATCCCGACCGCTGCGATGATTCACCTCATCAGCCCGGGGCCGCTGCGCTTGGCTTGGGAGTCGCGCTTCGTGGGCGACCTGCGGGCGATCAACAACTCGTTCCTCGACACCTATCATCTCAAGTCACAGAACGCGTCGATCGACGGCGTCATTCACGAAATGGCCCGAAGTGACTCGGGCAAGATCCGCGTCAGTTTTTCCTCGATCCACGTCGAAAACGAAATCGAGCAGATCGAGTACGACGTCGTGCTCCGCTGCACGGGATTTCGCTTCGACGATCGGATCTTCGACGCGAGCTGCGTGCCCGAGACGACCCTCGACGGCCGCTTACCCGCACTCACGCCCGGATTCGAGTCGGTCAACGTCCCCAACATGTTCTTCATGGGCGCCGCGACCCAGTCGCTCGACCACAAGCAAGCGCAGTCGGCGTTCATCCACGGGTTTCGCTACAACGCCGTCGCGCTCGCGCAGCTGCTCGAGGAGCGCTACGAGTCCACCCCCCTGCCCTACGAGCCCATCGATCCGAGTCCGTCGGGTTTGACCAAGTCGATCTTCGAGCGCATGAACGTGACCTCGTCGCTGTGGCAGCAGGTTGGGTTCCTGGCCGACCTGGTCGTGATGCCCGGCGAGGGCGAGACCGTGGCCCGCTACTACCACGACCTCCCCTACCCCTACCTGCGCATGCACGGCGCGCGCATCAGCGAAGGAAGGGATTTTTACATCACCATGTTCCGCCTTGGCGACTCTCCCGAGGACGCGTTCAACCACGAACGAAACGCCAACCCATTCGAGGGCGAGTCCAGCACGGCGATCCACCCGGTTTACGAGTACTACCAGCCCGCGCAGAACGACGGACAATCTCCAGTCTCCACGTTCCACGTGCTCGAGGACTTCTTCGGAGACTGGAGTGCCAGCGAATACATCGAGACATCAACCCTGTACTTCGAGCGCTCCGGCCACAACCAGCCCGTGCCCGTCCGCCGGCTCGAGCAGGCCCGGCTGATGGCCCGCGACACAAACATGCGGCTGGTCGACGAAGACTCCCGCCAGCAACGGGCGGCGGATCTTCGCGAGGTGACGGCCGCCTCGATGCAGACCACCGACGGCAAGTGAACGGCGACCGCTTTGCGGTTCACTCGAAGTCGCGGAGCCCCACAAGCTCCGGAAAGACAACCGGCGCGCGCGACCAGACCCCGCGCGGACCGTCTATCCGCACGACAGTCGGGAGTTCGACACTGAAGCCAGCGCCGACGTCGATCGCGATTCTCACCGGCACAAACAAGTTGGCCTGACAGGTCGGGCCGCCGCGCTCAAACACGATGGCCTCCACTCGGCCGGCCACGCGCACATCCACCGGTTCGACCCAGCCGTCGAGCTTGTCGTTCAGGCGTTGTTCGAGTCGCTGCGCCACCGTCGTGCCCAGGGGGAATCTCCCCCCGGACGCCGACGGCCAGCGGTCGTCCGCGCCAAACGTGATTCGACGCGGCGCTTCGCAGCCGCCCCACCACGATCGGTCCAAGAAGGCAGCCTCGGCACGGTCCGTCACCGCCCGCTGGCTTCGCCCCCGTGCGCAGTCCCACCCCCCCAGAGCCATGCACCCGACCAGCACCAGGATCCAGATTCGCCGCGCCCACTTCCGCATCGTCACGCGACGTTGCGAGCGTCGTGCCAAGCGCCGCGGAGCCAGGCGCATGAAGTCATGTCGCCGGCCATGGTCCAGACACACCCACGCCTGACACTCCGTCGAGTTTCATCGCAGGGCTGCGCCACAACGTCTTCATCGGCGTAGGGGCGGGCGTATCTCTGCCGGCCGGCCTCTCCCAGGAGAGGCGCGGCGGCCCTCGAGCCCCAACCTAGTAGCGAGCGAAGAACGCCCAGATCGACTCGCCTGCAAACGAGGGCCAGCCGTGCGGGCTGCCCTGCGCTTGCTCTTCGTGCTCGCACCACACGACATCAAAGCCATCGTCGCAGCCCTGGTACTCGGCGCAGACATCCGGCTCTCCGACCTGTGTTTCCTCGCCACACGCGTTGGACTCCAACCAGTGGTTGCGTGAGAGCTTGCCGAGGCCGATGGGCACGGTCGTGTCGTCGGGGTTGTGGGCCAGCCAGGCGGCAACCGTTCCCTTGCAGCCCACGCCGGGCCCACCGCCCGCGACGGGGCCGATCGCTCGGAACACGTCGCCACGAAAGCAACCCAGCGTATTGCTGAAGAAGCCGCCGTGGCTGTGGCCGGCTGCGAAAACGCGTTCCTGGTCGATACAGAGGTTGGCATCAAAGTCGGCGAGCAGCGCGTCGACAAAGGCGACGTCGATGCCGACGGACGAGAGATCCCAGCCGGTCAGGCCGCCTTGCTTGGCGTTGGGCAGTGCATCGGGATACACGAAAATGGCCTCGCCCGCGGAGGCCTCTTCGACGCCCGCGTACTGCCGCAATTGGCCGCCTTCGCCGCCGCGCCCGTGGAACATGAACACGAGCGGATAGGCGTTGTCCGGGTCGTAGTCATCCGGCAGCACGAGCTGAAAGTTCCGCGGTTCGCCGTCGACATCGAGCTGGCCGGGTGCGACGCCCGTGAACCCCGGGTCCGTGCCACAGCCCGAGACGGCGCCCGTCTCTGCGGCGCCGGAGTCGGACTCGGATCCCGCATCGTCCGAGGACCCTTCTCCCGCACCCGTGTCTTCGGCCGCGCCCGAGGTGCTTGCGCCGTCATCTCCTGCGTCGCTGGCCGCGCCCGTGGTTGTCCCGGCCTCGGGCTCCGCCGGGTCCGACTCCCCACAAGAGGCGAGCAGAGCGCACAACACCACCATCGACGTCCGAGTCATCGGCGCGGAGTGTAGCAGCAGCCCCTTGCCCAAAGCCCCGAAGCCGTCGGACGCTAGCGCGATGCCCGTGACCCTCGTCCGACTCACCGAGCGCTACACGGCGTGCAGGCTCCCTCCGGACGCAGCGCCGCCGCAATGGGCGCGAGGCGAGTTTGTGTCCATCACCCGCACCCCGAGCGAGCTCTCCGTGTTTGCCCCCACGGCCTGTGTGCCCCAAGGGGTGCGCGCCGAGAGTGGCTGGCGATTGCTTGCAGTCAAGGGCCCGTTGGCGTTTGAGATCGTCGGGCTGCTCGCCGAGCTGTCCTCGCAGCTGGCTGCGGCGAACATCTCGATCTTCGCGATCTCGACGTTCGACACCGACTACATCGCCACCCGCGACGACGACTTTGAGCGCGCACTCGAGACGCTCGCCGCCGCGGGTCATACGGTTGACCCCTAGCAGCTTGGCTGCTCTAGGGTCGTGTCAGAGTGAGGGCGTACTCGCCCGACCCGCTGTAGGACCGCACCTGCCACGTGTAGTAACCGGCGGCGCCTTCGTAGTTCACTTGTTCGACCGAGCTTGAGGAGGTTCCCGACGCCACTTGGCGCCACTCGCCGTTGGTCCACCAGTACAGGTACACGTCGAAGTCGGTTCCGGCCGCTCCATCGAGCACGGCTTCGTGCGCACCCGCTTCGGCGAGCCAGTAGGTGCCGTCGGGCTGGAGCTGCTGATCGTTGGTCGACGTCAACGACCCTTCAAACACCTCGCCCTTGGGCTCCTCGGGCTCCTCAGGCGGCGGCTCCACGGGGTCGTCTTCCTCGGCGAAGCCCTCGCCACAGGTCGCGCTGTATCCCGAGACGTCGCCTCCTCCGCACCCTTGCGCCCACGCACCACCGCCGGGTGCGGGGTCGAGTGGAAAGTCTCCGCACCCTTCGGTCGGGTTCCACGTGCCGTCGGCGTCGTGGCACGGGGTCAGGTCGCGACCGGTACGGTCCTCAAACCATTGCATGCCGTGGTGCATCATCGAGTAGAAGCCACCGACACCGCAGGCGCCGCCGTACGACGTCACGCCAAACACCCGCCAGGAGCCGTCGTCCAGCTGCACGTAAACGGGGCCGCCCGAGTCGCCCTGGCAGGAGTCCTTGCCACCACCGCCGATCCGAATCTCCCCGCTGGAGGTCTGGTACTGGATGGGAGCGGTCACGGCCCGCTTGTATCCGTAGGGGCCATTGTCGGCGTTGCCAAAGCCGACAATGGTCGTGGGCTGGCCGGGCTGCAGGATGTCGGTCTCGCACCCCATCAAGATCGGCACGATGGGGACGTCATCGACGGCCTCCGAAAGCATGCAGTAGGCAAAGTCGTCGCCGTCGCCGGGCCCGCCGCCCGGGTAGATCTCGCAGCGGTCGGTGGACACCCAGCGGCCGTCCCCCGAGTACGCATACTCGCCAAATCGGATCCAGTCGTAGTTCGCCCCGCAGTGCGCGGCGTAGATCACGACATCGGGAGCGACCAATGTACCCGTGCACGAGCCACCGAGACTCACCGTGGTCGGCCACCCGCACGAGGCCACCGTGTCGCCGCCATACACGGGAGTCGTCGGGAGGTCGACGGGGTCCGAGGTCGGCTCCTCCCCATCCCACGCGCCGGGCCCTCGCCCTTGCCGATCGGCGTTCTCATCACAGCCGCCGACGGCCATCGCGGCACACACCATGCCGCCCAACGCTCCAAGTCTCCAGCCACCCGTGTTGCTCATCGCTGTCCCCATCCGGAGACCAACCTAGAGATTGCGAGCGGCTTCGACAGCGGGGACATCCACGCATAACAGGCGAGCTGATCACACGAGAGAATACGCATCGCGACAGTGCCGCACATGTCGCTCTTGGGCGAGTTGCCCAAATCGCGATGTAACCCTGGGGCTGCAGCACCCAATTGTTGGGCAACCAGCGCAACGATTTAGCCCGAAGTACTTTCTCAATCTTTCTTCGCGGCAACGTTGTGCGCGTGCGGCTGGCTACGGCGAGTACAAGATTCCGCACACGTCACGAAGGGCGCTCCGGGGACGCGCCGAAACACCGTCCAAACGTGGTGCGTCCGCAGTGTTTTGGCCGTGCCGACGACTACGCACGCGACCGCATCGCGAGCCCCATGAGCCGCGTCAAACCAGAGCGCTACCGTTCACGGGGCGCCGAGCCGAGCCTGCAGTTTCAGCTATCGCTGGGGGGCGCGTGCTTGGGTCGCATCGCCATCAGCATCCCGCCAAGACCGGTGAGCACCAGCCCGAGGATGCGGCGACCGAGCGCGAAGCACACGCCGCCGGCCATGATCATCATCAACGGAATCTTCGAACGGCTCGGCTTGGACATCGCGGCAAATCCTGGGCCGGGAGGGTATCACCGCCGCCGTCCGCCCAGTGCCTTGACGACGACCCAAAGCCCGACAAGGCTGCCGCTCGCCTATGGCCCTGCGCTCGTCCGCCCTCCCCCTCATTGTCGCTGGCGCGTTGAGTGCGGCCTGCGGGGGCCACGCCCCCCCTCGGACGCACACCCCCGAACAAGGCACGTCCACGATCGAGGCCAACGGGATTCGCTTTGCCTACTACGCAGACGGTAATCCGGCCGACCCGCTCGTGCTGCTGATCCACGGGTTTCCCGACACGGCCCACGCCTGGGACGACCTCCGACCGCGCATCGCCGCGCAGGGGTACTACGTGGTCTCGCCCTTTACCCGCGGGTACGGACCGAGCGTGGCACCCGACGGGGCCAAGTTCGATGCCGAGTCGCTGGGCAAAGATGCGCTCGCGCTCATCGATGCGTTCGGCAAGGAGCACGCCGTCATCGTCGGCCACGATTGGGGTGCCGTTGCCGCGTACTCGGCGGCCGCGCTGGACCCAGCGAAGGTGGATAAGCTCGCCATCCTCGCGATCCCCAACCCGGGCACGATCAAGCTTCGCGTCCGTGATCTGTACGGCGCGCGGCACTTCGTCGCCCTGAAAAAGAAGCGTGCCCACAAGCGGGTGCGACGCAACGACTACGCCTACGTCGACAAGCTCTACAAGCGCTGGTCACCCGAGTGGTCGTTCAGCCCCAACGATGTGGACGACGTCAAAAACAGCTTCGCGCACCCCGGGAGTCTCCAGGCCGCGCTCGGCTACTACCGCGATCTGCCCTTGAAGACGGCGGAGTTCCTCAAGGCACCCACGCAAGTCCCCGTCCTGGTCATCGCTGGGCGCTCGGACGGCACCGTGCCCATCACGGCGTACGACAACGAAGCCGGCTTTGCGGCCGGGCGACAGCTCGAGAAACTCGACGCGGGGCACTTTCCACATCGCGAGCAGCCCGAGCAGTTTCTGGCTTTTCTGCTCGCTTTCTTGAAGCAATAACGGCCCCACGGCCCAGGACCGGCGTTCTGCGTCGGTGTGTGAATTCGCCCCCGTTTCGTCCAAAGGATGTGACGCGCACGACCATCTATGCGGTTGGGGGAGTGTGCAAGGATGAACTTGGGGATGAACTTGGGGATGAACTTGGGGATGAACTTGGGGATGAACTTGGGGATGAACTTGGGGATGAACTTGGGGATGAACTTGGGGATCGAGCGGATGAGTCGAAGTTGGATAGCAGCCGCCACGGCGGTCATGGCACTTGGGTGCGGGGCCAGTGACAGCAACACGAGCGCGGGCCAAGAGGGGGATGACGACGGAGTCGTTTCCGCGAGCGCCAGTGCCGAGGATGGCACGGGCAATACGGCACCAACGGGATCCGCCGACGGCGCCAGCAACGATGCGGGCCAAGAGTCTGACGGTGGCATCGACACCGCGGGTGTCGACGACGACGGCGACGACGCTGATCCGCCGCCGCCCATCACCTTTGACCTCGGGAGCATCCCGGACGCGCCCGACAACTTCGTCTGTGGCCAGAACGGCGATGACGGCGAGCTCGAGTTCTCGTACATCTGGATCGCGAACTCGAGCCAAAACACGGTCTCGAAGATCAACACACAGTCGTTGATCGAAGAGGGCCGCTACTACACGCGCCCCGACAACCTGGGAAGCCCGTCCCGGACATCGGTGAGCCTCAGTGGCAACGTCGCGGTCGCCAACCGCCAAGGCGGACTCACCAAGTTCTACGCCAACCCGGAGAACTGCATCGACGGCAACGGCAACGGCAGCGTGAACACGTCGAGCGGCGCCGCCGACATCGTCCCGTGGGACAACGAGGAGTGTCGGGCATGGCACACCCCGTTCTCGTACACCTCGGAGAGGCCGGTTGCGTGGACCCAAGGCGAGTGGAACCAGGCACGGTGCACCTTCGAGAACGAGAAGGTCTGGACGACGGGCGTGCTCGCAGGGGTCATCGAGGTCGTGCTTGTCGATGGCGACACGGGCATCGTCGAGTCCAGCGTGATGGTCCCTGAGGTTGCGCCCGGCGGCTTTGGATTCTACGGCGGTGCGGTCGACACCGAGGGCAACTTTTGGGCGAGTCAGCTCGGCGGAGGCCAGCTGATCCGCGTGCGGATCAACGATCTGAGCGACTACTCGCTGTGGCAGACCCCTGCGGGCGGCTATGGCATGACCGTTGGCGCCAGTGGCTACGTCTATACCTGCTCGGGTCAGGTCGGCCGTTTCGACCCGCTCACCGAGACCTGGATGAGCGCCAATGTGGGCGGCAGTGGTGGCTGTATGGAGGACGCGAATGGGATCCTCTGGATGGCGTCCAACTCGCTCGTTGGTGTGGACATCAACACGCTCACCGTCACGTACAACCACCCGCTGCCCAGCTACGCCCACGGCGTGAGCGTCGACTTCGATGGGTTTGTCTGGGGGGTCTCGATGGGAACCGACGCGTACAAGGTCGACCCGCTCACAGGCACGATGGATACGGTCTCGGGGCTCGTGGGCCCCTACACGTACTCCGACATGACCGGTTACGCGCTGAACTCCGTGGGCGGAGGCGGCGCCCCGTCCGGCTGAGCAAGCGGCCTTCACGGCGTTTGAGGCAGGCTCACAGGGCGGCGGTACACACCGTCGCCTTGTTTTTGTTGCGGCACCGCTGGACGGCGGCCTAAGCTGCCTTATGTCTTTTCGGCGCGCGGCGATCCAAGGCCTAGTGGCCCTCTCGGCCTTGACGATTCCAGCCACGGCCGAGGCCGCGCGGGTCGTGTTCCTCAACGCTGACGCCGTCAACATCAACGCCGACAACGGACAAAATCCGTCGCTCGATTCGTACTCCACGACCGGCTTTACGGCGGGTCCTCTCGGTGGTTGGCCAACCCTCACCGACGCGCAGAAGGACGAGATCGTCTACATCATGAAGGAGGCCTCGGTGGACCTCGACGTCACGTACACGTGGGAGCGGCCCGCGGCTGGCTTGTACGACATGGTGGTGATGGGCAGCGAAGCCGACAACGCGGCCCGATTCCCGGGCCTCGGCTGCAGCGGGGCGGTCGGCCTTGCGGACTGCGGCGACATGAACGCAGAAAACGTGTCGTTTCTGTTTTGGGGCTGCATCGCCGACGATCAGCAAGACAACATGGACCGCATCGCCCACACGATGTTCACCGCGCTGGGCTTCGGGTGGGGCCTCGAGAACACGACGGCGAGCGGGCAGATCATGGGCTCGTACTTCGACAACGGCGAGTCCGTGCAGTTCAGCAGTCAGTGCGCGACCATCACGGGCGGGGCCGGAACGTGCATGGACCACCCCGGCTGCGCTGCCGGCCAGCAAGACGCGATGCAGGAGCTGACCCAGCGCCTGGGCGCTCGAATCGACGACGGCCCACCCAGCGTCATGATCACCGAGCCGCTCGACGGCGCGATGGTGCCCAACGACTTCACCATCGCGGCCGACGTCGCCGACGGCTTCGGAGGCCTCGAGGTGCTGATGTCGATCGTCGAAGTCGACCAGACCCAACCCGACGAGGATCCACCGTACGCCTGGAACGTGGAGGGCGTGCCGGACGGCACCTGGAGCTTCAACGTTGCCGTAACCGACGCCGATGGGAACAACGAAACCCATCTCATCACCGTGTGCGTCGGCGAGACGCCCTGCATCGAGGGCGGCAGCGGCGACAGCGGAACGGGTGACTCGGGCACAGACACAGGCGCGGTGCTCGACGAATCCGGCGGCGATGGCGACTCGACCACGGGCGAAGTGGCCAGCTCGTCGAGCGACGACGGCGGTGGAGGCGGCGACACGGGCCCCATTGATCCCACCGTGCCACCGTCCGAAAACACATTCGGAGCGTCAGACCCGGAGACGGGCTGCAGCTGCCGATCCACCTCCGACGGCAGCGCATGGTTGCTGATGCTGTTGGCAATCCCGCTGCTGCGTCGCCGACGCAACTAGCCAAACGCATTGGGCTCGCTCTCACTCGATCAGGCGCGCCGACTGGCTCTGGGCGCGCAAGGGCTATGCGGCGCCAGGCCGTCGGGCAGAATCGACAGCCGGCATCTGCGGGCGACAATGCGGCGCCTGCAGCTGCTCCAGCTGGACTCCGTCCCCGCGGTGATCCGGACCCAGTACATGCCGCTGTTCTCGCGGCTGGGTGCCTACCGCCCTGAGCTGCTCGACAAGGTCGCCTACACCGACGACCGTTGGTTCGAAGCCTGGACGCACGAGGCCTCGCTGCTGCCCGTGGAGACCGAGCCACTGCTGCGCTGGAACAAGGCACGTGCGCGCAACGGGCAAGGCACATGGAAGGGCCTCGTCGCGCTGGCTCGCAGGGAGCCCAAGTATGTGCAGGCGGTCCGTGATGAGGTCGCCGACCGCGGCCCGCTGCTGGCATCGGAGCTCAGCGACCCGCGCCCGCGCAAGGGTGAGTGGTGGGGCAGTCGCTCGCTGGGTCAGCAAGCGCTGGACTGGTTGTTCCGCATTGGTGAGGTGGGAATCCGCCGCGTCGGCAACTTCGAAAAGCGGTTCGATCTGCTCGAGCGCATCGTCCCCGCCGAGATCCGGAACAAGCCAACCCCGACCGAGACGGAGGCACTCAAGACACTCATGGTGCGCTCGGCCGCGGCACACGGGGTCGGCAGCGCGGACTGCCTCGTCGACTACTTTCGGCTCCCCAAGCGCGACGCCAAGGCGCTGCTGCCTGAGCTGGTGGAGGATGGCCGACTGATCAAGACGGAGGTGGAGGGGTGGCGCAAGCCCGCGTACCGACATCCGGACGCCAAGCTTCCACGTGCCGCCAAGCGCTCCACACTCGTGTCGCCGTTCGACCCGGTCGTGTGGTGCAGAGATCGAGCACACGCGCTGTTCGATTTTCACTACCGCATCGAGATCTACACGCCCGAGGCCAAGCGCAAGTTTGGGTACTACGTGCTCCCGATGCTTCACCAAGGGCGCTTGGTCGCGCGCTTCGATCTCAAGACGCTGCGTGACGAACGAGTGCTGCACGTGAAGGGCTCGTTTGTGGAAGACGGCGAGGATGCGGCGGAGGTCGCCGAGGCCGCGCACGTCGAGCTCTCTCGGCTGGCCGGGTTTGTCGGCGCCGACGGCCTCAAGATCGAGCGACGCGGGAACCTCGCCCGCGCGCTGCTCCGCGTCGACTGAGCGCGCCAAGCTACTCGGCGCGGCGGATTGTTGGCGTTGGTCCCCAGACCTCGGGGATCGACGCGTTTACGTCGGTTAAGAACCGGGGCCCTGCCACGCCGTCGAAAATCGCCTGGGCTCAACTGCTGGCCCGTGTCTTCGACATCGATGTGTTGACCTGCCCGCGGCTTGGATGCGATGGCCGACTCAAGGCGACGGCCGCGGTGCTGCGACCGGCCGAGATAGCGCTGTTGCTGCACGGCGCCCGAGGACCACCAAAATCGAGCCCGGGGGGCAACTCAGCTTTCTCAACTTCGACGCGTAGTCCGCGATATTCACCGATGGCGGCGGGCGCCGCCGTGGTTGTCGCCGGTCGGCTGTCGCAGTCGTTGCTGTGTCACGGGCGCCGTCGCCTGGGCGTGACCCTTGATCGAAGCTTCAGCGACGCAACGAGCTCGCCGTCTCGGATCGGTGCGCCCCGAGGCCCGCACTCGGCCTCGCGTCCCAACTCAAAATTACGGCGTCGGATCGCCTATACGCGTCGCGGCGAGGCGTTGTGAGCGTGGGTGCTCTGCGATGGTCACTGTGAGTCTCTCCGTGGGCGACGCCGGCCCGTTGTCGCACGACAACTGCGCGAGGTGCATGTCGTCCGAACCGCAACGCTGCGCCTAATCCACCGGAGCCGTACCCAGGGATTTGAAGTTGGGATCGCCGTCCGTGCCCGCGAAGTCGGCTCGTTGGAAAACCTCGATC
>Ga0316189_10005192_pt1 | contig 12477 bp, 9 predicted proteins | sample LowCovwburrow_MG_FD_204930 | JGI IMG/M metagenome (GOLD analysis project Ga0316189, IMG submission 204930) | Coastal sediment microbial communities from Maine, United States - Lowes Cove worm burrow | ecosystem: Environmental > Aquatic > Marine > Coastal > Sediment | place: USA: Maine... | reverse complement strand
CAGCCCAAATGAATATATCCATGAAGTCGGGGTAAAACCCTAATGATGTTGGCCTGATGCGTAAACTTGATGATTTGCATTTGAGGCACCCCTTCAAGGGTTCTCGTTGTCTACGGGATGATCTCTGTGATGATCATGGCCTTCGAGTCAATCGCAAACGTGTTCAGCGACTGATGTAGCTAATGGGTATACGGGCACTGCACCCGGGTGCCAGGATGATCCGCCCTGACCGGCAACACAAGATCTATACCTATTTGTTGCGGGATCTGGTGATTGATCGGGTTAACCAGGTTTGGTGCACTGACCTCGCGTACATACCGATTAGTTAGTTGTAAGAACTTGTTATTGTTAATGTAATTCGGGGCGCCCGTTGCAAGATTTGCGGGACAATGCATAACGCTGCATGACAGCTCCCGCAAAAGTCCCGCACGTCATTGCATGAGAAGTTACTCCGGCCCTATTCCTTCGAGTGACCGCCCAAGCCATTGTTTACTGTATTAATATCAATTCGCGATGCACACCCCGACTGAATTTGCTGGAGAAACCACCAAATTGCAAACCACGTTGAATAACTTCCGTTGGCAAACTCACTGCCGAGGACTCTACCAGCTTCCCGCAGCGGCTTGACTATCAATTCGCCAGGGACAGGTTATTCCTGCTACTGATCGGTTCGTGATTAAGAATTCGCCAAGGACAGGCATACAGTGCGATTTCGTGCGTTTCGAGAATTTGTCACTGTATTATAATGATGCCATGACTACCATGGCTTGAATAAGGTGAACGGCCCCGTATAATTGCAAACTTGCGCAGATGCATGGCGGGCTGGCGTGGCGTAGAATTACCCATCGTTGCATTACATATAAAAAAGGGGGAATACCTATGTCGACGGTTATGGTAATCGACGATCAGTCGATTAGCCGATTGATTCTGCAGGAACTTATCTGGTCTCTGGACGAGAACATTCAAGTCGAGACATTCTCCGACCCCGTCGCAGCCCTGGAATGGGCAAAACAACACACACCAGACCTGATCCTGACCGATTACAAAATGCCGGACATGGATGGGGTGGAGTTTACGATGTGGGTGCGCCGCATACCTTCATGCATGGATATCCCGGTTATCATTATCACATGCGTGGGTGACAAGGCCGTTCGCTACCGCGCCCTGGAAGCAGGCGCCACAGATTTTCTCATCAAACCGATTGATCATCATGAATGCCGGGCACGCTGTCGCAATCTGCTGGTGCTGCGACAGCAACAACAAATCATCAAGGACAAGGCGCGGTGGCTGGAGTCAGAGATAGAGGGCACGACCCAGAAAATCACAATGCGTGAACAGGAGACCCTGCTGAGACTCGCCCGGGCAAGTGAATATAGTGAGGATACCGGCAATCATGTCCTTCGCATGTCGCGCTATTCGCGCCTGATAGCTGAAGCCATGGGCAGGCCTGCGGAAGAATGCGAGATTGTTGAACATGCGGCCCCGATGCACGATATAGGAAATATTGGCATACCCGATGACATTCTGTTAAAAAATAACAAGCTGACCTCGCAGGAACGCATTATGATGCAAGATCATGTCAACATTGGCTATCGGATACTCCACGACAGTCCATCCTGTTATCTGCAAACCGGTGCCATCATCGCTCAGTCACACCATGAACGCTACGATGGCAAGGGATACCCGCATGGGCTGGAAGGACAGGAGATAGCACTGGCTGCACGTATTGTGGCTGTTGCCGACGTGTTTGATGCACTGGTGTCCAGGCGTCCGTACAAATCGCCATGGCCACTGCAAAGCGCACTTGATTACCTGATTGAACAAAAAGGCAAACAATTCGATCCAGATTGCATCGACGCATTTCTTACCTGCACCAGTCAAATCGACAGCATTCAGAATATGTCTGCTGATGAATGCGGATGAGGCGTTAGCAGGCCGATACTGATTTAATTTAATCTGATACGGATATCAGCAAAATGCAGAAATTATTATACATATCACACGAGTCAAGCGACCACCATCATATCGCCCGACACCTGGCGAGTTGGGGAATCGAACTGGAACAGGTTACATCCTGTGCCAGGGCATTTGCATACCTGATCAAAGCAGTTGATGCAGGTAGTCCACTACCGCTGGTGCTTCTGGACGGGACACGCATAGATTTCAATCCGGTCCATTTTGCACAGACCATCGGGCGGGACAGTCAGCTGAATGGAACCAGACTGGTCCTGATCACCCCGGAAATCGCGGAGCAAGCGGGCAAACGGGTCATCCAGGCCGGCTACTCGAAACTGCTTGGTACGCCGGTCGATAAAACCCTGTTGTTCAATGCGCTGCATGACCAGCCACCTCCGTCCAACGCCCCCGCGAATATTCCCCGCATCATCGACCGCTATCGGCAATCCCACTCCCGGGTATCGCCCAAAGACATACTCATCTGCGAGCCGGATGAAAACACCTGCCGCACGATTACGAAATTGCTGGAACGTTATGATCACTCGGTTTTTAAGGTCAGTGATGGAGAACAGGCCTTACAGGCACTGGAAGACCATGCGTTCGACCTGGCCATTATCGATATGGATATACCTGCAATGACAGGTACCGAACTGGTCAGCATCTATCGCATAACTGATCTCAGCCAGGTCGACATGCCGTTTATTATTGTGACCGATAGTGTTCCCATCGATACCGGGAAATTCGGTGTTGATGCAATACTGACACGCCCGGTCAAACCAAGGGCACTGCTCGATACGCTGGCCGCGGTCTGTCGGCAAAACAGGTTCGGACTTGCGGATGATTCCAGCAATGCATCGCTTAGAAATGCCGCTGTCAGGTCAATGTATCAGAATCTGCCGGTACTCGATCTCACCCTGTTGAAGGAGCTGGAAGAACTGGGACGCAACTATGATTTCCTTGAACTCCTCAGTGAAAGCTTCCTCGGCGATATGGATCAGCTCCTGAAAAAGATGACTCATGCGTTTGCACAAAAAAATCATAAGCGCTTTATTGATTGTGCACATGCACTTAAAAGCAGTGCCGCCAGCATTGGTGCACAGATGCTTCACGACTTGTGTGCACGTGCCTGCCAGCTGGTACCGTCTGACTGGGATTCGGACGTCCTGTCGCTGCTGCATGAAATCGAGGATGCCACCAAATCGACACGCGCCAACCTGAACAGCTACCTGGAACAATACAAACATAACCTCAACAGCTCGTAAGATTGTTCGCGTTAATCCTGCAGACACACCTGCCCCTCCGTTTCCGCTGGCTCCCCCCTCCCGCATCAAGAACTTATCCACAGCCCGCTGCCAGTAACGTTAACATCGCTTCTGACAGCGGCTTTTACCACTATCCTGAATCGGTACGGCCGGATCTGTTTCTTGCCATTGCCCCCTTGGCGGCAAAAGACCTCTCATTGCACCACGCCGAAAGCGTGTAGTTGACTAAACCAGACACTTTATGCAGGCTAAAGGGGCTATATCACAGAACGGTCATCATAAGGTCATGGCTTCAGGTTTCATCAAGTAAATATGCTGTGTACCTAATCGTATGGCCATTCATCACCATATATATGAACTATCATCGGGGGAACACACCATGAAGCAACTAACAAATGCCAGTAACAATAACAGCGATAGTCAGCAGCTGAATATCCGTCATGACCGGGACTATCAGGCCATATGGGCAGAAATGTCTTTTACCGGCCGGCCAAGCATGAATATGGGTTTACTGAATGACCTGGCTGCAGCCCAGGATGAAATCGCAGCGCTATGCAGAGAAAACAATAAAACCGGTGCCGGTAACGAGCTGCACTACCAGGTCCTGAGTTCTGCAACACCGGGGGTATTCAGCCTTGGGGGTGACCTTGAATATTTTCTGGATGCCATCAGGAAGCAGGACCGCCCCGCCCTGCTGCGTTATGCACAGGCCTGTATCGATGTGTTGTATAAATCCGCCTGTGGTTACGGCTCCGACCTGACGACAATTGCGCTCGTGCAGGGTGAAGCGCTGGGTGGCGGCTTCGAGGCGGCGCTCTCCTGTAATGTCATTATCGCTGAACGCAGTGCCAGTTTTGGCTTTCCCGAAACACTGTTCGGAATGTTTCCGGGTATGGGAGCCTACAGCCTGCTGGCCAGGCGGATTACGCCGACCATGGCGAAACGCCTTATCGAGAGTGGTAACGTCTATACAGCTGACGAGTTGTATGACATGGGTGTCATCGATACAGTCGTTGCCGACGGCGAAGGTAGCAAGGCCGTACATGAGCTTATCAGGGCGCGCCGCAATCGTATTACCGGATATCGCGGACTGGAACTGGCCATGGCCGAGGTTAATCCGGTTTCATACGAGGAGTTGTCGAATATTGTCGATATCTGGGTCGACACTGCCCTGCAATTAAGCAACAAAAATATGCGGATGATGGAGTATTTGCTGGATGTTCAGAGCAGGCGCTGGAATACGGCAACAGAAAAGACTGTAGCACGTCTGCCACGACAGGTAGCAGATATGTCCAGTGCGCGTAACAGAAGCGAGGCCGCCTAGGCCACCAGCGACAGCCTGCCTGGCCGCACTGTCCAGGCGGAGATTGACTCACTGCTGGCCGCGGCTATTACTGCTGTCTGTAAAACGCGGCCAATAGTGGATTAATGCGAGGCCGCGGGCTTGTCAGAATGCAGTTCTGTCTCCAGGGCAGACTTCGCACGTTCAAAGGCATTTTCCAGATGCCTGAGGCAATCGCTACCCTGTGATGCCAGTTCACTGGCAAGCAGGTTGTTAGCGACGCTCGCCTGTTCAGCCAGTTCCAGCAGCCCCAGGTAGGCAGCCGAACCTTTCAGCGCATGGGCCAGTTCAGTGAAATGCAGCGCATCATTCCCGTGCAGGGCATCACTCATACCCTGTAACAATTGCTGTCCATCAAGGGTGAAGTGCCGTGTAAGCTTGTGAACAAAATCACTGCTGCTACCAAGACTGGTAATATCGGCGAGCACCCTCCGGTCGAGAACCGCCAGGGGTTTTGCACGGTTCCCGGCAGATTTGACCGGCTCCCGCAGGCCCTGATTTTCAGCCTGCCTGGTATCGCCTGCTGCCCTGGCTATTATTTTTAACAGTTGTGATGAATTAACGGGCTTGGTCAGGAAATAGTTTATACCTGCCTCCTGGCACGCCTGCCTGGCTTCAACAGTTGCATTTGCCGTCAGCATGATAAACGGAATCCCCGCTTCGCTGGCATGAGCAAACCGATAAAGTTTGTAGACTTCAATGCCACCAACGATCGGCATGTGCATGTCAACAATTGCCAGATCGTACTCATCATGCTTCAGCGCATCGAGCGCGTCCTGCCCGTCTTCCACCAGGTGACAATCATGACCTGCACGCTCAAGCAATCGGCCAACCACCATACGATTGGTTGCATTGTCTTCGGCAACCAGGATTTTCAGTTTGCGCGGAATAGTGTATTCACGCGTGATGTGTTTAGTAAGATTTATAACACCGGCATTATCGTAGTGACTTACATGCGATGCATGCAGTGCATTAAACAGCAGACTCTTGTCCAGCGGACTTTGCAGGGTATAAACAGTGTTGCTACCGGTATCCTGCGCCGGGATAGTGCGACCCTCCTCGCTGACGATCAGCACAGTCAAATCATGCAGTGCCTTCGTGTTTTGCAGTGCCAGCAGCAGATTCTGAATGTCTTCGTCAGCCAGCATCTGGTCAAGAATCAGCACATCAAACAGCGGCTTCGTATGGAGATCATTAACCAGCAGACGGAGCGCATCCCGGGCAGTACGAACATTGCGAAACGTGACACCCCAGCCATCAAGGTGGCGCATGATTTCCGTACCACCCCCGGCAGTCGTGCCAAGGCGTAGCACACGGCAATCCTGGAGCTGATGCAGACCGGCTGCATCTGCCGCCTGTTCTGAAAACTCGATGTCAAACCAGAATTCGGTACCAATACCCGGCGTACTGCGAAAACCGATACGTCCACCCATCATCTCGACCAGCTGCTTGGCTATGGCGGTACCCAAACCGGTTCCACCAAAACGCCGGGTTGTGCTCTCGTCGCCCTGGGAAAACTTTTCAAAGATATAGCTTTGTACTGCTTCCGGAATACCGATACCGGTGTCCACCACTTCGAAATGTATCAGGGTGCGGTTACGCACTCGCCGGATCGTGCTGCAATTCAGCACAACACTCCCCTCTGCTGTAAACTTAATGGCGTTGCCAACCAGGTTGGTCAGTACTTGCCGCAAATGCAGTACATCACCATGCAGGCTGAAGGGTGTATCCAGCGCTATAAAACTGCGAATAAGGACGCCTTTTTCCTGCGCCTGCTGCTGGAACATACTCACCGTGGAGTGAATCAGGTCATGCAGGTCAAAGTCCACCTGCTCAAGCGTGAGCTTCCCGGACTCGATCTTTGATATATCCAGAACATCCTCGATCTGGTGCAGCAGTACCTGTCCCGATGTGTTGATAGTTTCAACATACGCCCGCTCCTCACTGCCGAGATTGCAGGAGCTGAGCAACTCGGCCGATCCGATGATGCCGTTCAGCGGTGTGCGAATTTCATGGCTCATTCTGGCGAGGAATTCGCTTTTCGCGCGGTTGGCGTACTCGGCACGCTTGCGTTCCTGGTTAACTCGCTGCAACAGCACTGCCGCGTAGCCGGGCAGTATAATCAGCGCGATCAACAGTCCTGCGGAAAGGCTGAAATGCTGATGCCAGAATGGCGCTATTGCCACCACCAGTGCAAAACCTGTAACTGACATCGCCGCCGAGAGATAGAGGTAGTTCGCGCCGTAGCGGAAGCCATTACCGAAGGTAATCCACAGATACATGGGATACCAGGGTGCACCAAGTTCTCCGGTGGCGGATAGCCAGTAGGTTGTCATGCCAAGATCGGTCACCATGCCAATGACTCGGCGCACGGGTGATTGCCCTGACTGGTACAGTATGGCAACCAGCAGTGCGACAGAAAACGCCAGCAGGCTGCCAAACACGATCGCCAGTGCACTGTTCGCAACAGTGCCTGAACTCTCTGGACGAAATATCAGCAAATAGGCAAGGACGAAAAGGACTGCAATGATCCGGATTATTGCTTGCTCATGCTCCGAATCCGGTCTGTTCCGGAGGCACTCCAGCATGGACTGCCAGCGCCCGTAGTGTGCGTTACTCGCCTGCTCAGGATTCTTTTGCATAGCAGTTAATGTGTATTATTAACTTTTCCAGCTAAATAAGCGGGTAGGCTAACGTAATACCCGTATGGAATAAAGTACAATATGGCCGTTAACAGGCTTTTCACACACCCGGCGCCATAATCGGGATGGCGCCGGAATTGGAAACCGGGGCAATGAATGCTAGTCTAGCGCGTCCCTTCAACCGGTACTACGCAGCCATTGTCAATTCAGGCCTGAAATATGACACAAGATCTAGTAAATGCTGTAATTATGGCAATTTCAAAACAGAAAGGCCTGGATTCTTCGTGCATAGGCGTGGACTCATCGCTGCTCGAACTAGGTGTCAACTCTCTCGATGCCATCTCCATTGTGTATGACATTGAGGACCGCTTTAAAATCGAGGTGCCTAATGAGATGCTGGCGGACCTCGAATCAGTACGTGACATTGTTAACAAGCTGTCGACACTGATCACTGCCCAGGCCTGACTTGAACCAGCGGGTGGTTATTACCGGGCTGGGCGCCATTTCGGCGTTGGGCCATACGACCAGCCAGTTCTGGGATGCCCTGAAGCATGGCCGCAGCGGCATTCAAGCCCTCAACTGTCTGCCAACCGAGCAGCTCAAAACTCAAATTGGCGCAGAAGTACCCGATTATCGGCCAAAGGACCACTTCAGCCCGCAGGACCTGCAGCTACTGGATCGTTTTTCCCAGTTCGCCCTGCTTGCGACCCGCGAAGCACTGGCGGATGCCTGCCTCGATGAAGCAGCCGTTCATGGCGCAGCTGCCATCATCGGTACCGGCTGCGGCGGCAAAGGGACCGACGAGCAGGCCTATCAGTGCCTGTATCAACAGGGGAAATCGCGCTTGCACCCGCTGACTATCCCGAGGGGCATGCCAAGCGCGGCAGCCAGCCAGGTCAGCATGCAACTGGGAATTACCGGACCGGTATTCTCCGTTACCAGCGCCTGCGCATCCGCAGCTCATGCCACCTCTGTGGCCATGTCCATGATACGAAGTGGTCTTGTCAACGTCGCCATAACGGGGGGTACCGATGCACCCTTTACCTATGGCCTTATGAAGGCATGGGAAGCGCTGCGTGTTCTTTCCAATGACAGCTGCCGCCCGTTTTGCGTGGACCGCTCGGGACTGGTGCTTGGTGAGGGTGCCGGTATCGTGGTACTGGAGTCGCTTGCGCATGCGCAGCAGCGAGACGCGGTCATCCATGCCGAACTTGCCGGATGCGGCATGTCCGCAGATGCGGGCCACATTACGGACCCATCTTTTAAAGGGGCAGCAAGGGCCATGCAGGCAGCACTGTCCGATGCAGCGTTGTCAACTTCCGAAGTGGATTACATCAACGCTCACGGTACCGGTACGCGTGCCAATGACGTGATGGAGAGCAGTGCAATACGCGAAGTCTTCGGCAAGCACGCCGACCGCCTGCTGGTATCTGCGACAAAATCGATGCATGGCCACAGCCTGGGGGCAGCAGGCGCACACGAACTGGTGGCAACCGTTCTCGCGCTTAAATACGGCATTGTCCCTCCCACGGCAAATTTCACCACGGCGGGTGAAGGCTGCGATCTCGATTATGTCCCCAATCATTCACGGAAAAAGAGCCTGCATGTTGCACTGTCCAACTCATTCGCATTCGGCGGTCTCAATGCGGTACTGGCTGTCCGTGCCTGCTAGGCGGTCTTTTTACGGAATAAATAATGCCCATTACCGTATATGCTGCCCTGCAAGGGAGCAAACAGGACAGTCTTGCATAGAATGAAATAATCGTTCCAGTGGCGTATGGCCGCTTCCGACAGTACCTGCCCGTGGAGACTATCCATTCCGTTCCAGAATCGGCGGTGCCATTCGTCCAGCGTACGCCAGTAATTCAAGCCATTGACGTACCAGCTGTCGATGGGATCAAAAAAGTCCGCCTGCTGTTGCAATTCGCCAAACGGCCAGATACGCCCTCCCGGGAAGTACCTGCCTATCAGGGTGTTGCTGGAATCCATGTACTGGGGGAACAGTGGCTTGGACACTATCAGGTGTAAAAAGCAGCGGCCTTCATCTGACAGCAATGCTGCAATATGCCGGAAGGCGCAGTGCAGATTATTGATATGCTCGAACATGCCGATGGCAAACACAAGGTCGTAGCCGGCATTGCCATGTTCCACACTATCAACCGCAGCAAAGTCCCCATGAATCAGTTTCAACCGGCCACAGCCCAGTGGATGGGCCGGGTCCTGCATGCGCTGCTGGATATAGTCTGCCTGTACCTGGCTGGATGTAATGCTGGTGACCTCGATGTCAGGATAGGTTTCCAGCAGGTAGGTTTCCAGTGGACCAAAACCGCACCCGATACTGAATACCTTTTCATCGCCACGGACCCGCGCGCGCGCGCAGATCAGCTCAAATTTAGCGCGCTGCGCCTGCTCCAGTGTGCAAGTGCTAGCCATGATCTCATCCGGGGTCGCGCCATACCAGGCCATGGAATAAGCCATGTATTTTCTGTCGAGAAAAGCACCAAAGAATTCGAGCCGCTCATCATAGTGCTGTGACATGAGGGCCTCGGTCTGCTGCCACATCGGGCCCTGGCAGGTTGATATACCATAATCTGCCAGACACCCGCTGCTGTTGTCACCCAGTTGCTCGTATTCGCGGGTGAAGTAGCGTACCAGGTATTGCTCGTAGCGCTGTGACTCCGGCGAGCCACAGGCATGTATCCCGGCCTGTTTCAGCTGCGCAACACAATCCATGACCTTGTAGATTAACCGTATGGTACAACAAATGGAACGTGTAGTTTCAAGACGCCTGTGGGTGGCGAATTCGTAATTAGTTGTGCTTCCCGAAAACTCATATCACACACTATCATGCCGCCAATCGTTCATAATGATGATGTAGACCACCGACCTCTGGGAATTGTACTACCTTTCCAAGGGCTGGTGACTGCACCGTTCGCGACTCAGGACTATCCATTCCCAGCGACAGATGCGTGCGCCAGCGATGATAATAGTTGAAATAGCTCGTCAGGATTCGTTTCAAATGACGATCGTTCAACACAACGACATGATCCAGACAATCTCGCCGGATGCTGCCTATGATGCGTTCGACAAATGCATTCTGCCAAGGGCTTCGTGGCGCTGAGAGCACCTCTTCGATACCCATGCTTTGGACGCGCTTCTGGAATTGGTCCCCATAGATAGCATCTCGGTCCCGCAGTTGATACTTCGGCGCCGTATCACAGGGAAATACTTCAATGATCTGCTGACCGGTCCACCGGGCAGTCGGATGCTCCGTGACATTGAAGTGCACAACCCTGCGACGGTGATGTGCGAGGACCACCAAAACGAACAGCACCTTGTTTCTCACGGTTGGCACCACGAAGAAATCGATAGAGATCAGATCCCTGGCATGATTATTTAGAAAAACCTTCCATGTCGGAGACGGTGCTTTCCTGGGCCGCACCCGGTACTTCTCCACGGTTGATTTAGCCACATCAATTCCGAGCTTGCGTAGCTCCCCGACAATCCGTGGCGAACCCCAACTGATATTGGCTGCCGACATCTTGCGGATCAATGCCCTGATCTCTTCTGGTACCTGCGGTCTACCGGGTCTGCCCTGCTGGCTCAATTTGGCCCAATGATCGCGAAAACGTTTACGCTGCCAGGCAATCACAGTCCCCGTCTGGACGAAAACCAGCGCATCCCGCCAACCCGACCAGCGGCGCGCGAGCCACGACCAGAGCATACGGTCTCCGGGGCTAATCTGTGGGCGTTTGGTTGTTCTCTGATACACAGCAAGTTGATGTCGCAGTGCCACAATCTCGAGCTGCAGGGAAACCCGCGAACGGATCACGGTAGACACAAGTAGTAACAGCGCGCAGACAATGGGCTTTATGGTTCTGGATCCTAATAATGACCGGGGACACCCGATTGATGGCGTCTCTGAAAAAGGTCAAGAATATCAGACGGTACGTATTTTCGGGAAGGACAATGTATTTTCGGGAAGAACAAGGTTCCACAATAGTTGCTTCACAAAAACTTGTGCTAATTGTTAGAACTTCGTTACATGCTGATGTGCTGAATAGCAAATATTTACATTTCATTTTAATGTTTTTTCTACTACCTTTAGGCTCAAGGTCAGCAGTCAGGAGAATAGTCTGGCTTAATTAACAGTTCTACGAGTCTATCTAGATATCGTAATGTACAAGAGGAGATACATCATGGGACATGCTTTGCATAATATAGAAAACGAACCTGATCATACTGTAGAGATTGTTGTGCATATAACCGAATCCATGGGAGCGCAACAGCGAGAAGATTTGGTTTCGGCGTTGGAAGATAGTGGTGGCATTACCACAGCGGAGTTCTGTCCGTTGCGTTACCACCTGATGCTGGTCAGATACGACAGAGATTCGTATTCCTCACGGGATGTACTGAACCGTGTCACATCACAAAATGTAAGTGCTAGGCTGATTGGCCCAGTATAATTAACGAAACAGTTTCACTCCTCACGGCGGCCTTCGGGTCGCCGTTTTTGTGTGCGCCCAGCATGGGCGCACTCTTGCGGGTGGAAGTCCCGCCCGTAGGGTGCAAGAAATGGAACGAGTACTTCTAAGCCGCTTCTCGATAGTAGAAATTGAGCATACCACCAAGCCGTTCACGACATTGAATGGGCTCATTGATTGAACTGACCGTTGCAAGTGGCTCCAGCAATCGATTGCCTACGCCCTGATGATTTCGTTCGCTGTGATAATGTATGACATATGCTCTGAGTGCCCGTCGAAGGGATGCCTCACCGAAAAGAATCATGCGATCCAGGCATTCCTCTTTTATAGAACGTACAAACCGTTCCGCGAATGCGTTACAGTTTGGCGCTCGCGCCGGGCATCGAGCTGGCTTCACGCCCTCTCGATCCAGATAATCTCTGAAATCATCCGTATATTTTTTTATCGCGGTCCATGATGAGAAACGCTTTGTTTAAAAGAAAACCGTCACTCACATCTGTCAGGTTGCGTGCCACTTGCTTCATGTATGCACCGTTGGGGGCCGTGGTCACCCCGGCAATGTGTACGGAACGTGTTGAAAGATGGATGATAACCAACACGTAATAGGTCACCAGTCCGCGGGGTGTCCAGACCTCAACCGTAAAGAAATCCGTGGCGGCCATTACATCCCAATGCGCTTTTAAGAACGTCTTCCACGAGGTGCGTTTTTCTCGCTCCGGTGCCGGCTCTATGCCGTGCCTTTTCAGTATATTCTTGACCGTGTTCGGTGCAACGATGTGACCGAGATTGGC
>Ga0316189_10005191_pt1 | contig 12477 bp, 12 predicted proteins | sample LowCovwburrow_MG_FD_204930 | JGI IMG/M metagenome (GOLD analysis project Ga0316189, IMG submission 204930) | Coastal sediment microbial communities from Maine, United States - Lowes Cove worm burrow | ecosystem: Environmental > Aquatic > Marine > Coastal > Sediment | place: USA: Maine... | reverse complement strand
CCTTGTGGGCGTTGTGGTTGGCGGTCGCCCGGTTCCAGCTCCTACGGGTCTGGTCGAGCTCCGCGTCGAGCTCGAGGCCGACCCCCTGTTTCCCTGTCTCTTCGCCTTGCATAGATCGCGCTCTCTCAGACGGGCACTCCGTGGTGGCGCTCCGTGGGCCTTCGCCGAGCGTTCGTCGCTCCTGTCGGCGCCGACACAACGCCGGGAGGACCGAGTCGGACAAGCTCGACGCTGCTGACATGAGCCCGGACCCTGGCACCCTCTCCCGTGCGCGCGGGCGCTCGCCGGGCTTGACCAGGACCCGAGCGCCTCAATCCAGGAAGAAGTCCTTGATTAGCTCATGCCCCGGCTCGACCGCGTAGCGCTCGAAGTCGGTCACACCGTTGCCCCGCAGCAGGTCCTCATCAATAAAAAACTGCCCGGTGTGCTCCTTGCTCGACCGGCTCAGGATCAGGTGGGCGGCGTCGGACATGATCTCCTCGCTCCGACAGGAGGCCATCGCCCCCTTGCCGCCGATCATCATCATCGCCGCGGTGGCGATCGCGGTCTGGGGCCAGAGGGCGTTGACTGCGACCCCCTTGTCCGCGAACTCGGCGGCCATGCCGAGGACACACATGCTCATCCCGTACTTTGCCATCGTGTAGGCGACGTGATCCTTAAACCACCGCGGGTTCATGTTGAGCGGCGGCGAGATGTTGAGGATGTGCGGGTTCTCGGCCTTGAGCAGGTGCGGCAGGCAGAAGTGCGAGCAGGCGTAGGTCCCGCGGGCGTTCACCTGGTGCATCAGGTCGTAGCGCTTGAGCGGGGTGTGGAGCGTACCGGTCAGGCTGATCGCGCTGGCGTTGTTGATCAGGATGTCGATCCCGCCGAACTCCTTGACCGCCATCTCGACCGCCTCAGCGATCCGCCCCTCGTCGCGAATGTCGACGACGAGCGGCAGGGCCTGTCCGCCGGCTGCCTCGATCGCCGCCGCCGCCGTGTAGATCGTCCCAGGGAGCGTCGGGTGCGGCTCTGCTGTCTTCGCGGCGATGACGATGTTGGCGCCGTCTGCCGCTGCTCGCAGAGCGATCGCCTTTCCGATCCCTCGGCTAGCGCCGCTGATGAAGAGAGTCTTTCCTGCGAGGGGCTTGTGCTTCTGCTCGTCGGCGGTCATCGGCGCCGAAGATACCCCCGGAGGGGCCCCAAGGACAGCAACAGGGTGGAGACGCCCTCCATATGGCCCCCTTGACCGCCTCGCTCTCCACTGGGGCCCCGCTCGCCCTCGCAGGGTCAGCCCCGCGATACCTGGCTCTCCCCGCAGCTCACTCGCCCGCGGCGGCCAACGGGAGCTGTTCACCTCGGCGACAGATGTCCAGAGAGCGGGCGAGCAACGCCTCCAGGGCCCAGATCTGCGCCGGCTCGTCGATCAGAACTCGGGAGATGCCAAAGCTCTGCGGCGCCTCCTCGACGACAAAACCGCGGACGAGGCCGCGGGCCTCCTGGACCGGGACCAGGGTTGTCAGCGCACGCCGACGCGAGCCGTCAAACCAGCGGACGAACCATCGGCTCGGCGTCTTCAGGCCGACACCGTGATAGTTCGTCGTCTCGCGGTGGACGATGTCTGCAGGATCAGCCCCGGCCCTCGCGGCGATCGAGCGGATCATCGTGATCGCCTCGGGCTCCCCCGCAGGGCGCCCCTCGGGCCCAGCGATGAGCCCGAGCCCGACCACCTCGCTCGCGGCCCGCAGACGAAGGCGCAGCGCGTCGATGTAGTCCTCGCTGAGGAAGGTCAGGATCGCCGGGGTCACGGCCTCCTCCGCGAGACGACCGAGACGCTCGAGCACGGGCCTGGTCCGCTTGCCCTCGTAGACCCCATCGCTGAGCCATCGGAGAAAGTCGGGCTCCCCCGCCGGCCCCCGCAATGCGTGGGTCAACCGCTCACGCAGCGCCGAGCGGAGCACCTCATCCTCGGCGCGGCTGATCAACGCTCGCGGCTCAAAGGCGTCCCGTGAAAACCTGCTCAGGAGCTGGCTCGCGATCGCATGATCGGCCTCCGGCCCCGCGACCGCGAAGGCGCAAAATGGCGTCGGGTCGAGCGTTCCGGGCGACTGAATGTCTGCGTAGATCTGGTAGCGCGCACCATCGGTGATCATCAGGAATCGGAGCCCGTCGCCGATCGCCTTCGCCAGCACCGACGGCGCCCAGAGGCTACTTCCCAGAGGTCGAACGTCGACGATCATCCGCAGGGTCTTCCCGTCCCCCTCGTAGATCGCGATGTCAGCGGTCGCGGAGCCGCCGTCGGCGAACGCCAAGGGCTCGCCGCAACGCAGCTCGAGCGGGTTTGACACCGCATAGCCAAGACTGCGCAGAAGGGGCAGTACGAGCACCTGCGTGATGCTCTCGCGGCTCGCCAGGAGTTCACGGCTCCGCTCAATCGTCTCCGCCAAAGTGCTCAGAATTCGCGCGTCCATCGTCCACCAACCTCGTCTTTGTCTACGCTTACCAACGTAGGTCAGGCGGACGATCTAAAGGAGATCATGGGAGAGGCGATGACGCGCTCTCTCCTGACACCGGCGCCGAGCGGAGCGCTGTCAGGGAGCACGCGCGCTGTCGCGTCGCCGACCACAGACCATGTCACAGAGGACATGTCCCTACAGGTCGAGGTGTTCCAGCCGGCAGTCTCGGGCGAGCGGTCGTGCTTGCCGCGACATCTTCGACCCTCCTAGAGAGCCTCGCAGCTCCCGAACATCGGGGCGGAGTCGCCGGTGGCTCTGGTCCACGCAAAGAGCCACGCGGGGAGCGGCCACACGGTCGTTCTCCGCGGCCGATCCCCGCGCTCGTTCTCCAAACCCGCTCTCCGCTCTCGCTTCGCGGCTCTCCCCCCCCGCTCGTTCGCCGCCACCAGCCAACCTCCAACCTCCAACCGCTCATCCCCCCGCGACTCCGCTCTCGACGTACACTCTGGAGCCATGAGCGCAGTCCTCGTCCTGCACGGGATCACGATGTCGGGCCCCTCGGTCCTAGACCACCTCGGCCCCATCGCCGATGCCCTCCGCGAGCTCGGGATCGACCTCATCGCCCCAAACGCGAGCCGACGCATCGCCGCCGCCGAGCTTCGGGGCCTCCTCAGCTGGCTCGAAGGCGTCTACAACAAGTGTGACCAGAGCGCCGATGACGTCTTTCGCGAGGGCACCTTCTGGGAGGGCGGCGGCGAACACTACGATTGGTTCGGCTCCGAGACCGTCGACGACAAGAGGCACTACACTGCCCTCGAGGCCAGCCTCGACGCGATCCGTAGCGCCACTGAAGGTCGCGATGTCGTCGGCATCATCGGCTTCTCCCAGGGCTGCGCGATGGCGGCGTTGACCGCCGGACTCGCCAGGAAGGGGCACCTCCCCTTCGGCCAGAGCTTGCGCTTTGGCGCCTTCTTCTCAGGGTTCAAGGCCGTCTTTGATCGGCCAGCGCTGGACCCCTGGCCGGTCGGCGATCTCCCCGCGCTCCTCACGTGGGGACGTGGGGACCCCGTGTTTCCAAGGGAAGAGACGATACAAGCCCTCGCCGCGGAGTTCTCGAGCCCGGAGCTACTCATCCTCGACGAGCTCAGCCACGTCATCCCGAACGACCCCGCCGCGGTCGCGCGGGTCGTCGAGTTTGTCCGTCGCCACCTCCCCTAGGAGACGAACCCACACGCAATCGTTCTTTCGCGGCGAGCCTCCGAGAGCGCGACACCACGGCCGAACCCGGCCCGTCCGCGAGGGGCGACCCGCTCTCCCAGATCGAACCAGCGAGGGGGACAACCGAGCGGAGGATGCCTGCGGCGACGATCCAAGCGCGATGCCCAGGATTGTAGAGCTCGCGCAGCTCCGACGCAGCGGCCTCAAGGGAGGGGCGAAGCTCAGCGCTCTACGTCAGGCGCCGCACTCAAGCCCGGTCAGAGCTGCAAGGCCGCTGCTATGGCGAGCGGAGCACCGGCAGACGCCGAGGCCCCTTGTCCGCCGAAGGCTCGATCTCCTCGCCGGAAGAGGACGCTCGAGCGATGAGGTCCCGGTCGAGCAGGTGCGTCGCCGACACGTTCCGCAGCGCGTTCAGCATCACCGAGCGAACGTTGGGGTTGTCCCTCTCGAGGCTCACCAAGAGCTCAGCCATCGCCTCTCTCCTCAGCCCGTTTTGCGAACCGCAGAGGTTGCACGGGAGGATCGGGTAGCCCGCGCTCGCGGCCCAACGGACGATGTCGGACTCGGCACACTCGATCAGCGGACGGATGACCCGAAAGCGACCGTTGTCCGTGGTGTACCCCGCGGGCATCGCCTGCAGCCGCCCGGCGTAGAAGAGGTTCATCAGCAGGGTCTCGAGGGCGTCGTCGCGGTGATGGCCGAGGGCGATCACTCCGCACCCCAGCCGCTCGGCGACCTCGTAGAGGATCCCGCGACGCAAGCGCGAGCAGACGGCGCAGTACGCCTTCCCCGCGGGCGTCTCCTCGATCACCCGCGAGTAGGTGTCGCGACGGAGGATCTCATACTCGATCCCGGAGCCCTCCAGCCACGCCCGCAACGGCGAACCGTCGTAGCCAGGCTGGCTCTGGTCGAGATGCACCGCGACCAGCGAGAAGTCGAAGGGGGCCCGCCGCTGAGCCCTGCTCAAGAGATCGAGGAGGGTGTAGCTGTCCTTTCCGCCAGAGACCGCGACCATCACCCGATCTCCGGGCCCGATGAGCTCGTAGGTGGCGATGGTCTTGGTCATCGCCCTCGAGATCCGGCTACGGAGCGCCTCCCTAGCCCTCCCCTCGCGCGACACAGCTTCTCTCACGGTCTACCCCAGCGCGGACCTGCTCAGCGACGGCCCACACGCGCCCTACTTCTGGTGGTTCGCCTTCCACTCGGCGTAGGTCATCCCGTACACCCGCTCGCGCGACGCCTCTTTGGAGACCTCGATCCCCCGCTCTGCCGCCGCCTCCGCGTACCAGCGCGCCAAGCAGTTGCGGCAAAAGCCGCTGAGGTTCATCAGGTCGATGTTCTGCACGTCGGTGCGCCCGCGGAGGTGCGCCACCAAGGAGCGAAAGGCTGCCGCCTCGAGCTCGAGCTCTGTTTGTGCGTCGATCATGGTTTTCGCCTGGGGGTCGCTCATGTTGTCGTCTCGCTCCTTGAGATACACCGACGGGCTGGCTCGCGGCTCTTTGAGGTCGGGCGGCTGCGCGTTGAGGGGGAGCCCCGAGCTCGAACAGGAAGGGATTCGAGCTCAAACTCGAATTCGAACTAGAAAAAGATCCCGCGAAGGAGCGTCCACGGCTCGCGCTTGACGACCCGCCAGGTGAAGTCGACGAGGACCCGATCAAAGTTGTCGCGGGGATAGGCCGCGAAGACCTCGCCGACGGCCCCCTTGTCGAGGCCGAAGCGGGCGATCCCGTGGGTGTGCTCGATCTGGACGGCGCGGCGGAAACAATTCGCCTGGCGCGAGAGCCCGTTCACCGGCAACACCCGATGGTTGAAGACCAGACACTCGCGGAGGATATCGTCGGGCGCGCCCCCGAGGTCCTGACCGTCCGTGACCTGCTCGAAGAGCGCGTAGCTGCGGTCGAGGTAGGTCTTGCCCTCGAGCTCCTCGGAGACCAGCCCGAGATCGTGGAGCATCGCGACGAGGTAGGCGACGTTGCGGTCAAGCTCCACCCCATCACGCTCCATCAGCATCACCGCGAGGTGATAGAGGCGCCGACAGTGGTTGCGCAGGCCATCGCCCTCATAGGGGCTGACGCGATCGAAGATCCGATCGGCGAGCTCGACAAGGCCGTGGGTCGACGCGCGGGGCTCGGGTTGGGTCGCTGCGAGGGCGCTCATGTTCATCGCTCCTGGACTGTCGACGCCCCACAAATTGTAGGCGCACGATCTGTCCCCACGATGGCCGATCGTGCGCGACCGCGTCAAATGTGCGGCAGTGCACGAGCCGCACCGAGAGCGCCCATCTCGCGCTCCTCGGGGCTCACAACACCGCGAGCAGGTGAGCCCCGTAACAGACGGTGATCGTCCTCACCGCGACCTCTCGCGGAGCACTCCTCAGCCGGGGACCAGCGGGCCGAGGCCGACGCCCGCGAGGAGCAGATCGACGACCCGGCGCTGCATCTCGATCCGCCTGCGCTCCGGGAAGCCCATCCACGTCTCGACGCAGATGCCGATGCAACCCACGGCGTCGACGATGACCTCCGTCGACGAGGTCGAGACCGGGTAGTACTGCGAAGCCCAGCGCTCGCTCTCGTCGGCCAGCTCCGCGTTCATCTGCTCGACCACCTGGCCGACCAAGGCCGGCATGGGCTCGACCCCGTAGACCAGGGTCTGGCCGAAGGAGGGCGTGACCGCCGGATCGTAGCGCTTGTGTGACTCGTGCAGCGTCGTCACCAAGACCGGCCGCTCGTCGAGGATCAGGTCCATGAATCGACGGGCCAGTCGTCGCTCGATCTCCGGCGCCTCGGCATCACCGGGGAAGCAACGGTTGAGATCCAGGCCCCCAGGGGAGCAGCGCTCGCGGGCGCGGTAGGCCGCCGGGTTCATCACCGGGACGACGATGAGCTTTCCGGCGGTCGGCAGCACCATTCCCTCGAGGAGTTCACCGAGGGCGTGCACACCAGCGACCTCATCACCGTGGATCCCCGCCTGGATCAGCGCGGTGGGACCGTACTTCTCGCCGACGAAGACGTGTAGCGGGAGGGTCGGAGAGAAGTAGTGGATCCCAGGGGAGAGGGGCATCAGAAGCCGAGGATCCGCTGCCGCGGCCCGCCGCGCAAGTCTCGATCGACGCGGGAGGAGCCGCCCTCGCCAGCCCTGCGTACTCTCGCGCGTCGCTCGGCGGGGTTATCGCTCGAACGAAAACCCCGCCGAGCAAACCTCGCCGGGGTTATCCGAGCTGGCGGCGAGCTGGGGCCGCCTCTGACGCTCGCCTCTGACCGCTACGCCGGGACGTCGACGCCGAGGGTCCGCGTCGTCTTCGACTTCTCGACCTTCTTTGGATCCTTGGGGAAGGTCCCGAGCACGCGGTCGCCGAGGTTGCTGGTGACCCCGAGCCAGTAGTTCTCGTTCTTGAAGTGGTGGAGTCGATGGTAGCGCCAGCGCTTGCGGTAGAACTCGGTCTTCGGCAGGTAGTTGGTGTGGGTCAGGTAGTGGATCCACTCGTAGGCGAGGGTCACTGCCAGGGTCGAGCACATCGCCGTCGCGAAGAGATAGGGCGTCGGCGCGACCAGGTACCAGCCGACCGCCGCGATCGCGAGGCCGATCACTCCGGTGAGCTTGGGAATGAAGATCAGGCCGAGCTGCCAGGGCGTCCGGTGATGCGCACGGTGGAGGCGCGCAGCGTGAAGGTCGACCTTGAGCCCGAGGATCGTCCGCGGCTTGAAGTGGAGGATGAAGGTGTGGATCAGCCACTCGACGAAGGGCTGAACCGCGATGATCGCCGCCGGCAGGACCAGATCCCAGAAGGTGAAGTGACCGAGCGCAAGGCGGACGACCAAGGCCGTCGTCGTCAGCAGGATCAAGAGCGCCGGGCTCGAATATCGGATGAAGACGAGGAACACCTTGAGGAGCGACGGATTCGGCTCCTGGCGCGAGCTGTGTGGGTCCAGCGAACTGGTCTGCGGGCTTTTCTTGGCGCGGTTCATGACAACTCCTCGTCTTCTTTGTGGCCTTCTGCGAGGCCTATTCCTGGGCCTATTCCTGGGCCATCACCGATGTCTGTTGCTGGCTCGCTCGCAGGGTCTTCGCCGGAGCCAGCGCCAACATCCTCGAGCGCCGCGAGCACCTGGAAGATCGCCTGCGTGCCCTTCTCCATCAGGGCGCGCGATACGTGGGTCGCGGAGAGATCGTCCCCCCGAGCGACGGCCTCGGCGATCGCCCGGTACGAGCTGCGATCGCGGAGCTCGTCGGCGAGCACCTCGACCAGCACTTCGCGGAGCGCGTCGTAGGTCCCCCGGAGGCTGTTGAAGGCGAGCTCGTAGGCGATGTTCTCGGCGCCCCGCACGAGGACGTCCCAGAACTGGATCGCCAGCTCCTGGAGAGTGAGGAGATCTGCGCTCGCACCCTCCATCGCCGAGACAAGAGAGAGGAGGCGGGCGCCGATCTCCGGGGTCGACCGTCGGGCGCAGAGACGAGCGATGTCCGGGCCGAGCGCCGCCCGCATCTCCATCACCGAGCGCGCGACCTTGAGGTCGATCGTCCCGTCAGAGTCATAGAGGAGCTGCGAGAGGAGATCGAGGTTGCCGGTCCGCTTGAAGTCCAGGACCGTGGTCCCGCCCCCGTGCTGGATATTGATGAGACCGGCCTGGGAGAGGCGCTTGAGCGCCTCGCGGATCGCCCCACGGTTGACCTGGAGCATCTCGCAGAGGGTCCGCTCGGACGGGAGCGCGCTCCCGGGGGCCATTCGACCGCGGACGATCGCGTCCGAGAGCTGGTCGAAGACCGCGTCCGAGAGGGACTTCCGTTCGATGGGCTTGAGACTCATAGGTGCGCTTCCAATCCTGCGCGAGAACCATCAAATGGTCAACTGGTATGACCAGTGAATTGCGCGCAAGAAGTTGCGCAGAGCTGCGCAGAAGTTGCCGCATCCGCGCTCTCCTCCCCGCCCGCTCATCGAAGCGACAACGGGCCTAGGGGCAGTCGACCCAGGCGCCGTCGATCAGACGCTCGTGTGGCCGGTAGCGGGCCTTGTACGCCATCGACCGGCAAGCCTCGATATAGAAGCCGAGATACAGGTATTTCAGGCCCCACCGGCGGCAAAGCTCGAGCTGCTTGAGGATCGAGAAGACCCCAGGAGAGAGCGCTGCGTAGTCGGGGTTGAAGTAGAAGTAGACCGCGGAGAGGGCCGTCGCGGCCCGATCGACGATCGCCACGCCGATCAGCTCACCGGCGACCCGGTAGCGGATCTCGAAGGTGTCGCAGCAGGTCTCGACGAGGAACGCCCGGTAGCCCGGCTCGTCCATCGCCTCTTCGGCCGAGGCGAGGCCGCGGCCCCGCTTGTGAAGGTTGTAGAGCGCGAGCCGCTCGAGCGAAAATTCAGGGGGACCGATCTCGACGTCGATCTTCTCCTGACCGCGGCGAAAGATCCGCCGCGGCGTCCGTCCCTCCTTGAACGCCTCGACGTCGATCCGGATCGGCTCGCAGGCCCGGCACGCCGCACAGGAGGTCCGATAGAGGAGCACACCCTGACGACGATCTCCGGCCTGAAGCCGGCTATCGAACTCTGTCGCGGTCAGCCAACGCGTCGGCAGGCGCATCGGTAGGCGCGCCCGCTGCCCTGGTAGATAGGGGCAGGCCATCGGCTCGTCGTAGACCACGAGCTCAGGCGGAGCGGACGCAAACACGCGAGGGCGCCAGTTCATCGGCCCCGAGAGTATAGAGCCCAGCCTGGGCCGCCGCTCGTCGATCCGCTAGTCTCCGAGGATGTCAGCGCTCGAAGCTATCGCTCCAGGGCTCGAGCGGCTCGCCCTGCGGACGCCAACGCTTCCACCGGCGACGACCACCAACACGCTCCTCATCGGCCTCCGCGAGCTCGTCGTCATCGAGCCCGCGACGCCGGACCGTGAAGAGCAGGCCCGGCTCAACGCCGCGATTCAGGCCAAGCTCGACCTCGGTGGAGAGCTCGTCGCGATCATCATCACCCACCACCACGTCGATCACATCGCCTACGCAGACGGCCTCCGCAAGCGCTATGGCGGGCGGCTGCTAGCCCACCGCGCGACAGCCGAGCGGGTCCCCTTCGCCGTCGACGACGAGCTCTCCGATGGTGACGTCATCGCGCTCGACGGTGGTCTGCAGCTGGAGGCGCTCCACACTCCAGGTCACGCGCCCGGCCACCTGGTGCTCGTCGAGCGCTCGTCCCAGATCGCCCATGTGGGCGACCTCGTCGCCGGGATCGGCACGATCCTCATCGATCCGGAGGATGACGGCGACATGGGCCTCTACCTCGAATCGCTCGAGCGCGTCGCCAGGCTCGGTCTACGGGCACTCGTCCCCGCACACGGTCCCCTCATCACAGACCCCGAGGGACACCTGCGCCGCTACATCAAACATCGATTGATGCGGGAGAACAAGCTGCTCACGGCGCTCGAGACCGGCCCCCTCAGGCGTGAAGAGCTGCTCGCACGTGTCTACGATGACGCACCCGCCGCACTCTGGCCGCTCGCTGACCGCTCCCTCGAAGCTCACATGCAAAAGCTCGAGCGAGAAAGACGTCTGCACCGCGACAAAGTCGTGATCCGCGCCCTCGCCCACCCTGGCGAGATGAACCCTTCGTGATGATCTTGCGCATGTCCGAGTACGCGGGGCTGCGCGCTGCCGACCGCCTGTTTTTCTAGCGACAGGCGGGGTCCTGACGGGTACCATCCCTCTATGGGTTGGCCCTTTTTCGCTTTAGGGTGAAGAGATTGTGATTCGCCAGCCAGAGAGAGGCCCATGCCGACAATTTTGCTCGTCGAGGATAACCCCCTGAGCTCGGACATGCTCTCGCGCCGCCTCCGTCGGAAGGGGTACGAGGTATTGACCGCTGCCGACGGTGATGAGGGGATCAAGCTCGCCCAGGAGAACATCCCGGACCTGATCCTCATGGACATGAGTTTGCCACGCAAGGACGGCTGGGAGACCACTCGTTTCCTCAAGCACGACGACACGACCAAGGCGATCCCAGTGATCGCCTTGACCGCCCATGCGATGTCCGGAGACCGTGAGAAGGCGCTTGGCGCCGGCTGCGATGACTACGACACCAAGCCCGTCGAGCTTCGGCGGCTACTGACGAAGATCACCCGCTTCGTCGCTGACCCGAAGGCCTGAGTCTTCGCTGCGCCTCGACCGAACCGGTCGACAGCGCAGGGTACGAAACTCAGCGTCCGCTACCCCAGGAGATGTGCGATCGCTGAGCCCCATAACCCGAATGGACCGACTCCTGAATTCAAATTCAGTGAGACCGCGTCCAAGGTGAGCTCAACCGACGTCGCCGTGTCCGAGCTGGAGAGGGTCGTCCGCGAACTCGAGCGGCATTTTGACCGCGTCCCAGCGATCTTCGAGCCCGCTCTGAGCTCCGCGCCACAGCTCCGGAGGATCTGGGAGCCGCTCCTTGAACTCGTCGAGGGCGAAGATCTCCCCGCGCGCTTCCTCCATCGCCTCCTCGCCCTCCACTACGGACGAGAGGGCACCTCCTACGGCGTCGCCTGGCACCTCGTCGCCCTCGACGAGCTCAAGGCCGACGAGACGATCTTCCTCGAGCTGGTCGATCTCCTGGAGCGGAGCGCCAAGGGCTCAACGCCTGACCTCAGCCCCCTTGGGGACTGCGAAGAGCCCCTCGCGGGCGACCTTACGCGCCACCCCTCGATCACCCGAGCGCTCCTCCTCCTCTCGCTCGCGAGCACTTCGCACGACCCGGGGAGCAGCGCCCATCGAGCCCAGCTCCGCCGACTCCTCGGCCCCGCGCGCTACGCCGCCTGGACGACCGCGATCCTCCACGTCCAGAGCTGGACGGAGTGGCTGCGGTCCTTCCCGGAGATCAACCTCGACCGCGAAGCCCAGCTCGCGGTGCCCCTCAAAGCCCTCTTCGCCCGGTACCCAGCCCTATCGGCCCTCCTGCACGGCGAGCGACAGGTGCTCGCCGTGCGAACTCGCCGTTCGCCGGGCCCTCCGTCAGACCGTCCGTCAGACCGTCCGTCAGACCGTCCGTCAGGCCCTCCGTCAGGCCCTCCGTCAGGCCCTCCGTCAGGCCCTCCGTCAGGCCCTCCGTCGGGCCCTCCGTCGAGTCATCATCCGCCGCCGCCCCCCCACCGCAGCGTCGACGCCGACACGATCCACACCGGGATCCTCCAGGCCGACCTCACCGGCAAGATCCTGATGAGCAACGCCGAGGCCCATCGGATCTACAACCTCAGCGCCGAGCAGCTCGATGGCCTCAACATCCATGACTTCGGCGGCCGGATGTTCTGGGAGGACGGGACCCCCTGCCCCTCCGAAGAGATGCCCGCGATCCGCTGCCTCGAGACACGCTCTCCCTGCGGTCCCCAGATCCTCAGTCATCTCGGCGACGACGGCTCGCGGACCTGGGCCAAGTACACGGCCACTCCCCTCCTCAACCCAGACACCCAAGAGATCATCGGCGTCACGGTCACCGTCACCGACATGACCGACCGCAAGCGCGAAGAGGCCGCTCGCGAGGCGACAGAGCACCGCTATCGCCTGATCGCCGAGGCCTCCGACAGCATGATCCTGCTCTTCAACGCGAGCGGGGCCATCATCACCGCCAACGAGGCCGCCGCCTCCTACCTCGGCACCACCGCGAACGCCCTCACCGGACGATCCCTCGACCAGGTTCTCCCCGACTCGCGCCTCGCCCAGACCTTCCTCGCGCGCAATTTCCAGGTCATCGAGACCGGCGAGAGCATGGACGTCGAGGAGATGCTCGAGCTCGGCGACGAGTGCCGCTGGCTCTCCACCCGACTGCGACCCGTGCGCGATCCGGACGGCAACATCTACGCCGTCCAGG
>Ga0316189_10005190_pt1 | contig 12479 bp, 11 predicted proteins | sample LowCovwburrow_MG_FD_204930 | JGI IMG/M metagenome (GOLD analysis project Ga0316189, IMG submission 204930) | Coastal sediment microbial communities from Maine, United States - Lowes Cove worm burrow | ecosystem: Environmental > Aquatic > Marine > Coastal > Sediment | place: USA: Maine... | reverse complement strand
GCGCAAGGGTGAGAATCTTGCTGCGATGTACGCCATCGATACGATCGGGCGCCTGTTCTCAAACAACAGCGAGACTCTGGGAAACCTGCGGCGGGTCGGACTCGAGCTGGTGGACGCCACGCCGGCGTTGAAGAAAGAGTTCATCCGTCGCGCGATGGGCGTTGCGGGGGATCTTCCCGGGCACGCCAGGATTCGCTGAAGACACCAGCCCTGAAGGCGCGGCGTGGTTGCTTCCGGGAGGCTGCGGGTCCACGATTGAAACAAACAAGGAGCCGACTATGCCAAGGGACGAACTGGGCAGGTTGCTCGAGGATCTGACATCGCAGCTCGAGCAAGCCGACGCGCTGGACGAAGCCGACCGCGCGGCGCTGACACATCTGCAGGAACGAATCGGAACGGCGCTGGCCGGAGACGGCGACGAAGCCGCCGCGCCGGCCGCTCAGGCGGATTCGATCAGCGACCTCGTCGATCGCTTCGAGACGTCGCATCCGACCCTCACCATGACGCTGGGGCGGATCATGGATGCGCTGAACAAGCTCGGCATCTGAGGATCGGAGCCGGGCCCGCACATCGATTGGGAATTCGGACTTTCCGGGCATGACGCAAGCGGACCTCTTCTCCCAGGCTCCGCCACAGCTGGGCAATCAGTACGACGACGATCGGCTTCTGTGTTCGCTCATCCGGCGCCACTTCGCGGCGGAGCTTGACGAGGTCGAGGCGCAGCTCCGTTCACTGGGTGCGCTGAGCGGCGGCGAACTCTACCGCATGCAGCTCGAGGAGATCCGGGAGGAACCCGAGCTGGTCCGTTGGGACGCCTGGGGGCGGCGGGTCGATCGTGTCCGTCTGACACCGCTGTGGCGCCGCGCCGAGACGATCGCGGCCGAGCACGGCCTGGTCGCAACCGCCTACGAAAACGCCTACGGCACCCGCTCGCGCATGCTGCAGTTCGCGAAGGCCTACCTGTTCCACCCTTCGACCGACGTCTACAGTTGCCCGCTGGCGATGACCGACGGCGCCGCCCGGACGTTGCTCGAATCCGGCAACGCATCGCTCATCGAGCGCGCCGTGCCCCGGCTCACATCGCGGGATCCGGCGCGGTTCTGGACCAGCGGTCAGTGGATGACCGAGGCCACGGGCGGTTCCGACGTAGGCCGTTCGGAGACCGTCGCGGTGGCCGGTGACGGAGACGAGTGGCGCCTTCATGGCCGCAAGTGGTTCACCTCCTCGGTCGCTTCCGAAATGGCCCTCGCGCTGGCGCGACCCGAGGGCAATCCGCCCGGCGCGTCGGGCCTGGCGCTGTTTTATCTGGAGACCCGGGACGCCCAGGGTTGCCCGAACGGGATGCGGGCCACGCGATTGAAGGACAAGCTGGGCACCCGCAAGGTCCCGACGGCGGAGCTTTTGCTGGAAGGTGCGCGGGCCCGGCTCGTCGCCGGGCCGACCCATGGTGTCCGGGACATCGTGCCCATGCTCGTGATCACGCGTGCCTGGAACAGCATCTGCGCCGTGGCGACGATGCGTCGGGGCATCGCCCTGGCCCGCGACTATGCCGATCGCCGCATCGCCTTCGGGCGGAGCCTCGCCGATCAGCCCCTCCACCTCGATACCCTCGCCGGGCTGCAGGCCGAGCTCGAAGGCGCGTTCCACCTGAGCTTCCGGCTCGTTCATCTCATAGGCCGCCAGGAGAACGGCGAACTGTCGCCGGCTGAGGCGGCGCAGCTTCGTCCGCTCTCGTCGCTGACCAAACTGCTGACCGGCCGCCAGGGCGTGACGGTTGCCAGCGAGGTGCTGGAGGCTTTCGGCGGCGCCGGCTACGTCGAGGACACAGGACTGCCCCTGCTGTTGCGCGACGCTCAGGTGCTTCCGATCTGGGAAGGGACGACCAACGTGCTGTCCCTGGATTTCATCCGGGCGCTGGAGGAGGTTGGCGGCATGCATCCGCTGCAGGAGCTCGTCGGGGGTGCGCTGTCGGGTTGTCGCAAGTCCAAGCTGTCCCGTGCCGCGGAACATGCCTGGGATCAGATCAACCAGGCCGCCGAGTGGTACGACGAGCGGCGCAGGCGGGGTGATGTGGCGGGGCTGGAGGCCGGCGCGCGACGTCTCGCCATGATGACCGGTCGCGCGCTCCAGATCGCACTCACCTGTGAGCATGCGCAGTGGGCCTGGGACGAGGAGGGGGATCGCCGGCCCATGGACGCGGCTCGGCTATTGGCGGCCGGCAGTGATTTTCTCACTCGTCTCAAGCCGGGGCCGACGCGGCGCCTGGCGATGGACCTGATCGACGAATCGCCCCGGGACGACTCATCCGGATGATCTCGCGAACCCGGCGCGTGCCAGCGTTGCTGGCCCTGATTATCTCGCTGTCCACATCGCCGGCGGTGCTGGCCGACAGCGTTGAGACCAGCGGCGACATCCTCCGCTGGGGTATCCCCGCGGCGGCGTTCGCCGTCGCCTGGCGGCGGGATGACACAGAAGGCCAGCGCCAGTTCGCCTGGTCTTTCGCCGCGACGGCGGCCAGCACGCTGATCCTGAAGGAAGTGATCGACAAGGACCGGCCGAACGGCGACTCGAAGGCCTTTCCGTCCGGTCATGCGGCCACGTCCTTCGCCGGCGCGAGTTTCCTTCACCGCCGCTATGGCTGGCGCGACGCGCTGCCGGCCTATGCGCTGTCGGCCTACGTCGGATGGACCCGCGTCCACTCGGACGAGCACGAGATCGAGGATGTGCTCGGCGGCGCGGTGCTGGCGACGGCCTTCTCCTGGTGGCTGGTCGATCCACAAGACAAGGCGCGCATCGAACCGGTCGCATACGAGGATGGATTCGGCCTGCGCGTATCGATGACCTGGTAGTCGCCGCCGAAGTCCCGGAAATGGCCGAAAACGACGTCGACGGCGCGCCTGAAAATTCAGCGGACCCGAGAAGCGGAATTGCCACGGACCCGCCCATCCGGCGGGCCGCTGATCCTGGGCGACGCCCGTGCGGGACTCGACCGTGCCGTGTGGGACTCGACCGTGCGGTTCCGTTCCTGGCTGCCGGCATAAACAGGCTTGGCCGGCGAGGCTGAAAGCCGTCCCGAGACCGCGGAATCGACTCAGCGGCTCACGCGGGGGAACTCGGCGGCGGGCGGACTCGGGCCGCGGTCAGACTCAGGCCATAAGCGCGTCGATTTTGGCGGCGCAGATGAAGTCGTTGCGGGACAGACCGCCGATCGCGTGGGTCGTATATCGCACGAGGCAGTGGCCCCAGCCGACTTCGAGGTCGGGATGGTGCGCTTCGCTGTTGGCGATCCAGGCGACCGCGTTCACGAAGCCCATCGTCCGGTTGAACCCCTTGAAGTGGAAGTCGCGGCGGATCTCCGTGGCGTCTTCGGTGAGGGTCCAGTCTTCGTCCAGCTCCGATATCAGCGCCAGGGCTTCGTCGCGGGTCAGCGGCGCCACGCCGCCTTCGCAGGGCTCGCAGCTCTGCGTGATCAGGTCGCTCATGGGTCGTTCTTCCTTCTGTAAGCGTTTTTCGGGAAAGCGTCTGGCCCTTCAGACCGCCGCCGCTTCCTTCGGGGGAAACGTCGGCGGGAACATGCCCAGTTTCCGGGCCTCGACGATCATTGCCAGAAGATCGCGCTGGGCCAGATCGTAGAGTTCCGCGGAACTCTCGATAACGTAGTAGACCGTCTGAAAGATGTCGATCCGGTAGGGCGTCCGCAACGCGGCCATTGGATCGAAGCGGCGCCGCTCGGGCAGGTCACTGTCGAGGGCGTACTTCACTTCGCCGATCGAGGAGCACAGACCCGCACCGTACGCGCGCAGTTCGCCGCCGGGCGGCTGGATCAGTCCGAACTCCACCGTGAACCAGTAGAGGCGGGCGAGCATCGCGTGGTCTTCCTTGCGAGCTGCCGCGCCCGCCCGGCCGTAGGCATGGCTGAAGGCGGCGAAGCCTTCGTCCAGGAGCAGCGGGCAGTGGCCGAATACCTCGTGAAAAATATCGGGCTCCTGCAGGTATTCCATTTCGTCGCGGCTGCGGATGAACGTCGCGGCCGGGAATTTCCGGTCCGCCAGCAGCGCGAAAAACTCGGTGAACGGGATGAGGGCCGGTACCGGCGCCACTTCCCAGCCCGTATGGGCCTTGAGGACCTTCGAGACATCGCGAAGCTGCGGGACCCGATCCTTCGGCAGACCGAGCGTGTCCAGGTAGCCGAGGTAGGCTTCGCAGGCGCGGCCGGGAAGCAGCCGCTCCTGGCGGGCGTACAGCTCGCTCCAGATCCGGTGCTCGTCCTCGGTGTAGTCGATGTAGCCGTGTGCGTCCGGAATCTTCGCCTGGTATTTGCTGCTGCCCTTGCCCATGGATTTTTCGTTTCCTGATCAACGCGTTAGGCCCGTCGATGCGCTGCCGGCGGGTTGAATCGAATGCGCATATTCTAACACCCGCGGGCCGCGGGTAATGACGCGCTGCCGCAGTGGGGACGCGGCCGGGGCAGCCGGATTCAGGGGGTGCGGGGCGGGTAGCTGCGATCGATGTAGGCTTCGACCAGCGCCTCGAATTCTTCGGCGATCGCATCGCCTTTCAGCGTGACGGTCTTGCGCCCGTCCTCGTAAACCGGCGCCACCGGCCGTTCGCCCGTTCCCGGCAGGCTGATCCCGATGTTGGCGTGCTTGCTCTCGCCGGGGCCGTTGACGACACAGCCCATGACGGCGACCGTCAGATCCTCGACGCCTTCGTATTGCAGCCGCCACTCGGGCATGCGGTGGCGGACATGGGACTGGATACCCTGGGCGAGTTCCTGGAAGTAGGTGCTGGTCGTCCGGCCGCAGCCGGGGCAGGCGATGACCATGGGCGTAAAGGAGCGCAGCCCCATGGTCTGCAAAATCTCCTGGGCGACGATCACCTCGCGGGTGCGGTCGCCGCCGGGGTCCGGCGTCAACGAGATACGGATCGTGTCGCCGATCCCTTCCTGCAGCACGACCGCCAGCGCGGCCGTCGATGCGACGATACCTTTCGAGCCCATCCCGGCTTCGGTGAGGCCGAGGTGCAGCGGATAGTCGCACTCGGCGGCCAGCGACCGGTATACGGAGATCAGATCCTGGACGCCGCTCATCTTGCAGGAGAGGATGATCTTGTCCCGGCCGAGGCCGAGCTCCTCGGCGCGCCGTGCGCTGCCGACCGCCGAGACGATCATCGCCCGGTGCACGACGGTTTCGGCGTCCACCGGCGTGTCGCTCGAGGAGTTTTCGTCCATCAGCCGGGTCAGCAGGTCCTGGTCCAGGCTGCCCCAGTTGACGCCGATCCGGACCGGCCGGTTGTGCTCGCAGGCAACCTCGATCATCGCCGCGAACTGGGGATCCCGCTTGCTGCCGCGTCCGACGTTGCCGGGATTGATCCGGTATTTGCTCAGTGCCCGGGCGCAGTCGGGATAGCGGGTCAGGAGCTTGTGCCCGTTGAAGTGGAAGTCCCCGATCAGCGGCGCGTTGACGCCGAGTTCGTCGAGGCGCTCCCGGATGAAGGGCACGGCCTGTGCCGCCGCCTCGGTGTTGACCGTGATGCGCACGAGTTCCGAGCCCGCGCGCGCCAGGTCGCGGACCTGGGCGACGGTGCCGTCGATGTCCGCCGTGTCCGTGTTCGTCATTGACTGAACGACGATGGGGGCGCCGCCGCCGATGCGCACATGATCGACGTTGACGCCGACGGTCTGCTGTCGCCGGATGGGTGAGGAAAGCGCCGTCATCGGGTTCTGGCCTCTAGTCCTTCGCCTGCTGCGCCCGCGTGGCCGCCAGCCACAGCCGCGTATTGCGTTCCAGTTGCTGCAACGTGACCGGGCCCTGTGCCAGCAGCTGGTCGTGGAAGGCGCGCAGGTCGAAGTCGTCGCCCAGCGCGGCCTCGGCCTCGGCCCTCAGGGCCATAATGCGCAACTGCCCGATCTTGTAGGCCAGCGCCTGGCCGGGCCAGCTGATGTAACGATCGATCTCGTTAACAATGTCCAGCTCCGACTTCGCGGCGTTCTCACTGAAATAGGCTATGGCCCGATCGCGGTTCCAGCCCATCGCATGAATCCCGGTGTCCACGACGAGGCGGATCGCGCGCCACATGTCGTAGGTCAGCTGGCCGAATTTCGAGTAGGGGTCCTGGTAGAGGCCCAGGTCCTCCCCGAGGCTCTCGGAATACAGTGCCCAGCCCTCCGAGTAGGCCGTCAGGTACTCGTGGCGCCGGAATTTCGGCAGCTCCCCGAGGGCCATGGTCAGCACGACCTCGAGATGGTGGCCCGGCACCGCCTCATGGGCGGACAGCACCTCGATCTCGTATTTCGGCCTGGAGTCCGGCTTGTAGAGATTGACGTAGTAGTAGCCTGGCCGGCTGCCATCGTCGGACGGCCGCGAGTAATAGGCGGTCGTCGTATGCGGCGCCGCGGCTTCCGGGATGGGCCTGACCTCGAAGGGGATCGTGGGCAGGCGGCCAAAGACGCGACCCAGATTGGGCTCGATGCCCCTGGCCGCCTTCTCGTAGGCATTGAAGAGGTCCTGTGGATCCTCAAAGTAGAACTGAGGATCGGTCCGCAGGAATTCAATGAAGGCCGCGAAGTCGCCCTCGAAGCCGAGAGACTCGATGATGGTCTCCATCTCGCCGCGGATTCGCGCGACCTCGGCGAGCCCGAGACGATGGATTTCGGCCGGGCTCATGTCTGTCGTCGTGAAATACGTGACCCGGTTTTGATAGAAGGTCTTGCCGTCGGGTTCGTACAGCACGCCATAGGTATCCCGGCCGGCCGGGAGATACTGATCAGTCACGAATTGGCCGAAGCGCCGTGCTGCCGGGATGACGACTTCCGCGATCGCCGTGCGGCCGGCGCTCTTCAGTTCCGCCTTCAGCTCTGGGGACATGTCCGCCGGCATCTCGCGAAACGGCGCGTAGAACGGGCTAAAGGTCGGGTCCACGTTGAACAGGGTGAGGACCTGATCCCGAATTCGCTCGATCACGATTTTCGGCGGCACGATGCGGTCGGTGATCGACTGCCGATACAGCACGATCGCCTGATCGACGTACGTACCGTAGCTCTCGAGCCGGGCGATCCAGTCGCGATAGGCCTGCTCATCGTCGAAGCTCAGCCTCTCGGCGAGTTCGTAGGCCTTATGGACGCCATCGCGCTGGTTCCGGGGCGTGTTGTAGCTCTGCTGGTAAAGGTATTCACGTCCGAAGCTGACGATATCGAGGCGGTTCTGGAGGTTGCGCCGGAACAGGACGTAGTTGATCCGGTCGAGCGGGCTGAGCGCGTCCTTCTCGATTTCGAGCAGACGCTTCATGTCCGCCTGGTTGGCCGCATGGCGCGCCCGCATGGCGTCAACGCTCAGATCCGGCCAGCGGTCGTTGTAGCGGAGATCGCCGTTCTCCGAGGCCGCGACAGGATTGTCCCGCATGTCCCGGTTCCACACGTCCTCGAACAAGGTGTGCAGCTGTTCGGTCGGATCCACCGCCGCCTCCTGGGCGAGAGCAGGCATGGCCGAAAGGGCAAACAGGGCGAGGGTCGGCAGGACGTAGCGCATGATGTCAGATACCGCGAGCAGCCTTATCAAAGGCATAGTGACGCCTCGACATGACCGCGGCAAGTCTGCCCGCCATTGGTTGTCCCGATACGCATGGGCTATTATTCCGACTCCCAACGAACCGGTTCTGTCGGAGAGATTCCGCCCCAGTGCGGGACGCCGAAGGCGCAACTCGCCCGGAAACGCTCAGGCACCAGGACGGCGGAACTGTGGTTGGCTCTGGAGAGCGGTCGTGAAAGCGGCCCACCGAAGGTGCTTGGCGGATGCCTCCTCAACGATCGGAGGCCGCGGCCGAATCTCTCAGGTTTCAGGACAGAGGGGCGGCAGACGCGGGTCTGCCGAACTATATAAGTAGTCCTGCGGGCACGAAATGCCCGTAACCGGGAGACGTCATGGCCGAACGAACGCCCCTCTACGACATCCATGTCGAGATGGATGCCCGAATCGTGGACTTCGGCGGCTGGGATATGCCGCTGCACTACGGATCTCAGATCGAGGAACACCACGCCGTCCGGCGCGAGGCGGGGATGTTCGACGTCTCGCACATGACGATCGTTGACCTCCACGGCCCGGGCGCCCGTGCTTTCCTCGAACGGCTTCTCGCCAATGACATTGGCAAGCTGAAACGTTCAGGCAAGGCGCTCTACACCTGCATGCTCACGCCCGAGGCCGGCGTGATCGACGATCTGATCGTCTACTACCTCAACGACGAGTTTTACCGCACGGTCGTTAATGCTGCGACCCGGGACAAGGACCTGGCGTGGATGAGCAAGGTGGCGGCCGATTTCGATGTCACGCTCACCGAAAGGGACGATCTGGCGATGATTGCCGTTCAGGGGCCTGAGGCCCGGGCGCTGGCGGCCGGCTGCATGAACCCCGAGCATGGCGATGCGGCGCTCGCCCTGCCGCCCTTCGTCGGCGGTGAGTTCGGCGAGCTGTTTGTCGCGCGGACCGGCTACACCGGTGAGGACGGCTGGGAAATTCTGGTACCCGGCGAAGTGGCCGCCCGGTGGTGGCGCGCCTTTGCGGATGCGGGCATCCGGCCCTGCGGTCTGGGCGCGCGGGACACGCTGCGGCTGGAAGCCGGCATGAACCTCTACGGCACCGATATGGACGAGTCGACCACGCCGCTGGAATCGTCGCTCGGCTGGACCGTGGCCTGGGAACCCGGCGATCGCGACTTCATCGGCCGGGACGTGCTCGCCGCGCAGCGTGAAGCCGGTGCGCCGCGCCGTCTCGTCGGGCTTCTGCTGGAAGGCCGTGGCGTTCTGCGGGGCCATCAGACGGTGCACGTCGAGGGGCTCGGTGAAGGAGAAGTCACGAGCGGCACGTTTTCGCCGACGCTCGGCCGGTCCATCGGGCTCGCCCGCGTGCCGGCGGGGATCGGTGAGCGCTGCCAGGTCGAGATCCGCGGCAAGCGGCTGGATGCGCGGGTCGTGCGGCCGCCGTTTGTGCGCAACGGCAAGCCCCGGGTCTAGGACGCGGGCAGGATTTTCAGGCAGTGATGTCTTTCACCGCGGGGATGCTGAGCTTTTCTCGCGGTCGTCGTTAACGGAGGAAGTGGCGAGATGAGTAATGTACCCGGGGAACTGAAATACACGAAGAGCCACGAATGGGTGCGCGTCGAAGGTGACGGCACGGCCGTTATCGGCATTACGGACCATGCCCAGGCCGCCCTTGGCGACCTGGTTTTCGTCGAGACGCCCGAAGTCGGAGCGACGCTGGCCGCCGGCGATGCTTGCGCGGTCGTTGAGTCGGTCAAGGCGGCCTCGGACGTCTACAGCCCCCTGTCGGGGGAGGTCACCGAGGCCAACGCGGGCCTGGCCGACGCGCCCGAGGCGGTGAACCAGGATCCTTACGGCGAGGGCTGGATCATGCGGCTCAAGCTGGACGACCCGTCCGCTGTTGACGGAATGATGAGTGCGGCTGACTACGAAAGCGGCCTCGAGGACTGACGCGTCTTGCGACGCCTGAGACGGTAGTGAATTAATGCCTTTCATCCCCCATACCGAGTCCGACATTCGGGAGATGCTCGACGCGATCGGCGCCGAGAGCATCGGACAGCTGTTCGACGAGATCCCCGAGTCGCTGCGCCTGGAAGATCTCGACGGCGTGCCCGAGGCCGTTAGCGAGATGGAGCTGCAGCGCATCATGCGGGCGCGCGCCGGCCAGGACGGGGCGCCCTTGTGCTTTATCGGCGCCGGCGCCTACGACCACCACATCCCGGCGGCCGTCTGGGAGTTGACGACCCGCGGTGAGTTCTACTCGGCCTACACGCCTTACCAGGCCGAAGCGAGTCAGGGCACGCTGCAGCTGATCTACGAATACCAGACGATGATGACCAGCCTGACCGGCCTGGACGTCTCGAATGCGTCGCTGTACGACGGGGCGACGTCGGTGGCCGAGTCCGCACTCATGGCCGTACGGGCGAATCGCCGTTCGAAGTCGGCCCGAATTCTAGTGGCCGGCGCCGTGAATCCCGTTTATTTGCGCGTAGCCGAGGCGATCGCGGGCAACCAGGGGTTGAATTTCGAACTGCTGGGGCTCGATGCGGGCACGGGCCTGACCGACCCCTCGACCCTGGCGCGTTACGAAGAAGAAGACATCACCGCGGTCGTGATCCAGCAGCCGAACTTCCTCGGTCGCCTGGAGGACGTCGACGCCCTCACCGACTGGGCGCATGCGCGCGGCGCGCTGGTGATCGCCGTGATCAACCCTGTCGCCCTGGCGCTCCTGAAGCCGCCGGGCGAGTGGGGCGAGTCGGGTGCCGACATCGCATGCGGCGAAGGGCAGCCGCTGGGCGTACCCCTGTCCTCCGGGGGGCCGTACTTCGGCATCCTGGCCTGTCGCAAGGCGCACGTCCGGCAGATGCCCGGCCGGATTGTCGGCCGCACGGTCGACCTGGAGGGGCGCACCGGCTATACGCTGACGCTGCAGGCCCGCGAGCAGCACATTCGCCGGACGAAGGCCACATCCAACATCTGCACCAACCAGGGTCTGATGGTGACGGCCGCGACGATCCACATGAGTCTGCTCGGTGCGGAAGGCCTCGAGCGGGTGGCGGCGGCATCCGTCGCCAATACGCGCAAGCTGACCGAACGTCTTTCGGCCCTCGAGGGCGTCGAATGTGTCTACGCGACGCCGGGTTTCCACGAGGCAGTTCTGCGATTCGACCGCCCCGTCACGCCCCTGCTGGAAGCGCTGGCCGGTCGCGACATCCTCGGTGGGTACGATCTGAGCGAAGACTTCCCCGAGCTGGGTCATGCGCTGCTGGTTTGCGCGACCGAAACGCGGACCGACGAAGACATCGAGGCCTACGCCAGCGCGCTGGCGGAGGTCATGCTTACGGTGAAGGTCGCCTGAGTCCGGCGGCCGCGACACTGAACTGACAACTGACTGTTACACCCTTTTCCCGGAGACCTTTCATGGCGACCATCACGCTTCACGACAACGAAATCCACACGGCCGGCGATATGCCGAAAGTCGGCTCCAAGGCGCCGGATTTCACGTTGACCGATACCGACCTGAATGACGTCAGCCTGAGCCGATGGACGGGCAAGAAGAAGCTGCTGTCGATTTTTCCCAGCATCGATACGCCGGTCTGCGCGCTGTCGACGCGGAAGTTCGGCGACTACGCCCGGGAGCATGACGACACCATCATGATGATGATCTCCGGCGATCTGCCCTTCGCGCACAAGCGCTTCTGCTCGGTTGAAGGCGTGGACAACGTTATCTCGCTCTCGACGATGCGCTCGACGGACTTCGCCCGGAACTTTGGCGTGATGATGGACGACGGCCCGCTGGCCGGACTGACCGCCCGTGCGATCGTCGTGTTGGACGAGAACGACACGGTCGTCCACACGGAACTCGTCGGCGAGATCGGCCACGAGCCGGACTACGACGCTGCGCTCAAGGCGCTCGGCTGATCGAGCGGCACTCCGCCGCCGCACTTCTCCTACCAGGGCTTTCGACGAGCTATGACTGAATCGCTGATTTTCGAACAATCCCGACCGGGGCGCCGGGCTTTCGCCCAGGCGCCGCTGGCCGAGGCCGCCAACGAAGTGCCGGAAGCGTTCCGGCGGGCCGAGCGCCCGCTGTTGCCGGAGGTGTCCGAACTGCAGGCCGTGCGTCACTACACGCGGCTGTCGCGGCTCAACTTCTCGATTGACACCCATTTCTATCCGCTCGGCTCGTGCACGATGAAGTACAACCCGAGGGCCTGTAACACCCTCGCGCTGCTGCCGGGTTTCATCGGCCGGCACCCCCTCGCGCCGGACTCCACCGGCCAGGGCGTGATGTCCTGCCTGTTCGAACTGCAGGAGATGCTCAAGTCGGTCACCGGGATGGCGGGCGTCTCGCTGACGCCGATGGCCGGGGCCCAGGGCGAGTTCGCCGGGGTGGCGATGATCCGGGCCTACCACCGGGCCCGTGGCGACGAACATCGCAACGAGATCATCGTTCCGGATGCGGCCCACGGTACCAACCCGGCGACCGCCACGATGTGCGGCTGCAAGGTGGTCGAGATCCCGACTCTGGACAACGGCGACGTCGACATCGACGCCCTGAAGTCCGTACTCGGCCCCAACACGGCCGGGATCATGCTGACCAACCCGTCGACCTGTGGCGTGTTCGAACGCAACATCCTCGAGATCTCGGAGCTCGTTCACGACGCCGGCGGCCTGCTGTACTACGACGGCGCCAATCTGAATGCGATTCTCGGCATGGCGCGGCCTGGCGACATGGGCTTCGACGTCATTCACATGAATCTGCACAAGACGTTCTCAACGCCTCACGGCGGCGGCGGCCCGGGCTCCGGCGCGGTCGGCGTCGGTGAGCGGCTGCTGCCCTTCATGCCGCTGCCTGTCGTCGGCGAGACCGATGACGGCTATCGCTGGCTGACGGAAAAGGATTATCCCCAGAGCATCGGGCGCCTGTCGGCCTTCATGGGTAACA
>Ga0316189_10005189_pt1 | contig 12481 bp, 11 predicted proteins | sample LowCovwburrow_MG_FD_204930 | JGI IMG/M metagenome (GOLD analysis project Ga0316189, IMG submission 204930) | Coastal sediment microbial communities from Maine, United States - Lowes Cove worm burrow | ecosystem: Environmental > Aquatic > Marine > Coastal > Sediment | place: USA: Maine... | reverse complement strand
TAGCGCTGAGACAGTTGAGAGCAAGCTTGCAACATGACCGGAGCCAATCGTGACACTTCGCTCATGCGGCTACCAGGCAAAATCGCTATCAACCTTTTGTTTTCAGGTAGGTCTATAGCCTGACGAGCATCATCGCTGAGTGCCCACGATAAGACCTGCTTTGCTAAAGGGTGGCCAACATACTTAACCGGTACATTACGCTGTTGATAAAACGTCTCTTCAAACGGAAAAAGCGTCAGCATCAAGTTGATCGCTCGTTTGATTTTGGTAATTCGCTTACCACGCCAAGCCCAAACAGTAGGACTAACGTAATGCACCGTCAGAATGCCAGCTTGCTTTAGCTTTATCTCCAAGCTTAGATTAAAATCGGGTACATCGATGCCAATAAAAACATCGGGCTGCCATTCAAGCATATAGTCTCGAATAGTTTTGCGAATGCTGAGAATTTCAAAGGCACCCTTCAACGCCCCGGCAATCCCCATGATGCTGATTTTATCCATCTCCGCTAGACTGATGGCACCCTGCTCTTGCATTAGCGGCCCGGCCAGACCAACAAACTCGGCATCTGGGTAGCGCAATTTAAAGGTCTTTATCAGTTCGCTACCGAGGTAGTCCCCCGATTTCTCACCTGCAACAATACCTATTTTCATAGTCTTTCTGGCACCAGCTCGAGAACCACGGAGTCACCCTAAGCTTAGCGAATAACACCACGCTTCGAGCTCTTAATAAAGTTAATCAACCCTTTTACTTGGAGGCTATCCCAATCGCGTGTCGCCAGTTCGTCGAGGGCGTGCGCCATGGTGTGACCAGATCGGTAAATCGTTCGGTAAGCGCGTTTCAACTCTAGAATAGTGTCCTTATCGATACCACGGTGCCTTAAGCCTCTGATATTGATGCCATGTGTGATAGCTTTATTGCCAGCGACCAACATATAAGGCGGCACGTCTAAAGTGCAATAGGTATTCACACCGCAAAAGCTATGTTCGCCTATTCGTACAAACTGATGCACCAACGTATATCCAGCCAGCACAACATAATCGCCGACTCGAACATGGCCAGCCAAACTAGCGTTGTTGGAAAACAATAAATCTGAGCCTAAACGGCAATCATGAGCGATATGAACGTAGGCCATGAACAGGTTGTTACTGCCAATAGAGGTGATGCCCTCGTCGCCCACTGTGCCACGATTTACCGTGATATTTTCGCGGAAAACATTATTGTCACCAATGCGAACTTGAGTAGGCTCGCCTTTGTAAGAGATCGACTGTGGCTCACCGCCGATGGCTGTAAATGAAAAAACTTGGTTGTTAGCGCCTAATTCAGTGTGCCCTTCAATGACCACCTGAGAGGCAATTCTTGATCCGTCACCGATCTTTACATTACTTCCTATAACTGAATAAGCACCGATAGAGACATCAGTGCCTAATTCAGCACCTGTTTCGATGATCGCGGTTGGATGAATATTCACACTCATAGTTTAGGCCTCAATATCTTTAAAGGTAAACATTAATTCGGCCGATGCTGCGACTTTACCGTCGACTTTTGCAACGCCTTTACACTTCCACATGTTTTTTATCTTACGCACTAATTCAACTTCAAATATAAGTTGATCACCAGGTTCAACCGGTCGCTTAAATCGTGCTTTGTCTATGCCCGTGAAGTAGTAGATTCGATTTGATGTGTCGATATCTTCGCGTCCGTAGCTAGCCATTAGAGCAGATGCTTGAGCCAATGCTTCGATAATTAGCACCCCTGGCATCACCGGACGGCTGGGAAAATGGCCTTCAAAGAAAGGCTCATTATAAGTCACGTTTTTAAGAGCAACCATGCTTTCTTCCGGCACCGCCTCTAGTACTCGGTCGACTAATAAGAACGGGTAGCGGTGTGGTAGCAGATTTTTTATTTGATGTATGTCGAGTAACGCCACTGGGCAGATCCTTTTTTAACTTGTTGTAGAACGCAAAAGACTCCCTTAATGGAAGCCTCTCAAACAATACCAAATAGTAGTATAGCTTTTTTCTGCGTGCAAACCGGTGCAATTTATAGCCCCCGATTACTAATTTTCGCAACTGTGACTGAAGTTTCGGTCACCACGTTTGCATCTATTTTGAAGACATACGTTGTAAAATCTTTTGTGTGATGTTCACTTTAGGGCCCGCATAAAGTACACCGCTTCGTAAGATCAAGTCGTAACCTTCTTCTTCAGCAAACTTGCGTACTTCTTGGTCTACTGAACTTTGCAGTTTACTGACGACTTCATTCTGACGCACTTCGGCTAAACGCTCAGTATCTTCAGAAAGTAATTGCAATTCTCGGCGTTTGCTTTGGAACTCAAGCTGCTTATTCTTGTATTCCTCTTCAGAGTAAATCGTTCCCGCATTCTTGCTAATATCTTCTTGTAATTTGACAAGCGCAGCACGTTTGTCTGCGATTTGCTTTTTCTGTGGCTCAAATTCAGCGCCCAATTTCTTAAATTCGTTTTGCAGCGCTGGTAGTGACTCCAAGATAGTTCGAGCATTATAGAAACCGATCTTGAGCTCGGCTGAGGCGATAGAAGCTTGCATACATGCTGCCAATGCGGCGAATACGATTAAACTGCGTTTTAACATTTTTAATACCTTTAATTTCTTAATTTTTTAACATTGTTTGCCCCTGTAATGCAATCGCAGAGACAACTAATTCATTTCAGCAAAACCCCTACTGAGAGTTTGCCCTGATTCTAACTTCGCTGATTTATTGAATTAACGAACCGACACTAAACTGAAATTTCTCAATTTCATCACCGATGATTCCGTTCAGTGGATCCGCCTCAACTTCATTCAACGGAATAGAGTAGCTGACCGACAGCGGACCAACCGGAGAAATCCAGTTAAAACCAACACCGGCACTAAACCGAATATCGTCTACTTCAATACTTTGCTCATTAGAGAATACTTGTCCGCCATCAACAAATAACTGCAGACGTTTATCCAATGCCCCATCGCCGACTGGCAGCAACAATGTGGCGTTCAACAGGACTCGTTTGCTACCACCGAACGGTTGCTGGAATCGACCGCGATCGCGAGGGCCAAGCGAACGAGCTTCAAAACCACGTACGGAGCGTGAACCGCCTGCGAAATAATTCTTAAAGAATGGTAGGCCTTCAGTATCGCCATAACCATCGCCATATCCAATATCAGCGCTAAGCTTTAACGCTGCCTTTTTGGTAAATGGGTAGTAATAGCTTGACTCAAGATTTAAGCGATAATATTCAAGATCACTGCCGGGGGCAGTAACTTCAGCGGATAGGCGAAGGTTTCTACCGGATGTAGGATACAACAAACTATCGCGAGTATCATGAGCAAACGCCGAGGTCACACTGAATAAGGAATTATCTGGGTTCTCAGCAATAAATTCGAGCACTTCAGGTGATGAGTTTATGCCTGGCTTCAGATCGATTTGCTCCAGTCCAGCCCCCAAAGAAAATGAATTACTTTCATTTATTGGGAATAAATAGCGAACATTCAACCCGAGAGTCTCAGTGAAGAACTCAGACGTATTTGCTCTCGCTGAATCAATTTTTCGACCGGTTAAGCCAATTGTTCGGCTAATGCCCGATTTAGTATAGTAAGGGTCTGTGAATTGTATGCTTAGTGACTCGACGATATCCGACCGCTGGACATTGAAGTTAAGCTGATTACCAGTACCAAACAAGTTTGACTGCGAGACGCTTGCCTGAATCAATGCGCCATCATCTCCAGAGAATCCTAAACCAAACAAGAACTGGCCGGTTGGGCGCTCTTTAACCACAACTTCAAGATCCACTTGGTCTTCGCGACCGGCGACCGGCACTGTCTCGATCTCGACTTCGTCAAAAAAGCTTAAACGCTGCAAACGAATTTTCGAGCGATTAACACGGCTTGGTGAAAAAGCACCGCCTTCAGTCTGTCGCAACTCACGACGAATAACTTCATCGTTGGTTAATTGATTACCAACAACATCAATTCGGCGCACATAGACTCGGCGACCTGGCTTAATATTAATTGAGAAGGCAATGGAGTTGTCATCACGATTAACATCTGGAACCGGCACTACTTCGGCGTATGAGTAGCCTTCTTCAGCTAGCCGGTCGCTGATAAATTCGACCGTGTTATCAACGTCGCGGCGCGAGTAAGTTCGGCCTGGCGCGATGAAAACGTACGGTAACAACTCTTCTTCGGGCACCACCAGTTGGCCATTAAGCACGAAGCTTGAGACTGTATAGCGCTCACCTTCGTTTACGTTAACGGTTAGAAAAATACCGTCTTTTTCTGGTGAGATACTGACTTGATTCGAGGTAATATTAAAATCAAGAAAACCTTGGTTCTGATAAAAGCTACGCAACGTTTCCAGATCGCCAGAGACCTTGTCTTTCGAATATTGATCGGCAGAACCCCAAAACTTCCAAAATGGAACACTGTCAGTAGATTCAAATTCGTCGCGCAACATTTTGTCGCTGAAGTACTCATTGCCGACAATATTAATTTTTTTAATTTTGGCTGTAGGACCTTCCTTTACATGCAGCTTAACTTTGACTCGGTTTCGAGGTAATTCAATAACTTCAGTGCCGACTTGAGCATTATATTTTCCTTGATTCAGGTACTGACGCTTAAGCTCCTGCTTAACCTGTTCCAAAACATTCGGCTGAAACACTCGTCCCTCGACGAAATCGTTTCCTGACAAAGCCTCTCGCAAAGACTCCTCTTTGATCAATTTATTACCGGCAAATTCTATCTGTGTGATAGATGGATATTCGACAACATCGATCACTATCGCGGTACCGTCTGTACTCAGTTCGATGTCCTTAAAAAAGCCCGTTTTATACAACTCTCGAATCAGATCGGAAGAACCCGATGTCTCGAATGAGTCCCCCACTTTGACCGGAAGGTAGTTAAAGATAGAACCAGCGGATATACGCTGCAAGCCCTTGACTCGGATATCAGAGACCACGAACGATTGCTGAGCAATGGCGCTGCTCATCATCGTAGTCATCGCTAACGCTATCACAATTGATCTGATGCAGAGTATTCTAATCATAGAGTCCTCAATAGCCCTTGGCTATTTGGTGGTAATCATTTACAGATTGTCTATTCTAGCGCGAGGGCTCAAGACGAAATCCACAAAAAAGTAGTTTTAATATTATTGTTCTTATGCTCTGCGACGTTCTGGTGGGTATTAACTATCACTACACCCCTCACGTAATCGCCAGTCGTAATTCTAATTGAATATTTTTAAAATATCATTATAAAAAGCAAGACTCATTAGCCCAGCCAACATCAACATCCCGAATGGCTGAACCGCGATGAAAGCCTTTTGCGCAAACCGTTTGCCGGCAAAGACCTCGACCACATAGCTGGCCAAATGGCCGCCATCTAACATCGGAATCGGCAATAAATTCATCACTCCTAAGCTAATACTGATTAACGCGAGGAAATATAGATAGGTACTAAACCCGACCTGAATTGCTTGACCGGCGACATCGGCTATCATTAGCGGGCCGTTAACATTTTTATGCGACACTTGCAAAGTAATCATCTTACCCAACATTCTCAGGGTAAGTGTCGACATTAACCACGTTTGATTGACACCGTGAACCATAGCCTCAAGAGGCGAGCGATTGATTTCAATAATTTGCTCAGGTCGCGGCGGCAATACGGTCGGCCCTACACCTAATTGACCATAGGTGATATCGCCAACTTTAACACTCTTTGGAGTGATGGTCATCGACACATTGGCACCGCCACGATCAACCGTAATCAATAATGGCTTGCCTGCAGCTGGCTGAACTAGCGAAGTCAAATCGTTCCAGTTATTAATCGGCGTTTGGTCAATCGAGACAAATTTGTCACCGATCTTTAAGCCGCCAGTGTCCGCTGGGGATCCGGCGGCAACACGCTCGATGTCAGTAGTAATTACTGGCATCACACCGACAAAACCAAGTTGGCGCATCAAGCTAGAAGGATTAACTTTGTATATCGGAATATTATTAGTAGGAATAGTAACGTTCGAGGTGGTACCACTAGAATTAATTTCAAGCTCAATCGGCGCGCGTTTGAGCACCTGATTGAACACGTAAAGATCATGTTCAGTTAAGAATCTAGCGGATTTTCCATCCACACTTACCAGCCTGTCGCCAGCCTTAACTCCAGCCTCAGCCAAAACAGATTGCTCGGTAACATTGCCAAAAACCGGCTCGAGGCGTCGCTCAGCTTGCATGCCCAACAACATGAATAACAAAATTGCGAATAAAAAATTGATACCTGGGCCAGCAGCAACGATTAAAGTACGCTTCCAGATTGGCTGATTGTCAAATGCCCTATGGGCCTCCTTCGGGTCGACAGGATCGGCCGCGCTGCCCTCGCCAAGCATCTTAACGTAGCCGCCGAGCGGGATTCTAGCTATTACATATTCTATTTGGTCGGGCCCAGACACCCTTCGCCATATAGGTTTACCAAACCCGATCGAAAAGGTTAATACCTTAACACCTAGTTTACGAGCCACCCAGAAGTGACCAAACTCATGAACCGCCACTAAGACGCCGATGGCAATTACGAAGCCAATGATGCTGTATATAAAACTCAACAGATACCGCCTAACCCAATAAGACTATTTATATTTGAAACCCCGCCTGGTGTCACGCTGATTTACCATCAACAATCCCTAGCGTTGTCGCTATTCTACTACGAAAACGAGTCTAGCTGTGCAACCGCTACTTCTCTCGCTTCATGATCAATGTTTAATACATTTTCAATATCGCTAATGTCGCCATGGTCAACGGCGTTCATCGCCGCCTCAATAACAATAGGAATATCAGTGAAAGCGATACGCCCTGCTAAAAAAGCGTCGACCGCGATTTCGTTAGACGCATTCAAAACGGCTGGAGCAGACCCTCCTGCGTCAGCAGCCCTTCTGGCCAAGCGTAAACAGGGTAAATTCTCCATATCCGGCTTCTGAAAGTCCAATCGCGCAATTTCAGTGATATCCAAGGTCTTCGCACCCGACTCAATGCGCTCTGGCCAGCTTAGAGAATGCGCAATAGGAATCTTCATATCGGGAGAGCCTAGCTGAGCGAGAAACGAGCCATCAATGTACTCCACCATTGAATGGATAATACTTTGAGGGTGCACCACGATATTAACTTGCTGTGCCGGCAGACCGAACAAGGCAGCCGCTTCGATTAATTCTAAGCCCTTGTTCATCATAGTGGCAGAATCAACCGAGATCTTATGCCCCATCGACCAGTTCGGGTGAGCACATGCTTGAGCTGGCGTAATTTTAGACAAATCTTGCCAAGCGCGACCTAAAAACGGGCCGCCAGAAGCCGTTAGATGTATTTTTCGCACACCGCGTTTATGCTGATCAGCGGGGAGACACTGAAAAATGGCATTGTGCTCGCTATCAATTGGCAAAATTACCGCGCCAGATGCGCGAGCTTCTCGCATAAAAAGATCGCCGGTCATTACTAACGGCTCTTTATTTGCTATCAATACACGTTTAGCCGCTTGAACCGCTTTTAGTGTTGGCATTAAGCCAGCAGCGCCAACGATGGCCGACATCACCACATCGCAATCGTCACTGCCAGCCACCTGACACAGAGCATCGCACCCTGATTTGATCTCAATATGATCTAGCCCAATACTATCAAGTCTGCCTCGTAATTGATCAGCTGCACGGGGGTCAGACATCACCACCATCTGTGGCTCAAATAGCTTGCATTGAGCAAGCATTTTATCAACGTTAGAGTTCGCCGTCAGTGCGGTGATGGTAAAACGCTCAGGGTGAAGGGCCACTACATCAAGAGTGCTCTGCCCCACTGACCCAGTCGATCCCAAAATGACTAATCGTTGCATTACAGCTTATTCGCTCGGCAAGATGTTAATTGGCATGACATCACTAGACCAGATAGCCTAGCCATAATAATCCAGCGGCAAATATTGGTGCCCCCGACAGTAGACTATCGATTCGATCTAAGATGCCGCCATGTCCAGGCAATATTTGACTACTGTCTTTTAGGCCGACATGTCTTTTAAGCTTACTTTCGAACAGATCACCGCCCACAGAGATCAATGCAGTAACCAATATGGTTAGTAATAACAAACTCGCCGCCTTGACACTAAAATTGCTGAACAAAATAGGCGTAAAGATGAACAGCACCAGTGCGAGACCACCCAGCAGTCCCTCTACCGTTTTGCCAGGACTAACCTTGGGCGAGAGTTTAGTTTTACCGAATCTCTTACCAACGAAGTAAGCACCAATATCGGCGGCCCAAACCGAAAGAAAAAAGCAAAGTATCCAAAGCGCTCCGTTATGCAGCTCCTTGAATTCTATTACTAACCAGCCACTGCTCGAGAGCAACATAATTCCAATCGGTAATTTAAACCATGTTTGATGAATAATATCCAGCGCGTCTGTCACCGTAAAGATCAACAGCGCGACCCAAAGAATACAGGCCGTAAGGACAACAAAACTGATCGAGAGGTAACCCACTTGCATTAAGTAGAAACAGAGCGCGAAAGCACCATAACTAAGACCCATCGGCAAGCCTTTTTCGATTTGGCAAAATTTCAGCCATTCATAAAAACCCACTATGACCACCAATGAGATCAATCCTCGCCAAAATATGGGCTGAGGTGAAAAAAGAGCGGCCATAACGATTGCGACTAATATTACTGCGGTAATTATGCGTTGTTTAAGCATTGTTTGCCCCTGTTGAGCTACTGCTCTGGTTTCCGACACTTGTTGCAATGGTATCAACCGCATTCCCATATCGACGGTCACGATTGGTATATTTGATCAGCGCATCGGTAAATTCTTGTTCATTAAAATCGGGCCACAAGACATCCGTAAAATAGAATTCGGAGTAAGCGGCTTGCCACAATAGAAAGTTACTAATTCGATACTCGCCACTGGTTCGAATAAATAGGTCAGGGTCTGGCATCCCGGTGGTCGATAATTCGTCACTTATCGCTTGTTCGGTGATATCACTAGCACGCATTTGCCCGTCCGCAACTCTATTGGCTAACTTTTGGCATGCTTGTGTGATGTCCCAACGCCCACCATAGTTTATTGCAACATTAAAGACTAGCTTATGATTTGCGGCTGTCGCCTCTTGAGCAGAAATGGCCAAGGTTTGAATTTTGTCGCTAAAGCGAGACATATCACCAAGTAATTTAAGCCGTACGCCGTTCTCATTCAGCTTATTTGTTTGCGTTTCTAAGGCGTTACCCAATAACTCCATAAGAGCGTTAACTTCGGATTCAGGCCGATCCCAGTTTTCGCTGCTAAACGCGAAAATAGAGAGGTAGGGTATTTCATGATAAAGGCAACTTTTAATCAGTGCTTTTACCGAATCAACCCCTCGCTTATGACCAGCTATGCGAGATAAACCTTGTAAGTTGGCCCATCGGCCGTTGCCATCCATAATGACCGCTACGTGAGCCGGTTTGGGGGTTATAATCGGCTTTATTAGCCGTTTTTCTCGTCTAACATTTTTAACGAGTTGCTTGGTCCCCTGTGTCAAAATTGACCACAACGACTTTATTTTACTAGGCATGGAATTATAGAATTATCAGGTTGGACAACTTCTCAAGGGCGAAGAACTCACTCGAAAGGTGTGTTTAAACACCACTCTTAAGCCTGAGTTCTATGCTACACCTGTAAAATATCGATTTCTTTTTCTTTGACTATATCGTCAATTAACGCGACGTATTTATCGGTTAACTTTTGCACCTGATCTTGAGCATGTTTGTCGTCATCTTCGCTAATATCTTTATCTTTAAGCAGGCTCTTGAAGTCACTATTGGCGTCACGTCGAATATTGCGAACCGCGACTTTACCACTTTCGCCCTCGCTAGCAGCGATTTTCACCATCTCTTTACGACGCTCTTCAGTTAATGGCGGCATAGGAATACGAATTAAATCACCTGCAGTAACCGGGTTAAAACCCAGGTTGGCCTCCATAATCGCACGTTCAACAACCGGCACCATGTTTTTTTCCCAAGGCTGAACCGCTAATGTCCTGGCATCTTGCACCGAAACATTGGCTACTTGATTAATTGGTGTCGCAGTACCGTAATAATCTACAGTTAAGTGGTCAATCAAGGCAGAACTGGCTCGGCCGGTACGAATCTTGGCCATATCCCCGCGCATCGATTCTATGCTTTTCTGCATACGGTCTTCAGCATCTTTTAGAATATCGTTAATCATCTTTTTTCCTCAAGTCGCTCTATCGAAAAAATTCGAGAGCTGTATTTATATTTATATTTGCTTCTAACAACAATTCCGAACAAGCCGGATCTAATATTGGCTATATTAGCGAACATTACACTGGATAATAACAACGACTAATCGCCAGTGATCAATGTACCAATTTGCTCGCCTCGCGCCATCTTCGCCAGCGCGCCCTCTTCGCTGATCGACAATACACGCAAAGCCATATTGTTGTCACGGCATAACGCAATCGCGGTGGCATCCATAACGCCTAAGCGTTTCTGTAGCACTTCATCATAACTGACTCGGTCATAGCGGACCGCATCGGGATTTTTCTCTGGATCGGAGTCGTATACACCATCTACTTTGGTGGCTTTCACCAGAATATCAGCATTAATTTCCGCGGCGCGTAAACTTGCTGCGGTATCGGTAGTAAAATAAGGGTTTCCCGTGCCAGCGGCAAAAATCACTACGCGACCTTGGTTTAGGTGCTTCAAGGCACGCAAGCGCACATAAGGTTCAGACACCGGCGATATCGGAATGGCTGATTGCACACGAGCTTCAACCCCTATCTGTTTTAATGCCTGCTGAACCGCCAAAGCGTTCATGACAGTAGCTAGCATACCAATATAGTCAGCCGTTACGCGCTCGATACCAGATTCAGATGCTGAGATACCTCTGAAAAAGTTACCGCCACCAATAACAATAGCTACTTGAGTGCCTGTCTCGATAACCGCGGCAATTTCTTTACAAACAGAATTAAGAACCTGCGCGTTTATCCCAAACTTGGAATCACCACTCGTGCCGGCAAGCGCTTCTCCGCTCAGCTTGAGTAATATTCTACGAAAACCATTGGTTGAAGGGTCGGTTGGCATTGGTCATTACTCCCGTATTAAAATTATTATAAGTGCAACTTACTACACACATTACATAATAAAAGCTGGCGATTACAAATCGTAAGCTTTTATAGATTGCTGATCAATTAAACCACCCAATCAGCAGTCAAAAAAATAGCCAGAACATGTCTGGCTATTTTCTAAGACATGAGCCGCGCTGCATTTAAAGCAGGTAGCCCTAAGCTTTTGCAGCTGATAGCCCTAAGCTTTTGCAGCTGATAGCCCTAAGCTTTTGCAGCTGATAGCTCTGGACGATAGCTTAAGCTTTACCAGCTTGTGCCATTACTTCGCCAACAAAGTCATCTTCTTTCTTTTCGATGCCTTCACCAACTTCATAACGAACAAATTGCTTACATTCAGCGCCAGCTGATTTTAGCAATTTTTCTATTGTCACATCTGGATCTTTTACAAATGCTTGCCCGAGAAGAGTTACCTCATTCAGATATTTACGAATTCGGCCTTCAACCATTTTTTCCATGATTTCCGCTGGCTTACCGCTTTCAGCCGCTTGAGCTGCAAAAATTTCACGCTCTTTAGCCAACAAATCAGCAGGCACTTCATCTGAAGATATACAAACTGGCTTGCTAGCGGCAATGTGCATAGACACATCTTTAGCCAAATCTTCACTGCCACCAGACAAACGAGTCAACACAGAAATTTTGTTACCGTGTTGGTATGCACCAACAACGTCACCGTTACCGGCTTCAATCAACTGAAAGCGGCGAACAGTGATATTTTCACCGATTTTTTGAATCAAAGATTGACGTGCTTCTTCAACAGTAGGGCCGTCAGCCGTTGCTGTAGCAGCAAGAGCTTGGTTGTCAGCAGGTGAATTAGCTAAAATAGTTTCAGCTACTTGATTGGCGAATGCCACGAAAGACTCATCTTTAGCAGAGAAATCTGTTTCAGAGTTAATTTCGACAGCCACGGCTTTAGTGCCGTCCACCAAGGTAACAATAGTACCTTCAGCGGCAATACGCCCTGCTTTCTTGTCTGCTTGTGCTGCGCCACGTTTACGCATTTCTTCAATTGCTAATTCGATGTCGCCGTCAGTTTCGGTCAACATCTTTTTGCATTCCATCATGCCTGCGCCTGTACGTTCACGCAGTTCTTTAACTAATGAGGCAGTAATTGCCATGTCATCACCTATAAATATATTCTTAGTTTAATCGACTAAGAAGCCCGCGCAAGCAGACTTCTTAGCAGCAAAAATAGAGTTAAACCTAAAGAGGTTTTAAGCTAGTTTTGCTTTCGCTTGAGCAATCCACTCTTCACGTTCGATACGACCTTTAAAATTTAGTTCGCCATCAATGCGCTCTACGTCTTGCGCTGTAAAGTTAGCGATTTGCTGAAACGTT
>Ga0316189_10005188_pt1 | contig 12482 bp, 8 predicted proteins | sample LowCovwburrow_MG_FD_204930 | JGI IMG/M metagenome (GOLD analysis project Ga0316189, IMG submission 204930) | Coastal sediment microbial communities from Maine, United States - Lowes Cove worm burrow | ecosystem: Environmental > Aquatic > Marine > Coastal > Sediment | place: USA: Maine... | reverse complement strand
ATTGAAGCACCTCTATCTGAAACCCCGTAAGAGAAATCGGAAACGTGAGCCGTTTCGTGTAAACCAGTTAAACGCTCGTTGTTAAATTCTCCATATACTTCCATATGTTCGTCTGTAACAGGTCTAAACGCTTCACAAATTTTCTCATAAATTTCTTTAGAACCACAAGTTCTTAAAATTGTATTAGAGAAGTTAGCGTGCATTCCAGAACCGTTCCAATCGCCTTTCACTGGTTTTGGATGGTACTCAATATAATAGTTATATTTTTCGGTTAATCGGTCTAATAAGTAACGAGAAACCCAAATTTCGTCTCCTGCTTTTTTAGCACCTTGAGCAAATAATTGATATTCCCATTGTCCTGGAGCAACCTCTTGGTTTATACCTTCAAAGTTTAGTCCAGCTTCAATACATAAATCAGCATGTTCTTCAACAAAATCTCTACCCCAAGTATAACGTCCACCTACAGAACAGTAATATTTACCTTGTGGTCCAGGGAATCCACCACGTGGGAAACCTAGAGGTAAATCGGTTTTAGCATCCATTAAAAAATACTCTTGCTCAAAACCAAACCAGAAATCATCATTATCATCATCAATTTGAGCTCTTGCGTTTGAAGGGTGCGGCGTTCCATCTGCACTTAAAACTTCAGACATTACTAAAAATCCGTTTTTTCTTGTAGGATCTGGATAAATAGCTACAGGCTTTAATAAACAATCGGAAGCACCTCCAGAGGCTTGCTCAGTCGAACTTCCGTCAAAAGACCAAATAGAACAATCTTCTAATTTACCGCTAAAGTCTTCTTCAACTTTAGTTTTACTTCTCATGTTTTGAGTTGGTTTATGACCATCTAGCCATATATACTCTAATTTTGATTTTGCCATAATGAATAGTTTATAAATAAAAATAATAATTAAGCAAATATAAAATTTTAAGTATTTGCATCGTGTTTTATAGGGGTGTTTTAATTAACAAGTGTCTTATTTTTATTTAACCCCTATTTTTTTAAGGTTTATTTTGAAAAATGAATATAATTTTATCCTAAAACTGAAAAATTGTTAATAATAATATTTTTTGTTTTAGGCTTTTATTGTTTTTGGTGTTTATTTTTGCACCAAAGTTCGTTGTAACATCTAAAAATTATACTAAATGTCAACCTTAAGATTTCATGCTATTAAAAAATCACTTTCAGCTAAACCTATTGCAGTAGAAGAAAAAGAGCGTCGCTCAGATTTGTTTGGTAAAAACGTGTTTAACGAAAACACCATGCGTCAGTATTTAACTAAAGATGCTTTTGTAGGGGTTATGAATGCTGTGAGGTATGGAAAAAAAATTGATAGAACTATAGCAGATCAAGTGTCTTCTTCGATGAAAGATTGGGCCTTGTCTAAAGGGGTTACACATTACACACATTGGTTTCAGCCACTAACAGGTGCGACGGCAGAGAAACACGATGCTTTTTTTGAAACTATTGGCAATGGTATGGCTATCGAAAAATTTGGTGGTAGCCAATTGGTGCAACAAGAGCCAGATGCCTCAAGTTTTCCAAATGGTGGAATTCGAAACACCTTTGAGGCTCGTGGCTATACCGCTTGGGATCCTACATCGCCAGCGTTTATATATGGTACTACCCTTTGTATTCCTACTATCTTTGTGGCATATACAGGAGAAGCTTTAGATTATAAAACCCCATTATTAAGAGCATTATATGCTGTTGATGATGCAGCAACTGCGGTTTGTAAATATTTTGATAAAAACGTAAAAAAAGTATCCTCGTCCTTAGGCTGGGAGCAAGAATATTTTTTAATTGATAAAACATTGGCCGCTAGCCGACCAGATATTACTTTAACAGGAAGAACATTATTAGGACACTCATCGGCAAAAGGGCAACAATTAGACGACCATTATTTTGGTTCTATTCCTAGTAGAGCTTTAAATTTTATGCGTGAGTTAGAAACCGAGTGTATGCTTTTAGGAATTCCTGTAAAGACAAGACATAATGAGGTTGCACCCAATCAGTTTGAATTAGCACCAATTTACGAAGAAGCTAATTTGGCCGTCGATCATAATTCTTTATTAATGGATATTATGGGGCGCGTAGCATCGCGTCATAATTTTAAAGTGCTCTTTCATGAAAAACCTTTTGCCGGGATTAATGGTTCTGGTAAACATAATAACTGGTCGCTATCTACAGACACTGGGGTTAATTTACTAGCACCAGGAAAAACACCTATGAGTAATTTACAGTTTTTAACCTTTTTTATTAATACTATAAAAGCAGTAAATAAGCACGAAGCCCTTTTAAGAGCAACCATTGCATCGGCTAGTAACGACCACAGATTAGGAGCTAACGAAGCACCACCAGCAATAATTTCGGTTTTTATCGGCGAACAATTAACTAAGGTTTTAGAAGAGTTGGAAGGCGTTACAAAAGGTAAATTGTCGCCTCAAGAAAAAACAGAATTAAAGTTAAATGTAGTTGGTAAAATTCCAGATGTTTTGCTAGATAACACAGACAGAAACCGTACATCGCCTTTTGCATTTACGGGGAATAAATTTGAGTTTAGAGCAGTAGGTTCTACAGCTAATTGTGGAGACCCAATGACGGTTTTAAATACCATAGTAGCAAAGCAATTAAAAGATTTTAAAGTTGAGGTCGATAAGCTAATAGATGAGAAAGGTTTAAAAAAGGACGAAGCTGTTTTTAATGTTTTACGAGAATATATAAAATCTTCTAAACGTATTTTGTTTGATGGTAATGGCTACGGCGAAGCTTGGGAAAAAGAAGCCAAAAAAAGAGGGTTGAGTAATAATAAAACCACGCCAGAAGCTTTAAAAGCTAAAGTGTCAAAAGACAGTATCGCATTGTTTGAAGACATGAATGTAATGAGTAAAATTGAGACCGAAGCCCGTTACGAAATCGAAATTGAAGCTTACATTATGCACATTCAAATAGAAGGTCGCGTTTTAGGCGATATTGCACGTAATCATATTGTGCCAACAGCGGTTAAATATCAAAACACATTAATTGAAAATGTTAAAGGCTTAAAGGAGATTTTTGATGATAAATTTAAAATGGTTTCCAAAGAACAAATCAATTTAATAGAAGACATATCAAGTCATATTGAAGGTATTAACGCCAATGTTACAAAAATGATTAACGAAAGAAAGAAAGCAAATACCATAGAAGATGCCGAAAAGAAAGCACATGCCTACTGCTTTAATGTAAAACCATTGTTTGAAGATATTCGTTACCATTGCGATAAATTAGAATTACTTGTTGATGATGAGATTTGGCCGTTAACAAAGTACAGGGAATTGTTGTTTACTAGATAGTGTTTGTTATTTTCAATGTTTTGGGTAACAATTACCATTGTTATTTGCTGGGCTTTTTTTAATTCGGCATAAATCGGTTAAATGATTGCCAATATTTATCTTTATAAATATCAAAATCTAGCTCAATTTTATTTTTATATTCTTTCTTTATTCTGTGTAAAACTTTTGAAGGTTTTCTAAACTCAATACAAGCAAAATAAATTTCTCGTGTTGAATCAGCGGTTTGTCTTCCAATGTTTAAATAGCCGTCGGAATCTTTTAATTCCAGCATTATTTTTTCTTCAATTTCGTTAAGAAGTTCATAGGTTGAATTATTTGGCATTCCGTTGTTGTTTTTTCCGTCATATTTTATTTCCATTACTGCAATCCAAGGATGAGATGCTTTACTATCCCAATTCAACAAATCCGTATTTACTACTGCAAGTAAAGGAAGCCCATTATTAAGAGTCGCTTCTAGTCCAGAATAGCTATCATTTTCTGTATTGTGTCTAAAACCTTTATATTTCTCTACGAATTCTTTTTCTCTCCAAGTTAAAAAGTTCTTTAGTTTTTTTAATGGAATTAAGTCAGATGTTGCATCTTTAGGGTTAATGATATTGACATTATCAATCGTGGTAACGGAATTAAATTCGCCTAAAGAATTGTCCAATGCGAGATAAATTCCATTTGTCATTACAGTTCTGTTTTCTTCGCTAAAGTCTTTATGAGTAATCGTAATGTCAATCTCATCTGGCATTTGTTTATGATTAATTGCATAGAAACTCATTTTGCTTTCGTCAAATTTATAACCGTCCATTTCAATTCCGTATTGATTTAAATCAGAAGGTTGTTTGAGTGCTGTAATTTTCCAATTATCCATCATCGGTGCAGACTGTACCAGTTCCTCAACAAATACTATGTTTTTGATTACGCCATCTGCGGTTAAAATCAATTCCGCTGTATTATCATTGTACATGCCTGCAAGAAACCAAAACCCATCTTGCAATTCGTTAAGTTTAGGGGCAAGTTTGTCAAAAAACACTTTGTTAATGTTGCCTTGGTCTTTAAGAACTTTATGGAATTTTTTTTCGTTTTGTACAAACCATTTCCAAAAGTCAGAGTATGGGTTTATAGATTCCTCTTTTGTACTAAATATTGATTTTAAAAAACTCATAGTCTTATTGATTTAGATTTTTTAACGCTTTGCGTATAATATTCAACTAATATAAAACTCTTTTAATACTAAAAATCCCAATAGTTATCGGGACAACACAAGTAAACGAAGTTATCATTTTTATCTAACAAAGTCAAGAAAAGCTTATCGCTTATATTTAGTTTGTAACTGAATAATAAAAGCTACGATGTTGTAAAAAGTCGTTAATAAATCTTGTTTCATATTTTAGTGAAAGGGCAGCAGTTTTAAAATATTACTTTACTTTTGCGTCACAATATAATATTATGAGTCAAGAAGTTTCAAAACGTTATGCACAACGCGGTGTTTCGGCATCAAAAGAAGATGTACACAATGCTATAAAAAATATAGATAAAGGTTTGTTCCCGAAGGCATTCTGTAAAATTGTTCCAGATTATTTAACGAATGATGAAGATTATTGTTTGATTATGCACGCCGATGGTGCAGGAACAAAATCATCATTAGCCTATATGTATTGGAAAGAAACTGGAGATATTTCGGTCTGGAAAGGTATTGCTCAAGATGCATTAATTATGAATATTGACGATTTATTGTGTGTTGGTGCGACTAATAATATCATGCTGTCTTCAACCATTGGAAGAAATAAAAATTTAATACCAGGAGAAGTGCTTTCGGCAATTATTAATGGTACAGAAGCGTTGCTCGAAGATTTAAAATCGTTTGGAGTCACCATTCATTCCACAGGCGGTGAAACTGCAGATGTAGGTGATTTGGTTCGCACCATTATTGTAGATTCTACAGTAACCGCTAGAATGAAACGCAGCGATGTTATTGATAATGCGAATATAAAAGCAGGCGATGTTATTGTAGGTTTAGAGAGTTTTGGTCAAGCCACATACGAGAAAGATTATAATGGTGGTATGGGAAGTAACGGACTAACATCTGCCAGACACGATGTGTTTAGTAAGTATTTAGCTGAAAAATATCCGGAAAGTTTTGATGCTTCAGTGCCAGAAGATTTAGTGTATTCTGGAGCCGTTAAATTAACAGATAAGGTTGAAAACTCACCAATTGATGCTGGCAAATTAGTATTATCTCCAACACGAACTTATGCGCCAATTATAAAAAAGATATTATCAAAATATAACAGGGAAACTATTCATGGCATGGTACATTGTTCTGGTGGAGCGCAAACTAAAATTCTTCATTTTATAGATGAGTTTCATATAGTCAAAGATAATATGTTTCCAATTCCACCATTGTTTAAATTGATTCAAGAGCAATCAAAAACCGATTGGGAAGAAATGTATCAGGTGTTTAATTGCGGACACCGCATGGAGCTTTACGTGACTCCAGAAATAGCAGACGATATTATTTCAATTTCTAAATCGTTTCATGTTGATGCCAAAATAATAGGAAGCGTAGAAGCTTCTAAAACTAAAAAGCTTACAATAAAATCTGAATTTGGAGAGTTTAGTTATTAAATTTTTATTCCTTTTTTTTATTAAATTGGAATGATTTTTGATAAACAGGTGTTTTAATTATATCCAACCTAATAATGAAAAAAACATTTTTAATTTTATTTTGTTTATGCATTCAATTTGCATTCGCTCAACCAGATTCGTTATTCATAAAATTTAATACGCCTAAAAATAGCACTGGTGATATAAGACCAGAGTGGACTCAAAAAAACAAGGCTACTGTAGATTTAAGCGAAGTTGCATTTGTTAATTGGAACGCTGGTGGTAGTAACTCCATCTCTGGTTTGGTAGGCATTGTATCTGAAGCTAATTACAAAGACAAATACTTTTTTTGGAACAATAACATATCTACACGTTATGGTATAAATAAACAGCAAAGTAGAGAAATTAGAAAAACAGATGATTTACTTGAGTTAAATTCCAATATAGGATATAAGCCAAACGAAGCATCCAATTGGTTTTATTCGGCACGACTTAACTTTAAAACACAGCTAACAAACGGTTACAAATATCCAAATACAGACGATCCTATTTCTAGATTATTGGCTCCAGGTTACTTGTTTTTTGGTGGAGGTATGGAGTACGGAAAAGACATTGAAGAAGCGTCTTTTTATTTTTCGCCAATCACTTTAAAAGCAACATTTGTTTTAGATGAAGCCCTTGCGAATTCAGGATCTTTTGGTGTTGCACCAGCAGTTTTAGATGGAAATGGAAATGTAATTATTGAAGGAGAACGCATTAGAAAAGAGCTAGGGATTTTAGTAACAAATAGTTATAAAATGCAAGTAGCAGAAAACGTAACAATGGCGCATCAAGTAAATTTATATACCGATTATATAAACAATTTTGGTAATGTTGATATGGATTGGAGAGTAGATTTTGACTTTAAAGTAAATAGTTTTATGAGAGCTACTTTGGGGTCTCATTTAAAGTACGACGATGATGTGAAAACTTCTAAACCTTCAGAAATTGAAGGTGAGTTTGATGAAGCTGGACCTAAAATACAATGGAAACAATTTCTAGGTATTGGTTTTGCTGTAGACTTTTAGTTTACAGCTCTTAAGTTAAATATTTATAATCTTTAAGTTCTAGCAAGTCATTAATACGTTTTGTATGACCACTTTCTATAAGGTAGATATAATCTGAAGTATCAATAATATGGCGATACATATGATCTGTTATTATAATTATTTTATGCTGCTTTTCTTCAGAAATTAAAGCTTTTATATTCTCAATATGTAAAGGTGCTAAATGCGAAAAAGGTTCATCTAATACAATAATTTTTCTATCACTTTTTAGAATAATATAGGTTTCTATCAAGCGGCGTTCTCCACCCGATAGTTTGTTGATATTAGTGTTTTTAAAAATTGAAAAGGATTCAAAATCAGTAATAAATTTTGTCCAAGACACACCAAAAAGGTTAAAAGCTGTTTTAACTTTCATGCTATTTGGTATAAAATGATGCTGGGGCAAGTAAGCAGCTAATTTTGTTTGATATAAAGGTTTTAAAATAGGTTTGCTGTCTACTCTAACAAGTTTGTATTTTGGTTTTAGGCTTCCAAAAACAATATTTAATAAACAGGTTTTTCCAGATCCATTGCTTCCTAAAATTCCAGTTATTTTACCAGTTTCAGCTTTTAAATAAATACCGCTTAGAATACGTTTTTTCTTAAAATAAAGTTCAACATTGTCTATTTCTAAAATCATATAAAAACTTTCAAAATCAAGAGGAATGGCATGCTAAAAAGCAAGTCAATAAGATATAAAAAAGCAAAAAGTTTGAAGGTTGAAATGCCTAAATTTTTGTAAAAAGTAAGTTTTCGTTTGGCATTTGTTTCATTTAAAAGATACCATAAAAAAGCAACTAATAATAACTTTATAATGACAATTGGAATGATTTCATATTTTAAAAAAGACAGAAGTGTATTAATTCCAAAGGACCATAAAATTAACGGCCTGTAAAAAGCGAATATGGAGAATAACTGCTGCATAATTAATAGTAATAACGACAAACGCTTAAAAATATTCTTAATATAGCAGTAATAGAGCAGTAGGTTATTACTAAAAATTCATAAATTATCGTATTTTTGGCTATCCATAAAAAAGGCAGATGTTAGAGAAATTACAAATAATAAAACAGCGTTTTGATGAGGTTAGCGATTTAATTATTCAACCCGATATAATTACCGACCAAAAGCGTTATGTCGAGCTTAACAGAGAATATAAAGACTTGCGAATTCTTATGGATAAGCGTGAGCAATACATAGAACTTACAAATAATTTAGCTGAAGCTGAATCTATTATCGCAGATGGAAGTGATGAGGAAATGATAGAAATGGCTAAAATGCAGTATGATGAAGCTAAAGAAGGGATTCCTAAATTAGAAGAAGAAATAAGAGTACTTTTAATCCCTAAAGACCCAGAAGATTCTAAAAATGCGGTAGTTGAATTACGTGCAGGGACTGGTGGAGACGAAGCTAGTATTTTTGCGGGCGATTTGTTTAGAATGTACACGAAGTATTGCGAAAGTAAAGGCTGGAAAGTAGACACCGTAGATTTTAGTGAAGGTACCAATGGCGGTTTTAAAGAAATTCAGTTTGAAGTTTCTGGAGACGATGTTTACGGCACTTTAAAGTTTGAAGCCGGTGTACACCGAGTACAACGAGTGCCACAAACCGAAACTCAAGGGCGTGTTCACACGAGTGCTGCAACCTGTATGGTATTTCCAGAAGCCGAGGAGTTTGATGTTGAAATCAACCCAAAAGATGTGAGAATCGATTTTTTCTGTTCGTCTGGACCAGGTGGACAATCGGTAAATACAACCTATTCTGCAGTGCGATTAACGCACGAACCAACAGGTTTGGTGGCGCAATGTCAAGACCAAAAATCGCAACATAAAAATAAAGAAAAGGCTTTTAAAGTTTTGCGTTCACGTTTATACGAAATGGAATTGGCAAAAAAGAATGCTGAAGATGCAGAAAAGCGAGGTAGCATGGTAAGTTCTGGCGATAGAAGTGCCAAAATTAGAACGTATAATTATTCGCAAGGGCGGGTTACAGATCACAGAATTGGTTTAACGCTTTACGATTTAAGTAATATTATGAATGGCGATATTCAAAAAATAATTGACGAATTAATGTTAGCTGAAAACACTGAAAAGTTAAAAGCTAGCGATGATGTGATTTAAATCCCAATCTGACTCTTTTCCCAAGGGAAAGACACTTATATGTTTTAAAAACGAATAAATTTAATGCTAAATAGTGATTTTCTTTTTAATTTTTTAGATTTAAAAACATGAGTAATCACATAACAATTTCCTCCTTAGGAGGATTAAGGAGGAAATGACAACAAACCAACTTATCCAACAAATCAAAAAAAAGAAATCCTTTCTTTGTATAGGATTAGATGTTGATTTGAATAAAATCCCAGAATTTCTTTTACAAGAAGAAGATCCTATATTTGCATTCAATAAAGCTATTATTGATGCCACGAATCATTTATGTGTAGCCTATAAACCCAATACAGCATTTTATGAAGTTTACGGATTAAAAGGTTGGAAATCTTTAGAAAAAACGATTAACTATTTAAATGAAAAGCATCCAGAAATTTTTACGATTGCTGATGCTAAACGTGGCGATATTGGTAATACGAGCACCATGTACGCCAAAGCTTTTTTTGAAGACTTAGCCTTTGATTCTGTTACGGTTGCGCCCTATATGGGTAAAGATTCAGTAGAACCTTTTTTGGCTTTTAAGGATAAACACACCATTCTTTTAGCCTTAACTTCTAATCAAGGTGCATTCGATTTTCAAACCAAAACTGTAGATGGAAAGGAACTTTACAAACAGGTTTTAGAAGCTTCAAAAACTTGGGAAAACTCTAAAAATCTCATGTATGTTGTTGGCGCCACAAAAGCAGAATTTTTAGCAGACATTAGGCAAATTATTCCAGAAAGCTTTTTATTAGTCCCTGGTGTTGGTGCGCAAGGAGGGAATCTACAAGATGTTTGTAAATATGGCATGAATAAAACAGTAGGGCTACTTATCAATTCTTCTCGTGGGATTATTTATGCTTCAAAAGAAAAAGATTTTGCTCAAGCGGCTGCTTTAAAAGCAGGAGAACTTCAAAAGCAAATGGAATTAGAATTTTACCGTTATTCCGAAGCATAGGTCATAAATTTTTTAAATCACGAATTACCTGTAATTGAAATATAGAAGCGTTTTAGGCAAATAAAGAGGTCGTCTGAAAAGTATATAAGGTTGAATCAAGATAAAAAGTTAGTAGATATACAGACCTGACAGATTTTACTCGTGCTGAGCATACCGAAGTAATACCATTTCTAAATTGAAATGACCGCAATAAAACGCCCTTTTTTCCTTTCTATTTCAATATAAAAAGAAACCGTAACTAAGGCTATGCTTTGTTTTTCTATTTCCTATAAAGAAAAAAACTATCATTTTCTTTTACAGTAATTTCAATTTAGAAATGGTATAAAAACCTGTCTGGTCTCTTAAATCGTAGTCAAATACTATAATGACTGTGTTAAATTATTATGATTTAGCTATACATAAGCAATTTGTCACATTGAGCGCAGTCGAAAATGCATTATAAATCAAGGGTTAAATTTTTAGACTGTGCTCAAAATGATATTTTTTTTACTTTTAAGTCATCCTTCTTTATATTAGAGTTTTATTTTTTGATTGGCAGAGCTGCTACTCGCCTAAAAACGGATAACGATAATCTGTAGGTGTTACAAATGTTTCCTTAATCATTCTAGGAGATACCCAGCGTAATAGGTTTTGGGCACTACCTGCTTTATCATTAGTTCCAGAGGCTCTAGCACCACCAAATGGCTGTTGTCCAACAACAGCACCAGTTGGTTTATCGTTAATATAGAAGTTTCCTGCAGCGTTTTGTAAAGCTTCAGTGGCTTGCGTAATTGCATATCTGTCTGTTGATAAAATAGCACCTGTTAAAGCATATTCGCTAGTTTCATCCACAAGTTTTAGAGTTTCCGCGTAAGCGTCATCTTCATAAACATAAATAGTAATTACGGGTCCAAATAACTCTGTACGCATGGTTGTGTATTTTGGGTTTGTAGTTACAATAACAGTTGGTTCAATAAAGTAACCTTTACTTTTATCATAACCACCTCCAACTAATACTTCAGCATCGGCATCAGCTTTTGCACCATCAATATATTTAGCTAATTTATCAAAAGAACCTTCGTGGATAACTGCTGTAACAAAATTGCTTAAATCTTCTGGAGAACCCATTTTAAAGGAGTTTACATCTTCAGTCACATATTTTTTAACATCAGCCCAAAGGCCTTGTGGAATATATGCTCTCGACGCAGCACTACATTTTTGTCCTTGAAATTCAAAAGCCCCACGAACAATTGCCGTAGCCACTTGTTTTGCGTCGGCCGATTTGTGTGCTACAATAAAATCTTTCCCGCCCGTTTCTCCAACAATTCTTGGGTAGGTTTTGTAGTTATGAATGTTATTTCCTATTTGTTTCCAAAGTTCTTTAAAAATAAATGTTGATCCCGTAAAGTGTAATCCAGAAAAATCTGGACTCGCCATAACGGTATTGGTTATCATAACAGGATCTCCAAATACAACGTTAATAACACCTGCAGGAACTCCAGCTTCTTTAAATGCATCCATTATGACTTTAGCAGAATATATTTGACTATCGCTAGGTTTCCAAATCACAACATTACCCATTAAAGCCATACAAGCTGGTAAGTTTCCAGCTATGGCGGTAAAGTTAAAAGGTGTAACGGCATAAGTGAATCCTTCTAAAGGGCGATATTCAATACGGTTCCAAGCATCACTTGTACTTTCGGGTTGTTCCATATAAATGTCCGTCATAAACTGAACATTAAAGCGCAAGAAGTCAATCAATTCACAAGCTGCATCAATTTCAGCTTGATGCACGGTTTTAGATTGCGCAATCATAGTTGCCGCATTTATTTTAGCGCGGTAAGGACCAGCAATTAATTCGGCAGCTTTTAAAAAGATACCAGCACGTTGTTCCCATGGCATTAAGCTCCATGTTTTTCTAGCTTCTAATGCCGTAGCGATAGCGTCGTCAACATTTGATTTTTTAGCTAAATGATAAGTGCCAACAATATGTTTATGGTCGTGCGGAGGTGACATGGTTCTAGTGTTTCCAGTTTTAACATCCTCACCATTAATATACATAGGCACATCAATTTGGCTGTTAAACATGTTTTTATAAGCTTCAAGAACAGCTTTGCGTTCTGGCGAACCTGGAGCATATCCTTTAACGGGCTCATTAATAGCAACTGGTACGTTAAAAAATCCTTTTCCCATTATTGTGTAATTTTATTGAATTATCAAAAATTGAGCTGCAAATTTACGAATTTTATAATCATTTATAAATTATGCCAATCAAGAGTTAAAAAAACAAGTCTAATTAGTTGAAAAACAACGTCTTAAACTTGTTTAAGTTATTGATTTTCAGTATCTTAATAGTCAATTTCAACAAGATTATTTTGAATACAAATA
>Ga0316189_10005185_pt1 | contig 12487 bp, 9 predicted proteins | sample LowCovwburrow_MG_FD_204930 | JGI IMG/M metagenome (GOLD analysis project Ga0316189, IMG submission 204930) | Coastal sediment microbial communities from Maine, United States - Lowes Cove worm burrow | ecosystem: Environmental > Aquatic > Marine > Coastal > Sediment | place: USA: Maine... | reverse complement strand
AGACCACCGACGATTTGCCGGACCTCGGCGAAATGGTCGGCCAGGAACGTGCGCTCGCGGCGCTGCGTTTCGGTGTTGGTATGCCGAATTCCGGCTACAACCTTTACGTGCTGGGTCCTGCGGGTTCGGGCAAGTACACCGCTGTATCGACCTTCCTCAAGGAGAAAGCCGCCGGTACAGCGGCTCCGGCCGACTGGGTGTATGTGAACAATTTCAACGACGGCAGCAAGCCGCCTGCAATGCGCTTGCCAACTGGAACCGGCAGGAAGTTGCTGCGTGACATGCAACAGCTAATCGAGGAGTTGCGCACCGCGATACCGGCCGCCTTCGAAAGCGATGATTACAAGTCGAGAATACAGCTGATCGACGAGAGTTTTGAGTCGCATCAGGAAGAAGCTTTCCGGGAACTTCACCAAGAAGCGCAGCGTCACCAGATAAAGGTGTTCAAGACGCCCGGTGGATTTACCTTTGCGCCGCTCAAGGACGGTGAAGTACTCGATGCCGAGGCGTTCCACACACTCTCGAAACAGGAACAACAGCGCGTCGACTCCGATCTGGAAACACTGCAGGCGCTTTTACAGGATATCCTGCAGAAGCGGATTCCACAGTGGAGCAGGGAACGCCGGGGGCGCATAAAGGAAGTCAACGACGAAGTGACGCTCAACGCCGTTGGCCACTTGATCGACAGCCTGCGGACCGCGTACGCAGAGCTGCCGGAGGTATTGAGCTACCTGGCCGAGGTGCAGGACGATGTGATAGCCAACGTTGAGGTTTTCCTGCATAAAACCGACACTGACCAGGCACTGCTGGGAGGCGACCCGGGAAGATCGCTGCGCCGCTACCAGGTCAACCTGTTTGTGGACAATGGTGACAGTGAAGGCGCGCCGGTGCTCTACGAAGACAATCCCAGCTATGGCACCCTGGTCGGCCGCATCGAGCATCTTTCGCAGCTGGGCGCGTTGATAACCGATTTCACCCTGATTCGGCCTGGCGCGCTGCACACCGCTAATGAGGGATACCTGATTCTCGATGTGCGGAAATTATTGTCGCAGCCGTATGCCTGGGAAGGGCTGAAGCGCGCGCTGTACGCCAGGCAAGTCCGTATCGAATCGCTCGGACAGCTGCTCAGTCTGGTCAGCACGGTATCGCTGGAACCACAGCCCATACCCCTGCAGCTAAAGGTCGTGCTGCTGGGCGACCGGCTGCTGTACTACCTGTTGTGCGCGTACGATCCCGATTTTCTGGAGCTGTTCAAGGTGGCCGCCGACTTCGAGGACAGCGTCGACCGTAATCCGAACAGTGATCAGTTATATGCGCAACTGGTCGCCACGCTGGTGCGCAAGAACGGGCTGCGCCCGTTTGATCGCAGCGCGGTCGCTGCGGTGATCGAACAGAGCATGTGCATTGTCGGTGACCGCGAGAAACTCACCACCCATATGCGCAGTATCGCAGACCTGCTGAGTGAATCCAGTTTCTGGGCCGGCGAAGCGGGCCGCGAGGTAGTGCGACAGGACGATGTGCAGCGTTCCATCGATTACAACGTCGAGCGTATCGACCGGGTGCGCGACCGTATGCACGAGGCGATCCTGCGCAATACCGTCATGATCGACAGCGATGGCGAGATTGTTGGCCAGATCAACGGCCTGTCGGTAATCCAGCTCGCCGAGGCGGCGTTTGGCGTGCCGACGCGCATCACCGCCACCACGCGTCTCGGTGAAGGTGAACTGGTGGATATCGAACGCGAGGTGAAGCTGGCAGGGCCGATTCACTCTAAAGGTGTCTTTATCCTGTCCAGTTACCTGGGCGCGCGTTATGCGCCGGATTTCCCCTTGTCGCTGAGTGCCAGCCTGACGTTTGAACAATCTTACAGCGAAATCGAAGGCGACAGCGCCTCGCTCGCCGAGTTGTGTGCCTTGTTGTCTTCGCTGGCCGGGTTGCCGATTCGTCAGTCGCTGGCTGTCACCGGTTCGGTGAACCAGCACGGGCAGGTACAGGCAATCGGTGGCGTCAATGAAAAAATCGAGGGATTTTTCAATATCTGCAGTGAACGTGGCCTGAGCGGTGACCAGGGCGTGCTGGTGCCGGCGAGCAATATGAAACACCTCATGCTGCGCCATAACGTTGTCGGCGCCGTACGCGAGAGTAAATTCAGCGTCTACGCAGTCGATCATGCCGATCAGGCCATTGAGTTGCTCACCGGCATCGCTGCCGGCGAAGCCGATAGCGACGGGGTTTTTCCGGAAGACAGTGTCAATGGCCGCGTGCAGCGGCGTTTACGCACCCTGGCAGGGCTGAGGATGCAGTATACCGCTGCGGTAAAAGAGCTCGCCGCAGGTGTTTCACTCGAGGACCGCGAACCGCATGGTGTAGGATTCAGTGAAAAGCGGGATTACAATGCGGATTAGTGCATGAACCCTGCAAAGGCTGAAAGCCCTCCGGACCAGACAGCAGAAAACCTGTTACTGGTGATACAGACGCTTGTTGCCGAAGTCCATCCTCAACGACCGTCTACGGAAACCATCACTCTGGACAGCCGGTTTGAAAAGGATCTTGGTCTTGACAGCCTGACCCGCGTCGAGCTGATCGCCCGGGTTGAAAGAGCTTTTGCACTGGCCCTGCCGGAGCGCAGCTTCGCCGAAGTCGAAACCGCCCGCGACCTGTTACGCGCCATACAGGGAGCCGGCGCACCACGTGAAATATTGACCGATACAGCGATAAAAGCGGTGTCGCTGGGGCAGGCGGCGGCTGCACCGGCCGCAGCGAAAACGCTACTGGACGTTCTGGACTGGCACGTCGAACAGCACCCGGACCGGCCACATATACAGCTCCACCAGGATGAAGGTGAAGGTCAAAGCCTCAACTACCGGCAGTTGAAAACAGGCGCCGCAAGAGTTGCCGCGGGCCTGCAACAGGCAGGGCTCCAACCCGCCGAGCCGGTCGCCATCATGTTGCCCAGTGGAGCGGAATACTTTTACAGTTTTTTCGGCATACTGATGGCCGGCGGCATCCCGGTCCCCGTTTACCCGCCCGCGCGGCCCTCACAGCTGGAAGACCATATGCTCAGGCATGCGCGCATATTGGCCAACTGCCTCGCCATCACACTTATAACCGTTCCTGAAGCCAGGAAAGTGGCGCGCCTCCTCAAGTCACAGGTGCCAGGTTTGAAACACATCGTGACGGTTTCCGAACTCATGGCTTCCAGCGTGATTGCGACACCCCCTACACTGAACAGCAACGATATTGCCTTTCTGCAATACACCTCAGGCAGTACCGGCAACCCCAAGGGTGTGGTGCTGACACATGCCAACCTGCTCGCCAATATTCGCGCCATGGGCCAGACTGTCAAAGCGGGATCGGAGGATGTCTTTGTCAGCTGGCTGCCGCTGTATCACGATATGGGCCTGATCGGTGCCTGGCTTGGCAGTCTCTACTATGCGATGTTATTTGTGGTCATGCCGCCGCTGAGCTTTCTGGCCAGACCGGAACGCTGGTTGTGGACCATTCACCGTTATCGCGGCACCCTGTCGGCGTCTCCGAACTTTGGTTACGAATACTGCCTGAAGCGCCTTAAGGATGAAGATCTGGAAGGACTGGACCTGAGTAGCTGGCGTGCCGCCTTTAACGGCGCCGAGACCATCAGCCCGGATACCCTGCAGCAATTCGAATCACGCTTCGCCAACTACGGGTTTCAAGCCGATGCCATGATGCCGGTTTACGGCCTGGCCGAGTCTTCCGTCGGCCTGGCGTTTCCACCTTTGAGCAGGGGGCCGGTGATCGATCAGATCGAACGCTCCACTTTCATGCATTCCGGACAGGCAAATCCGGAACCGGGTCCCGGGCAACATGCCTTGCGCTTCGTTTCCAGCGGCCCGCCCTTACCCGGTCACCAGATCAGGATTGTAGACCAGGCAGGGCATGAATTACCTGAACGTCAGGAAGGGCGACTGGAGTTCCGCGGTCCCTCCACCACCAGTGGCTATTACCGCGACGCTGACAATACCCGCAAGCTGTTCCACCAGGACTGGCTCGACTCCGCAGACCTCGCCTATATTGCCAATGGCGAGATCTATATCACCGGGCGTATCAAGGACATCATCATCCGCGCGGGACGCAACATCTATCCCCATGAACTGGAAGAGGCTGTCGGCAACACTCCCGGCATCCGCACGGGCCGCGTGGCCGTGTTCGGCAGCGTGGATACCCGGACAGCGACAGAACGGCTCATTGTGCTGGCAGAAACCCGCAGCACGGATGCCGTTGAACGGGAGAAACTGCGCACTGACATCAACATGCTCGCCACCGACCTGGTCGGTGCGCCACCGGACGAAGTCGTGCTGGCGCCACCCGGTACTGTACTGAAAACCTCGAGCGGAAAAATCCGTCGCGCGGCCAGCCGTGAACTTTTCGAAAAAGGTGAAATCGGCAAGCGCCAGCGCAGCCTGCCCTGGCAAGTCACACGCCTGGCGCTGGCCGGCGTGCTGCCGCAGATCCGGCGCGCACTAAATTCCCTGTCAACTACGGCGTATGCTGTTTACTGCTGGCTGGTGTTTGCGGTACTGGCCCCGGTCGCCTGGCTTTCCGTCAGCTTGCTTCCCAGGCATGCCCTGCGCTGGTCTGTGATGCGCAGCTGTACCCGCTTGCTGGCAAAAGCCACCGCAACCCCTGTCAGGGTCAGTGGCCTTGAAAACCTGCCTGCAGACGGAAGTGCCTGTGTGCTGGTCGCCAACCACGCCAGCTATCTCGATAGTTATGCCCTGGTCGCCAGCTTGCCCGGGACGTTCCGTTTTGTCGGAAAAGCAGAACTGGCTAAAACCTTTATCGTGCGTAAGCCACTGGAAAACATACACACCGAGTTTGTTGAACGTTTCGACATCAGCAAGAGTGTCAGCGACAGCCGGCATCTTGCCGACATTTTACAGGCGGGACATGCTTTGATGTTTTTTGCAGAAGGCACCTTTACCCGCATACCGGGCCTGATGCCCTTTCACCTCGGTGCTTTCAAGATAGCTGCAGAAACCGGAGTACCGGTCATTCCCATAGCCATCCGCGGCACGCGTTCGATATTGCGGGCTGACAACTGGTTTCCCCGGCGCGGATCGATACACGTTGACGTCGGACACGCTATACGCCCCCATGACATCGAGAAAAAAGCCGGTAAAGATAGCTGGAAGGTTGCCATTGCCTTGCGGGAACAGTGCCGCAAATCCATCCTGCGACACTGCGGGGAACCTGATCTTGCATAACACTCTTGCACTTCTTCGCGTACCGCACGCAGGTCCGATTCAGGCCACCTCATCGTCTGTCGGTTGCGGAAAATGCTCGCGCAGATACTCGCCGAAGCTGCGACAGGCGTCCAACGAAGTAAACATGCCCACGAGTTTACCTGCCTTGGTTACAATGGCGGAGCCGATGTGCCTCTCGGCCATGGTCAGCAGTACGTTGTCGAGCGGCTCATCCACACTGACGACATAGGGGTCCGCTATGTATAGATCGCTGACACTCAGGCCAACGGTATCATTCGATTGCGAACGCACATGCATGGCCGACGTCAAGTCCCTGTCTGTTATTACACCTACTACCCGGTGATCATTGGTGACCGGGAGGTGACGTACACTGTGGTGCCCCATTAACTCGCTTGCCTCCTCGAAAGAGGCGTCCAGGCCGACCGAGTAAGGAAATGGGGTCATAGCGGTTTTCAGCATAGGCATTTTTTTCATACGACGTCATCCCTGTGACTGACTGTCATGACTGTAGTAACCACGCCGTGCACCGCTCAGCAAGGCCTGAAAATCCTCGCCGCGAAGATGCACCAGTTGTTCATGGTCCCCTGCCTCGAAATACACATCGGCAAGGCTGGTGAGAGACTCGTCCAGCAAGGTTTCGATGCCGTAGGCAGGCCCGAGCGGCGGCACCGCCCCCGGCTCGCAATCGTCGAACAACCCGGCGATTTCATCCTCCGTCGCCAGCTGCAGGTCGCGGTCAAGCTCGTGGCGAAGGTAGTCCAGCTTCAGCCAGTTACTGGCCGGAATCACGACGATCGCATAGTCCGACGCATCTTTTACCACCACTGCCTTGGCGATATGGTCCTGGGCGATGTGTGCCGCCTCCGCCGTTTCGTGACTGGATTCTGTATGAGGATGCAGCGTCACGTCATATTCCGCTTTTCGCTGAATCAGGTAACGTTGCTGAGTTGCCGCTATGGTCATCGTATCGCTCCCTGGGATACAGCCCTGGCCCGGGTTTCGGGCGGCACCCCTGTTGGTACTTCGGGTGGTGCAGCTGGTGGCACTTCGAGCGGTGGCGGCGGCTCAGACTCCGGCGCTGGCTCACCCGGCACCTCTGGAGGTTGTTCAGGAGGCGCTTCCGGCGGCGTTGCAGGCGGTATTTCCGGATCCCCGGCATAGACTGACCGGAAAAAAGACCTTTGTTTCATGGCCACGCACCTCTTGCGCCGTCCTTTTCGCCAAACTTAAGCATAGCCCATCCAGAGAGGACTTCCATTGAGCTGGATCAAAGCCGTAGCAGGCGCCTGCAGCTCGGGTATTGGCAATCCTCGATTGGCCTTTCAGGCTTAGCTGACACTTGCGTTCACGCCCTGTTTGTGTATCTTATGTGGATATAAAAATACAATATCGCCGTGCTGTTTAGCTCGGGGTTTTAAAAAACAATAAAGTGATCGCGCACCAGTTAAGGAGTGAGGGAGATGTCTGTTTCACCAGAGAAATACGATGCAGGGAATTTTGATCCCTCATCGATGCCGTTTGCTGCCCCCTGTAATACGCTGGATATACATGCTCCGTTTCGTTGGCTGCGAAAAGGCTGGCAGGATATCCTGATTGCCCCGAAACAAAGCCTGATCTATGGCTTTGTGATGACGATACTCAGCTATTCCGTGGCTTTTCTGGCATACGAGATGGGCAATTTCATCATTATGGTTGCTTTGCTTTCCGGTTTTATGTTCCTCGGACCGGTATTGGCCATCGGCCTGTATTCAATCAGTTGTCAGATTCAGCATGGTAACAAGCCGGTATTGGGTTATTGCCTGCGTGAGGGTAGAAGACATCTGGGCAATGAAATGGTATTTGCCGCCATTCTCCTGGTTGTGTTCCTGTTATGGATGCGGGCTGCCTCAGTGGTGCACATCTTTTTCCCGGTTGAAACCAATCACGAATGGAGTGATCTCGCTGTTTTCCTGGGTATTGGCACCCTGATAGGGGGTGTTTTCTCGGGTATAATCTTTTGTGCCAGCGCCTTTTCACTGCCCATGTTCATGGACCGTAAAGTGGATGTGGTTACTGCTGTTGTCACCAGTATCAATGCAGTACTGCGCAACAAGGCAGTATTGCTGCTCTGGGGTTTTCTGATTGTATTATTTTCCCTGCTGGGTTTTCTGACCGGAACCCTGATCGTATTATTGCCATTGATCGGGCATGCAACCTGGCATGCGTATCAGGAAACCATCATTGCAGATGCCTGGCCAAATCACGGTGATTTGTAGTCATTAGGAAGCAGCGCCCTCTGGTCATCACTCGGTCTCAACGAAGCTCACCCAATCTCTTGGATTGACCGATTCCTGCCCGGTTTCCGGTCTCCGGTCACCGTTTCCTGGTCCACAGGCCTGTTATAGCATCAGTCCAATAGTTTAATCAGCGATGGATCTGTATGATATCTGCGTCTGCACCCACTCGATATGCAAATAGCCCACAAAAACGCCTGTATATTATGACGATACCTGTTCTGATTTGTGATGACTCCAGCATGGCGCGCAAACAGATGGCTCGCGCCCTGCCAGCGGACTGGGATCTGGAGATCAGCTTCGCCAGGAATGGAATTGAAGGCGTTGACGCCCTCAGAGCCGGCAAAGGTGAGATCATGTTCCTGGACCTGAATATGCCGGAAATGGATGGTTATGAGGTTCTTAGTGCGATCCGCAGCGAGGATCTGCACACCATGATCATCGTTGTTTCCGGCGATATCCAACCGGAAGCACATCAGCGGGTTATGAAACTGGGTGCACTGGCGTTTCTCAAGAAGCCGGTCGACCCCGACCAGATCAGCGAATTACTCATTCAATACGGCATCCGGGCCGGGGCAAAAGGCGAACTAAGCCGCATTGAGCTCGAGGTTAGCTTTATGGATGCCTGCCAGGAAGTCGCAAACGTCGCGATGGGACGGGCGGCGGACTTGCTGGCGAGGCTTCTGGATGCTTTCGTGGTACTCCCCATTCCAAATGTCAACATGATCGAAATGAGTGAACTGCATATGGCAGTCAACCAGGTCGCTGATGACGATACGCTGACTGCTGTATGCCAGGGCTTTATAGGAGCAGGTATCGCCGGTGAGGCGCTGCTGGTATTTAGCGAATCGAGCTTTTCCGACATGGCAGAGCTGATGAAATACAAGGGTGAAATAGACGAGTCAGCCCAACTCGAACTTATTATGGATGTCGCCAGCATCCTGCTCGGAGCCTGCCTGACAGGATTCGCGGATCAGCTCGATATCAGCTTCAGTCAGGGCCACCCCATGGTGCTGGGCCGGCATATTAAAGTTCGTGATCTGCTTAAAAACGGTATTTCACAATGGAAGGAAACGCTTGCTATCGAGATAGCCTATAGCATAGAAAACCGGCGTATCAACTGTGACCTATTGCTGCTGTTCACAGAAGATTCCGTCCCGGCGTTAACCAGCCGCCTTGCCTATATCGTGGATTGATTTATGGAAAACAGACAGGCTGAATTAAAAGAATTCCACTGGTTGATGGAAATGATCCAGACCATCGACGTCGGGCTCGTAGTACTCGATAGAGAATACAGTATCCAGGTGTGGAACGACTTCATGGCGAACCACAGCGGCAAGTTGCCTCATGAAGTCATCGGGAAAAATCTTTTCCAGGCTTTCGACAGCATTCCCGAGAGCTGGTTCAGACATAAGGTCGACTCTGTTTTCCTGCTCAAGAACCGCGCTTTTACAACCTGGGAGCAACGGCCGTATCTGTTCAAATTCAAGAATTACCGCCCCATTACCGGAACTGCGGAGTTCATGTACCAGAACATCACACTGATTCCGCTAATGTCGGTGGACAGCCGGGTAACACAGGTCGGCGTCATTATCTATGACGTTACGGATATGGCGGTTGGCAAGAAGCAACTCGAATCATTGAGCCGCACGGACAGGCTTACCGAACTATACAATCGGGGCTACTGGGAAGAATGTCTGGTATCGGAATTCCAGCGTATCCGCCGCACCAAACAACCCTGTACCTTATGTCTGTTCGATATCGATCATTTCAAGAACGTTAACGATAGCTACGGACATCAGGCTGGAGACGAGGTTATACGTGTAACCGCCAGACTGCTAAGAGAGTGCATGCGGGGGACCGATATCGCAGGACGCTACGGTGGCGAAGAGTTCACTGTGATCCTTATCGATACTGATGCCAAAGGCGCTATGATCTTTGCAGAGCGCTTACGCAAAACTATTGAAAATCACCCTGTTATCCATGGCGATAAAAAAATCTGCTACACGATCAGCCTGGGTCTTGCCGAGTGCGGGGATAAACTCCGCAACCATGAAAAATGGATTGAATGCAGTGACCAGGCCCTTTACCAGGCAAAGGAAACGGGGCGAAACAATACAGTCATCTATTCCGGATCCAGTGCCGGGTAGTCTGTATACAGCCCCCGCCCACTGCCACGTAGCTGCGGCATCGGCCACATATACATAATTGATCATTGCACGAACATATTATCCGTACTATTGTTTGCACAGCGATATCACAAGGTTTATTTGGAGATATTTTCACCATACAGGGATTTAATGGAGTTTCACATGGATTGGTTGTGGCGTAATAGACTTGTAACATTATCTATTATTCTCGGCATCGGAATGATGGGTACTGATGTGTTGATACACGCTGATTTGGACGGCATGCAGGCACTGCGGCCGGGAATACCGATCAGCTTTCTTGTCTTTCCTGTCTTGTTCGGCCTGTATGCGCAGTCATTACTACAGCGTGCAAAACAGGCGGTCAAAACAGACCAGGGACAGATTCCGAATACAATCTTGAAAAATGTAGCGCCGACCAAAGAGAAGCCGGATCTGGCCGCGGCAGTCTTTGAGTCTACCAGTCAAGGCATAATCATTATCGACAGGAGGCACTGCATTGTATCCGTCAACCCGGCCTTTATCGCGCTCACCGGTTATACGCAGGATGAGATTAAGGGCAAGAATCCACTTTACCTGAAATCAGACCGGCATAATGAAGCCTTTTATGAAAATATCTGGCGGTCACTTGAGAAAAAGGGTCTCTGGGAGGGAGAAATCTGGAACCGCCGCAAGAACGGGGAAACTTACCCCTCCTGGCATACCATCAGTCCGATTTACAACAGCGATACCGGCAAACTAAGCCATTACGTGTCCGTATTCTCGGATATAACGCCAATCAAGCGGCAGCAGGCTGACGTGGATTTACTCGCTTACCATGACCCTTTGACCGGCCTGCCCAACCGGTTATTGTTCGCTGACCGCCTGGAACATGCCTTGAGTGTTCTGACACGTCTCAACACCCAGGTCACGTTACTGTTTTTCGACCTCGATGGATTTAAGGATATCAATGACACACTGGGACACACAGTTGGTGATTCCGTGTTGCAGGCGGTAGCGGGTCGCATGCAGTCTGCGCTCAGAGACGGCGACACAGTAGCCCGTTTCGGCGGCGATGAATTTGTAGTCCTGACCGAATCATGCCGATCGCGAGCAGGGCTTGAAAGTGTGGCCGAAAAAATAATAGCAGAGATATCACAGCCCATACAGATAGACGAGCGGAAAATAACAGTCCAAACCAGCGTTGGTATAGCCGTTGCTCCTGCTGATGGAGTCGACAGCCAGGCGCTGGTCAGGGCCGCTGATGAAGCAATGTACCGGGCCAAGGCATATGAAGGCAGCCACTTCTGCTTCTACAATGAAACCGGAGAAACCGGAGAAACCGGAGAAACAGGAGCCCTCCAGAATAGTTAAGCCTGTGGGTGGCGGAACACGCTCCCTTCTTCCTCAATAAAGATAAGACCAGGTGGATCGGTTGGGTTGGGGTCCTTTCATGCCCGGCTCCTGTATCGGCAAGCCGTCATAGCCTTCCTGATTCGGGATAATCTCGGCGCCGCGGCTTTCAGCGGTCATCGCGCTGGTCTCGACCACTGATCCGGTGTAGTCAAAGTCCACAATTACAGAATCATCCCGCTCGCCGGCTATCGAATTCTGTGCAACAGCCAACCCCAGTGCCAATACGGTAACAATGAGTGTGTTATTCATGATCCATCTCCTTTGTATCTGGATAAATGATCAACCACAGTGTTACTGTAGGAGCGGAGCGGGCGTGACTCTGCGAAAAAATGCCGCGCCGATTTGTGAAATATTCACATTGAAAGGCAATTGAATAGGTATGATTGCCCCAGCGGTTCGAAAAAAAGACAAGCGGATGACCCTAATCAGTATGCCGGGGCTTTAAATATGCTTCAGAATATATCTCTGTTTTCAGAACTCAGCGAACAGGAACTCAAGGACCTGGAGATACATGCGATCATCCGCTCCTACCCCAGGAACAGCATGATCATCTATGAAGGTGATAACAGCGAAGCTCTGTTTGTCGTGGTCTCGGGCCGGGTCAAGGTTTTCCTCAGTGATGAGAAAGGTAAGGAAATCGTCCTGAACAATCACGGGCCCGGGGAATATTTCGGAGAACTTGCGCTTTTCGATGATTCACCCAGGTCGGCCTCTGTCATTACCCTGGAAAAGTCCAAACTCGCCATGATCTCCAACACCGAATTTAAAGCCTGCCTGCGCAGCAACCCCGAGGTTGCCATGCAGGTTATCCGCGGCCTGATCATGAGATTGCGAAATGCAACGGAAAACGTGCGCAGCCTTGCGCTGCTGGATGTCTACGGCCGCGTTGCGCGCGTACTCCTGCAGCTGGCCCAGGAGGAAGATGGCAAGCTGGTCATAAGGGAGAAACTGACCCAGCAGGATATCGCCGACCGCGTTGGCTCATCACGTGAAATGGTCAGCCGGATCATCAAAGACCTCAAAGCAGGTGGCTACATCCAGCTGGACAACCACTGTATAACGCTCAAAGAAAAGCTGCCGCACGCCTGGTAGCCTTAACCGAATCCGGGCAACCCCGAATTACACATCTCCCGAAACCGAGTGTGAATATTTCACACATTTCAGGTTTATTACTTCCTATAGATCCAGACCTGCACTGCGTACCTTGTATCCATCAGATCGCGAGGTTAAGAGAGGTACGCAGAAATGGACATCAGACTTCGGGCGCTTCTGTCCTTAGCGCTACTCCTTGTAACACTGCTCGTCTACGGGACATCATTCGCAGAATCTGTGAAACTGCCACAGCATCAGGTGGACCTTTCCCGGGCGATTGTAGAATTCAAGGTGAAAGTCCTGGGACTCATGAACGTTACCGGATGGTTTCACAAAG
>Ga0316189_10005184_pt1 | contig 12488 bp, 14 predicted proteins | sample LowCovwburrow_MG_FD_204930 | JGI IMG/M metagenome (GOLD analysis project Ga0316189, IMG submission 204930) | Coastal sediment microbial communities from Maine, United States - Lowes Cove worm burrow | ecosystem: Environmental > Aquatic > Marine > Coastal > Sediment | place: USA: Maine... | reverse complement strand
GCTTTGTTTTTTTGGCCAATTAGCTCAGCCCAGTCATTTTTAGTCATACTTGGGATTTAGTTTTTATCTCTCTTAAAGTATAACACTTTTTTATTCGTATTCGAAATTATTTAATGAATTTAGTATACAAATTGGATGGCAGTGATTTGCCAGATTTAGACCTTGACTTGTCTGAATTTGACGCGGAAGAAAGATCATTCTTAGAGGGCTGTTTTTTGTCTTATAGCAATGAAATTAGCTCACAGTATGAGCTTGGTTCTGATTTTGAGCCCTACATTGAAATTGGCTGTCGTTATGAAATTGACTGGGAATATGACGAAGTTGCATTTTATCCGCCATGGGATTATCAGATTTGTGAATCAATGCTACCTGCTCTGAGTCAAAAAACGATAAATACAAATCGTCGAGCTTATCTTAAGGATTCACATCGAAAAGCGACTATGGCCTATGATCAGGGAGGTCTTAAGGCCATTTTACCCATCATTCAGCCTCATGTTTTAGATGTTGAATTGGATTCCCTTCCTTCTGATTTACAAGATTTATTTGAACCATTGTTGGAACCTATAAAAACATATCCTGGTAATGAAACTGCTTTGTGTCAGTCGTTTGAAAAAGCTCAATCTGAAGAGCTTGAAGCGCTTCCAGTTGGGGCATTACCCCCACTTCTTGGCTTGCTCTATAAAGGGGCTATCGAGAGTGAGGTTTGTGAGTTTGATTTATTTTGACATCCTTTTTAAAAAAATGGTGTATTAAGCCTGTTTTTCTTTGTATAATGAGCATGAAATTAACCCATCCTTCATGCCTAAGTATTTGGAATTCTCTGCAATGACAGATGAGCAAGTGCTCAAAGTCCTTAAAGATAATAAAATTGGTTTGACTGTTGAAGAAGCCCGAAAGATTGAATCTATTTTGGGCAGGGCTCCCACCATGACTGAGGCTGTGGTGTGGGGAATTCAAGGCTCAGAACATTGTAGTTATAAGAGCTCGCGTCGTTTTTTATCAGAGCTTCCAACCGATGGACCAAATGTGATTTTAGGGCCAAAAGAAGATGCAGGAATAGTGGAAATTTGTCGTGATGGCGATGACCGTTGGGGCTTGGTGATGAGTCATGAGTCGCACAATCATCCTTCCCAAATTGTGCCTTTTGAAGGGGCAGCCACAGGGATTGGTGGAAATGTAAGGGATGTGGCTTGTATGGGGGCTAAGGTGATTGCTGTTTTGGACCCATTGCGTTTTGGGAATCCTGAAAATAATGAGGCTCGTGTGATTGCCAATGGGGTAGTATCTGGCATTGCAGGTTATGGAAATCCAATTGGAGTGCCAAATGTGGGTGGGGATGTTAATTTTGGTGAAGCTTTTAATGAAAATTGTTTGGTGAATGTGCTGACTTTGGGCTTGGTCAAAGAATCGGAAATCATACATTCTTATGCGCCTGCAGAGGCGGCTGAGGTGGGCTATGACATCATTCTCATAGGAAAGCCGACAGACAATAGCGGGATGGGAGGGGCTGCATTTGCCAGTTTGGAGTTGGATGAAGAGGATAAAGAATCCAATAAAGGGGCTGTTCAGGAGCCGAATCCTTTTTTAAAGCGACATTTGTTGGCGAGCACTTACGATCTTTTTGCCCGGCTTAAATCAATGAATAAGCTTGATAAGGTTGGTTTCAAGGATATGGGGGCAGGGGGAAATGTTTGTTCAACGGTGGAGCAAGCTGCTGATCAAGGGTTTGGGGTTGAAATAGATCTCGAAAAAATTCATGTGGGGATGGACAATTTACCTGCTAGTGTGATTGCTGCTAGTGAGACTCAAGAGCGGTTTGCGTGGACCTGTCATCCTGAGCTGACTGAAATGATTGTGGAGCATTACAACCAAAAATGGGAGCTGGGAAAGGTGGCTCATAATGCCAAGGCCTCTTTGGTTGGTAAAATCACCCCTGGTGGTCAGTACATTCTAAATTATAAAGGGGAAAGAGTGATTGATGCCAAATGTAAAGATATTGTGGAAGGAATCCAGTACAAAAGACCCACTCGTCCTAAAAATTATGATTATTTGACTGAGCCAGAGATTGATGAGTCTAGTTTGGATTTGAATGATCTCTTTTTGAAACTGATGGGAGCCAAAAATATCTGTTCTCGTCGTCCAATTTATAATAAATATGACAAAGACGTTCAAGGGAATACGGTCATTGAGGCGGGTGAGGCGGATGCAGGTTTGATCACACCGCTTTTGGAGATGGAGGGGGTCAGTCCCAAAGCTCAAAAAACGGGTGTGGCAGTGGCAACCGATGGGGTGTCTCGTTATTCTAAAATCAGTCCCTATTGGCAGGGGGCAAATGCAGTGGCTGAGGCGATGCGAAATGTGGCTTGTGTCGGGGCTAGACCTATCGCCATCACGGATTGCTTGAATTATAATAATCCAGAAGACCCTGAGCTTTTGTGGGAATTTGAACAAGGGGTGAAAGGTATTTCTGATGCTTGCAGGGGGATTGAACTTAAATCACATGTGGGTCATGCAACACCGGTTATTTCGGGAAATGTAAGTTTGTATAATGCGGTGGATGCCACGGCTACGATTGGTTGTGCGGGTGTGATTGAGGATTATAAAAAAGCCATTGTGCCTCAACTCAAGACACCGGGAAATTCACTTTTTTTGATTGGTGAACGGCGTGACGAGCTGGGGGCTTCTGAGTTTTATCACCTGCTTGGTCACTTGGGTAAAAATGTACCAACGGTTGATTTTAAGCAGGCTCAAAAGGAAATGTATGCGGTGATTGATGGGGTGGATCAAGGGGTGATTGTATCAGCACATGATATTTCGGAAGGGGGATTGGGGGTTGCTCTGGCTGAGATGACCATGCCCCATCCACGTCATCCGTTTGGTAACGTGGGAATGAAGGTTGACCTTGATTCCATTGACGGTGATTTGAATCCCTACCAAAATTTATTCTCTGAAACAGGTGGTTTTGTGGTTGAAATTTCTGAATCTCATCAAGAAGCGTTTCAATTGATTTGTAAGAATTACGGTGTGCAGCCGATGCATTTGGGTCACGTGACGGATGGTGATCGATTTCAAGTTAAGGCTCAGGGGCAGACCTTAATTGACCACTCCCTTGCTGAGCTTCAGGAAGTTTATTTTGAGAGTTTGGCTGGATATTTGAAGTAGTTATTTGTTTGGAATTGAATGCGTGACTTACCGTTACTGCTTCAATAGCCTGTTATAAAAATCTAAATTCTATTGTGGCAAAAAACCTTTTCCTCTTCACTGGCTCAGAAACCTATCTCCTTCATGAGCAGGTTAAAAAATGGAAAGCTGCTTTCATAGAAAAACATGGAGAGTTTAACTTGGAGCATTTGGAGGCAAGTGAGGTTGCTTTTAAGGACATTATTTCAGCGGTGAATGCCATGCCATTTTTAGGTGAGAGGCGTTTGATTTTTATAGAGAATTTGCCTGAGGCTCCGAGTAAGCGTGCTTCGGCTAAACCTTCAAAGGCTGCTGAAAAACGGGATGAGCAGCTCAAAAAATTTCTAAAAGACTTGGATGATGTCTCTGAAACCAGTGTGGTGGTTTTTATCCAATCGAATCCAGACAAGCGAAAATCTTTTTATAAACAATTGATAAAAAAAGCGAAGGTGAAAGAATTTAAGCCTTTGACAGGGTCTGCCTTGATGGAGTGGATTCAATTGCATGCTCAGCAAAAAGGGTCTCAAATCAGTTGTCATGATGCGGAATATTTGGGGAATTTAACCCTTCAGAATTTATGGCGCCTTTCAAAGGAGGTGGATAAATTGGGGGCTCACAGCTTTGGGGAATCAATCACTCGTCAGACAATTGATGCTATGGTTACGCCGAGTGTGGAGGCCAATATTTTTCATTTAACAGATGCTCTTGGGGCTCGGGATGCTAAACGTGCCATTGCCTGTCTTTATAAATCGGAGGCTGCGGGTGAAAAACTTCAGGCTGTATTCTATATGATCATTCGCCAGTTTCGTTTGTTGTTGCAAGGGGCAGCTTTTTTAGCTGAAGGAAATCCTTCTCCCACTGTATTTACGGCCAAGCTTAAATTACACCCTTTTGTGGCTAAAAATACTTTAGCTCAAGCCAGGCATTTTAATGTGGAAGATTTGAAAAAAGCCTATCAACTTCTCTTGCAAATAGATTTAGACTTAAAAACGAGTCAAATTCGAGTGTATGCGGATGACCAACGGGAATTGGCTTTGGCGTTGGAGCGGTTTATATTGACCTTCTAGTTCCTCTGGGTTTAAAAACTCTGGATTTCATTTTTAAGCGACTTTTTTCTAAGGCTATTTCAATTTTTTCAAGAAGCTTTGCATCTTTGACTTCTTTCCATGTTCCATTTTTATCTTTCCAATAAGCTTTTTTGATTGTTTGATGGATATGGTATTTGTTTGGTCTAAGCGTAAATTGACCACTGGGCACCCGGTGAGTTTCTGGGATGGGAATTGAATCTGTAAGAAAAATGGCATAGCGTATCCCATTGATCGTATGAATATCATAATCTTTAGCTTTAAATCCTTGCTCAGGGGTTACATGATGCTTTATTTTTTCTTTTGCCATGGTATGATTGATGTATCTCTTTATTATAACAAATAAAATAGAAAATGTCAAAAAATGTTAAAATGAAACTGGTTTTCTTTGGTAATAAACAAGTGGCTCTATTTGATTGGTGGTCTGTGGGTCATATTTTTACTTACTTTCTAGTCACCAAAATTTTTTTGATGGAGTTGAGCTTTGATCGTGCAATCTTAATTCTCATTGGCCTGGGTTATTTGTGGGAGGTGGTGGAGCGTATTTTGGAGAATTACGATCATAACAACAAGAAAATTTTCTTTAAAGAAAAAGAAGGATGGTTGAATCGTTATGTTGGCGACATCATTTCTGACATGGCTGGTTTTTTATTGGCCTGGTTCGTGATTTAATTTTGGGGCTGGTTAACTATTAATACTACTGACCACCCCATTCATGAAGCCAATTTTGCAGTCTAGTCTTATATTATATGCGCTTTTTTCACCGTAGTCCCAGTATTCGAATTCGAAGCCACTACTGAGTGATTTGCTTGACTGAAATGGTTCACCTAATACTTCTATGACTTGTTCAGGTGTCATTTCTAAGCCAACTGATTCACATTCTTCCCTGGTTACGGGTGCCGAAAGAACGATGCCGTTGTCTCCACTTTTAGCTCGTTCTAGAAGTATATTTTCTTCTCCATCTGCTGCTGAGTTGAAGCCTTTTGAATTTGTCATCAGAATAGTTATAAGACCTACAGCTAATGCGCCACCGATGGCTATAAGAATGCGGTTTTGCTTTTTTAGAGCCTGGATTTCTTTGTCTGAACTCATTTTTAAGTGGTTATTGATTGAATTTTTAATGGTTTTTAGAAGATGCTCTTAAGAATGTACTCACTCTAGTGTGAGTAAAAAAATAAGAACGACAAAACTTGAAATAACTAATCCCGCTATATTTAAAAGGATGCCAATGATAGGTAGGAAATATTTTTTATTTTTAATTTGTTTTATAGAGAGGATAATGGCATAAGTTTGAGTGAGTGGACTGAGTAAGATTAAAATCATTGCAGTGATACCAATTATTTCTTTAATAGGAACGATTTCTTTTTGATCAGGCATTGAAAAAAGAGCTACTATGAAAAGGAAAAATAATACCAATGAAAATATAATTCCAATTCCAGGTGTTTTTATCAACTTTTGGTCTATGCTTTTTATAAATTCAATCATTTAAACCAAATAGGTTAAAATACTCACTCCTCCTAAAATTAAATAAATACCAAAGGCTCGCATGCTGTATTTTTTGAGAATATGCATTAGTAGGTAGATTCCAATGAGACTGGCTAAAAATGAGGTAATGGTTCCAACGAGGGTGAATTCAAGGCTTGGGAGTGCACGGGTGGTGATCTCAGCAACATCACCTTTTCCATTAGATTTCAAAAGAACCAGGCCTAGTAGGGAGTATACATTGGCTGCTAAAATGGCAATGGCTCCCAGCATGAATGAGAAGCGGGCTGCTGCCTCACGTTTGAGTCCTAGTGTCACTCCGGTGGCAATGGTGCTCCCCGCTCGGGACACACCAGGAATCAGTGCTAGTGCTTGGGATAGTCCTATCCAAAGCGCTTTTTTATGGGTTATTTTTTCACGATAATTCCACCGTCCTTTCCAGGCGGTATAAAAGTAGACCAGGCCAACAATGATAAAGAAAATGGCAACTGCTGTGAGGTTTCTTAATTTTTCACTGATCAAGCCTTCAAAAAGGAGGGCGGCAATGATGGCAGGAATGGTTCCTAAGATCAACTTGCTTGTTAAGGAGTCTGTTTTGAAATTGAGTGCTTTTATCATTCCTCCAATTTCTTTGAGCACGACAATCCAGTCTTTCCAGAAATAAAGTAAGATGGCAATGAGTGATCCTCCGTGTAAGAAGACATCAAAGGTTACCATTTCAGAGACGTTCAGTGGTAAATTTGGCAGGATGGATTGCGCGATGACAAGATGGCCTGAGCTTGAGATAGGAAGAAACTCTGTAATGCCTTGAAGGGCTCCTAAGATCAATGCGCTGAGGTTTTCTCCTTCAAGTAATTTACTTTCGATGATTAGCTTTCCTGCATAGGCACTAAAAATATAGCGAGGCATTCGCCCTAAAATCACTCCAGTCATATATTTTTTAAATGGCATTTCAAAGACGCCAGCCCCCCAGGTGACCAATTTAAATGGAATGGGTGTGATGCCAACGATTATGATCCCCCAAAATCCCCATTTCTTGATATACATTTCTACTTTTTTGAGCCTTTTTTTACCAAATAACCATGTGGCAACGGGGTGACCTAGTTTTTTCCCTAAATAGTAGCCAATGGTAGCGCCAATCACAGTTCCAAAAAAGACTAAAGTCAATATCTTCCACATGCTTAGCCCGTTTCCAGCTGCTAAGGCAAGGAGGGGGTCGGCTGGTGGGGGAAAAATGAATTGTTCTACAATCGTTAAGGCAAAAATACCACTGTAACCATATTCAATTATAAAGGCCTTGGTGGCTTCAATGAGAGCATCCCACATTTATTTTCAGTGTTTAGTGATTAATACTTCTTCAATTTTTTTCTTGCTCATTTTTTTCACTTGTAATTCTAAATTTTCATATTCAATCCGTTGACCCAAGCTGGGAAATCCTTGGAGTTTTTCTAGGATGAGTAGGCTGATGCTGTGATGTTCAGGGTAATTCAGCTCAATGTTGAGCAGCTCATTGACTTCTTCAATGGTGGCATCTGCACTGGCAAGCCACTCACTTTTACCAATTTTTTTAATCTTATCCTCTTCTAAATCTTGTTCATCCACGATGTCACCTACTATTTCTTCTAAAATATCCTCCAGAGTTACTAGGCCCACAGTATGACCCCGCTCATCAACAACAATGGCAATGTGTTGACGTCTTTTTTGAAATTCATTGAACAGTTTAGAGATGGACTTGGTCTTGGGGACAACAATGGGGTGAGTGAATTTTAGTTCTTTTATTTTTTCAGCATTGTTGCTCTCATCATGAATGATTTTAAGAATGTCATGAACGGTCAATATCCCAATGACATTATCCATGTTGCCCTTAAAGACTGGTATTCTGGAGTGGGAATGGGTGGTGAAGAAATTAGCTGCTTCTTTGATGCTAGATTCTGCATTGAGAGATTCAATGTCTGACTTGAAGGTCATGACTTCTTCTGCAGTGGTTTCGGTAAATTCTAGCACATTTTCAATCAATTCTTGTTCGTGCTCTTCGATCACACCTTCTTTTGTTCCAATGTCGACCATGGCCAAAATTTCTTCTTCACTCATGGATTTAATAGGGCTTTTGGCTTTCATGGCGTGCATGAGGGTGTGTATGAATTTTTCAAGCAGCCACACCACAGGGAAAATCAAATAAGTTAGCCATAAGAGTGGGATGGCAAGGGTCCGTGCGAATCCTTCGGCATGTTTTTGGGCAAAGGTTTTGGGGGCGATTTCTCCAAAGATGAGCACAATCAGAGTGAGGCCTCCTGTGACAATTCCAATTGCAGCATCACCAAAAACTCGCTGACCCCACAGAGTGGCGACAACGGTGGCTAAAATGTTCACCAAATTATTGCCAATCAGAATGGTGATTAAAAGTCGTTCAGGTTTTTGTTTGAGTTTGTATACCGCCTTGGCTCCAAAACGGTGATCCTCCTTTAAGGTTTTAACTTTGGCTGGAGATAGACTAGTTAGTGCAATCTCTGCTCCTGAGAATGTGCCTGATGAAAGGATGAGAACAATGAGCAGAATTAAATCCGCGTTCACGATGGGTTGTGTCAATATTAAGTACCTTCTATTTTAGCAAAACCATAAAATTTAGCAAGTGTGCTTTCCACTTTTTAAACATGTTGATCAATTAAAATGGGATTGCCATCGGGGTCGATGAGCGTGATGTTGGCTGGCCCTTCTTTATTTTCCTCTGTTTCAGTTTGAAGTTTGACTGATTCATTTTTTAGTTTGTTTTGAATCTCTCTTATATCTGTGAATGATTCAAGAGTTTGAGCGTTTTGATCCCAGCCTGGATTGAAGGTGAGTGTATTTTTCTCAAGCATTCCCTGAAATAAGCCAATCACGCAGTTATTATTTTTCATGATGAGCCAATTTTGTTCAATGTCACCTCCAAAAACTTCAAACCCAAGTTTTTCGTAAAATGTTTTTGAAATTTTGATGTCTTTGACGTTAAGGCTGATGGAAAAGGCGCCGAGTTGCATGGTGGATGGATTATTTTTATTGTTTTTAGTATAGCAAAGTATTCATTGGTTCACACAATTTATAGGATTATTTTTTATGTATTTTAATCAAATTTCTCCATCCCATTCGCCATAAAATTGTTTGAGGTAAGTCTTCATGAATTCATGTCTTTTTTGTGCGATTTCTCTGCCTGTTTTGGTATTCATTCGGTCTTTTAGCAATAGCAATTTTTCATAAAAGTGATTGATGCTACTTCCTTTATTGTTTTTATACTCGTCCTTGGTCATGTTGAGTTTTGGGGGTTGGTTTGGGTTGTAGAGTTCTCTTTCTTTATGCCCTCCATAGCTGAAAGCTCGAGCGATTCCAATGGCACCTAGAGCATCAAGCCGGTCGGCATCTTGAATGACGTCTAGTTCTTTGGATTTAAACGTTTGCTGATGATTTCCTCCTTTGAATGAAATGTGAGCCACAATGTTTTCCACGTGTCTGATGGTGGTTTCATCGACTTGCTGTGAGCTTAAAAATTCCCTGGCTTTTTGAGGTCCAACGCTTTCATCTCCATTGTAGAATTTTGAATCAGCGATATCGTGGAGTAAGGCACCTAATTCAACCACAAGTAGGTCCACCCTCTCTTTTTTAGCAATGCTTTTGGATAGTTTGAGGACTCTCAAAACATGCCACCAATCATGCCCTCCTTCGGCATCTTTCAGTGTTTTTTTGACGTACGCGGTGGTTTTTTGGAGGATCTGAGTTTGCTTCATATTTACAATTTAACATTTTTTGATTATTGGAGCCTATTTTTTTTATAGTCCGTTTTATTTTGATGTTTGATTCCAACTTGTCGCCCTTTTTATTTTAAGGTACATTTTAAGCATGAAAACACTCCATTTAAACTATATTAAGGCTGAAATTCTAAAGGCCATTCAGTCAGCTGGGTTTGAGGTTTCTTTTGATCAGCTTCAACTTGATAAGACCAAAACCTTGGCACATGGGCATTTTTCGACTAATGTGGCGATGATGCTTGCGGGTCAACTCAAACAAAACCCGCGCGAGGTGGCTCAAAAAATCTTGGACGAATTGAAGGGGGAGTGGCTAGAGCGGTCTGAGATCGCAGGACCTGGCTTTATCAATCTTTTTATTGAACAAAAATTTTATACAGAAGAGATTCACTCACTCATTCAAAATTTAGATATATTTGTGGCAGATTCCATTCATTTAGATTCGACTAAAACAATGGTGGCGGACACGTCTCATCCCAATATTGCCAAGCCGATGGGGGTGCATCATTTATTATCGACTTTGATTGGGGATTCCATCAAGCGGATTTACAGGCGAATGGGATGGAAGGTGATTGGAGATAATTTTATTGGAGACCTAGGGACTCAGTTTGGAAAGTTGATGTATGCCATTGAATTGTGGGGTGCCATTGAAGAGATTGAAAAGGACCCCATCACGGAGCTTCAGAAGCTTTATGTTCGTTTTCATGAGGAGGCAGAAGATGAGTCTCATCCTGAAAAAAAGGAGGAATTCGAAGCAGCAGGCCGTGCCGCTTATTTAAAACTGGAGCAGGGGGATGAGGAAGCTCGAAAAATGTGGATGAAGATCCGGGCCTGGAGCTTGGCTGAAATTCAAGTGATTTATGACCGCTTGCAGGTTGAGTTTGAGGTGATGAATGGGGAGAGTTTTTATGAGGATAAAATGCAACCCATCTTAAAAGAAGGCCAAGAAAAAGGGGTGATTGTAGAAGGGGAGCGAGGGGCTTTGATTGTGCCTTCAGATGATTTAGAGGGGACGCCTGTGATTGTACAAAAGTCAGATGGGGCAACGCTTTATTCCACCCGAGATTTAGCTCGGACGAAATACTGGGAGGATACGTGGCACCCTGATTTGATGGTGATGGTGACAGATAGCGCTCAAAAATTCCACTTTGAACAGGTTTTTTTTGCGGCTAAAAAATTAGGTCTCACTCAAGCTAAAAACGTGAATGTGAATACGGGTCGCATGCAGTTTAAGGACATGAAAATGAGTACGCGAAAGGGGAATATTGTTCTGTTGAATGAGGTATTGGATGAGTCAATGGCTCAAGCTTTAGCTCGAATTGAGGAGCGAGGAGGGGATTTGAACTCTCAAGAAAAAGAGTCTCTGGCGAGGGTGATGGGTTTGAATAGTGTTAAGTACAGTGTGCTTTCTCCCAACCGGATGACAAACATTATTTTCACGTGGGATAAAGTGCTCAGTTTTGAGGGAAATAGTGCGCCTTATTTGATGTACACGGTGGCGCGTTCTAAATCGGTGCTGCGTAAGGCGGAGATTGACCCCTTAGAACTTTCTTCTTTTGAGTTAGATTTAGCGCTGGACCTCGAAAAGCAATTGGTCATTGATTTGATGCTTTATCCTGAAGTAATTTCCCGGGCTGCTGAGGAATTTAAGCCCAATTTAGTGGCTAATTATATGTATGAGCTGGCATCCACGTTCAATTCTTTTTACAATGGCAATTCAATTTTAAAGGCGGATGAGTCGATTAAAAAGTCCCGTTTACTTTTGACTGCGGCAGTGATTCGAGTGATGGAGGATGCGTTTGAATTGTTGGGAATGGAAGTGGTGGAGCGGATGTAGGGGTTTGTTAAAATATATCCTTGCCTCTTCTTCGTATTTTCTATAGAATACGTCTTGTTGTAGTATGGCCTGGTAGCTCAGTGGTAGAGCGAGGGACTGAAAATCCCTGCGTCGGTGGTTCAATTCCGCCCCGGGCCACCACAATCGCAAAAATACATTCCAGCCTACAAATCTGCCTCGTGATTGAGCCAGTTTTTCCAGCTTCCATGTGTTTTTGCTCCCTCCCCACTAAATACCCTCCTCACCTCCAGCTCCAACTTTGTTGGACCTGATTGCCAGACCTCCTCGCATTTTGTGGGGCCCCCGTTTAAGGGGGGGGGTAGGGGGGATTTTGGCTTTATCTAAATTCTTTTTGAGATATTTTTTTTATGTGTTACATTATCATTCTTTTAAACATAATTAATACTTTAAGATTTGAACAGATTGGAGACTTCTGAATTGGCCTCTAGGGCATTAACTGTACACAAACTGGAATTTTTGAGTGATTATTTTCCAGGCAAGAAGGAGTCTTTTTATGATTTCTTTAAGTTGTTAGCAAGCAGAATTAATGCTCCCAGTCTCGATAAAATAACACCGAACGAATTTGACTTGCTATATACCATGCTTTTAGCTGACTTTAGATTTGGCATGTGTGGGCTTTTGTATGATGATGAAGAGGAGGAGCGTCAGCAAAAAATCTTTAACTCTATTCAATCCTTTGAGCTTTTGGATGAGGAGCTTTTAAAAGTCGAAAAGGTGGTTTTTTCAGAGCATTTTGTGGATGAATTGCGTGAGCTTAGACATAGGGTAGCAACATATTTGAGTAAAAATTCCCAATCTTCTGAGGTTAGTGTATTTGATTAAAATTTTGTTATTGACAAATTAAATAATAATCAATATAGTAAGCACTTACTTTATTCATTTTATTGTTAATTTTATGGTTGAAAAAAGAAGAAAAAAAATACGTGAAGTTCCTGCTGATATAAATGCTGAGCATTCGGCTTTATTGGCAAAGGCAAATGCACTAAAAAGACCCCATTTTTTTAATTGAGGTGCTTTGTTTTTGGCTTATGTAGGTGGAAAAAGGATGTATACTTTTTTACGCAAAATAGAAAAATAAACAACCCAATTTCCATGAGTAAATATATC
>Ga0316189_10005183_pt1 | contig 12489 bp, 8 predicted proteins | sample LowCovwburrow_MG_FD_204930 | JGI IMG/M metagenome (GOLD analysis project Ga0316189, IMG submission 204930) | Coastal sediment microbial communities from Maine, United States - Lowes Cove worm burrow | ecosystem: Environmental > Aquatic > Marine > Coastal > Sediment | place: USA: Maine... | reverse complement strand
CCATAAAGTACTGCCCCCAGCCCCAGCGGATGCGACCGTGATATATGCTTTTATAAGAAGAGCCCATCAGGCGGTGGTCGTGAATCATTACTTCCGGGTCCCGAAAACTCTGGGTTCGCCAGCCTGCCATGCGGCAGCGGTGATAAACGATGCCGTCCCACATCACCTGGCGCACAAATCCACCGGCATCCTCGAAGCATTTACGCCGATAAAACTGCATCCCTCCTACGACCATTTCATCCGCATGCCGCTCTTCGGTCAGTTGGCCGTCTCCAAGGTCCAGAAAAAGCTTGCCGCTGGCACCACCAAGATAGGGATCCCGATCGAATTTCGCAAAAATGGTTTCAAAATATTGGTGCCCGAAGGACAGGTCGCCGTCCATCTTTCCGATGTAGTCATAATCATCGGTTTGAATTTGGCTGTAGCCGTCGTAAAAGGCTTCGATTACCCCAGGACCGACTTTGCGCACGCCCCGGTCAGGACGCTTGACGTAGCGGATCCAGGGATGCTTTTGGGCGGCGGCTTGAATAATCTCGGCGGTCCGATCGGTGGAGCCGTCATCGACCAGAATATACTCAGTGGCCCGGATCGTCTGGTTGACCATACTTTCGATGGTTTGGGGAAGATACTTTTCTTCATCGCGCACCGGTGAAATAATGACATAGCGAGGATGTTTGGCATTCATCGGGTTACCTCTTTAAATAATTTGTTTAAGCGTGCCACATTATTTGAAAGGTCAAATTCAGTTTGAACCTTGACAATGGCATGTTTTCGAAGATCGCTGTAAAGGATTTCATCCGACAGCAGTTTTGAGATCGCCTCGGCGAGATGATCGGGACTGGCCGGTTCAGCCAGCAAACCGCTTTGGCCGTCTTCGATTAATTCCGGGATACCCGATATCCGGGTGGAAATCACCGGAACACCGGCCAGCATGGCCTCCATCAGGACCACTGGAATACCGTCCATGTCGCCGTTGCGATCTTTTTTGCAGGCCAGTACAAATACATCCAGAGCCTGCAACCACTGGGGTACCTGCTCATGCGACAACGGTCCCTTGAAGTGGACCTGCGCCGAGAGATCACTGTCGTCGACCAGCTGCTGCAGTTCGGTTAGCAGCGGGCCGTCTCCGGCAATTTCAACGCTAAAAGCAACGTTCTGGTCCCGCAGAATTTTGCAGGCCCGAATCAAATCATCGACCCCCTTTTTCTCCACCATCCGGCCGAGGGTCCCAATTGTGGGTATCGGATGGGACGCGCGGGCATGGCCGGCGGCAAACGTCCCGGGGTCGACCCCGCAGCGCACGACATGGATTTTGTTCCCCGGACAGCCCTTTTCGATCAGGAATTGCCGGTTGTGTTCGGAAATCGTCACCGCAAATTTGGCGCGCCGCACTTTTTGCTCCAGCAGCCACCCCCTTTCAAAAAGATCGTTGGCGTGGGCGGTAAAACTGAAGGGGATGGCGGACATCCCGGCGGCGTACATGGCGATGTCGGTGGGGATGTGCGCAAAATGCACGTGCAGGTGATCACAGTTTTCATCCAGCAAAATCCGCGCAGCCCTTGCAGCGACAGTGAAGCGGTAAAACAGCCCCAACCCGACGCGGTTGAGCAGTCCCACCCGCCCGGCGTCGCCGACCGCGGACGCCAGGACGCGCAGATACCGGACGGGCCGCCTGGTCAGCAGGTAGAGATTGTCCCGCAGCACTTTGCTTTTGGGTGTCCGGTAAAGATATTCGGTTCTGGATCCAAGATCTCCGAGCGCATCCCCTTCGGCCGGGGAATGCGGCAGATGCACGGACAGGGACACCACCCGGTAGCCGCTCTTTTCCAGGCCCAAAATTTCGTTGTAGACAAAGGTGGCCGAGAGCGCCGGAATTTCAGGGGCCAGATAGGCAATTTTTAGTTGATTCTTCATCGTGCCAAGACTTTCTTCAAATTTTCAGCGGGACATAAAAAAAGGAGTTATCACTCTGAATAATAATAGCTAAAAGCATGCCAAATATATTTATTTCACGTATCCATCTGAAACTTTTAGATATATCTCTTTGAACCGAATGGGTGAGACAACCGCTGATATATCAAATTGATAGAAAATCAGGATCAAACCGTGCTATTTTGAGAGTCCCCGGAATGATGAATATCTGATTATCTCCCACCTTTAAGGGCGGGACAAGGCCAACCGCCCGGGCCGTTCGTCACCGGCTTTCTTTCGGATGGCCGTTGGACCTCAGCGTGATGTCGTCGTTTAACAGATGGCCAAAATCCGTTTTTCCTTCTGCATACAGCCCCCAGTGAGCTTCACAAATGGACGGTCCCGCCGGCCCCCAATCCTTGACGGCCTGCAGTACCAATTTTTCATCCTGGAAGACACTGATGGCTCCTTGTTCACTGACCACGACTTCTATTCTCACCCACTGTTTCATCGGAAAAGCAAGACGGGCTGAGCGTTTAAATCGGCCCTGGCCGAATTTCGGGACGTGAAACAGCACCAGCACCGGCTGCCCGTCCTCGGTGTCCAGGTTCACGCCGAACAGATCCTGCCAGTTTTTGACATTGGTGTAGGTAGCCAGGCTGACCCAGCCCCGTTCTTGAGCCGGCGGCGCCGACAGCCAGACGTCAAAAGAGGAATAATAGCTGCCGTACAGGCACTTTTCAAGATTAAGCGTGGGATACAGCCGGTGAACCGCTTTCTGGCCCGCCGAACAAAAAATCTGGCTCTCGGAAACATACCCGCGGCCTGAACCCGTGGGGTCCGGCACCACCATCAGCCAGCCGCAGGAAGTGTCGGCATGCCGCCAGAAGTATTCGCTGAAGTCACCGCTCTCGTGGTTGGCAACCCACTGGAATTCTGCCCGGGAATAGTGGTTTCGCAGCCGGTCGAGTTCGTCGGCGCCGATGGCCGCCGACGGCAGGGCCATCAGGAGAATTGCCATAATCATCCAATTCATCGGATTGTCCTTGAGTTTCCCCCCCAAATGAGATCGTCTATTGCCTCATTTTGATCACCTTGGCCGGAATCCCGGCGGCGATGGCATAGGCGGGGACATCTTTATTGACCACGCTGTTGGCGCCGATCACGGCTCCCTCACCGATCGTAATCCCGGGCAGAATGCAGCTGCCGCGCCCGATCCACACATCGCGGCCGATCAGAATCGGCTCGCAGGTGTGCGGCTGATAGCGCATTGGTTCACCGCGTTTCAGGCCGTGATTGGCATCGCGAATGGAGACGAATTCTCCGATGATCGTCCAATCATCGATAGATATTTGCGAGTAGGAGGTGAGCGTACAGCCCCGGTTGAGCCGGGTGTCGTCGCCGATCCGGATGTGCCCGGCCTCATCGGTCCTCAGTTCGACGTCCATGCCCAGGCGGCAACGCCGCCCCAGCTTTATATTCGCCGTTCCCGAGACATGCACCCGCCCGTCGCATTCGACTGAAAAATCCATATCGCTGACATCTGCTGAAAGCCGCGCCGTAAAATAGATTCGCCGTCCGACGTACCGCAGGGGTCGCGCCAGCTTAAACAGGAAAACAATCGGCAGGCCGATTAATTTCATCATTTTATGCTTCATGCCGTTCTCCACAGTTTCTTCCAGATTCCATTCAGCGAGCCGGGAATCGGAAGCGAGGATATTTTCTGGCGCTCATCACTGGAAAAAAAGAACCGTTGAAGTATATTGAGGGTCAGCAAACTGGCCGCCACATAGAATAGGCCGCTAACGACCAATATACCCAATTTTAACCATCGCGACGACTCTGCGAAAGCCCATAAATAATTACACAGCATTTTGGCCGGTAATCCCATCGCAAACATCATGACGACCGGTGGCAGCACCTTGCGCACAAAGTGCGACCAAGGTACCTCAAAAAGACGATTGGCCAGCATCAGAAAATAGATGGAGCCCACTGTCTGGCCGAAGCTATAGGCCCAGGCTGCACCCGGGATTCCCATCGCATGAATCAATGGGAAAGCCAGAACCAAAATGAGTATGGCAGAGACCGTCATGTACTGGATTTCATAGCGGGGTTTGCCGATGCCGCGCACACAGGCGGTTCCGATGCCGGTAAACAGGTTGATAAACGTACCAAAGGCCAGAATCTGCATGACCTGCACCGACGCGGCGTAGCCCGGGCCGACCCAGGTTTCGATGATTTGCGGTGCAAAAAAAATCAGAAACGCATAAGGTATGCTGGAAAGCATCATCAGGTAGCGCGTGGAAGTGAGATAAAGACCCTTGAGGCGTTCGTGCTGGTTGCTGCCTTCCAGGTGGGAAGCGGCCGGCATCAGGGTTCCGGCCACGGCCGATGGGAGCATCAAACCGATATTGGGCAGCTTTCTGCCGATTTCGTAAAGACCGACGGCCTCAAGATGCAGAATTCGGGTGATGAATATCCGGTCCACCGAATTGATCAGCAGCGACAGCAGCCCCAGCAGGTTCATCTGGTTGCCGAAACCCCAGAACGCCCTGAGCGCTTCTTTACGAAACAGCTTGAGTCGAACCCGCAGGAAGGGAAATACGCGGTAGGCGAAAAAAACACACAACACGATGGTGAACGCCAGGCGCACCACATAAGCCCACAGCAGGGCGAAGACCCCGATCCCGATCTCGAAAAAGAGGATGATCAGCGTGATTTCGATCACCGATGCCGCCAGGTGGATCGTGCGCACCAGCGCAATTCGCTGCTCCCCTTCCAGGACGTATTGAAAACCGGCCAGGCTGAAATTCATAACAAATATGGCGGCCGTTCCCAGCAGAAGCCCCCGGGCGGTTTGATGAAGACCGGGATCAATTCCCAGCAAATTGATCAGCCCCGGCAGTACAAACCAGAAAATGCAGAACAGAACTCCGGAAAAACACATCATTGTAATGAGGCCGGTGGAAATCAGTTCGCTGATTTTGTCATTTTCATTACGGGAGCGATAATCGGCGGTATACCGGATATAGGTACTGTTAAAGCCGAACGCCGTCAGGGCCAGATAGCTGAGCACCACAAAGCAGTAAGACCACAGTCCGTACTCTTGAATCGTGACATAGGACAGGATAATCGGCGTCAGGACCAGGCGCGACCCCAAATACCACACATTGTAAATCACGGTAAAAAGTGAATTTTTTGACAGTGTTTTTGCCAGGTTTTCTTTTTCTGTCATTTCGTTGTCCTTGGTCTTGCCCTGCTTAATACGCCAACGGTTATTAGCCCGCTATTTTATTACGTCATTCCGGCCGCAGCGAAGCGGAGAGCCGGAATCCGGATAATAAAGCTGTAACATTGATGGATTCCCCCCCTTCGCGGCTATGACGAAATGGTGATCGAAAGTTGCTCTGTTTAACTGCCGGATTAATAACTTTCCGCCGATCGACTGCTACCATTTTGGGGCGGCGTTGTCGGGGCGTTCAGCCGACTGCCTTAATCTGCCAGATGTCCTGCGCATACTCGCTGATCGTACGGTCACTGGAAAACTTTCCCAGGCGGGCCACATTCAGGATCGCCTTGCGGGCCCAGGTTGCAGAAACGAGGTAATCCTGCGAGACCTTTTGCTGCGCATCGATGTAAGACTGCAAGTCCGCCAGATGAAAATAATAATCACCATGATCCAGCAAACTTTCTTTGATCGGATGAAACAAACCGGGCTCAGCGGCACAAAACATCCCGGAGGCGATGGCGTCCACCACCCGTTTGACGGCGGTCGACTGTTCGTAGCAGCTTCGGGGGCTGTATGTGTCGCGCAGTTCGCGGATCTCTTCGACCGTGAGGCCGAAGATGTAGATGTTTTCCGGGCCGACCTCTTCACGGATTTCTACGTTGGCGCCGTCCATGGTTCCGATGGTCAGGGCCCCGTTCAGGGCCAGTTTCATATTGCCGGTTCCTGAGGCTTCCATACCGGCGGTGGAAGTTTGCTCGCTGAGATCAGCGGCCGGTATGATTATTTCAGCCAGGGACACCCGGTAGTCCGGGATAAACACCACCTTCATCTGGTTCTTGACCCGCGCGTCATGGTTGATGACATCCGCGACACTGTTGATCAGTTTGATTATCAGCTTCGCGGCGGCGTAACCGGGGGCGGCTTTGCCGGCAAATATGTACGTGCGGGGCACATCCAGTGTCCGATCCCCTTCGATGATGCTCAGATACTGATAAACGATGTGCATCACGTTGAGCAACTGGCGCTTGTATTCGTGAATGCGTTTGACCTGGACGTCAAAGAGGCTGTTCACATCGACGGTGATCCCGCAGGTTTTTTGAATCAAATCGGCCAGGATTTTTTTGTTGGCCGTTTTGACGGCTGAAAATTGTTGCTGAAATTCCGGATCCGCGGCGTACACCTCCAACCCCTGCAGGCGCTCGAGGCGTGTGATCCAACCGGCGCCGATGGTTTTTGTAATCAGTGCCGCCAGCGGCGGATTGGCCTTCAGCAGCCAGCGCCGGGGGGTGATGCCGTTGGTTTTATTGTTGAATTTTTGGGGCCACATTTCATAAAAATCAGGCACCAGTTCGGTTTTTACCAGCTCCGAATGCAGCGCGGCCACGCCATTGACCGAATGGCTGCCGATGATGGCCAGGTGCGCCATACGCACCTGTGGCGGATCGCCTTCGCCGATGATGGACATGCGCGGCAGGCGTTCCGGTTCGGCGGGCCACCGGGCACTGACGGCCTCCAGAAAACGCCGGTTAATTTCATGGATGATCTGCATGTGCCGGGGCAGGACACGCTCCAGCAGAGATCGGGGCCAGGTTTCCAGGGCTTCGGGCATCAGGGTGTGATTGGTAAAGCCAAAGGTGGACTGGGTGATGCGCCAGGCGGATTCCCACTTGAGGTTGCGTTCGTCGACCAGCAGGCGCATCAGTTCCGCCACGGCCAAAGCCGGATGGGTGTCGTTTAACTGGATCGCCACCTTTTGCGCAAACGCTTCCATGTTTCCATGATCGCACAGATAGCGTCGCATGATATCGCGCAGGGCGCAGGCCACCAGAAAGTATTCCTGAATCAAGCGCAGTTCCTTGCCCGCCGTCACCGTATCCGAGGGGTACAGCAGCTTTGACACGGTCTCGGATTGAATCTTCTGCTCCACCGCCCGGAAGTAATCCCCCTCGTTGAAGATCTGGATGTCGAAATCTTCGGAAGTGCGGGCTGAGAAAAGTCGTAAAAAATTCACGGAATCTCCGCCGTATCCGACCACCGGCATGTCGTAAGGCACCCCGACCAATAGCTGCCAGTCCAGCCACATGGGGTTGTATTCTCCATTTTTGTCGACGGCATGTTCGACCCGTCCGTAAAGGGGCACCAGGCAGGCTCTGGCGGGTCGTTCGATCAACCAGGGCGACGATTTGCCGGACCAGTAGTCGGGTTTCTCGCGCTGATAACCGTTGACGATCTGTTGCTTGAACAGCCCGAATTCATAATTGATGCCGTAGCCGAATCCGGGCAGATTCAAACTGGCCAGTGAGTCAAGAAAACAGGCCGCCAGTCGTCCCAGCCCGCCGTTGCCAAGGGCGGCATCGGTTTCGGTCTCCTGGGTCTCTTCGAGGTCAACGCCCATCTCGATCAGGGCCTCCCTGCCAAGATCGTACAGTTTCAGATTGTGCAGTGTATTGCCCAGGGCTCGGCCCATCAGAAATTCAATGGACAGATAATACAGACGTTTGGCATCGCTTTTGCGGCAGCGTTCTTCCGTTGCCAGCATTCCATCGATCATAAACTCGCGCACGGCCAGGGATACCGCTTGAAACCAATCATACTGTCCGGCGCGTTCTATGGGCTTTGCGGCCGAGTATTTCAAATGACGCTTGACGGCTTCCTGGAATCTGGCTTTGGTATCTGACATGCAACGTCCTCGCTGTTTTAGCTATCGGGTTATTATCCTAAAATCCGAGGGTATCCCGTATCGTCTTGCCTACCGATTGCGCCCAGGAATCCCAGTTCAGAACTTTTTCGTAACGCTCCCGGGCGCCCCGGTTCAGCGCGCGATAAGTCTCGGGACTCAAACTGGCCTTGGCAATGCGTTCGGCATAATCTTTTCCTTGCGCTTCAACCGGCAAAAGATAGCCGTTGACCCCGTCTTCAACGATGGCGGGGATGCCGCCCACCCGGGTCGCAAATACCGGCAGACCATAGGCATTGGCTTCACAAAACACGACGCCGTAGCACTCGGTTCGGGTGGGCAACAGCAGCAGGTTGGACGCCAACAGGATACGCTCAAATTGCTCCCGATCGCCGGGAATATTTTTATCAAGGTAAGAGACAACCGTCATATCGGGGTGGGTTTCACCGGCGGGCGGCGTGACACCGCAGACCGTCAACTCCGCCGCAACCCCCATATCTGCGAGGCTTCTGAGGGTATCCAGCGCAATGGCGCCGCCCTTGCGCTGCCACTCCTTGGCCAAAAAAAGTATTTTGATCTTGGCGCCGATCTTTCTTCCGAGAACTGCCCGGCGATCCGGCTCACGGTCCAGATTGGCGCCGAAGGGAATAACCCGGATTTTATCCTGCGCGGTTCCATAGTCGTCAACGGCGGAGCGGGCTGCCCACTGGGAGGGGAAAAGAATGAGACGGGCTCTATTTTGCGCCGTGCGTTCAAAGAACTGCTCGGCTTCAATCGATGCCGGGGGCATTGAAGAAAAAATCGGATAGACTTCCTGCATCAGAGCAAAAGTGGCGTCCGAAATATAGATGATGGGAATATCCGTTTCCAGATATGCAATTTCCACGCTGGCGGCCGGCGCAACAATCAGGTCACAGGGTTGCTCCGACAACCGGCGCGAGATTACTTTGGCATAGTGCCTGGCCGCCGACAGCGTTCTGAAAGGATAGGTTCTTTTGCCGGTAATGCGATGGGTCAACCGCGCCAGCTTTACTTTGAAATCCTGACCCGGGATGGACATGGGTCCGATGTAGTCGACCCGGCCTAGGTTTCGTTCCAGCGCCGATCCCATGAAAAATGTGGATCCGGACCAGGTACGCCGATCCTTTGGATCGGCGGCGGAGACCAGCGCTATGTTTAATCGAGGCTTCATTAACCCTGCTGCGAACCATTTTTTGGCAAGCGTTCTGCTTTTCTTTTCTGTTCGCTCGCATCAGAGTGGTCAGTAAAAAAGTACTTCACGCGCGCTGCGCGCAGCTGGTGCTCCAGCCGGGGATCATAAACGTGACGCTCATGTTGTTTCAGCAAATTCAGCCAGGGATAAGTTCGGGTCTCATCTTCAATTCTAAGAACATAGTCCTTAAAATCGCAGATGAGGCGCGCCGGATTGCCGGCAAAAACCGAGTTGTCCGGAATATCCCCCGTCACCACGGAGCCGGCCCCGACAATGGTTTTTGATCCAATGCCGGTTCCCGGCAGCACAATGACGTTGTTGCCGAGAAAACTGTTGCTCCCGAAAACGATCGGGCCGACGCGATCGCGATGGCCCTTGCGCATGATATTGATCATGATCACCGACGCGTCGTGGCACAGCAGTTGACATCCCGCGGTAATCCAGACGTTGTCGCCGAGTTTGACCAAATGGGGATCGGGTATATTGGCGGCTTTGGAGATAAAGCAGCTATCCCCCTGGCAGTGGAAAACGCCTTTATTCCTGAGGTAGGCGGCGTAAGGAAAACCGCTTGAGACGAAAAAACGGACGTAAAATTTATCAAGCAATTTCATTACGTCTCCTTGTGATGGTTCGCGTCAACAAGTTGATAATATTTTTTCATGTCGGATTTATAGTATTTCCCCCTCTTGAGCTTGACCCGATTCAAGACCACCGAGATCACTTTAACGCCGATTTTGTCCAACGTGCTGACTGCACGGTACAGTTCTTTTTCTTTAACCGCTTCCGCACTGACGATGAGCACGGTGACGTCCGCCAGCTGGCTGATGAATCTACTATCAGTGGAGAGCATCAAAGGCGGCGAGTCGATCATGATATAGTCGTAGTCCTGGCGGAGGATATGCACCATGTTCTCCAGACCGAATTCTTGAAAAAGACTTTTGTTCGCTTTTTGCCAGTTTCCGATGGGAAGAATATGAAAGGGATAGCGGCTTTTTTTGACGATGGCTTCCTTCAGTGTGCAGGCGCCTTCCATAACATCCCATAACCCCGAACCTTTATGAGATGATATTGTTCTTGTTATGGGATTCCAGATATTGAGATCCACCAGTATCTTTTTCTGGGGACGTCCTTGCAAGGCAACCAAAGTATTGGTCAAAAAGGTGGAGGTTCCCTGACGTTGATCCAAAGATGTACAGGCGTAAATCGTCGATTGATGTTGTTTATGCTCCCTAGATAGGGAAAACGCAATTGCTTTGTACTGCTCGGCAAGCTGGGAAAAGGGGTGATCCATTACCGCCCGATGGCCATTCTTTGAAAAATCATCATCCTGATCGCCATTCAATATGTGACCGGTGGGCGGAAATCCCAAAACACGCTCGATGTCAGCGGCCGAATGGATCCTGTCATCCAGTTTGTCCCGGGCGACGGCATAGCCGATTCCGCTGATCAGGCTGACCAGGGCCACCATGACCATCATCTTGGATTGCCTGCCCGCCGAAGGCTGAGAAGGTTTTCGGGCCAGGGTCATCAAGGAAATCCGGCCGGGGGAGCGCGACTCCACTTCGATCTGGTCGATGCGTTCATCAATTCGCAACAGCGAATCCTGCAGCCGCTGGATGTCTCGGCGCAGGGTGGAGGCTTTCATCATCTGGGTGTTGACATCAGTGGCCTTTCGCTCAGCCCCGGACAGTTCGGAGCTCAATTTCTCCTCGGTTTTAAGCGCCGCCGCGTATTCGGTCTCGAGCTCAAAGATTTTCTTTTCCTGATCAGAGAGCAATTTTCCGCGCAGCACTTTTTCCCCGACTTGCTGAGCGCGTTCCAACATCGTGACCCGAACCTCGGTGAGTTTGTTCAAGTTTTCTTCGTACTCTTTGCGGTCCGGATGATTTTTGTTGACACCGGCAAGAAACAGGCGCATGTCCTGCAGTTTGCGCGAAAGCTGGATGCGATTGTCCCGAATGGCGGGATCATTTTCGACCCACTCATCAACATCGGCCGATATATCAAATTCCCGCAATCTTTTCTTCTGATTCTGCAGTTCTTTGAGTTTGGATTCCACCTCGATTCTGCGGCTGGAGGCCTTCACCAGTTGCTGGGTCAGATCGACAATGGCCTGCAGATAGACGTAAATATTTTTTTCATCCGTGATCCCGACCGCATACTGCGCGGAAATCTCCTGCAAAATGGCGTATTTTTGAGCCAACTCCTGCTCGTTGTCCTGTTTTCTTCGGTTTAGAAAAGAAAGCCGGGAGGAGTCTTTGTTCATCTGTTCATCTTTGACGGACTCAAGATAAGCTCGAACGGCAGCATTGATAATTTCTGCCAGGCCCTCCATACGGCGGCTGTTCATCGTCAGCGAAAACAGCTGCGTGTCTCGCATTTGAATCACGTTAAGCCGTCCGGCAAGGCGACCGACGGCCTGTTCCACTGACTCATCCGGCAATAGCCAGTTGAAGCCCTCCTCCTGATAGATCTCCAGCGCCCGAGATAGGACCGGAAAGCTCGTCACCCGATTGATCTGGGTCCGCACGAAGTCATCGTAGTAAGGCATGATGGATGCCTCTTCCTTGCCGTAGAGGATTTTTGGAATGACCGGTTCGATTTTGATGACTGCCTCGGCGCTGTAAGACGGCTTGATCTTCAGCAGCACACCGCCAATTCCCACGCAAAGAATACTCAGGGAGATCAGCACGACCATGGGCAGGTGGTTTAACATACTGCCCACCGGATCGATGGGTTTGGCCGGAATTTTGGCGGGTCTTATACTGTTTTTGGTCTCACTCTTCATCAATCAAAATGTCAGGGATTTATCAGAAAATATCGCCCCAGTGTTGATATTGAAAAAGCACCAACGGGATTCAGATATACTCGTTAACTGTATTTAGGATATTATTTTTTATTGTCTTTAATAACCGTTTCATAAATAACGGCTCCCGACAAAAACGTGCGAATAAAGGGGTCGATCTGCCGCAGGTAGTAATTGAAGGTCGCAATCCCTTTGCGCGGAATGTAAATGATATCGTCGTCCCGCAATAGGTAATTCTGGGCAAAATCGCCCTTGGCCAGGATGTTTTCCAGATCGATGATCTTAACCCCTTTTTCCTCTGTCATCTCCCGGATGAGTCGAATTTTGTTGATGTTGCCGTTTTCCGTGGCCCCCCCGGCCAGGTTGATGGCATCCATGAGCGTCAGGCCGGCAGACTGGATCTGATAGGCCCCGGGACTTTGCACTTCGCCCATCACAAAAATCGCGGCATCCATGGATTCCGGGATGTAGATGATATCGTTGTTGGCCAGACGAATATTCAATTTAATGTTTGCTTTTTGAAGCAGCTGCAGCAAATCGATCCAGATAATCTGCTCTTTGCCCCGCACGATGTAGCATTTGGACAGAAAAATGGTCTTGTCCCGGGTCGGCAGCCCTCCGGCCAGCGAGAGCGCCTCCAGCAGGGTGCCGTC
>Ga0316189_10005181_pt1 | contig 12491 bp, 16 predicted proteins | sample LowCovwburrow_MG_FD_204930 | JGI IMG/M metagenome (GOLD analysis project Ga0316189, IMG submission 204930) | Coastal sediment microbial communities from Maine, United States - Lowes Cove worm burrow | ecosystem: Environmental > Aquatic > Marine > Coastal > Sediment | place: USA: Maine... | reverse complement strand
GTTATCAAAAACAAGCTTGCGCCACCTTTTAAGAAAGCAGTATTTGATGTTAGATACGGTACGGGGATCGACTGGCTCGGTGAGGTATTTGATATCGCAATAGATTCTGGATTTATTATTCAAAAGGGATCTTGGTTTAGTTACGAGGACACGAAGATCGGACAAGGGAGAGAATCGGCAATTCAAACGCTAAATGACAATGAGGAATTTCTACAAGAGCTTATGGCTAAGATTACATAGTTTGGTATGGGGGGTGTTCGTGGTCATGGTGACGCTTACGCCCCTTTTTTCTCAACAAGATCTGCTAGATAGATACCCACATCAATTTATCCCACAGTATCCAGAACTATCGAGCGGAATCTGTCCCTGCCAGTCTTGGCGATTCGCTGGGCTGCTTTCAATGCAGATAGATATCTACTTTAGGAACGAGACTGAACTCAATGCCTTCGAGCCGTGGATCGCTGTGAACGATCTATTCGATTTCTATCATGGCTACCCATCAGAATTTACAGAACTGGCCAGAAGGGGAAACATAGTACGGTTTCATCATCCGGGTTTATCATCTCCGATAGATAAGATTTATAGAGTACGCTGGCCGAGATATGGATACGACTCCATGCTACCTAATCCATTATACGGCTGGAGCCACAAAGAGTTCGGAAAAACTGTAATGGCTACGAGGGGAGGAAATCACATCTGTTTTTGTTTATTACTCGAAGACACTAGATTTTAATTATGGCGACACGTAAAAGATATATCCCAGTAGATTCATCTTGGATTCAGGGGATCAAGCAAGAGAAGCGAGGCAAGAAGTACGTAACGAGAATGCGTACTCACTCTGGAGGTGTATATGATTATCGAGGATCTAAAGTAGAGTTCGACCGCTGGGTACGAGCTGGCTCCAAGGGTAGATACTTCAATCAGTTTAAACGAGAGGATTTAATCAGACGAGTATATTGATATGAAAGTTAGAATAAAGAAAGTACACGATTCGTGGAATGCGATTCATACTGGAGAGTTTACGGTAGGTGATATCGTGGAGCTAGAAAATAATATCGTCACCACGAAAAGTGGGAAACGATTCTCCGGTAAAGATCTCGCGAAGAGCTATGGATGTGCCTATCCAGACATATTCGAAAAGGTATCTTGATTTCTTTGATATGTTAAAGTTTTCACACAAACGATAAAAACCTACATGTAAAGCAAAAAAGGTTTATATTTACAATGTGTTTGAAAGCAAGCATAGATAAAACGTAGGGGCAAAGCTCTACAAGTTCAAAGGGGGGTCACGGTGGCCTAAAACCGGATCATCGGACTCCCTTCTTTCTTCGAGGAAAGAGAATAGAGTGATTTATGTATAAGTTCGGCGGCACGTACGCATCAACATTAACGATTGTGGTCTTGGCACTCCGCAGAAATAGGCAAGGATCTATTTCTCAGTAGACACGGCATGGACTAGCTGAAACTGAAGATCGAGCAAGTACATATTTCACTCTATTTTTTCACTAACCTTTCAAATCTTGATTTCTTTGATATGTTAAAGTTTGTAAGTTTTTGCGATAAACCGTACATGTAAAGCAAAAAAGCTTTATATTACAGACTCAAGCAACAAAGAACTTAGTTATGAATTTAAACAATGAAGTTCTGGTAAGATCCAGAGCAGCTATCTACAGAAAGTCCAAAAGAGTGGAACGTAATATCTTTAAAGAAAGATTAGAGAAGCTGTATGCTAAGCGTAGACGTATCATGTCCGAGATGGAGCAAGAAGCCGAAATCGAGGGTGGAGTTATCGCTGACATTTACGGAGAGAGATTAAATCGCATTGACGAGAAAATTGCAGAGATTATATAAGAAGTTGTCGGAAACTACTGCACAGAAGCATGTGCGGGAGAATGGCTAAAGGAGTTTTAACCTTGGCATAATTCGAGGACTCGATCTAGGGGGTGACGGTAGCCTAAAACCGGATTACCGAACCCTCTTTTTTTTCACCTTTCAAATCTTTATATTATGGCACTAAACATCACGATCAGTAACCGAGTCAAAGCAGATATAGATATAGCGGCGGCTCTATTTTTTGAAACTTGCGGCCTAGACGCAGCGCGAGTAACTGTAGACCGAGGCGAGTTTATCGTCGAATGTGGTCTGGTAAAATTTACGTACAATCAGGCAGCTATCGAAGAGTATCGCGAAGAGCTAAAGCAAGATTCAGTAGCTGGCGACTTTCTTTAATCCTTAAATTAAGCAACAATGAAAATTGACGTATTTAAAAAACGATTTTTAGCACTATCTAAAGATCAGCAGATCGTATCCGTATCTGAAATGAAAAGGGCGGCAGGGACAGATGCGAACATAAAAAAACAGCACTGCCGAGGTATACCCGAAGATCAGCACGCCACCATAATCAGAGCATTTAAGGATTTGGTTATCTGGTGTGAGAACAGTATAAATTAATCACTTTTCTAAAAACAAGCAACATGAATTTCACACGAGTAAACAGAGTTTTTGCGGGAGTAGGTTTTCATAACTACGCCAAAGCATACGACATCGATTTTCTTAAGGCGACTTTCGGAGATCCCAGTTATCAAGACGGGTTCGGACTTTACTGGTCGATCAAGTACCAGCCACGAACTTTAGACCCGACCGAGGTAGAAACCTACGATGTCACTTTTACAGTCTCGAACGTCTACATTAGTTTCGGTGACGAGACACGAGATTCGAACAGACACGCACATCTTTTTAACGCACACCGACTTTTCAATCACCTCGATGAAGCTTCAGAAGCGTACGAGCATCATTTGAGTTCCATAGCTGACGATGCAGCTAATACTTACGCAGAATGGTAAAATCTCTTGCCTTATTGAAACCCCCTGTGAGCCGACAGACCTAGTTTTGGTTTTTTGGTAATCACACTTAATCCCGTGAAGTCCTCTACGTTTAGCCAGAATGTAGGGGGCTTTTGTTTTATCCACCGATAGTAGTATCTTTGAGATATGTCATTATCGGTAACATCGGCACCATCGTTTCTACGACTAGCACTGGGAGAAGTAAAGGAAGTTGCTTTCACAATCGAGAGCACGCTATCCTTGACCGGGGAAACGTTACGGATCTATCCTGAGTTTTTTGGCTCACATAGTAACATCCCTCAATTTTACCCAAGCGTGGGATATTGGTCGATAGTCTATCCGGGAGCGGGAACGATAGCCGCCACATGGAACGGTGCGGCACAGTATCAGAATCTCTCGCTAGAACTAGTACGAACGTCAGACACGATCTTTGTCTTGAATCTAGATCTCTTAATAGGGATCGATGCTTACGAGAGCGGAGGCGAGCTAGTACCGACTGAGGTTTTAGATGGGATCGTTGAAATCCCCTCGCTATATGACACTAATCGATTTCTGAATCTCTTCGTATACGTGGAGAGCAACATCCAAAATAGAGTAAGCGCGTTCGTAGAAGTAATCGGCACGCTCCCGAAGGTACTCGGTGAGGATAGTTTTCAAGTATCTCTGAAAGTAGACGGAATGGTCGCATCTAATCCTAAAGACGGAAAGGACGTGACAGTAAATTTCCAACTCGCCAAAGCTGGTGGGAGTTTAGAGTACGAGATCATTATTTTTAAGGATAGAATATGCGCCCAAGGCGGTGCTCCAGTCGATTCGATACAAACCCAACTAGCATTACAGGGAGCGACTACCGTAGGCCCAGCGGCCTTACCTAGTTTAGTAGATACGAATATCACACCGATCACCCTAGTCTTAAATGGGGTTACGGGACTATATGAGGGATCATTTGTGATAGACGCAGCGTGGTTAGAGCCTATCTGCGGCCAATCGTTTATCATTCGAGTAACAGACGGGGCAGTATTTCCAACGACTTTCAAGTACACACTTTTTACCCAACTGGATCTAGTACCAGATCCTACGGTCGTAGTAAGTTCTATCATAGACGGTAATTTATACACTACGTCCTGTGTCACGAATGTGCCAGCGTGTTTTTATATGGGTTTCCAAGTCGCTATGGATACGGCTTCTTACGATACTCAGATCGGAGCACTGGGACTATCTGGAAACTATGTTGATAACATTGTAGATATTCGGGTTTATGTACTAGATCATGAGCCTGTTGAGGATGAAGATCTATCGGGTTTCGTGTCAGAGAGGCCGCTGTTGACTCCGTTCTTACTCGGCACGTCACAGTTTTACCATCAATTCGCAGAGGGATCAACTGGAATTACATTCGTAGTATTTGACTACATCTTCACCGAGCATTCACTACGAATCCCATTTAGAGTACTTCATCCGTTTCTAGCGAACTTCGATACGATTACGTTTAAAGACGAGCTGGACGTGGTACTAAATTCGGCTTGTGCAGATTTCTCTGGGGGCTTAAAAGTTCTCATGGAGCACTCGGATCCAATTACTGACGCAAACGCCTTCAATTACAATAGTATAAAGCTCTATTCGAACGGGCTTGAAGTTCCTAGCGTGATTAAATCTAGTGCGCTCACCGATGACGAAGCGGAAGTAGTATTCGAAGTTGATGAGATAGAGCCGGGACAATGTTTCTGTGCAGCTCTTGCGGTGCTTCCTGCTGCGTCTGAAGCGGTCGGGGCTTGTCTAGATAACTCAATCGTATTTACTCAGAGCACAAGCAGCGCTGGACGCTTTAGCATTACTTTAGAGCATACAGTAGGGGCGGGATTTCTAAACCCATCGAATTATCTAGTAATCCGTAAGGCTGGCGAAGTCGTAGATGCGTATACGTTTAGCAATGACTGGACGGGGCCAGCGCAAGCGTTTCTATTCAACGTTCCATTTCAGGGCGTGAATCAGTTTACGTACGAACTATTTATTTACACCGAAGACGGATGCGCCTATTCTGGGATGAGCACACTTCTAACGACAGACGAGATAGCAGATTCAGTTTTTGAACTAGTAGTAATGACGGCCTAATGAAACCAATGGAGGGTAATGTATTACTAGGTACTTTGAGCACGATCAGTGCGGGGATGAGTATGTATGATCGTGGTCCCTTCAAGGAATCGCCTATAATCGGCTTTATTGGCTCGGAGGTAGTATATCTCTCAGAAACGTACGAAGTCTCTCAGATACAGTTTAACAGTATAACACCTATCCTTTCCGAAGCATTGCGGAGACTCATAGACAAAGTTCCTGAAGGTAGATCAGTTTTTGATAGTATCGCCCAGTCAGCACCAGATGGATATAACGCGGCCTTTAAGGCGAAATCGAAAGATAAATTTCCGTACGTACTTTTAGCTAAGTGGACAGAAGAGCTCCAGTTTGAGTTATCTGTAATCATTGCCCATGCTGAAGTAACTCGGATCGGACTGTAGTAAAATTCCTTATATTTACTTTCATTTAAAATTCCAATTAAAATATTATGGCGAAGAAATCAGATCCTACGGGAAGCAAATCCGGCCAGAAAGTCTCATACGTAGACGCTAAGAAGGCCACCACCAAAAACTCTGCCGCACGAGCAGCAGCATCTAAGGGAAGCGCAAAAACGTCCAAGGCGAAGTCCTCGGAGAAATCTTAAGTCGTGATAGCGAGGACTCTACAGATAACGAACGCAACTTGCCGGAATGTCTACGGACGTTCTGGCTCGTTCTGTTTACCGAGGATAGACTGTAGACCCGACACGGACGGTATATTCGGCGAAGACTGGAATTGTAATAAATGTCAGGCCGACCCGAAAGCTTTTATGCCTTGGGTACAGGGTGACGTGATAGACTTCCAGACCAACTTCGCTGATTATCATCACGCAGACGAAACCGCACCCACAGATCCATTCGCCCCTTTAGCGGCTATAGACGTAGCGACTTCATATCGGGCTATTATTCATTACGCAGCTACTCAAGAGGACGTACTAGCAAATTTTGCTTCGGCTTCTATCGTAGCGTGGGACGGCGAGCACAGTTATCAGATCGTACGAGTAGATACAGCACTCACTCTTTTTGACACTATAGATTGCTGGCAGATAGAGATACAGGCGCTTAACGCTATCGGAGTGGCCGTAGACTCGGTACGCTCACAAGTATTCCAGAAAGATTTTAACTGCGAGGGTTCATCAGTACTTTTATCATCTAAATACTCGAAGTATGATTGCTTCGGAAACTATTATGGTGACCCAGTTGCTTATGTAGGTGATAACATCGTATATAATAACCGTTTACGTTTTTGGGGTTTAGTAGCTCCTACTGGAATAGCTTCGAGCGCATCGTTTGATTTTGATAGTGGTACAGAAAACGCGAGTCGTAGACTTTACAGATACAATACTACGAAGTGGTATCCACCGTATCAGAGAAATTTACTACTAATGATTATCGAGCCTTCAAATTTCAAGATAGACGGTATGCAGTACAGGCGACCAGCGTACTCCATCGAGGGTGGGCTATTTAAAATATCTTTGGAGGAATTATGTTCTAATTCAAATATTTGTTAAATTCGTGATATGGCTTCGAAGACAAAAGAGACGATAGAGATGGTAGCGATGATCAATAAAGGCGGTTATAAACAGGCCGTTGATAAAGCTACGTTCGACAGATGCAAGGATAAATACTCCGCAGATGGCTTTGTTCGAATGGAAAAAGCAGCCGAAAAAGAGTTTTTATACAGTTCTGAGGCATTCAAAAGTAGGACGCCAGAGAAAGTTTCTGATACGAAAGAGAATGAATCCGCAAATTCCACCTCTTAAATTAAAGAAATTATGAGCTTACTTTGTGTTGCAGATTGTACGGGCGTAATCGAAGTCATACCGACTAATTACCACGACCCTTGCGGCGGTGATGTCTTACGTAACTACGGCTGGAAACAGTTCGTTATCGTATCGTGCGACTATCAGTTCGCCAATATTCTAGATACTGATGAATGGCAGGCAGCCCGGGACGCAGGTTTCGCAGGTATTTCTCCCGAAGGAATCCTGAATTTCAATCAGCCAAACCAAGACAGTTTCGAAATAGATGGTTGTAGGCGTGAAGTAGCTGACGAGGCTGAAGTCTTAATTGACTTTGGTACTTACCAGACGAAAGACGACCTATCTGATTTCGATTACTGGAAAGATCTCTATCGCCGTGTATCAAACTATAGGATCTTACCTGTAGATTGCAACGGTATTTTTTATATCTCAGATTCATATAAAGCTGCTTTGGTTGCGGGAGTTCCCCCGATTACTGTAGCTGGAGAAAGTCCCGGTCTTGAATTTTCAATGCCACGGACTCCGATGCCGTTAGCTGGGGCAAATCCCAACTTCGTGTATTGGACGATGCAGTTGCAGATTAAGTTTACGGACGTACTCTGTGCAGCATTTCTTCCCGGAGTTCTCACGGCGCTAAGTACCGATACGCCTATTCCTTAATTTATGCAATGGCTGAAAAACTTGAAGACTTTGTTAGGGAAAATCCCGGATTTTTCGCAACTGAGGATATAACTCAACCTGTGAAAAAAGAGGTGTACGAGCAAGCAGCTCGGCACCTAATCCGCGATTCCGAGAACGACATTCTGATAAATAAGCGGCCATTTGAAACAACTGAGTACCAGCAATATCGTAAAGATAATCGCAGACGCTTAACGTACGACCCTATATGGCAATTCGAAAAAAGTCTGATAAAGGCTTTGCAGCGTACGCACTTCAGTATTGACGAGCTACCAAACCCACTTACAGAGAATCTAAAGAGCAAGCCATACACGTTTATGGATAGCAAGGTGGATCTCGATCAGTGGGTTCGTGAGGTTTTAGTCCCGTACGCGATGTTGGATGCGAACGCTATAACGGTTGATTTCCCCGGTAACCCTATAAACCCACTAGTACCGCCTTCGCGTCTCCCAGAGGACGGCGGTGTCTCGCAGGAGGTAGAATTAGACCTCAAGACGAAGCTCTACAACTACGAAAGATGGAGATCGTTCAAAGATCCCGATATTTTGATGCTGCTACACGCGAAAGCGTATCCAGTTCAGAAGCAGGATAAGATCGAGATGCACGATTACTATTTTCTAGGCGATAGCGAAGATTGGTATATCTATTATCCTTCTGGTTTTGATAAGGAAGGTAAACTGATGTACACTCTGGAGTTCTGGTACAATCACGAATACGGCTCACTACCGTACGCACCCGTGCCGGGAGTATCTGTAATGTCGTCTCAGCAGTTTTATTACCGAGAAAGTTTCGTACGTCCTTACTTTGAATGGGCTGACGAATTTGATTCTAGGTTTCAAGATGATCAAGTTGTACATACTCGTTATTCGTATCCGAGAGAAATCGTGGCGAGCAGCAAGTGCGGAACCTGTAAGGGTACAGGGAAGCAGCCGTACAAGCATCCATATTCCGGAAAAATACAGGACAGATCGTGTCCAACTTGTGACGGTAGCGGGGTCGAGGCAGTATCTTCAATATCTGGTAGAATAATTAGGCCAGAAGGTACGTTCGGCAAAGACGCACCAGATCCAGTATCTTTCGTAACTCCACCAACAACGATCTTAGAGCATACGACTCAGAACGCTTTCTTTTTTCTAGAAGAGGCGAACAAAGTACTCGGATTAAATTCTTTGATGCCCGAAGCGGAGAGCGGCGAGGCTAAGAAGATTCGAATGCAAAATAAGATCGATAAGCTTTTAAGTTTTGCCCACGCTGTCGTGAAATGGAAGGAAACCCATTTAATGCTTAAGCTGCACATCTTTGTTGATAAAGTAAATATCAAGGACGAGATTAGAATACAAGCACCGGTATCGATTTCAGTAAAGAGCGAGGAAGCTCTACGAGAAGAGGTGGATAATAGTCTACCGATAGATCGCTTTAGTACGATTAAGAAGTATATCAACGAGAAGTATAGTAACGACCCTATAAAGCAGCGGGTACACGTTCTTGCGCTATTATTTGCACCACTACTCGCGATGAAGGAATCTGAGATAGCTTCACGGATCGCACAGGGAGCGTACACGAGTAACGATATAATTCGAGCAGATAAGGCTGTATACGTTTTTGAGTTATTGATGACCGAACCGGGGTTTACTGACGAAATAAAAACTGACTCCTTTCTAGAACGAGCAGAGGTATTAATCGCAAAATATTTAGTTAACCAAATTGTGGAACCCCCTGTAAGGGAAACCCGCACAAATCTAATAGAATGAAAAAAAATCCGCAACAAGCTCCGTTACAAAATTCTGCTTATCAGGCGCAAATGGCCAAGCCTAAGTTCGTGAAGGAGGTAGTAGATAAAAAGATCTACCGACTATATCCCCCGATTGGATCTCCGATCGATGTTAATAAGTGCCAGCCTATGATGGTAACTGAGAGGTCGATGACTAATTTCCTTACTCACAATCATTATCGGGACGGGGGTTTATTTGTACACGCGAATGAGATCGATCAGTATTTAACAGCCGCAGATTTGTCGCATCTTAAATCTAAGCCGGCGCCGAAGAGTACAGCCGATACCGAAGTAACGGTAGAAGAAATCAAGGCACCACCTAAACCAGTACCGGGAGCGAAGCCCAAAAGAACGACTACGGGCAAGCAATTCAATGCAGTAAAAAAATACCTGACCACTAACGGTGTTGAGGTTGACGAGATAGGTACTATGTCTCTGGAAGAACTGCTTGAGACGTGGGAAATTCCTGAAGAAATAACTAAATAGAATCCGCAATGACTAAATTACTAACAGAGTTTTGGGCGAAGATGAACTACCCGCCCGATGTATTACGAACGCTTCTCACCCCAGACTATGAGGGGGATGAAGCTCCAGAAGATTATCCTGATGCGGCCTTACTGGCTAATTCGTTCGCAGAGACTCAATCGAAGCTCTTCAAAAGCACATCTGGCCTTTTTACTAAGGAAGATATGGACGTGGAGTTTACGAAGCATAGAGCGAAGCAGATTTCGGATATCAATAAAGCATTCGGCCTTGGCCATTCACGTAGCCAACTCACCGATCTAGAATGGAAGGATGTATTAACGGCAGCGAAGGCTAAAGTTGATGCTGATATTCAAGAGGCTACCGAGAGCACAGACGAGACTTTAAAGAGCAAGCTGCACGATCTACAGAATGAGAAGATTAAAATCATGCAGGAAAAAGTAGCTCTTGAGGAATCGATTGATACTCAGGTCGCAGCTAAGACCGCTACCCTCGAAGCCGAGTTAAACAAAGAATCGGTAGACAGGCTCTTCCATGATATCTATGACGAGTTTAAATGGCCCGAAGGCAGCAAGCATATTTATCAGGACTTCATTCGCAATAAAGTCTCTTCGAAGTACGAGATACATAGAGACGGCCGTTTGACGATGGATGGGGGTAAGGACGCAATAAACTTTGAGGGAAATGGGCACTATACTCACCTTAAGGACGCAGTAAAATACTTGCACGAAAGTGAGGGAATGGATCCGAAGCATAAAGGAGGACAAGGAGGGCGCGGGGGTGCCATCTTTTCTGGCCCAGCTTCGATAGAGGGAGAACTGTCAGAAAATAGTAAGGCTATGGCTGAGAGGGTTCTAGCTGCACGTAAGGACGGACTGCGATAAATAAGGCAATTTTTTGAGTTTCTGAGCAGAAAAGTCTGCCATTTGGTACTCATGGTTTTGAATAGTTTAAATAGTGAGGCTGAGAAATTTTAGTATTTCTCGGCTTTTTTACTTTCGGTATTAGTTTTTTTGTATATTTGATAGCATAGGTCTGCCGAGACTACCTAGCCTACAAAGTCTCAGTCATAGGTTTCTGGAGCCTAGCCCAACGTCCAGATACGGTACTTTCAGTATCGGAAGAACATTAAATAATTAAAAAATAACATAAGCGATGGCTGTAACAACCCGCACATCTGATTACTGTTGTATTCAGATTCAGAAAAATCTGGACGCAATGGGCCAGAATACGCCTTCCAACTTTCCGTATGATGGGGGTTTGATGGCAGCTCTAAAAGATCCTCGTAACGTAGGTCAGTTCTCGGTAGAAGATTCTAAACGAGACGGAAAGGGCAGACCACTAATCGGTAATAACTGTATTATCGAAATCGAATACGAAGCACCCTTCTGCGCTGATGCAGTTGATGGCTGCTTGGATGTCTGTGCTGTGGATCTTCCCGTACAAGGCGATTCTCTTCTGTATTTGCAAACCACTGTAGATTATCAAAAGTCTGCGGGTGGAACTTTTACGGAATATGATTTCAATTGTCTGTGCGAAGGTCCAAACGAACGCCTCACGAAGCGTATCGAGCAGGGCGCAAAAAATATTAAGGCGACGATGACGAAGCATCTAGCCGAGTTGATGTATGCCCAAGTGGGTAGTTACTCAAACGGAAACGCTTCGAATGCTGTTACCGTTGAAGATTTGATCCTCCTAAATGGTGCTGGTTATACAAACCCAGCCGGGATGGTGAAGATGATCAACGAGCATAGACGACAGTATAGTGATGGAGCACCGTTCTTTGTGGGTGGTCTTCCGATCGAGACATGGCAGCACGTTCGCGGCGTTTCAGGTCTTAACGGCAATGCGACTGTAGCTCCCGGCGATCCCAGTTTTGGTGCATCGTTGTATGTGGATCTTCAGTTCGACCAAGCCATTAAGGATCTGAATGTCGATACGGACGATCATGCGATTTCTTGGAGTCCCGGTGCGTTCCAGCTTTTGGAATGGTATGAGAACAAGGGGTATATGGAAAAATTCAAAGAGGATTACACCTTTACGGTGATGACGATCGATGGAATTGACTATGACTTCTATCTCAGATATCAGGAATGTACGCGTACTTGGTCATGGGTTCTTTGTAAAGCGTACGATCTGTTCTGCCTTACTGAAGCCATGTATGCTCCGTGTATTATAGGTAATCATAAAATGCACTGGAATATGACTTGTGCTGATTTTGATTGTGCTGCTTACGATGTTGGTCCTAATGTACCGTAGTAAGTTGCTTAAAAGAATTTAGTTAACGGAATTTGCGGATTTATTCTAGAAGCCCATGCATTGTATTTTGTGTGGGCTTTTTTCATACATTTATAATTATGCAGACACAGACGTTTAATCTAGATGGTTGTTTTGAATATCCTTTTGTTGGTCTGTATGGGTGCAACCTACCAGAACCTAAAAGTGGGCTGTATGTAAATGACCTTGAAGGGATCAGTTTAATCAGGATAGCCCAACAAACAGACGGCGAGAACCCAAGGGTAGCTGACAAGTACAAAGCCCTTCACAGACAAGCTTTAAGGGAATTTTTTAACGATATCCTATTAGGTTTAGAATCGGATGAGTTAGAATTTGATTCTAGTACCGGACCAATAGAATTTTTAGGGGAACTGGGGGATACTACAGACTGTAATACGTATCTACAGATAGGCTACCGAGTATCGAAGAAGTATAAAGACCCACTAACAGCCCTGTACGTTTCTAGTATATCATTTATTCCTTGTGTTGATCAGGTGGTGAAGGTGGTGGTTTTTGATGGTGGGCATGAAGCTAAGACGATCCTACATCAAACGCGAGCCAAAACGGT
>Ga0316189_10005180_pt1 | contig 12494 bp, 10 predicted proteins | sample LowCovwburrow_MG_FD_204930 | JGI IMG/M metagenome (GOLD analysis project Ga0316189, IMG submission 204930) | Coastal sediment microbial communities from Maine, United States - Lowes Cove worm burrow | ecosystem: Environmental > Aquatic > Marine > Coastal > Sediment | place: USA: Maine... | reverse complement strand
GTACCTAGTCAGCCCTAACAGCTAAGGCCAAAGAGTTTGCTTGAGGTCCCGGTCCGGGCTTGTCACATTAACTCTTCAAAAAACATGTGTTATTGAAGTAAAATGGAAACAATATCTTATCAGAGACATCGCTTCCATCCAGATATAATCAAGCAGGCTGTCTGGCTCTATTTTCGTTTCACCATGAGTTATCGAGATGTCGAAGAATTGTTAGCGGAACGAGGAATAGAAGTCAGCGATGAGACGGTTCGTCGATGGGTTAATAAGTTTGGAAAAGAATACCTTCCATGTGCTGAAGGACATTGATCTTGTCATCCACAAGGGAGAGAGGATCGTTGTTTGTGGCCCTTCCGGGTCTGGAAAATCAACACTAATCCGCTGCATCAATCATCTTGAAGAGCATCAGGAGGGTACCATTGTCGTCGACGCCATAACCCTCGATAAAAACCTCAAGAACATTGACCATATCCGCACTGAAGTCGGCATGGTGTTTCAAAACTTCAATCTGTTTCCCCATCTGACCATTCTCGAAAACCTTACCGTAGGACCGACTTGGGTTCGCAAGATGCCTAAAGCTGATGCCCGGGAAGTTGCCATGTCTTATCTTGAGCGGGTTAAAATCCCCGAGCAGGCTGACAAGTATCCGGACCAACTTTCTGGTGGCCAGCAACAACGTGTCGCTATCGCTCGCTCTCTCTGTATGAACCCCAAGATTATGTTATTTGACGAACCAACGTCGGCGCTCGACCCGGAAATGATCAAGGAAGTTCTTGACGTCATGGTTGAACTGGCTGACACCGGCATGACGATGATCGTTGTCACCCACGAGATGGGATTTGCCAAGATCGTCGCCGACCAGGTAATTTTTATGGACGAGGGCGACATTGTCGAGCAGAACGAGCCTCATGAGTTTTTCAACAACCCGCAGCACGAGCGGACAAAATTATTTCTTAGTCAAATACTCTAACTGGCCTGAGAAACAACCTGAAAGATTTGAGGATGCCGGTTGGTTTCCTGTACGAGTATTTCACCATTACCAATGTATTTTTTGCAACTTTTCATCCGTTCTTGGTATTGGACGAGTCAAGTCGCCGGCCTTAATTTGATCAGTAGATACTCGCCATTTCGCTCTTCAATGAAGGTACTCTACTTGCATGCTCAATCAATTATTTATTGAAGTTACCCGCAATGGAACAATAGAAAGCCAACATTTCGGGGCTGCGGTTGTTTGTGATTTCAAGGGCAATGTCTTGGAAAGGTGGGGTGATACCGAAACAGTAATGTTTCCCCGTTCAGCCCTCAAACCGAAGCTTGCCATTAATGTCGTTGAAAGCGGTGCCAGTGATCATTACGCCCTCGATAACGGTGAATTATCTCTGGATATCCTTTCTGATTTGGCAGGAACGGATATTCAACAGTATCCAATGGGGATTGATGGATGTGGTTTTCCCGCACCCACCATGCCCTTAGAGTGTCTTGGGCGCACCATCGCCGGTTTCGCCAATCCGGTAAATTTGTCCAGTCAACGTGCCAAGGCAGTGTATCGTCTTCATGAGGCTATTATCAATGAACCGCTATATGCCGCCGGACATGGAACAGTTGTCAGCGAACTGAACGAGATTACCAAAGGCGCAATATTGGCCAAAACCGGAGCGGAAGGAGTTCTTATTGCTGCCCTTTCTGAACAAGGTCTCGGAATTGCTTTAAAGATTGCTGATGGAAATGCCCGGGCCCGCCCAACCGCCTTGTTAGCGATCCTCGACCATCTTGGGGTTCTGTCTGATAATGAGAAAAACGCGCTGCAAGCACATATCAATCCACAAATAACCAACTCCAGGGGCCAAATTGTTGGGAATATTCGCTCAGCTCAAACCTGGTTAAGGGCAAGCTGACCGTCTGTCCCTCCCTCTAAACGATCCGATTACAAATCCCCTACTCTCAGGAACCGATGTGTTGTAGCCTTTCTTTAGGTTCCTCATTGGTTGACCGACTTTTTTAGCCAAGCGGTAAACTCTTTTATGCTAGCGTTCTGATCACCTAGAGAGGAAACGATGTAATAGCTATTATCGGTTTTTAAACTTGTTTCCCACAACTGTATTAGAGATCCATTTTTGATTTCTTGTTCGATCAAATAACTTGGCAATAAAGCCGCGCCCTGTGATTGAAGTGCACTCGTAATGATCATTGAAAACTGATCAAACTGAACCCTCGACTCAGTATTTGTATTTTCAAACCCGTAATCAGCGAACCAGTCATCCCAGGCGGTGGGCCTTGTCTCCAGGTTAAGAAGTGGCACCTTCATCAGGTCGGCAATCGTATTGATACCATATCGATCCTGAAACTCTGGTGTGGCAACCACAATGAGAGTTTCACTGCACAATAATGTCAGCAGTGCATCAGGCCAGTTCTGTTGGCCAAAATGAATAGCCAGGTCAAAGCGTTCGGCCGCCAAATCAAATGGCCTATCCCGGGTCGCAATGCTAAGTTTGATTTTTGGATGTTCTGCCATAAACGCCCCTAGCCGGGGAACCAGCCAGCGGTTACCGAACGTCGGCAACACAGCAAGCCGGATTACAATATCATCTTGTCCTGCGGATGTGGCACGTACAATTGTGTTTGTCAGACCGCCCAAGTCGGCGGCCAGTTGTGTCGCGAGCGATAAGCCGGCATTGGTCAGCCGAACACTGCGCCCCAAGCGACGAAATAAAGGTGTGCCGATCAAGTATTCTAAATCCTTTACCTGTCGACTGATCGCACCCTGTGTTACATTCAATTCGTCGGCGGCAAGGGTAAAGCTTTGGTGACGGGCCGCCGCTTCGAAACTAATGAGAGCTGACATCGAAGGCAGGGTGACATGTTGAATCATGGGAAGCTTCCTACTATTTTATTATTACCATAACTCATCTATGCATGACCTAATAGTGATTTTTATTCGTGTGTTATAAGGGTAGATTACGCCACCAATTGTGAGACCTAGAAAGGGCTGAAAATGAAAAAAATTGCTGTATTGGGTTTGGGGAAAGTGGGAAGCCTGGCTTCTGAATTGCTGCAGAGCGCCGGTTTCGATGTGATCGGATTTGACGTACAGGCCAAATCCCAAAACTTATCCTTTGAGACCAAAGTCATGGACCTGACGAACACTTCAAATTTGGCACCAGAATTTGCGCAGATAGATGCTGTCTTGTCCTGTCTTCCCTATCACCTGAATGAAGCCATTGCAGGCATCGCTCACGACGCTGGCATACACTATTTTGATCTCACCGAAGATGTCCCAACCACCAAGGCAATTATGGAGCTTGCAGCCACCTCAAAGGGTCTCATGGCTCCGCAATGCGGTTTGGCACCCGGATTCGTCGGCATTGTCGGGGCTGATCTGATTTCACAGTTTGATGACTGCCGGTCCTGTAAGATGCGAGTCGGCGCTCTGCCGCAAAATCCAACAGGACTGATGGGGTATTCATTTAACTGGTCGCCAGAAGGAGTGGTCAATGAATATCTTAATGATTGCGAAGTTCTTGAGAATGGCAAAATTAAGTCGGTGTCACCAATGGAATGGATCGAAAAACTGTACATCGATGGAATCGAGCTTGAGGCGTTTACCACCTCTGGCGGGTTGGGTACGATGTGCGATACCTATTTAGGACGTGTCCCAAACATCGATTACAAAACCATGCGTTATCCTGGACACGTCCAGTTAATGAACTTTTTTTTCCACGAGTTACTGATGCGTGATCGTCGTAAGGAAGCGGGCGAAATTCTGGTAAATGCGAAACCCCCCGTAGAGGATGACATTGTATATGTTCATATCTCGGCAGAAGGCAGCATAGAGGGTGCTATGGCTCGCCGCGAGTTTGTCCGGGGATATAAACCGATCAAGATAGCAGGTAAACAACGAACAGCAATTGCCTGGACAACAGCCTCCTCGGTGGTGGCTATCATCGAGATGGTACGGGATGGAAAGCTGCAAAATTCAGGTTTTCTGAAGCAGGAAGATGTTCCACTGGATATGTTTCTACAAACCGAAACAGGCTCTTTCTACGCGAACAACAGCTAACGATCAGGCTTACACAGGTCACTCGGAGAAGGCAATTCCCTGACGGGCCTCCAAATTTAGCCTTTTACAAAAGGAAACATCATGACACATGCACAAACTCTTGCGGCAGCAAAATTAACCGAATCCGAACTGATTGGTGGAACGCTTCATGTCGTCTCACCAATTGATGGAGCCAAGGTTGCACAGGTTAGCGAAACGCCAATCACCGACATGCCGCGTATTTTGACCTCCGCAAAAGATGCATTTAAGGCATGGCGTACAGTGCCTGCACCACGCCGCGGCGAATTGATCCGCCTGTGGGGTGAAGAACTGCGGGCGGCTAAAGCCGAACTTGGCGCTGTTGTAACGCTGGAAGCCGGAAAAATCACGTCCGAAGGGCAAGGCGAAGTCCAGGAGATGATCGACATTTGCGATTTTGCTGTTGGTCTGTCACGCCAGCTATATGGGTTGACAATTGCCTCCGAACGCCCGGGTCACCGGATGATGGAGACATGGCATCCAATGGGCCCAACGGGCGTTATCACCGCGTTTAATTTCCCGGTAGCCGTATTTTCCTGGAACGCCGCATTGGCACTGGTCTGTGGTAACCCGGTAATCTGGAAACCATCGGAAAAAACACCGCTCACCGCGATGACAACAATGAAAACATTGCACCGCGCGCTGGAACGTTTTGGCGATGCCCCAAAAGATCTGGTGCAGTTGGTAATCGGCGGCCCTGCCATTGGCGAGGCATTGGTCAGTTCCCACGATGTCCCCATACTGTCGGCGACGGGTTCGACCCGGATGGGACGGATCGTTGGCCCCAAAGTAGCGGAACGGTTTGGCCGTTCAATCCTTGAGCTGGGGGGAAACAACGCAATGATCGTCGCCCCGTCGGCTGATCTGGATATGGCTGTGCGTGGCATCGTGTTTTCCGCCGTAGGAACGGCTGGTCAGCGTTGTACGTCATTGCGCCGCCTGATCGTGCACAATTCAATCCGCACAGAGTTAGTTGAAAAGCTCAGCAAGGCCTATGCCAGCCTGCCGGTTGGCGATCCGCGTGTTGAAGGTACTCTGGTCGGACCTCTGGTCGATATTGCCGCCCGCCACAGGATGCAGGCTGCTCTTGAGCAGGCCCGCGTTGACGGCGGTACTGTCTATGGCGGAGAGACCGTCTCATCCGGCCCCCAGGGGGGAGCTTACATCACGCCGGCAATCGCGGATATGCCGACTCAGACGGAGATCGTGTGCACCGAAACCTTTGCGCCAGTCCTTTATGTTATGGGTTATGACGAGTTTGATGAAGCGATTGCCATACAAAATAACGTGCCACAGGGATTGTCGTCCTGTGTGTTTACTTTGAATATGCGTGAGGCAGAAACCTTTTTATCTGCCACCGGATCTGACTGTGGCATTGCCAATGTCAACATAGGCCCATCCGGAGCCGAGATTGGCGGAGCTTTCGGTGGTGAGAAAGAAACCGGCGGCGGACGTGAGAGCGGCTCTGACGCCTGGAAATCATACATGCGTCGTCAAACAAACACGATCAACTATTCGCCGGAGCTTCCCTTGGCACAAGGCGTTAAGTTCGACTTCTGAATTAGGGTTTGAGCAGAATAGTGGTTTGTCCAATGACCCTGAGACAAAGGACACTGTGTTGACATGACTTGGCTTTCTTTTTTTGGGGATTCCGCCTGTCAACTTGTCATTAGGGGATACCATGGAATGACATGATACTCTTGAGCGGAGTGTATTGGCTAAAGAAGAAAACACTCTTGATGATAACGTCACGCCCATCATAAGGTTATTCTATGAACATCCTTTTTATAACCGCTGATCAATGGCGTGGTGAGTATCTTTCTTTGTTAGGGCATTCACATGTCAAAACCCCCAATCTGGATACGTTGTTTGCTGATGGCGTTGCTTTCAAACGTCACTATGGGCAAGCGACACCATGTGGACCGTCGCGTGCAAGCCTTTATACCGGTATGTACATGCACAACCACCGTTCGCTTATCAACGGCACACCGCTTGATGCCCGCCATACCAACGTGGCCCTTGAAGCCCGCAAATATGGTTATCGGCCCGCCCTGTTGGGCTATACAGATATCAGCCTTGATCCCCGATCACAGGATACCTCTGATGCTATGGAGAGTCCTGCCGGGTATGGACCCTGTCTGCCACGTCAATGCCACTCACGCCCCGTGGCTCGCCGTTCTAAAGGAAAAAGGCTATCATGTGCCGGACCGCCCGAAAGATATTTTTGCCCCACAGATGAATTACCCCGGCGCTGAAGGTAAGGGCCAAACCTATGCCCCTACGGTTTATCCCGCAGAAGACAGCCACACGGTTTTCCTCGTCGATCAAACGATTAAGCATCTATCAACATACGGCAAAGAAGATTCGTGATTTGCCCACTTGTCCTTGTTTTCACCGCACCCGCCCTATGTGGTCCCGGAGCCTTACAATACAATGTTCGATGCCGAGCATATGCCAGGGCCCGTACGGTGTGCGACCTGGCAGGAAGAAATCAAACAACATCCTTGGCCGGAGTTTTACTTAACCCATCAAGCCGGGGCCGCTTTCACCGTTGGCGCCGATTCTCATAATAATCTCGGTTTATCTGATCTTGAACTTCGGCAAATCAAGGCGACTTATTTCGGGACGATCGCAGAGGTCGATGCCCAAGTGGGACGATTGCTAAATCACCTCAAAGAAACCGGTTCCTATAACAATACCATGATCATATTCACTTCAGATCATGGCGAAAATCTAGGTGACCATTGGGCCCATTCAAAATTCACTTATTTTGAAGAAACATTTCATGTTCCGTTAATCGTTCGTGACCCCTCCCGTGAAGCGGACCAAACACGGGGATCTATTATCGAGGCTTTCACTGAGGGAGTTGACCTCATGCCAACTATTCTTGATGCCATAGGGGGCGACATTCCGGCTCAGTGTGACGGCCATTCCTTACTGCCCTTTTGTCACGGCAGCAGCCCCAATAATTGGCGTCAAGAGAGCCACATGGAGTTTGATCTCAGGTCCCCCTACGATAATAAAATCCCTCCCCCACTTGGGTTAGCAATGCAGCAATGTATGGCTACCATCATCCGGGGGGAGCGTTACAAATATGTTCACTTCACAGCATTGCCTCCCTTGCTGTTCGATTTGCAGGAAGACCCAGATGAATTTCATAACCTCGCTGATGACCCCGCTTGTCAGGATATCAGGATCGAATATGCTGAGAAACTGCTAAGCTGGCGCATGGAGCACGACGAACCAGCACTTACCGATCTGGGCCTGTTACCTGATGGATCTGTTGAATATGGGGTTCGGGGATAGGATTTAGCTTACACTCATCGTTACCGCGCTCAGTGACCCTTTATCGCTGCGTTGCAGCTCCAACAGAGTTCGAGCTAAAAACGGTGTTTGCAAGATATCGCCTGTCGTCAACAACACGATTAAAATGGACATATATAACTTCACGTGCCCACAACAGCACGCAGTCTAGATAAAATAGAATATAGTCTGTCAGTTTCAATTCAATTACAAACTTGACAATAGGAACGATCCAATTTAAGCATAAAATAATTGGAACGTTCCAAAATTTGGGGAGAGAAAAATGGAGTGGGGATTAATTGGCGCAAGTACGATCGCTTCACAGTTCATGATTGAAGCAATTCGCGCTCAAGACGGACACTCAATTGCATCGGTCCACAGCTCGTCTGCTGAGCGTGGTCAGGCTTATGCCGAGAACCACGACATCCCACAGAATACGACTGACTTGGCGGCGATCTTCTCCAATCCAGAAATCGGCGCCGTTTATATCTCAACAACCAACGAAAAGCATAAAGAAGAGGCCCTTGCGGCAATTTCTGCTGGCAAACATGTGATGTGTGAAAAGCCACTCGCAATGTCGGTGGCTGATGCTATTGAAATGGTCAATGCCGCCCGCGATGCCGGTCTGGTTTTTGCAACCAATCATCACCTCCGTAATGCCGGATCACATCTGAAAATAAAAGAACTGATCCAAAGCGGTAGAATTGGAACTGTGCAAAGCATGCGAATTGCCCATGCGGTCTACTTGCCAAAGAATTTGCAGGGATGGCGCATCGATAATGCAAGTGCTGGTGGTGGGGTGATCCCAGATATTGTGGTTCACGATGCAGATACTGTGCGGTTCTATCTAGAAGAAGACCCTATTCAGGTAACTGCCGTGGAACGCTCTGAGAGCATGGGTCAAGGCGTGGAAGACTCTGTAATGTCAATTTGGACGATGCCATCGGGCGTGATGATCCAAACACACGAGTCATTTACGCATCAGTTTGCGACGACGGGTATTGAAGTGTATGGCACCGAAGGAGCAATTGTTGCCAAAAACGTGATGACACAAAATCCAGTTGGTGAAATCACGCTTATCAACAAAGAGGGCAACCACCCCATCGAATTTAGTGACCATAACCTCTACAATCGATCAATGAGCCTGTTTGCCCAAGCTCTCAAAGGTACTGGTCAACCGTCTGCTACCGGACTTGATGGCATTAAGTCTCTTGCAGTAGCTGCGGCAGTAAAAACCGCGGCTGTCACCGGTAAAGCCGTTGACGTTGATTATGGAGACTTGAGAACGTGAGGTCTAAAGTCTCAACAGCTTCTGATGCCGTAAAGCATATTCATGATGGTGCCGTTGTTACCGTATCTTCTTCGTCAGGATTAGGTTGCCCAGACCATGTTTTGCAGGCAATTGGTGATAGGTTCGCGGCTGAAAGCCACCCCAGAAACCTAACGACTCTTCATCCGATAGCCGCTGGCGATATGTACGGAATTCAGGGCGTTGATCATATTGCGAAAGAAGGACTGTTAAGCCGAATACTGGCTGGCTCCTACCCCAGCGGTCCATCATCCAAACCTATGCCAAATATTTGGCAGATGATCGTTGAAGACCGGGTTGAGGCCTACAATGTGCCGTCAGGGATTATGTTTGATATGCACAGGGATGTAGCGGCGCGCAAACCCGGCGTCATGACAAAAGTCGGGCTCGATACTTTTGTTGATCCTAGCCGTGAAGGTTGCGCGATGAATAACAGCGCTGCCAAAAAACCAATAGTTAGTTATATTTCAGTAAACGACGAGACTTGGCTTCACTTCCCGAACATCGTTCCTGATGTAGCAATCTTGAGGGCGACGACAGCGGATGAACGCGGGAACCTCACTTTTGAGCATGAGGGAGCCTATCTGGGTGGACTCGATCAGGCTATAGCGGTCCGTAACCACGGTGGGTTGGTAATTGCACAGGTCAAGCGTATGACTGCGAATGGGTCATTACGCCCACATGATGTTCACATCCCAGGCAATATGGTTGACCTGATTGTATTAGACCCCGACCAGAAACAAACAACTGAAACCGATTATGACCCCGCTATTTCAGGACAAATAATACGTCCCTGGAGCAGTTTTCATTACACAGATTACGGATTGGAAAAAGTAATTGCCCGGCGCGCTGCTATGGAGCTAACCGAGGGTCAATCCGCCGTTTTGGGGTTTGGCATTTCTGCCAATGTACCACGCATATTGTTAGAAGAGGGATACCCACAATCAATTACCTGGGCGATAGAGCAGGGTGCTGTTGGAGGAATGCCGTTAACCGGTTTTGCCTTTGGTTGTGCTGCAAATGCAGATTCAATATTACCCTCCCCCGACCAGTTTACCTATTTTCAGGGTGGCGGATTTGATGTCGCCTTTCTCTCCTTCATGGAAGTCGACAATGAAGGAAATGTGAATGTTTCAAAGCTTGGCAAAAAACCATATTTGACGGCAGGGTGTGGTGGATTTGTTGATATCACGGCCCATGCCAAAAAAATTGTTTTTTCCGGATTTTTTGAGGCTGGTGCACAAATTGATTTATCAGAAGATGCCATCAAAATCACTGCTCCTGGTAAATTCTCAAAAATGGTTGATCAAGTTGAGCATGTCACTTTTTCCGGACGCCGCGCCCGTGAAACCGGGCAGGAGATCATTTATGTTACGGAACGTTGTGTAATGCGTCTAACCGACACAGGACTCGTCGCAACAGAGATTATGCCAGGGATAGATGCAGAGAACGACATTATCAAAGTGTCGGAAGGGCGCGTTTCAATCGCGGACAACGCCAAATTGATGTCCAGCAAGTTTTTGTCCCTCCAACCGATGGGACTAAAACTATGAGCGCGTTGCATCTACAATTTCATGGCGAAATTGCTGAACTCCATCTCGATAACCCAGACAAACTGAATGCCTTGACGGTGCCCATGCTGGAAGCTCTGGAAACACATTGCCATACGTTGGAAAACAACTCAGATATACGGGTCGTTCTACTCACGGCCGAGGGCGAAAAGGCCTTTTGTGTTGGAGCCGATATTACGGCTTGGGGAGGTCTTTCTCCATTTGAGTTTGCCAGACTTTGGGTTCGAGATGGACACCGTATTTTTAATCGCCTGACAAGGTTACCCCAACCGACAATCGCCGTTATTGAGGGTCATGCATTTGGGGGTGGTCTTGAACTTGCAACCACTTGCGACCTACGTGTTTCCTCCCCGAGGGCGACATTGGCGCTGCCTGAAACCAGCGTTGGTGTCGTCCCGGGTTGGTCTGGCTCGCAGCGCCTTTCAGATCATATGCCCCCTGCAATTTTGAAAGAAATGGCCCTATTGGGAAACCGCGTTAGTGCCCAGCGGGCCTATGATGTCGGCTTCATTAATGAAGTAAGCGAAGATGCCCGCGCCACAGCATTTGAAATGGCAGAACAAATACTCACAAAATCACCTAGAGCAACTGAAGTAACAAAATATATGATCCAAGCGGCTCTTGGTGAAGATCAGAACGGAATGATTGAAACTTTGGGTGGAGGCTTGATCTCTGCTTCAGAAGATAAAGCAGAAGGATTCTCAGCTTTTTGTGAGAAACGAAAACCAATTTTTCCAGGAAAATAAGTATGACGATTACTAAAGAGATATTGGCTCCAAAGGCAACTGTGATTACACAGCCAGCAGGCACATTTGAAGGCAAACATCTGATCAATGGTAGTTGGGTAGATAGCCTTGATGGTCAAACATTTGATCGCAATTCTCCCTCTGGCGGAACCCTGGTAAGTCGAAATTCAAAAGGCAACAAAGCCGATGTAGAGATCGCGATTGCAGCCGCACGGGTTGCTTTTGATGATGGTCGATGGTCAGAATTGTCCGGCAAAGAGCGCGCGTATTACCTGACGAAAGTAGCTGACCTTATTGATAGAGATCGTGACATAATTTCTCTTTATGAGACTCTGGAAAGCGGGAAGCCAATTTCACAGGCAAAGGCTGAAATCGAGGGGGCTGCCGACCTCTGGCGATATGCAGCCGCTTTAGCCCGGACTTTACATGGCGACAGCCACAACACTCTTGGACAGGACATGATCGCCGTTGTTCTGAAAGAACCAATTGGGGTTGTTTCCATGATAACACCCTGGAACTTCCCCTTCCTGATCATTTCTCAGAAACTCCCGTATGCTTTGGCCGCTGGCTGCACTGCCGTTATCAAACCTTCGGAGATGACGCCATCGACAACTGTAATGCTGGGTCAATTGTTGGTTGAAGCAGGTGTGCCGAATGGGGTCGTTAACATCGTACTCGGATATGGACAACCTGTTGGCAACCTGATGACGACACACAAATCTGTCGATATGGTCTCGTTCACAGGGTCGAGCGTCGTTGGCAAATCCATTGTCGCTGCAACATCCAACACACTGAAAAAGGTATCTCTTGAATTGGGGGGCAAGAACCCGCAAGTGGTTTTCCCTGACGCAAATCTAGACAGTGCCGTAGATGCAATTGTCTTTGGTGTTTATTTCAATGCGGGGGAATGCTGTAACTCCGGTTCCCGCATCATAGTACATCAAGACATAATAAAGGAAGTCACCTCAAGAATAGTTGACCTCTCGCGTCAAGTCACATTTGGAGACCCCCTAAATCCCGATACCAAAGTCGGCGCCATTATCTCTCCCGAACATAATGAAAAAATTTGTAGTTATGTACGGGGTGCTCTTGCGGCGGGAGCATCGATTGAGCTCGGCGGCAACAAAATGGTCGTCAACGATCTCTCAGGGGAATTCTTTGAGCCGACCATTGTCTCTGGTGTTACTAGCGACATGGCGATTGCACAAGAGGAAGTATTTGGGCCTGTACTTTCAATCCTTTCATTTGAAACTGAGGAAGAAGCAATCAAGCTTGTGAACAATACAGATTACGGGCTTTCGGCTGGCGTCTGGAGCAATGATATTCATACGTGCCTGAGCTTCGCTCGGCGCGTAAAGGCCGGAACGGTTTGGACAAATACCTGGATGGACGGGTTCTCTGAACTTCCGTTTGGAGGTATGAAGGAAAGTGGCCTGGGGCGTGAACTGGGTCGTTATGGAATCGAGGAGTTTTTAGAAACAAAAACCGTGCAA
>Ga0316189_10005178_pt1 | contig 12499 bp, 8 predicted proteins | sample LowCovwburrow_MG_FD_204930 | JGI IMG/M metagenome (GOLD analysis project Ga0316189, IMG submission 204930) | Coastal sediment microbial communities from Maine, United States - Lowes Cove worm burrow | ecosystem: Environmental > Aquatic > Marine > Coastal > Sediment | place: USA: Maine... | reverse complement strand
TGTTGATGGGAGCCATCTTCTCACGGGCCGAAAGCACGGCAACAAGTGTCCCTGTGGAGGCCGTATCTTGAATACAGCCGGGCCAGTCCAGACCAATCATCTTGCCCAGCCATTCCAGCATCCGAATCTCGAGTTCGGTACCTGCGGGACTGGTTGCCCAAGACATGCAGTTAACCCCCAGGCCAGAGCCGAGAAGATCGCCCAACGTACCGGGCCGGCTATTGTTACAGGGAAAGTACCCAAAAAAACGCGGGTCATTCCAATGGGTGACGCCGGGAAGGATCATGCTGCGAAAGTCTTCGAACACTTGCTGACCAGACTCGGCCAATACGGGCGGTTCCTCCGGTAAGCGGGCAAGCAGATCTCCCGGTTCAAGCCCTACGGGTGAAACAGGACCATCATAGCCCTTCTCCATGTAACGGTCGATCCAATCGATAATCTGGTGACCCAAATCCTTAAACTCTTCGCGGTCCATAGCGGAGCCTCCCACAACGGTGTAAAAAACCTGATCTATTTCTACCACGAAGACATACGAAGAAAGAAGAACGGAAAAGAAATGCTCATGCGTTATGTGTCTTTTAAAGGCTGTTTGTCGAGCTTGGCCTCAGGGTGATTTTTGGAATTTGTGCTGCCCGACACCCCGAACCATGGACTCAGGATTGGGACAGGTGTATATTCAAACCCAGATCCAACCTGTTTAAAGGAGAATGATCATGGGCTTTATGGACAAATTGAAATCGATGAAGAACGCGGTGACGGGTGGTGCCGCAAAAGTGTATGTGGAATTAGATGGCGATGCTGTTCGCGGAGAGCCTTTTACCGTTAGGGTTAAGGCGGTGATAGATGACGCCCCTGTCAAGATCGACAAGGTTTACCTCGAAGTAGAAGGTGAAGAAGAAGTTGAAATCCAAGGCATTCCCGTAGCACGCGATATGGACGGTGACGGCGATGTGGACGGCCGCGTAGAAACCGTGAGCCGCAGCCATTCCAACTTTTCACATACCTATAACATTGGTGGGCCCGAGTTGCTCGCGGCCAATGAGACCTATGAGTGGGAAGTGGAAGTTGAGATTCCAACCAACTGCTTGCCAAGCTTTCAGAGTCATTTTTGTCAACAGAACTATCGGTTGTTCGCTGGGCTCGATGCCTTCGGCAACGACCCTGACTCAGGATGGATCGATTTTCATGTCAATTAGGACAAAGAAGAGGGATTCATCTACCGGGAATCTATAAAAGTACCTTAACCGAGCGCTGCTTGTTGCTAGGATCGGGTAGAAATTCTGTTCTGGATCAAGCTGTTGTCTAGTGTATACACCCTGGTCAGAAAAAGTGGACACTGCAGCATTAAAAATCACTGCAGAATCCCGGCAACCTCGTGCCAGAAAAATGCGAACAACGCTAAACCACTCAAAACAGACCGCTTAGAGTCGTCACTCGTATACACCTGAGATGTGGCACGGTATGTGCTATCTTTACATTTCGAGGATCGACGTTACGACCTAACCTCGATTCAACCTCGCAGCACGCACTCCCGGCCGGGCCTTTCCCAGAGGGTCCGGCCTCCCTTAGATCTTTCTCGCACCACACACTCCGGGTTGGGCCTTCCTCCGTAGGCACGACCTCTTATTAAACGATTGAACCTCGCAGCACGCTCCCGGCCGGGTCTTTCCCCGAAGGCCCGGCCCCCCTTTTACTTCAAAAATAATCGACTTGAACCTCGCAGCCCGCTCTCGGCCGGGCCTTTCCCCGAAGGTCCGGCCCCCCTTTTTTGCGACAGTTATGCGAGAATGCTAGCCCAAGCCAGGTTCAGATGGAATATCCTGGTAGGTCGAAACCGAGCCATCCAGGTGCTGATAGTTGTATTTGCCCTGCCCCTGTGCGGACATTTCCATAATTGGTATTTTCCCCCTACCATTGGGTAGGTCGAGTACATAATCAGGAGGCCCATCGTTCAGATCACGACACAGATCCCGGTAAATGGCTCGGCCCCGTGGAATGCTCACACGAAAATGGGCATTCCCGGCAACTCGGTCAGGATGGTGCAGGTAGCGGGGCCGAACCCCTAGTTGGGACAATTCCTGCCATAGGGACACTTGGGTTTGGGCATCGTCGTTTATCCCGGCCAAAAGCACCGCCTGATTTTGGAGTTCAATTTGGTTATCGGTTGCAAGGGTAGCGATTCGTGCGCTTTCGGACGTGATCTCTTGGGGATGATTGAAGTGAGCAACCACCATGAGTGGTAAGCGGGGATGAGACAGGCCATTAAAGAGAGCCGGGGTTACCCGCCGAGGAAAATGCACAGGGGCGCGGCTGTGAATGCGCCAGCGGCGTACGCTGGGAATATCGGCCAGTTTGTCGCGAATCCAGAACAAACGCGCGTCACTTAGGGTCAGGGGATCGCCGCCTGAGAGAATGGGTTCTTCAATCTCTGGATTTGCGGCCAGAAAGGCGAAAATGTTCTGCCAGTCGGATATGTCTGGTTCACCAGATTTGGCATGGGGTTCTTCCCGTCGAAAACAGAAACGACAATAGAAGTGACATTTCTTTGTCGTCAGAAGGATGACACGATCCTTGTGTTTGCGAACCACAAAGGGGACTGGCCGAAGAGCGCGGTCTGCTATCGGGTCGAGGATATCTCCCGAGTCAGGGCGTAGCTCCGCCAAATCTGGGCGACCCATACGGGCAATGGGGTCTTCCAGGGGGTTAGAGCCAACCAGATCCAGGTAATATTGGGGCCAGGACATGGGGAAGGTGGCCTGAACGGCCTGCACCGTTTCCGGGTCGAGTGCCAATCGCGCCATTATCTCGTTTCGCCTGGCAAAATGTGCGCGTTTGAGTGTGCTGACTCCGCTTTGTGACGGAAATGGGAATGATTCGGGCACGCTTTTTAACCTTTTCCGGGACTTCCCGGCCAGATAGGCATTTGCCGATTGATTGATCGACCTCAGCCTAATACAATATCATACTGGATGAAACCGATGGGGTTTCACCGTCCTCGGTTCACCAAAACTGCCGGGGTTTAGCGAGAAAAGGAAGGACACATGCTCAAGACAGATCAATTCAGAAAGAAATTAAAAATCGAACTCAATGGTGATCCCTACATTATGCTCGATGTGGATTTTGTTCGCCCGGGCAAGGGCCAGGGCTTTGTGCGGACCAAGTTGAGAAATATGATTTCCGGTTCGGTAACGGAGCGCACCTTCAAAAGCAACGAGACGGCCAAACCTGCTGAGGTTCGTGAAGATGAGATGCAGTTCTTGTACCAGGACGGTGAAGATTTCGCCTTCATGGACAACAAGACCTATGAACAAATAACCATGAGCCGAGAATCGTTGGGCGATACAGCCAACTACCTTTACGAGGGCATCACGGGCACCATCTCTTTCTTCAACAACATTCCCATCAACTGCGAGATTGCCAACTTCGTTGAGCATGAGATCACTGATTGTGAGCCGGGTATCAAGGGCAACAGTGCAACCAACGCACAGAAACCTGCCAAAATTTCGACCGGGTTCAAACTAAACGTGCCCCTTTTCGTGGAGCAGAACAGCTGGATCCGAATCGACACCCGCACTGGGGAGTACGCGGAACGCTGCAAGCGACCCGAGGGCCGCTAGGCTTGCCGACCAATTTTGAACGCCTGAAAGGTCGCCAATCGATTGCAGCCTTTCTGGCGAAAAAGGTTGGCACAGTTGCCGGGTTCTTGAGAACCGACCATAAGGGTCGTTGCGTTCTGCGCGATGTAAGCGGGGAAATGGTGTTGCCAGATAATCTTGCTGTGGTGGCACCCTGTTGGCTGGGTCTGTCGTTTACGGACGACGGCCAGACCGAGGTGCTCTACCAGCAATCAGTCAATGCCAACTCGGAGGTCACCCGCCTGCAAGCTGACTACGGTCAACTGAAACGGCGCTGGTCTATATATCAGGAGGTCCGTCGTTTCTTTTTAGAACAGGAGTTCCTCGAAGTGGACACCCCTGTCGCCGTGGCCTGCCCCGGCATGGAGCCATTCTTGGATTCCTGGCCCATTGACAACAACTGGTTGCGCACCTCGCCGGAGCTTCATCTAAAGCGCCTGCTGGCCGGCGGTTATGATCGCATCTTTCAAATCGGGCCTTGTTTCCGAAAGGGTGATTTGGGCCGCTTACACCGTGAGGAATTCCACATGTTGGAGTGGTACCGTGTCTTCGCCGATCTGGACAGCCTGATCCAGGACATTGGCGCCTTACTGACCCACTTGGCGCCTCTGGCTACCGATCCGGATTTTTTTCGTTCCCTACCCGATCTAGTCACCTGCCAGGAAGTCTTCGCCAAATACTTGGACATGGACCTCATCGACACCACCGACAAAACGCCGCTACGCGATAAATTAGACGAAATGGGCATCACCTATGCGCAAGAAGATGATTGGGATACCCTCTACTTCCTACTCTTTCTCAACTTCATCGAACCCAAATTGGGTCGAGAACGACCGCTGATTCTGTGCGGGTATCCTGCCAGTCAAGCGGCGTTGGCACGCAAAGCGCCGCAGCAGCCGGGTGTGTTTCCCACCTGTTTTCGGCTGGAACTGTACGTGCGCGGCAGCGAGATTGCCAACGGATTCGACGAACTTGTCGATCCCCGTGAGCAGCGCGCCCGTTTCGAGGCCGAGCGGAAAGTAAGAAACCAGCTGGGCAAGCCGGTTTACCCTATGGATGAACCTTTCCTGACCTGTCTTGAAAGTGGCTTGCCTCCTTCCGCTGGCATTGCGTTGGGCATGGATCGATTGGTCCTTGCCTTGTTGGACCTGACCGATATGGACCAGATCCTGCCTTTTCACCCCGAATAACTGTCTTTTTAAAAAGTTGCTCATCCTGCTCGATCTATGGCCGACAAATCGTTGTAGTGAAGGTTGTGCATGTGGTAAAACTATGGGCAACTCGTCTTCGCGACTGCGGTTTCATTTCTCTGATTAAGGAAACTGGCGCGCGGGTAGCGGAGAAGCTCCATTCGAGCCGCAATTCTCCCAGTCTGATCACAATTATTGGTGGCTATGAGCGACAAAGAGAAAAAACCCCTAGACCTGGAATCCCTGGCCGAAGTTGCCGGCGACTACAAGCTACTTCAGGCCCGAAATTCCAAAAATTTCGTTGCCTTGATGGTGGACATCTGCACCGCGATTAATGCCTGCCCAATGGGCAAGCTTAGGAATCTGGGGGTGGATGAACTTCAGAGTCAAACCGGAAACATGGTTCAATTTGAGATCAAAGGCCTGGACAACCCCATTCCCTGTGATTTGGAATTTGTCCCCCAACTCAGCAGTCACTTTCGCAAGCCGACCATCATTGTGCTCAGGCGCATCCGCAAGTTTCTCATGTCGCAGCACCGGCGTATCCTGGGTCGATTGGAGCGCGAACAGGCCTTTGAACGCATCCTCAACATGTCGGCTTTTGACGTCAGCCAGAAAATACGCAACGCCCTCAACGAAATGAATCGCTACCAGGAAATGGCCAAGATGGTGCGGGGCGGCGGCCGAAAGCTGGATATCCTCATGAACGCCTTGCATGTGCCCTCCCGCTGTCGCTTTGAACTGGTTTCCATTGATCGTATCATTCGGGATAAGCACCATATCCGCCACGACGAAGCCATGACCTGGCTGGAGAAATCAAAATTCAAGGGCAACGCGCAAGCCATCCATGGTTTGATCAAAAATGGCTTCCAAATGTTGGACTCGGCCAACAACAAGATCCTCGACCTGATGGAAGAACTTTCGGGCATCCAGTTCTCCCGTGACACGTCAACCATCGACCTTCAACGAAATTGGTATTCGCTGGGCAACACCTTGCCCCAAGGCGAGCAATTTATCAAGTCTTTCACCGAAGAAGAGAAGGTGGAACACAAGATCAAGCGGCTCACCTACCCCATGATTCGCGTTGGCTGGGATGTGGAGCGTCTGCGCAACCAGCGAGATAAGATGCTTGTAGACATAAACAATGTACGTATTCTTGCCGCTCAGATTGCCAACCTGATCTTCGAAATAGAAAAAAAGGTCGATAGCTCCACCAAACCCGACGGTGAGGTTATGGTCGCCATCTCCACCGATTTCGACAATTCCATGCTCAGCATCCGCGAAAGAGAAGACGCGGAGCGCTGGAGCCGAGAAAACAAAGTAAAGTTACAAGACCTGATGATGGAAACCTACGACACCCTTTGCGAATTAAAGGAAAAGAATCCAAATATGGCCCTGCCAGACAAGCTGGAAGCCATTATCGAGCGCATTAAGAGCGGCCAGGAAGGCGATCGGGATGCCAACCAAAAGGACGTAGAGTCGGACATGGAAAAGATGAATTCCATCGACTACCAAAAGAAAGTGGCCGAGTTGGAAGCCCGCTTGGAGAACCCGGATGGTGTGCTTTTGCAGGATATTTGCGACATTCGCGCCGAGATCCTCAAGCAAATCCAGACGATTTCCATCAACAATATCGACTTTCACAAGAAAGTACGGGACGCCTACCAGGACTTTGGCGCCTACGAGAACAAGGTCATGGAACTCTACCAACAGGAAGAGACCTTGGAGCAACTGCGCATCCAACTTGAGGAGTGGTTGCTGGGCTGCTATCGATCCTGTGACTACGTCGGGGTTGCCGAAAAAACCTTGCGTGCCTGTATGGGCGTGGTAATCGAGAGCATGTTGTTGAACCTCAAGAAGGTCGATTACAATTGCATTGATGCGGATCGGTTCGGCACTTTTCTCGAAATTGCTCTGAAGATGGAAGGCCAGGAATGTATGCTTCATTTGGACCAGTTGCTCCAGGAAGTAGGGGCCGTTCCAGAGATTCAGCAGTTGTTCGGCTCACTCAAAGATTGGGAAAAAGATCTGGGCCAGGAGAAAATTCGAGAAAAAGAAAACTTCATCCAAGACAACAGCGAAAAACTGGCCGAGCTGTCGAATAAAATTCGCAACGAGCTTCGGGAGCGGATCAACGAATCGGGTAAAGGCGTACCGCGCCGGGTGCGTTTCGACGTATTCGGGCTCTCCGATTACCTGGCCGAGAACTTAATCACCCTTCTCCACAGCTTGATGGCAACCGCAGAAAAGGTGGCCAACGAACAAGAGGGCGAACTGCTCATCAAGAGCCTCGATTCCTTGGAGAGCCAGGTGATTGAGGCGCAGAAGGCCACCAAACCCGGTGGCGACGCCCTGAAGAAGTTGGGGCATCTGGCGGAGAAAAATCACCTTTCTAAACAGCTTACCATTGAAATGGAACGCGAGTTGAGTCAGAACTTCTCTGACTTGGATCAAGTGCTCGAAGAGGCAACGCAGGGACTGAAACGGGTGAAACTGTTGCAGAATCGGTTCGGCGCCGATAAAGAAACGGATTATCTGGATGTGACGCTCAACATCAATGATCTGGACAAGCTTAAAGACGTCTACGATTTCATTGAAAACGTGACCATGGAAGACAGCAAACGGTTCTGCGTGGTTTATAACCTGAAAACGGGTTTGGTGAACAACCTGTACGAGCGTTGGCGCAATAAGGATCTTACCCTGCCCAAGGGGATCCAGTCGCAAATCAACCGAAAGAACTACAAACTGTTCCGTGAGAAGCGTCATATTCCCGCGTCTCTGAAAACGGCCATCATGATCAACAGCAAGGAAATTTACGAGGCGGAATGTCAGTTATTGTGTCATACGCTCAATTTGGTACGGCCCTACAATATCCGCAAGAAGGCCACCTACCAAAGCTTTCTCTCACTGCTGTCCCAGGCCAAGAACGGCGACCACCAGACGAAAAGGGCGATGGGTTTACTTTGGGGCAGACTCCAGACCAAGCTCTTCAAATACGAGCCTAAGAACCACCAGAAGAACTATGAGGGCAATCGTCAATGCCTGATCACAGATGTTGGAGAATCGTTGGGCGACGCCTTGAAAAGAGAATGAGCAGGAATAGAGGGTCCGACTAAGAGGAATATGCACGCATTTGCCCTGTAATTGCGCATAATGTCATACTTTTATGCGTTTGGGTCCTTGTCCTGGCTTACTTTAATGCAAGTGGAGAAATATTCTTTACAGCAGGTTTTTTCCTTGTAAGATGACGACGAATCTACTATAGTTTCTATCCCGCTGTAGTGACAAGTTTCGCTTGGGTTTGAAGCGAACCAGCACTTGTTTCCCCCTTTGTAATAATATGCATTGGGTCGCATATTTTTGCATCTCGACCGCATGGGGGTAAGGATATGGCGACGAAAAGAGAAGACATATCTCGAAGCTAGTGCGAAATCGGAAATTAGGAGAACTACAATGGCGATTCGAATCGGAATAAATGGGTTTGGTAGAATGGGCCGCGTGGCCATGCGTGCGGCGTGGGACTGGCCCGAATTGGAAATCGTTCATATCAACGATCCGGGTGGCGATGCCGAGACAATGGCCCACTTGTTGACATTCGACTCCGTACACGGCAGGTGGGACAAAAAGATCGGAACAAACGCAGACGGGCTGGTTGTGGACGGGCGTTCGATCACCTACTCCAGTCATCGAACGATTCCTGAGATCGACTGGAACGGGGCTCAAATTGTAGTTGACTGCTCCGGTCACCACAAAACATCAGCCATGTTAAAGACCTACTTGGATCATGGCATCGAGAGGGTTGTGGTATCCTGCCCGGTGAAAGACGGCCCGCTCAATATTGTGATGGGGGTTAATGACCACCTCTACGATCCCGACCAACACCCCATCGTGACAGCCGCTTCCTGCACGACCAATTGCCTGGCGCCCGTCGTGAAAGTTCTGCACGAAAAGCTTGGTATTGTGCATGGCTCCATGACCACCATTCACTCCGTGACCAACACACAAAGCATTCTCGATCAACCCCACAAAGATCTGCGTCGCGCCCGCGCCTATTCCTCTTCTTTGATTCCCACCAGTACGGGTTCGGCAAGCGCCATTGCCATTATTTTCCCCGAGCTCAAAGGCAAGTTGAACGGCCTGGCCGTGCGTGTTCCCACCGCCAACGCCTCGATTACAGACAGTGTTTTCGAGGTTGCCAGGAATACCTCCGTCGAGGAAGTAAACGACCTGTTTAAAGCTGCCTCGGAAGGTACTCTCAAAGGCATTTTGGGTTACGAGGAGAGACCGCTGGTCTCAATTGACTACACCAGCGATCCTCGATCCGGCATCGTGGATGCTCTGTCAACCATGGTGGTCGATGATCGCCATGTGAAAACCCTGACCTGGTACGACAATGAGGCGGGTTATGCGCATCGCTTGATGGAAGTGGCCAAGATGGTTGGATCCGCCTAGGCCGATGTCTTCCAACCTCCGCCAGTATCTGGTTGTGACAGGCGTCTATTGGGCGTTTACCATCACCGACGGCGCTCTGCGCATGCTGGTGGTGCTCTACTTCCACCAGCGCGGTTATTCTCCCCTGGAAATAGCCGCGCTGTTTTTACTGTACGAGATCTTCGGCGTGGTTACCAACCTGATCGGCGGCTGGTTGGGTGCTCGTCTGGGCCTGAACAAGATCATGCACCTGGGGGTGGGCCTCCAGGTCTGTGCTCTGGCCATGTTGACGGTGGATCCCCTGTGGCTCTCGCTGCCTTACGTGATGGCGGCGCAAGCCCTGTCCGGCATCGCCAAGGATCTCAACAAGATGAGCGCCAAAAGCTCGATCAAGATCCTCATGCCCGAACAAAGTCAGCAGGGTCAACTTTACAAATGGGTAGCCATTTTGACCGGCTCAAAGAATTCTCTCAAAGGGGCCGGCTTCTTTATCGGAGCAGCCCTGCTGACCTGGATCGGGTTTGCCCACGCCCTGATGGCCATGGCCGGAGCTTTGGTTGTGGTCTTGCTCGTCAGCCTGATTTTGCTGCGTCAGGATTTCGGCAAGGCAAAAGTCAAGCCCAAGTTCAGTCATTTGGTCTCCAAAGACAGGCAGGTCAATACCCTTAGCAGCGCTAGGATGTTCCTCTTTGGCGCACGCGATGTTTGGTTTGTGGTGGCCTTGCCGGTTTACTTTCAGGCGGCTTTGGGCTGGGGCCATACCCAGGTAGGCAGCTTTATGGCTTGCTGGGTGATTGGCTACGGATTGGTGCAGTCCTTTGCGCCGGTGATCACGGGCCTGCGTCGCGGCAAGGTGCCTACAGGTGCAACAGCGCTGTTCTGGGCGGCACTGCTGACGGGGATTCCTTTTCTGTTGGCCGGCGCATTAAGCTATTACTCGGCTGATGGCGCCCAGTGGCTCTTGGTTGGCGGCTTGCTTGTCTTCGGAGCGATCTTCGCCGTTAATTCATCGGTACACTCCTTCCTGATCCTGGCCTATTCCAAACGAGAAGGGGTTTCGTTGGATGTCGGCTTCTACTACATGGCCAATGCCATGGGCAGGCTCTTGGGCACCGTATTGTCGGGGTGGGCCTACCAGAGGCACGGTCTGCCTTTCTGCCTTGTCATCTCTGGGGTGTTCCTCCTCATTACCACGGTCATCTCACGTCGCCTCTAGCAGCACATCGACCATTCGCTTGAGTTGGGCTATAATACCCTGCGGGGGCAGAAGCATGGCGCGAAACGCGCATCAGGCACGCAAAGAAAAAAAACAGTTGAGATGGCGGATTGCGGCCTTTCTGGTCCTTCACCTGTTGATCGGTCTGCACCTTCTATTGTGGTACGTCTACGACTGGCAAGTGATCGGTGCCATCGATATGCAGGAGCTATTTCGCAATTTTATTGAGAAGAATGTGCTCACGGCCGGCGCTGTCTTCTTCCTGGCCTTGATTGGCTTGACCCTGATCTGGGGCCGGCTATTCTGTGGTTGGATGTGTCATATCGGTCAGGTCTATGATCTGCTGGCCGCTTTCTATGCCAGGATCGGGGTCAAGATGCGCGCTTTTCCCTTGCGGCTGGGTCCGCTGATGGCCTTCTTCGTTTTGGTTTGGTACTTCCTCTGGGAGGCCGTGGTTCATCGCTCAACCACTGCTGAACCGCCTGCCGTCGTGGACATGGGACTTACCGAACCTTGGGAACTCCTACCCGGTTGGATCAATGGCAGCATTACCTTGGGCCTTGTGCTCTTCATATTGCCTCTGTTCCTTGGGCGTCGCGCTTTTTGTCGAAACCTTTGCCCGTGGGGCGTGGTGCTCGGGGCAGTCAATCGATTCAGCCCGCTCAAGGTGCGCCGGACCGGCGACTGCACCATGTGCGGCCAGTGTTCAAGTGCCTGTCCCATGGATATCGACGTTTCCCGTGTCATCAACGTGAACTTCCACGTGGGTGAGCTGTCTTGTACAAATTGTTTGCAGTGTGTGGCCTCCTGTCCTGTTGATGCGCTTTCCTTTTCCCTGCCGAAAAAGGAGAATCGCAAACAGCAGAAGTTACCCTTCTTAAGTCCTCTTCCCTATCCCGCCTGGTCGCTGGAACTGGGCTTTTGGGCCATGGTCCTGGCGGTGGGTCTTACCTATTCCGAGCTCTATGGCATGGGCATATTCATGGCCTATACCATTGGCTTGTTGATTGCCCGGGCCAGCATTTGGGCATTCCAAAACGTGCGCAAGCGAGGTTTTGCGTCTCGATTGGTACCGGCAGTATTAAGCCTGCTCCTGGTGTGGGGCATCGTTGCCAAGGATGGCATGGCAGCGCGTGATTTTCAGGTCGGCGTCGGTGCCCTTCGCGCCGGCGACCTCAGGGCGGCCCAAAATCATCTCGAACGCTGTGATCGGCTCTTTTGGGTGACACCCGATACCCTGTTGTTGAATTTGAATCAGATCTATGACAGAACCGGCCAGTTCCAGAAGAAGAAGCAAAATGCCGATCGGTTCAACAAGCGGCAGCGTGCGCGAGGACGACTTTGATTGACAACAGCCGAGGTGACCATGACCATTAAAAGTGCCGTAAGCGCGGTCTTCATCTACAACGATCAGGTCTTCCTGATCCAACGCCAGCCTTATCTGGCCGCTTTTCCCGGTTATCACGCCTTCCCGGGCGGAAAGGTGGACCACGACGACTCGGAAGAGCCTTTCGCCGAGGGTCACCTGCTGGCAAACGGGGGGACCAAGCTGGTACGTGCGCTTATTCGAGAAATGAAGGAAGAGCTTCATTTCGATCTTGAGGCCGCCGTGGATGAGGGGCTGGTTACCGGGTTCGGACCACTGGCCGTGGCCACCGCTCCGGTATTTAACCCCATTCGTTTTCGCAATCAATTCTTTCGGGTCGATGTGTCAGGCTTACCCGATTTCATCGTGGACGAACAGGAGGCCGGGGCGTGGGAATGGTTTACGCCGGCCTCGTTTCTGGATCGCTCCAGACGTGGCCAATTGCTGGTAGTGCCACCGGTGCGGTTTTTGTTTGAGGCTCTGCAGGAGGACCTGAGTTGCAGCTATGTAGCGATCGATATAAGCTACGATCCGGAAAAGGAAGTGCCCCTATTCGAAACCTTCCACCAGCTCTGGATCTTGCCCGTCCGTTCTCACACCTTACCGCCGGCCGATAGAACCAACGTTTTTGTGGTTGGCGACACGGTAATTGATCCCTCGC
>Ga0316189_10005177_pt1 | contig 12499 bp, 12 predicted proteins | sample LowCovwburrow_MG_FD_204930 | JGI IMG/M metagenome (GOLD analysis project Ga0316189, IMG submission 204930) | Coastal sediment microbial communities from Maine, United States - Lowes Cove worm burrow | ecosystem: Environmental > Aquatic > Marine > Coastal > Sediment | place: USA: Maine... | reverse complement strand
AGCCTTTCAAGTGATGAAAGGTTTGATAAACTATGTTTTATTGCTTGTAAATTCATAACATAAATGTACGAATAATAGCTGATTTAAACTAGAGCCAAACATATTAACGACTTTTAATTTTAAAAGCATAGCTTTAATAACCCCAATTGGTGGATTATTTTTAATTTTAGCGTGGTTATTTTTACTTGTGGATTTCTTAAAAAATAAAGCCTAAAAAATCATAATTAAATAATTTGATGGGTTAAAATAATGTGTACTTTTGCCAGATAATTAATTTTAGCTCAAATTTATGGGAATCCATAACCAAGTTACGAAAACGATTTCGCTAGAAGACTACGGAATTAAAAATGCCACAGTAAATTATCAACTTTCACCCGACGAACTTCATAATATTGCCATAAAAAAAGGGCAAGGCAAAGAGGCTTCTTCTGGTGCTTTAGCGGTTAATACAGGTGAATTTACAGGACGGTCTCCAAAAGATCGGTTTATTGTAAAAGATGCTATTACTAAAGACCGTGTTTGGTGGGGCGATATTAATATTCCTTTTGATGCCGATAAGTTTGATGAATTGTATGATAAGGTAGTAGATTACTTGTCTAACAAAACCATTTTTGTAAGAGATAGTTTTGCTTGTGCAGATGAAGATTATAAATTAAATATTCGAGTTATAAACGAATATGCTTGGAGTAATCAGTTTGCATATAATATGTTTTTGCGGCCTACTGAAGATGAATTGAAAAACTTCACCCCAGAATGGACAGTGGTTAATGCACCAGGTTTTATGGCTGTTCCAGAAATAGACGGAACACGTCAACACAATTTTGCGATTTTAAATTTCACAAAAAAAATTGCTCTTATTGGAGGTACAGGTTACACTGGCGAAATTAAAAAAGGTGTTTTTTCTGCGTTAAATTTTATACTTCCTGTATTTAAAAATACCTTACCAATGCATTGTAGTGCCAATGTTGGTAAAGATGGAGACACCGCTATTTTCTTTGGATTATCAGGAACTGGAAAAACCACATTGTCTACAGACCCAAACAGAAGTTTAATTGGTGACGATGAGCATGGTTGGACTAACGAAAACTCTGTTTTTAATTTTGAAGGCGGTTGTTATGCCAAGGTTATTAATCTTTCGCAAGAACATGAACCAGAGATTTACGATGCTATTAAAAAAGGTGCTATTCTTGAAAATGTAATTTTAGATAAAAAAGGCAATGTCGATTTTGAAGATGTATCCATCACTCAAAATACAAGAGTAAGTTACCCTATTTATCATATTGAAAATATAAAAGAACCTTCTATTGGAAAAAATCCAAAAAATATCTTTTTTTTAACTGCTGATGCTTTTGGGGTATTACCTCCAATTTCTAAATTAACACCAAGTCAGGCAGCATATCATTTTATTTCGGGTTATACAGCTAAAGTAGCTGGAACAGAAGCTGGAGTTAAAGAACCTCAACCGTCATTCTCTGCTTGTTTTGGAGCGCCTTTTATGCCTTTACACCCTACTAAATATGCAGAAATGCTGAGTAAAAAAATGTTAGAAGCTGGAGTTAATGTATGGCTTGTTAATACAGGATGGACAGGTGGGTCTTATGGTGTTGGTACAAGAATGAAATTAAAGTATACAAGAGCCATGATTAATGCTGTGCTAAATGGCGATTTAGGATTATATAATTATGATGATTACCATATACATTCTGTTTTTGGAGTCGCACAACCTAGAACTTGCCCTGGTGTACCAACACGTGTATTAAGTCCAAGAGCAACATGGAATGATGATGATGCCTATTATAAAACAGCTTTTAAATTAACCAATGCGTTTAGAGAGAATTTTAAAAAGTTTGAAGCTTATGCAAGCGAAGAAATTAGACGTGGCGGACCGCAACGGTATGCCTTCTAGTCTATTAAAAAAGTGACTTACTCAAAATGAAAAAAGGGCAATTTTTTAAAAATTGCCCTTTTTTGCTTTTATAAAATAATAGCAATTACTTCCCTTTATTAGCTTTATCAATATATTTTTGTAAAGCCATTGTCATTGATGGTGTTTCGGGTGTTGGTGCAGCAATATCTACACGTAAGCCTTTTTCTTCAACAGCCTTAATAGTGGTATTTCCAAAAACAGCGATGCGTGTTTCGTTTTGTTTAAAATCTGGAAAATTTTGAAATAAAGATTCTATACCAGACGGACTAAAAAACACAAGGACATCGTAAGTTACATTTTCTAAATCAGAAAGGTCGCTAACTACCGTTTTAAAAAATGTAGCTTGTTTCCAATCTACACCAAGAGCATTTAAAATTTCTGGAACAGCTGGCTTAACTTTATCTGTGTTTGGCAACAAGAATTTTTCGTCTTTATATTTTTTAATTAAAGGCGAAAGCTCAGAAAAAGTACGTTTACCAACATAAATTTTACGTTTTCTGTAAACTACATATTTTTGAAGATAGAACGCTACCGCTTCAGACTGACAAAAATATTTCATCGTATCTGGAACTTTAAAACGCATTTCTTCAGCTACTCTAAAAAAATGATCTACAGCATTTCTACTTGTTAGAACAATGGCAGTATAATGGTTTAAATCTACTTTTTGTTGCCTAATATCTTTTGCAGAAACACCTTCAACATGTATAAAAGGTCTAAAGTCTATTTTAACCTTTTGCTTTTCTTGTAAATCAAAATAAGGAGAATTCTCTATTTTAGGTTCGGGTTGAGAGACTAAAATTGTTTTTACTTTCATATACACAAGTAGTTTATTTTCTAACTTTAAGAAACAAACACCTTATATAAAATAATATAGGGTGCGATTTCGAGAGCGCAAAGATACAAAATAAAATAAAACAAGTTGCTTTTTATTATGCTTTGATGTGTTTTAAATGAAGTAATTACACCCATAATATTAATTATTAATAATGCTATAACTATAACATAAATAATATTTAATGTTGGTTTAATTGTAAAAACCAATAAAGCATTTATAGGCAGCAATAATAAACCTAAATAATTTTTGTAACTTATTTTTTGAAATAAGTATTGATCAATTAATTTATCAATCTCAAAAAGACTCGCAATTAAACGCTCGATAAGAACTTTTATTAAAATGAATGTCCCTATACCAAAAACGAGCTTAAAGAGAATATTTATAGAAACAATTTTAGTGTCTGTAACGAGTTGACACACAATATAGCTAAATACTGAAGCCGAAATTATTAAATTAGAATATAGCAAAGCATCAAACTTATCGAGAAACTTTTGCTGTCTACTATATATTTTAAGGTATTTGGAGTTTCCTATAACATAAACAAAATCTTCAAAACGCTTAGGCGCTACTAATTTTGCTGTAGCAATAATAGCAAGCCCGATAATAATTAAAATTGTAAATAATTCGTTTGAGATGATGTCGCGATACATGCCCTAAAATTATTATAAATATTCACACTTTACATAAATTATTAAGGAATATTTAAAAAAAATAAACCTTGAAATAATGTACATTTGCTAAAAATATTACGATTACAATAAAATTAGAGATGCAAGATACGGTTGTTATTATTCCAACATACAACGAAATAGAGAATATAGAAGCTATTATTCGGTCTGTTTTTTCTGAGTCTCATAACGCCCATATTCTTATTGTAGATGATAATTCTCCAGACTTAACAGCTTTAAAAGTTAAAGAACTTCAAAACGAATTCCCTAAACGGTTATTTTTAGAAATACGCAAAGAAAAAGCAGGATTAGGAACCGCTTATACCCACGGCTTTAATTGGTGCTTAAACAAAACGTACCAATATATTTTTGAAATGGATGCCGATTTTTCACATAATCCAAAAGATTTAATTAAACTCTATACCGCTTGCAAAGATGATGGTGCAGATTTAGCTATAGGCTCACGTTATGTAAAGGGTGTTAATGTGGTGAATTGGCCTATGTCTCGCGTGCTTATGTCTTATTTAGCATCAAAATATGTGCGCCTTATAACAGGTATGCGTATTCATGACACAACTGCGGGCTTTGTGTGTTATAAAAGACATGTTTTAGAAAAAATTGATTTAAATAAAATAAAATTTGTTGGCTACGCGTTTCAAATTGAAATGAAATTTAAAGCCTACTTAAAAAAGTTTAAAATCATTGAAATTCCTGTAATATTTACAGATAGAACTTTAGGCGAATCAAAACTTAGTTCGGGCATTATTTCAGAAGCAGTTTTTGGAGTCATTTCGATGAAGCTAAAAAGTTTATTTAAAAAATAAAAGTATAAAATGACATTAAAAACAACACTTATTAAAAATGCTAACATTGTAAATGAAGGTAAAATTTTTAATGGAGATATTTTAATTGAAGGCGAATATATAAAGCAAATAAGCGAATCTATAAGTGCAAAAACTGCCGATGTACATGTATTTGATGCTGAAGGAAAATATATATTTCCAGGTGTTATTGACGATCAAGTACATTTTAGAGAACCTGGTTTAACGCACAAAGCGAATATTGAAACCGAGTCTAAAGCAGCCATTGCTGGCGGTATTACCTCGTTTATCGAGATGCCAAATACCAATCCGCAAACCACAACTATCGAGAAATTAGAAGAAAAATTTGAGATAGCTTCAAAAACATCATCGGCAAATTACTCGTTTATGTTTGGTGGCACAAATGATAATTTAGATGAAATCTTAAAAGTTGATGCCAAAAATGTAGCAGCTTTAAAACTGTTTTTAGGGTCGTCTACAGGAAATATGCTAGTCGATAACCCCGAGGTTTTAGAAAACATTTTCTCGAAAACAAATTTATTAATAGCAGTACATTGTGAAGACGAAGGCACAATTAAAGCTAATTTTGAGAGGTATTTAGAAAAATATGGTGACGATATTCCTATTAAATATCATCCAGAAATACGAAGTGAAGAAGCCTGCTATTTGTCGTCTTCAAAAGCTATTGAATTGGCTAAAAAAACAGGAGCACGGTTGCATGTATTTCATTTATCAACTGGAAAGGAAACCAATCTTTTTACTAACAAAACTCCTTTAAAAGATAAAAAAATCACGGCCGAGGTCTGTATACATCATTTATGGTTTACTAATGATGATTATGATGAAAAAGGAACATTAATTAAATGGAATCCTGCAGTAAAAACGCAAACCGATAAAGATCAATTATGGGAGGCTTTATTAGATGACAGGATCGATGTTATTGCCACCGACCATGCACCACATACTATTAAAGAGAAAGAAAACGTTTATACTAAAGCACCTTCTGGTGGTCCATTAGTGCAACACGCATTACCAGCCATGTTAGAGATGCATCATAAAAATAAAATCTCCATAGAAAAAATAGTAGAGAAAATGTGTCATAATCCTGCTATTTTATTTCAAATTGAAAAACGAGGATTTATAAAAGAAGGCTATTTTGCCGATTTGGTTTTGGTAGATTTACACCATCCGTGGACGGTTAAAAAAGAGAATATTCTGTACAAATGTGGTTGGTCTCCGTTTGAAGGCACAACCTTTAAATCGAGAATTACGCATACTTTTGTAAACGGTAGTTTAGCATATAAAAATTTTAAGTTTTATGATGTTAATGCTGCAAAACGATTAACTTTTAATAGATGATGTTAAAACGATTATTAGCATATTTTGCAATTATATTAATAGCTACCGCTTGTTATAAATACGACAAACCTAAAAAGCCTAAGAATTTAATTCCGAAGGATAAAATGGCTCATATTATAATGGATGTAAGATTGCTATCTTCTGCAAATGGGGCAAATAAAATAACTTTAGAAAAAAATAATTTAAAAACAGAAACCTATATCTATAAAAAGTATAATATAGATAGTTTACAATTTGCTTTAAGCAATGATTACTATGCATATTATGTCGATGATTATAAGGCTATTTACGATAAGGTTAATGACAGCTTAGAAGTTTTAAAAACTAAGTTTGCTGATTTAGCAATTCAAGAAGAAAAAGAAAAAAAAGTTAGAGATTCTATTCAAGCTATAATAATAAAAAATTCATCACATATTTCTAAACTCAAAGAACATATAAGTTTATTGGTTAAAAAAGATGTATTAAAGTCTTTAATTAAAAAGGATTCAATACGCTTAATAAAGATGAAAGACTCTTTAAACACACTCATTAAAAAAGATTCTATAACCAAATCAAATCTAAAAACACCAACAAGAAAAGATTTAATTATACCTGTTTCAGGTATAGGTATCCCACAGTAGTAATGCTTTCTTTTATAGGGGTAAACTCAAAATCTATAGCGCTTTTAATTTTAGCATGGCTGTAGTAGGTTTCAGAGTTTAACGATGTTACTAATTGTTTTGTTAATTGCCGTCGCCTTCCCGTTAATTTTTGTGTTAACCAATCTAACTTCCAAATTAATTGTAACAACCAAAGTTTAGCTTCTTTTTTTGGAGGGTTTGCGTTTACGGCTTTAGCCATTGTTTGTAAAAATTGTTTGTAAGTCCAATTTTCTGCAACTAAAATAAAGCGTTCGTTTTTTATATCACTTTTTAAAAGCGTCATCATAATCGAAACAACATCTTTAACATCAACTAACCCAATAGATCCCGCTGGATAATAGGTTAAGCCTTTATGCGCTTTTTTAAACAAATTACCACTGCCATAACGCCAAATACCGCCACCTAAAATAACACCCGGATTTACAATAACTACATTTAAACCTTCTTGTGTAGCGCGCCAAACTTCCATTTCGGCACCATATTTTGTTATAGCATATACACTATTATCTTCTTCTGGATTCCATTGGGTATTTTCATTAATAGGCTCGTTATTTATAGAATTACCTATAGTTGCAATAGTACTTACATAGCATAATTTTTCAATATTATTTGAAATACAAAGATTAACTATATTCGCAGTACCTTCAATATTGGTTCTGCGTAAAAGATGATACTTATTGGGTTCAAAAGACACAAAAGCTGCACAATGATAAACGTGTGTTACATTATTAAAAGCTTCAGACAATAACGGAACATCTAAAATATCGGCATGAAACCATTCAATTGATTTAAAAAGCGATTTATAATTTTCAGTATAACAAGAAAATACTTGTTTTACATTATCAAGCTTACGTTCGGTTCTATAAATAGCCCGAACAGTTTCGTTATTCTTAATAAGTTTGTAAAGTAAATGCGCACCAACTAAACCAGTACCTCCAGTAACTAAAACCATGCAACTAAAGTAAAGAATTATTCATAATACAGCAGTAATTATCCATTGATTTTTATCTTTGCCCTAGTTTATTAAAAATATTTTAAAATGATAAAGAATTTTGTAGAAGAATTAACTTGGAGAGGTATGATACATACGGTTATGCCAGGCGCTGAAACGCATTTAATGGAAAGTATGCGGAGTGCGTATGTGGGGTTCGACCCTACAGCAGATTCTTTACATATTGGTAATTTAGTGCCCATTATGTTATTGGCGCACTACCAACGTTGCGGACATAGACCAGTAGCTTTGGTTGGTGGTGCTACAGGAATGATTGGTGATCCGTCAGGAAAATCTAACGAGCGTAATTTGTTAGATGAAAAAACACTAAGGCACAATCAAGAATCTATAAAAAATCAATTAGCACATTTTTTAGATTTTGAAAGTGATGCTGAAAATGCTGCTGTTTTAGTGAATAATTACGATTGGATGAAAGACTTTTCATTCCTAGAATTCATTCGCGATGTTGGCAAACACATTACCGTAAACTATATGATGGCGAAAGATTCGGTTAAAAACAGGATTTCGTCTGAATCTTCAGAAGGCATGAGTTTTACAGAGTTTACTTATCAATTAGTACAAGGTTACGATTTTCTTCATTTATATAAAGCCAATGATTGCTCAATTCAAATGGGCGGTAGCGACCAATGGGGTAATATTACTACAGGAACAGAATTAATTAGAAGAATTGCTAGCGGAAAAGGTTTTGCCATTACCTGCCCACTAATTACAAAATCCGATGGTTCTAAATTCGGAAAATCTGAAGGCGGTAATGTATGGCTAGATGCCAACAGAACATCGCCATATAAATTTTATCAATACTGGTTAAACTCAAGTGATGAAGATGCTGAAAAATATATTAAAATATTTACTTTTTTAACTGAAGAAGTTATTAATGGTTTAGCAAAAGAACATCAAGAAGCTCCACATTTACGCGTTTTACAAAAACGTTTAGCAGAAGAAATCACTACAATGGTACACTCTAAAGACGATTTAGAGAATGCTGTAAAGGCGAGTTCTATTTTATTTGGAAGATCTACGAGTGATGATTTAAAACAACTTAACGAACAAACATTTTTAGATGTTTTTGATGGGGTGCCTCAAACAGAAATAACAGTATCTGAGATAGAAAATGGATTAGATATTATAGCTGCTTTAGCCGAAAAAGGAGGCTTTTTAAAATCTAACGGCGAAGCGCGTCGTGCATTAAAAGAAAATTCGATTTCTGTCAATAAAGAAAAGGTAAAAGACGATTATAAAATTACTAGCAAAGACTTAATTAATAATCAGTTTATTTTGCTTCAGCGCGGTAAAAAAAATTATTTTGTATTGCGTATAAAATAACAAAAGCCTGATAATTAAATCAGGCTTTTGCAACCAATCAACTAAAAAACTAATTTGTCTTTTTCTTAGCTGTTTGTTTTGTCGTAAAAATTTAAATCACCTTACAGAACATTTATCATTTTTTAGTTTTTATGGCTTCCCAATTTTTATCTGCTTTATTTAATAAAGCCGCTGTGTTTTCTTTTTGCCATGCTTTTAAAGTATTTGTTCCCCAGGCATTATAAAACAAATACAGTTTTCCGTCTCTAATCTCAAAGGTTTTTGGGTTAATAGAAACTTTATCAGATTTAACGGCAATAGCATAAGCACAATAACCCCCATATTGCGGTATATATTTTTCTGGGTTGTGTTTAAAAATAAATAGATTTTTTTGCGAAGAGAACTTGTATTTAACGCCTTCAAATCCTGCTGTAAATTTTTTATTTCCTTCAATAGCATTGTTTTCAAAATAAGCAACAACATCATAACCATTGGCTATATATCCTTTTTTAACGTTGTAGTCTATAGTTTGAGCTGCTAAAGAAGAAATAGATATTGTTAATAGTATAATTAAGCTTTTCATAAAGCATGTTTTACAATGATATTTGGTATAAGTCTAAAAACGATGAAGACCTTACAGTTTAAAGCAGCATCAAATTGCAACCTCGAATATCAGAATTATCAAAGCGTCCAATAACTTCAAAAGTACCATTTTTGTATGTTCTTCCTAAATCTTGTGTGGCAATAAATGAGCAAGAATTAATATTAGCTAAATCTATAACATTTATGCCTCCCGTTTTTCCTTGTGGCAAAATGCTTAAAGCATCTTCAGTATCTCGTGTTAAAATACGCATCCAGTTTGGGGAATTAAATACCCCTTCACCCTTAGAGTAGGCTTGGCTTAAAAGCTCGGTCATACCATATTCACTGTGTATTGTTTCAACTCCAAAACCAGACTTTAGTTTTTTGTGTAAATCTGCTCTAATTATTTCTTCGCGTCTACCCTTCATCCCACCAGTTTCCATAATAATGGTGTTTTTAAGTTTGAATTGATAGGTTTCAACCAAGTCTAATAAAGCAAAAGAAACGCCTATTAATAACACTTTTTTATTATGAGCATCTAAGTCAATTAAAGTATCTTTTAATTCGCAAATATTATTAAGGTAAAAACCACTTTCAGAATGTTTAGATTGTAAAATCATATCATTAACCATATAGATTAAAGATGAGCCTTCACGTTCTAAATAAGAAGGCAATAAGGCTAAAATAACATAATCTTCAACCTCGCCATAAAATTGTTGAAACGCTTTAGTGAAACTTTGCTCGTAAATTTTTAAGTTAGTTACATGGTGTTTACTTGTTAAATCTCCTGTTGTACCTGAGCTTGTAAAGGTGGTTTCAATACTATTTTTAGCACTTAATATGTTATGAGATTTAAAAAACTGAATGGGTAAAAAAGGAATATCGCGTATCGTTTTAACATCACTGGGGTGTTTATACAGTAAATCGCAAAATGATCTATAAACACGATTGTTTTTAAACTGATGATTAAAGACTTGCAATGACAAATCTTCAAACGCTATTTGATTTTTAATATTAAAAATGGTGTTATTATCTATCATTTAAATTACATCGAAGGCAAAACAAAAGTATACAAAATAAAAAAGCGTTGCTAGTTGCAATGCTTTTAAAAAAATATATTTTTAAAATTTATTGGATTACTAGTTTTTTAGTAATTGAGGCTTCATCTTGAGACACTTTTACAATATAAACACCAGTTTTTAAACTAAAAACATCTAATTTTTTATTCGCTACGGTTTTGTTAATAATTTGTTTTCCTAAAACATCATAAATAGAAACTTCAATTTTTGAATTACTTCGGCTTGAAATGTTTACATAACCTAAAGCGGTTGGATTTGGGTAGATGCTAAAGTCTTTTGTTAAGCTTTTATCTGTACTAAGCGTAGTAGAAAAAGAAGCTAATGAGAACACAGAAGTTGACATGGCATTAGTAGCTCCATCTAAATTCCCGACACCGCTATAAGTCCAATTGCTAGGAGTAAACATGATGCCTTCTGGTCCAGTGTTGCTATTCCTATACGCCCATCCGTTAAGGTATTCCCATGCTTCTCCAGACCCATTTGTGTTTATATCTCCAAAAACATCAATAACTTGTCCGCTTTCAAAGAGTTCTATAGCATCATCACCATTAATTTCTATATTACCGCTTTGATAATTTGTTATAGAAGCACCAAAGAAAGCGTTGAAACCATTTAAATCAGTCGTCACATAAATGAATGTGCCTTTGGTTGCTGTATCTGCAGGAAATGTGTATTCTTCACCATCGGTACCTCCGCCATTATTTGCAACACCTAATCCATAAATACTTAAATCTGCTATATCGCGTACTACATATAATTCAACACCTTTGGGTGTATTACCAATATCGGCATCATAAACCCCCGAAATAATTAAAGAACTTGTAGCTGGGACAAATACATTACCAGCTAAAGAGATCGTTTTTGTGGTTGCTCCTGTGCTGGTTACATTGACATCTCCAGAATAACTATTTACGGCTAATCCCGATTTTAATCGAGCATAGATTGTTGCCATCGTTACTGCTCCTGATGAACCATCTAAAGTAATAGATGTATCAACAAAACCGGATCCCGAAGTTTCAGAGATTTCAAAATCTGTGGGAGGCGTTAAAACGATATCATTTGTTAAATTAGATCCTTCAACGATAAAAGCCCCTTCAGACGAGGTGTCACCTACAACATAGTTTAAGTTTGCTACATCAGAACCCACTGTTATTAAAGGATTTGCATCGTAACCTAATAAAATCAAATTTCGTAATCTAACACCCCTAGCTGTTGTTCCGTTATTCGAAATTTTTATTTTAATTTGATTAGTTACACTGTTTAAAGAAAATGTCCCGCCATCAATATAAGATGACCCCGTTGTCGTTGTACTTAATTCTATTTGTGTATAACTGCTTCCACCATCAAAAGAGATTTCTATTTTAGCTTCATTATGAGCTCCGCCGCCAAAAGAAGCTACGTCTAATTTAAACTCTGCAGTGTCATAAGCAGATAAATCATAAACATCAGTTTCAATAATATCTGAAGGGTTTCCAGCATCAACTAAGTAATATGTACCTTTATCAATAGCATTGGATACAACATTATTTGTTCCAATCCAATTGGCGGGAAGCATACCACCGCCTGCGACATTAAATATTTCGGTCTGCCCAAAAGAAGGCGCTGCAGTTATAAAAGCAAAAAACAAAAAGTAAAGTTTTTTCATAATTACAAAAGATATTCATCTAAATATAAAAACCCTTATATGTATAAACTAAAAAAACAACCTAGTTGGTTGATTTATAGCGACGAAATAACATTAAAATTATTTTATCACTAATTTTCGTGTTTCACTAATGTTGCTTTCGGTGATTTTTAAAATATAAACACCTGTACTTAATTTTGCTATATTTAATTCTTTATCTATTAATACTGTTGATAAAATTTGTTTTCCTAAGGCATTGTAAATTTCAATTTTCTTAGTTAAACTTTTTCTAGATGTAATATATATATATTGTTTTCCGTTATTAACAGGGTTAGGATAAATAGAAAGCCCTATAATATCTTGTTGTGCAGAGGCATTGGTGTTGTCTGCTTGTGCAAATCCTTGTTGGGTTGCAAAAAGCATTAAAGCAAAAAGTAAAGTGAAAAAGTAGTTTTTCTCCATAGTAAACTTTCAATTATATAAAAGTAATAAAATACTTCAAAAGTTATACCAAAAAAATGTTAAAGATTTCAACCTTTTATCGAAAGGTTAAGGCTCTAGTTTAACACTGCGTTGAAATTAATTTTTCATACCTCAATTCAATATTTTGATAGTTCTGATATGCGTTAATATCTTCTGATATTTTATT
>Ga0316189_10005176_pt1 | contig 12500 bp, 9 predicted proteins | sample LowCovwburrow_MG_FD_204930 | JGI IMG/M metagenome (GOLD analysis project Ga0316189, IMG submission 204930) | Coastal sediment microbial communities from Maine, United States - Lowes Cove worm burrow | ecosystem: Environmental > Aquatic > Marine > Coastal > Sediment | place: USA: Maine... | reverse complement strand
TTGCTCCGAAGACGGCGATGCGCTGCTCTGCAATGACGGGGGATGACGTATCCCCTCTATTCGCAGGGTGCGCAGCTCAGCCTTCGATCCCCGGCTCACCTCAAGCGGAGGACGAGCTACCGACATTCCGCTCGCCCCGGGCTCCGACCTCGTCCTCGGCCGTCGCGGAGGACGAGCTACCGACATTTCGCTCGCCCCGGGCTCCGACCTCGTCCTCGGCCGTCGCGGAGGACGAGCTACCGACATTCCGCTCGCCCCGGGCTCCGACCTCGTCCTCGGCCGTCGCGGAGGACGAGCTACCGACATTCCGCTCGCCCCGGGCTCCGACCTCGTCCTCAGCCGTCGCGGAGGACGAGCTACCGACATTCCGCTCGCCCCGGGCTCCGACCTCGTCCTCGGCCGCGGCCTCATCGCCCTATTGGGACAACACCTGCCTGAGCCCCTGCTCGATGACGGCCATATCCTGCGCTCCAATGAGCCTGAGCCCCTATCCCTGCTTTCGCAGGGTACGCGGCTCAGCCTTCGATCCCCCGGCTCCCCTCAAGCGGAGGACGAGCTGCAGGGACGGGCGAGGGGGGAAGCGCTAACGAGTCTAGGACGCGCGTGGACCCCTTGGGACAAGGGGTCCACGCGCGCTCCGACCTGTCTGAGAGAGTGCTGACCCCCTCGCCCGGCCTTCGCCTCAGCCTCCCGCCCCCTTATGCTCACGGCCTCGCTCTGACGGGCGCTAGCGGCGAGCAAGAGGATCCTCTGTCGAGCTCCGACCTCTGCTCGAGAAGATGAACGCAGGCCCGAAGCGCCCGCCCTACGCGATCCGCTTGCCGGTGATCAGATCGTAGACGTGCCCGGGGAGCGCCAGGCGAAAGCCGGAGCGCTCGCAGCGGGCCCGGTGATCTTCGATGTCGTCCTCGTGATGCATGAGGATCATCTTCTTGCGGACGGCCTCGGGGAGGCGCTCCAGGAGGGCGAAGAAGCCGTGCACCTGGCCCGGATAGTCGACGAAGGTGCTGTCGTGGAAGAAGAGAGAGGTCCTCGGCTCGAGCGCGGTCAAGAGCTCGGGGTCGACGGTCGAGTCGCCGCTCCACCAGGCGATCCGCCCGTCCTTCGGCTCGTCGCCGTCGCCGACGCCGATCTCCAGGGAGCACGACGGCTTGCCCGGAACGTGCTCGTTCTCCCGCGCGGTCACCCGCATCAGGCCGCTCTCAAAGCTCTCCGAGTGACGCCAGGGGTTGTCGCGTGGCGGCTCGGCGCCACAGCGGTCGATCATCTCGAAGTAGGTGCTCAGGGTCCCATTGGCCAGCGAACCGTCGGCGTTGCGGAGGTATCGCAGCGACGGCGCCATCGTCTCCCAGATCTCCTCGACCACCGCCGAGTGGGCGATCATCTTCGGTCGCGGGCCGCCCTCGTAGGTCGCGACGATCTCCCCCTGGCTGAAGAAGAAGCGCTGGAAGGCGAAGTCCTCGAGACCGAAGACATGATCGCCGTGGACGTGGGTGATGATCTGACCGACGAAGTCGTGCCAGCACATCCCGGCGTCGTGGATCTGGTCCGGCGCCTGGCGGCCGCAGTCGATAAGCCAGCGATCACCGTCGCTGAGGGTGATCATCGAGCAGGTCGTCCCGTAGCGCCTTGAGAACGCACCACCGGCGCCGAAAAAGCGCAGGGTCATGTTTTGACGTGCGTTCGCCACCGAGATCCGTTGCTACTACAAGGTCCAGGAGGATTGTTGCGCTCCGTCGTTCACGACGACGCCCATAGATGCTAGCTCATCACGCAGGGCGTCCGCCTCTTTCCAGCGTTTTTCGACGCGCGCTCGGACGCGCTGGGCGATGAGCTCGTCGATCTTCGCCGTATCGAGGCCCAAACGCGCGACTTTGTGATCTCTACGTGCGCGCAAGTACACTCCGGGATCGCTGCCCAAGACCCCCAGATAGCGGGCGACGACGCCGACGTCTGCGACGAAGCGAGCGACCGTAGCCCACCTCTCGGCCACGTTGACGTCCTTCTTCTTGGCGGCGAGGAGGCGGTTGACCTCACGCAGCGGCTCGCTGAGAACGGCGATCGCGGCGGCCGTGTTGAGGTCGTCGGCGATCGCCGCGCGAAAACGCGAGAGCATTCCGTCGACGCTCGCGGCCACTGGCGCATCGGGGGCTGCCCCCCCCTTGGCTGCGGACTTTTCCAAGAAATCTTGGGATTTCACCAAGGTCTCGTAGATCGCGCGGAGACGCTCGTCGGCCTCTTCGAGCCCCGGGAAGCGAACCCGAGCCCGGAGCGCGGCGACGTCGAGCGCCGCGTCGCAGTGCGGGCAGGCGCTCGCCGACTGCTCCTCCGTCGACAGCTTCGCCTGGCACTTAGGGCAGCTGACCTCGACGTCGAAGTTGATCCCCGACCGGTAGTGGACGCCGAGCAGGAAGAAGCGCAGCGCCTCCGCGGGATAGAGCTCGATGACCTCGCGGATGGTGAAGAAGTTGCCGAGGCTCTTCGACATCTTCTCGCCGGCGAAGTCGACAAAGCCGTTGTGCAGCCAGCGACGGGCGAAGGTCCCCGAGCCGCAGGCGCCCTGCGACTGGGCGATCTCATTCTCGTGGTGCGGGAAGATCAGATCGCGGCCGCCGACGTGGACGTCGAAGGTCTCGCCGAGGTAGCGCTGGCTCATCGCCGAGCACTCGATATGCCAGCCCGGCCGACCCTCGCCCCAGGGGCTCGGCCACGAGGGCTCGCCCGGCTTGGCGCCCTTCCAGAGGACAAAGTCGAGCGGGTTCTCCTTGCGCTCGTTGACCTCGACGCGGGCGCCGGCCTGCATGTCCTCGAGGGTCCGCCCCGAGAGAGCGCCGTAGTCGGCGAAGTTGGCGACCCTGAAGTAGACATCGCCGCTGGCCTCGTAGGCCAGGCCGCGGTCGATGAGGGCGCTGATCATCGCCAGGATCTCGCCGATGTGCTCGGTGACCTTGGGCTCGATGTCCGGCAGGCGGCAGTGGAGCGCCTCGAGATCGTCGTGGTACGCGTCGGCGTAGCGGGTCGCGATCGCCTGGTGCGTACAGCCCTCGTCCGCCGCCTTGCGGATGATCTTGTCGTCGATGTCGGTAATATTCCGGGCGTAGGTGACCTTGATCCCGAGCTCGCTCAGGGCCCGGACGAGGATGTCCGGGACGATCGCCGCCCGGGCATGGCCGACGTGGCTCATGTCGTAGACCGTCGGTCCGCAGACGTAGACGCTGCAACGACCGGCCTCGAGGAGCTCCAGCGGGAGCTTCTGGCCCCTCATCGTGTCGTAGAGAACGAGCCCGGAGGGGTGCGTCGCCCCGTCCAAGGTGCTCTCCGGGGTCGTGGGATGCGTAATTTCTTGTGCCGTGGGTTCCGCCATGGGCCTCACCGGCGCCCATAGTGCACTAGCCCCGGCGCCTACGCCACCATCTGAGCCTGGCGACGACGCAACCACCAGAAGAGGCTCGCGAGGTTCCAGCCGACGACCAGGAGCACGCCGCCCCACATCAGGGGCGCCATCCACTGCGACTCCGGGGTCTCGCCGACGGCGATCAGGTAGCCGTTGGGGTCGACCCGGACATCGCGCTCGAGGAGCACTCGCCGGACGCTCGCCGGATCGACGCTCAGGCGCCCGTCCTCGAGGGGGCGCTCGATCAGCCGATCGCCGTCGACCGCGAAGCCCTTGCTCGTGGTGCTGTCACCGTACTCGACCCGGAGCCCCGCAGCGCTGCCCTCGATCGACCGCGCCGGGATGAAGTAGGTCGCCGAGCTCGGCAGGACCGCGACACCGTAGGCGGCGTCGGGGCGCGGCGCCGGCTCCAACCCCTCCGAGAGGCGACGCTCGACGGCGCTGCGCTCAGCCGCCGGGACGCGGGCGTAGAACTTGTAGAAGGAGCCGCTGGTCTGCTTCTCCGGGCTGAAATAGGGCAGCCCGAGGCTCGCGACGGCAGCCTCCGCCTCGCGCTTGGACGAGAACGAAGAGCGGCCGAGCTGGAGCTGGACGTCCGGCAGGGTGACGACCAGGCCGAGGCGCTCTTCAGCGTCGACGGTGAAGGGGTCACCGTCGATGTCCTTCAGGGTCAGGCTCCCGCCTTGGCGCTCGGCCAGCGCCGTCATCAACGACTCGGCGCTCGCCTCCCGGGTCTGGTGGATCGACTCGGCGTTGAAGAAAGACTCGATCCACGGGTACATCCGCAGCTTGCCGAGGCGGCGCATCCGACCGGCGTAGACCCCCTCGAACTGGTTCGGCGCCTGGTTCTCCGAGCGCGGGGCCGCGGCGAAGAGGCTGCCGCCCCCCTCGACGATCCGAAGGTAGGAGACCTGCCGTTCCTCGATCTTCAGGCGCGCCGCGTGCTGGATGTCCGGGGTCCCGCGGAGGATCACGTAGGACTCGTCGAGATCGTCGGGGACGCCGTTCTCCAGGAGCGCCGCGGCGCCGCCGAGGTCGACCGGCTCGCTGCTCTGCATCCAGTAGCGGAAGTCCCCCCACATCGTCACCAGGAGGTAGATCCCTAGGGCTGAGACGACCGCGTCGACGATCGGCGAGCGCCGCCTCCGGGGCCGCGGCGCCGCCTCGATCTCGTCCATGTTCTCCTGCTGGGTCGTCGACTCGCTCACAGCCACCTCGCTATATCACGCTCCCTGATGGACCGCCCCCGGCCACAAATGTTCCCAGGCGCGGCGAGCTTCGCCGAATTTCCGGCGCTCTAGGTCGCCTGGGCCGCTCCTCTGAAGATCGCTCCAGGTCCGTCGATGCGCCCCGAGGGCGCCCGACCCGAAATCAACCCAGCGAAATCACGCCCGCCAAAATAGCCCAGCCCAGCTCACCCGCCCGACCTCCCTCGCCTCCCCCATCCTCGCGCTTGGCTCCGCCGCCTGCGACGATGAAGCGCAACTCACGGCCTCTCGGAGCGCCCCTCGGGAGGCCCTTGGGATCCCGCTGACATCTCCAGAGAACGCCCATCGCGACTGCCCGTCGGCGCCGGGCTCGTCCGCGGCTCACTCGCGATAGACGAGCACCTCACGGGTCGCCTCGACATCATCGCCGTCGCGCGCGGTGATGATGATCCGATTCCCGCCAGGGACCAGCGGGATCTCTGCGCCGACCACGAGCGTTCTCGCCCCGTCGCCGCTGCGCGCGGGGTTGGCCCGGAAGAAGACCTTCTTCTCCACCTCCCCCGGGCCGACCGGCGCGACACCGACGACGACATCGCGGACACGCCGCGGATGCTTGACCACCCCATCGATCATGACGCTCGCCGCCTTGACCGTGCTCGAGAGCTCCTGGAGCACGATCGTCGGCGGCTGGACCAGGAGCGCTGGACGCTCCGGCAGGGCGCTCGGCTTGCCCTTGGGCCCGTCAGCCGTGAGATCTGCCGGCACCCACGCTCGCCGACCGGGCTCGTAGTCGATCGCCAACCACCCGCCGGCCGCGCCGACGACCGCGAGCACGGTGCCCGGCTCGAGCTCGGCGAGCACCGCCGACTTGCCGTCTGCTCCGTTGTAGAGGCGCGCGCCTTCCTCCTGAACGACGACCCGCCGGCCCTTGTCCTTCTTCGCGACGGCGACAAAGCCCGGGCGAGCGCCGACCACCCGCAGCTCGATGCGCTCGCGGGCGGCCTCGTGGAGCTCGATGTCGGCGACCATAAGATCGAGCTCGAGCGGCCCGCTGAGATCGGGCTCGGCGGCGACTGAGATGCCAAACGATCCCCTCGCCTCGCCGCCGACCTTGACCGGGCCGAGGTCATGGAAGCCCTCCTCTAAGAGCCCCTGCGCCCCCGACTTGTTGCGCAGGAGCGCCCGCACGGCCTTCGCTGGCGCTTCGCCGACGTTCCCCGCGCGCACCGCGAGGAGCACCCGCTCGCCCGCCTGTAGCACCCCATCGCCATTGCCCTCGACCTTGAAGGGCTCGCCGACGACGGGTCCCTCCTCTAGGGGCCGCGCCGGGGCCTTGGCGACCAGCGCAGGATCGTCGACGATCCAGTAATCGTAGGTCGGCTGCGAGCGCGGCTGACCCTCGACCTCGAGGCGGAGCTGTGCCGTGCCGTCGGGGCTCTCACCCGGCTCGCCGCTGTGGACCTCGAGGCGGAGGTCTTCGGCGAAGGAGGGATGCCAGCCCATCACCTTGAGGTTGATCTCGCGGCGGATCGTCTCCCCCGGCCCGGCCTCGCCGAGGAGCAGCTCGATCCCGTCGAGCTCGTCGTGGACACACTGGGTCAGGAGGTGGAGCCGCTGCGCCGGCTCCTCGCCGGTGTTCGTGACCTCGACCGCGAGGTCAAATTGGGCCCCCGCCTTGATCGGCTGACCGCCTGGCTGACCGCCGGAGATCGACGCCTTGACCTCGATCGTCGGCGTACCGCTGGCGGCGAAGCTCCCCCGCCAAGGGATCTTGCGCTCTCCCAGGCGGGCGACCAGCGACGCGTCCTCGCGCTTGGCGATCTCGTCCTGGATCGTCTTCAGCGCGCTCTTGCGATCTTCGCCGGCCGCGAGCGCGAGGGCGACCTCGCGGGCGATCGTCACCTCGGGATCGCGGAGCTCGTCGGGCTCGCCCTCGCCGACCTCGCGGCTCTCATAGAAGTAGCGGAGGATCGCCGCGTCGCCGAGCTTCTCCGCCAGCGCCTTGTCGTGCTTGGCGGAGGGGAGGTGGGCGACCTGGGAGCGCTCCCGCCCCCGCTCGAAGCGCTCGAGGTCGTAGTAGCGGGCGACGCCCTGGATCTCGCTGAGTTCGACGGGATAGAGGACCAGGTCCGGGGCGACGCCGAGGCTCTGGATCTTGCCATCGCCTGCGACCCGGTACTCGGCGACGGTCAGCTTCAGCGCCAGCTCGCGGCCGTAGGGCGCCAGCGGCTTGAGCATCTGCACCGTCCCCTTGCCGAAGGAGCGACGGCCGAGGACGACCCCGCGATCCAAGGCGCCGAGGGTGCCGCCGACGATCTCCGAGGCCGACGCCGCCTCTTCGTCGACGAGGACGACGATCGCGACCTCCGGGCCGACGATCGTCTCGGGCTTCGCCGACTCCGACTCGCGGCCTACCGCCGAGTGAACGCTGACCAGCTCCCCCTCCGCGAGGAAGAGGTCGAGCACCGCCATCGCCTGGGTCAGGAGACCGCCGGTGTTGCGGCGCAGATCGAGGATCACCGCCTTGAGCGGCGCCTCCGCCTGCATCGCCTCGATCGCGGTCTTCGCCTGCTCGCCGGTGTTCTCCTGGAAGGTGGTCAGGCGGAGGTAGCCGACGTCCCCAGGGAGCCGCGCCGGGAGGACGCTCTCGACCGAGATGATCTGGCGCTTGATCGTGATGGTCAGCGCCCTCTCGCCGCGGCGGATCTTGACAGTGACCTCGGTGTCGACCGGTCCGCGGAGGAGCTGCTGGGCGTCGGAGGCGGCCATGTTGACGGTCGACTCGTCGCCGATCTGGAGGATCAGATCGCCCCCCTCGAGGCCCGCCCGCTCGGCCGGCGACTTCGGCAGGACGCGGACGACCCGGATCCGCCGCTCCTCCGGGACGATCTCTGCGCCAATGCCGCCAAACTGTCCTTTCGTCCGGATCCCGAGATCCGAGCGCTCCTCCGGCGTGAGGAGGATCGTGTGCGGGTCGAGCGGCGAGAGGAGACCGTTGATCGCCGTGTACTCCAGGCGGTGCAGCGCCTCGTCGTCTGCAAGCTCAAGGTGGCCCTTGGCGAAGATCAGCACCTTCTCGAGAACGTCGGCCGCGGCGAGCGGGCCGCTGAGGGTGCCGACAGGAAAGCTCTCCTTCGCCTCGCCGACGGTCACCTCAACCCGATCCTCGGCGAGCTCGGCGAAGACCTCGGGGACCTTGAGGCTGAGATCGTGCAGCGCCCAGCGGAGCTGCTCCCGGCCGTCGAGGCGGGTCTTGTCGTAGTACTCGTCCTGAACGATGTAGGCAGCCCAGACGAGCAGGGGAAACGCGCGACCTTCGAGCAACGCCTCGAGATCGGCCTTGGCGTCCTTCGCCTCCGCCCTCGGGGAATCGGCGGCGGGGGTCGGCGCGTCGCTCGAGCAGGCCAAGGGCAGGCCGCAGAGCCAAACGAAGGCGAGGGCGGTCAGCGGTCGGCGACGCATAGGGCGCAAGGATAGCCCGCTCCTGGAGAAGCGCTCCTGTCTATCATTGATGTCATCGATGACATTAATCGATGCCGGACGGTCGTCTTCGTACGGCTAACCCCCTACAAGGACATCCCTCTACCCCTGGCACGGGATTCGCTTGTCAAGTTTTCGTCTTGCGCGACCTCCTCCGCATTGTCGTCATCTGCGCTCCTGCCGCACTTCTCGCCGCCGGCTGCGTCGATGCTCCCCTGACAACCGCCCACCTCGACCCCGACGGCCAGCTCCACGGGGCCCGGATGGAGCAGGGCGCTTTCGCCGCACAGGTCGACGCAGAGCACCGCTCGGCGGTCCAGATCACCGCGGTGTTGGCGACCCAGACCGAAGGTCCCCTCGCCGACACCGCCGCCTTCTCGACCGGTGAAGAGGCCGTCCACCTCCACCTCCGCGCCGACCGTCTCGCGACCCCCAGGCCGGTGCTCTTCGTCTGGTCCCACGGTGATGAGCGCGAGGAGATCGAGGGCGTCCTTGCCCCGTCGACCGCGCTGACGATGGCGACCAGCCACCGCATCGATCGCGAGAGCGTCGGCACCTGGTCGATCGAGATCCTGACCCTCCCGGACGGGACCGGCAGCCAGACCTCGCTCTTCGAGCGCGAGTTCGTGATCCTAGGCGAGTAGATCCCCCCCCTGATCGAGTCGTCGAGCGCCCGTGGTCCGCCACGGGCGCTCGTTTTTTTCCAGCCAGGGAGAACTTCCCGGCGAAACTTCGTCGCCATGGACGATCTCCGCCCCTGGTCGACTGGACCAGCCCAGGCCGAAACCGTAGCATTCCGGCCATGGCAGACGGACTTTCCAGTGAAGAGGTCGAGGTCTTCGCCCGCGGGCTCTACCACCTCGCCAGCGTCGACGGAATCGAGAAGGAGGAGAGCATGCTGATCTCCGAATTTCTCGATGAGACCGGCTCATCGATCACCATCGAGGACCTGAAGGAGTCGAGCTTCATCCCCTACGAGGCGGCCCAGACCCTCGAAGCGACCTACCTCCGCCGGATCTTCATCCTCGCGGCGATCACCCTGGTCAAATCGGACGGCCACTTCTCCGACGCGGAGCGCCGCGCCCTGGGAGAGATCGCCGACGTCTTTGGCCTCAGCAACGCCGAATTCGGCGATCTGGAGCAGGAAGCGGCTCGCCAGAGCCTCACCTCGAACTGACCCCCCCGAAGGCCCTACGCAGGGGCCTCCTCCCGACCCGATCCAACGCGATCCAACCAGCGGGCACAGGTCACCAAGGGGCCGTCATTCGCCCCCCCTTCCCCGCCCCCAAGCAAGAGAGCAGCGACGCCATGGGACTCCTAAGCTTCATCAAGAGCCAAGTCATCGACATCATCGAGTGGCTCGACGACTCCAACTACACGCTCGTCTACCGCTTCCCCGACGAGGACCACGAGATCAAGAACGGCGCAAAGCTGATCTGTCGTGAGAGCCAGGCCGCGATCCTGATCAACGAGGGTCAGCTCGCGGACATCTTCCCGCCCGGGACGCACACCCTCTCGACCCAGAACATGCCGGTGCTCTCCCGCCTCAAGGGCTGGAAGTACGGGTTTGAGAGCCCCTTCAAGGTCGAGGTCTACTACGTCAACCTCAAGCAATACATCGATCAGAAGTGGGGCACCTCAAACCCCGTCCTGATCCGTGACCCCGAGTTCGGCGTCGGCAACCGCCCCGGCCGGGTCCGGGTCCGGGCCTTCGGCTCCTACAACTTCAAGATCGGCGACCCGGGGGTCTTCTATAAGGAGATCGTCGGCACCCAGGGGCTGACGACCACCGACGATATCAGCTCGTTCCTCAAGCGCCTGATGGTCTCGAAGTTCAGCCAGGCCGCCGGCGGCTCCGAGCTCAGCGTCGCCGACATGGCCGCCAACTACGCGGTCCTCGAAGACGCGGTGAAGGCCCAGATCGCCGAGGAGTTCACGAAGTTCGGGCTCGTCCTCACCTCGTTCATCATCGAGAACATCTCACTGCCGCCCGAGGTCGAGAAGGCGCTCGACGCAGCCGCTGCCCAGTCGGCCCGCGGCGTCGACAACACCCTCGCCTGGGAGGGCATGCAGGCGATGCGCGACGCTGCGCGCCAGCCCGGTCAGGCCGGCGGGGTCATGGGCGCCGGCATGGGCATGGGCATGGGCATGGGCATGGGCAACATGATGGGCCAGGTCATGGGCGGGGCGATGCAGCCCCAGCAGGGCTACCCCCAGCAGCAGGGCTACCCCCAGCAGCGCGGCTATCCGCCCCAGCAGGGCTACCCGCCCCAGCAGGGCTACCCGCCCCAGCAGGGCTATCCGCCCCAGCAGGGCTATCCGCCCCAGCAGGGCTACCCGCCCCAGCAGGGTCAGCAGCAGCAGGGCCAGCCCCCACCGCCTCCCCCCGGCGGCGGCAACACCCTAGAGTCGAAGCTGATGAAGCTGAAGGCTGCCTTTGACGCCGGACTCCTCACCGACGACGAGTTCAAGGCGAAGAAGATGCAGCTCCTCGACGCCTTCTAGGCTCAAGCTCACGAACGCCGACAAAAGAGCCCCCAGACCGCAGGTCGGGGGCTCTCTTCTTTGGTTGTTCGGCCCGCGACCATCGACCAGCACGGAGCGCCCGCTGCCCATCGCAGCCCCTCCGACGTCGACGGTGATGGCAGCGTCGAGCTCGTCGAGCTCGTCGCGTTCAAGGTCCGCGAGGCGCGAGCGGCTCTTCGCTAGTCCGGTCCGAGCTCGAGATCGCGGTGGAGATAGGCGCGCTTGCCCGGGCCGTAGTCGCCGGAGATCTGACCGTCGCCGCGGAGGATCCAGCGGTAGGTGAGCAGCCCTTCGACGCCGACCGGACCGCGGGCGTGGAGCTTGCCCGTCGAGATCCCGACCTCGGCGCCGAGGCCAAAGCGGTAGCCGTCGGCGAAGCGGGTGCTGGCGTTGACGAAGACCGCGGCGGCGTCGACCCGGGCGACGAAGCGCTCGGTCGTCGACGGGTCACCGCAGAGGATCGCCTCGGTGTGCCGTGAGCCGTGGTCCGCGATATGCGCGAGCGCCCCCTCCAGCCCCTGGACCTGGCGGATCGCGAGGATCTTCGCGCCGTACTCCGTGTCCCAGTCCTCATCGGTCGCGGCGGCGATCCCTGGGACCCGCGCCTGCGTCTTCGGACAGCCGCGGAGTTCGACGTCCGCCTCCCGCAGCGCTACGACGCAAGCCTCTAGCGCACGGCCGGCCTGCGGGTGCCAGAGCAGGGTCTCGACCGTGTTGCAGGCCGCCGGGTAGGAGCACTTGGCGTCGACGACGATCCGAGCCGCCATCGCCGGGTCGCAGGGCGGGTGAAGGGTGATGTGGCAGAGCCCCTCGGCGTGCCCCATCACCGGGATCTCCGTCGACGCCATCACCCTGTGGACGAAGGGCGTGGAGCCGCGAGCGACGATGAGATCGACGAGCTCGTCCATCGCCAGCAACGCCGAAAAATCCTCGCGCCGCTCGAGAAGTGCGACCGCCCCCTCGGGCAGGCCCTGTGTCGCGAGCACCCGGCGAATCAGGGCGACGAGCGCCCGATTGCTCTCCAGCGCCTCGCTCCCCCCCTTGAGGAGGAGCGCGTTCCCGCTCTTGAGAGCCAGGCCGGCGATCTGCGGGACCGCGTCTGGCCGGGCCTCAAAGACGATCCCGAGGGTGCCGAGGGGACAGGGGACGCGCTCCAGGACGAGGCCCTCGTCGAGCTCGCGGCGCAGCGTCGCCTTGCCGAGCAGCTCGGGCGCATCGGCGAGCTGACGGAGACCGTCGGCGAGACCGTCAAGCTTGGCCTCGCCGAGGCGTAGGCGGGCGCGCTTGACCTCGGCGAGCTGCTCGCGGGCGGCTCGGTCGAGATCCTCTTGGTTGGCCCGCAGCAGCCCCGCGCGGATCTCCGGGTCGACCAACGCTGAGGCGAGCTCGCGCAGGAGCGCCGCTCGCCGCTCGGCGGAGAGCGCCGCCAGGGCCGGACCCGCCGCCCGTGCAGCGACCGCGGCCGCCCTGACCGCGCCCGTAGTCGCAGCCGTCGCGGTCACCAAGAGTGGGCCTGAGGGTGTTGAGGTCGACATCGCGGCTGCTCCTCTGCTTTCTTCGATTCTTCGACTCTTCGACTCTTCGGATCGAGTGCTTCTGCGCTGATGCGCTCAGCAGCTCGTCATCGCCAGGTTGTCGCGGGTGATGATCTCGTCATAGCCCCGCCAGCCGAGGAGCGCGTCGATCTCCGACGAGTGATGCCCGGCGATCGCCCGGCAGGCGTTGGCCCCGTAGTTGACGAGCCCGCGGCCGTGGACTCGCCCGCTCGCGTCGCGGAGCTCGACCAGCTCGCCGCGAGCGAAGTCCCCCTCCACGCCGACGACTCCGATAGGCAAGAGCGACGCCTTGCGCTCGACGAGCGCCGTGATGGCCCCCTCGTTGAGGATCAGGCC
>Ga0316189_10005175_pt1 | contig 12504 bp, 6 predicted proteins | sample LowCovwburrow_MG_FD_204930 | JGI IMG/M metagenome (GOLD analysis project Ga0316189, IMG submission 204930) | Coastal sediment microbial communities from Maine, United States - Lowes Cove worm burrow | ecosystem: Environmental > Aquatic > Marine > Coastal > Sediment | place: USA: Maine... | reverse complement strand
TTTATATAGGTGAGGTTCATAATGATGATCTGAAAAAAAATGGGGGGTTACTTGATAAAAAATTGAGAGGTAGTTTTAATAATGATGAAAATAATGTTGAAATCTCATTTTATGCTCCGGAATTCAATAAATACGTAAGCACTAACTATCAGTTTCAACTTGTCGGAATTTATGATAATTGGAGTAATTGGTCGGAAAATTCAACCGCTTCATTTGAAAATCTTCCTTTTGGGGATTATACCTTTAATGTCAGGGCAAAGATCGGAGATACCATTTCAAATAATATAGATTCTTTCCCATTCAGAATAAAAAGACCTTGGTATTATTCCAATTGGGCAATACTCTGTTATATTTTAGGTGGATGTATCTTAATTTTTATAATTCATAAACTATATAAATCATATTACAAAAATCAACAAGCATTGTTGATAAAAGAAAACTTGAAAAAGCTTCAACAAAAGAAACTAAAGGCCCAGAAAGAAATCGTACAAATTAAGAACGAAAAATTAAAGATGGACATAGCCAGTAAAAATCGAGAACTAGCCATCTCTACGATGAGTATTATTAAGAAGAATGAATTCCTAAATAGTATTAAAGAACAATTAAAAGAAGTAGAAAATACTCCAAAAGTTAAATCGGTAATAAAGACAATAAACCGAAATATCAACAATACTGATGACTGGAAGTTCTTCGAAGAAGCATTCAACAATGCGGATAAAGATTTTTTAAAGAAAATCAAATCGTTTCATCAAGATTTAACACCCAACGATTTAAGATTATGCGCTTATCTTAGATTGAATTTAACTTCAAAAGAAATAGCGCCATTGCTCAACATTTCGGTCCGTAGTGTAGAGGTAAAACGTTATCGTCTACGTAAAAAAATGGCGCTTCCGCACGAAAACAGCCTAACGAACTATATCTTAAACTTATAGGACTCCACATCAATACTTTGTATTACTACAACATTACCTATACAAACGTGTGTTTTTTTGTTTCAAATAAAGGATATTGGATTTTTTAACAATTGCATCTAACACCGACTATATCGCCTATTTAAGCAAATCACCATATCATTATGACAGAATATTATCATTTTTTTTGTCATGTATGTTTTTTGTTGAGGTGATTTTTATGGATTTCACATTTTTTGATAATAAGTTTAATGAATCAAAAAATGCCATATGTATACACTTCAGAAAAAATTAATCAAATTAACCTTTTTCTTGATTACAACAATTGCTTTTGCACAGTCAAGTAAAGTAGCCGTTGTCAACAATGAAAAAGGACTCCAATTAGTCGTTAATGGAGAAAACTTCATGATTAACGGTATGAATTGGGACTACATTCCAATCGGTACCAATACGGTGAATGCTGAATTCTGGAAAAAGTCAGATGAAATCATTCAAGCTGGGCTTGATACTGAAATGTCACTTTTAAAAAACATGAATGTTAATGCGATACGTCAGTATACCGGTGTCCCAGCAAAATGGATCAAGTATATCTATGAAAACTACGGTATATACACCATGCTTAATCATTCTTTTGGTAGATATGGCTTAACTATTGATGGTGTTTGGATCGAAATAACCGATTACTCGGATCCTCGTACACAGGAATTCTTGATTTCTGAAGTGGAGACTTTGGTAAGAGAGTACAAGAATACTCCAGGGTTATTGATGTATTTGCTGGGGAATGAGAATAACTACGGCCTTTTCTGGGCAGGAGCTGAAACTGAGGATTTTCCGGATGATGAAGAAGAAAAGAAATTCATTGGGGAAAAACGTGGGAGACCCATGTATAAGCTTATAAACGATGCCGCCATAAAAATGAAGGAAATGGATACATCCCATCCGGTAGCGATATGTAATGGGGATGTACTGTTTTTAGATATTGTTGCAGAAGAATGTAAAGATGTGGATATCTATGGTGTAAACATGTACCGGGGTGTTTCCTTCGGAGATGCATTCCAAACGGTGAAGGATAAATTGAATAAACCAATCATGTTTACAGAGTTTGGAGCCGATGCGTTTAACGCTATCAATAACTCAGAAGATCAGAAGGCGCAAGCTTATTATATGGTAGGCAATTGGAAAGAAATCTATGAGAATGCGGCAGGATTGGGTAAAGCCGAAAACTCTATAGGGGGGTTTACCTTTCAATTTAGTGATGGTTGGTGGAAGTACGGTTTCAACGATAGAGAAGGTGCAGATGTACACGATAATAATGCTTCTTGGGCTAATGGTGGCTATTCTATAGATTTAGCACCTGGTGAAAATAATATGAACGAAGAGTGGTTTGGTATTTGTGCCAAAGGCCCTACCAATGCCAGAGGACTTTATGACCTGTATCCCCGTGCTGCATATTATGCATTAAAAGAAGCACATCAATTAAACCCTTATGATGAGGGCATTACGCTCGATTTTGTTGAAAATTATTTTAACAACATTCAAATCACTGATGCGATGTTAAGAGCAAGGGGCGATAAAGCTGCCTTAGGAGCGGAAAGTAACAATAAGGTTCGCTTAAGCAACTTACGAGCCGAGTTTACAACCTATAATACGGGAGGTAATTTAATTACCACACCAGATGTAGCGGACCCGGACGAAACACTTTTTCCGGATGAACTTGGTTTTGATCATATGCAATCCTATTACATAGGAGTTGAAGGAAATCCGGCTCCTAATATGCGAGCCAATGTTAATTTTAATATTCTCGGAAATGTAGCGCGAAACCCCATTGATGAAATTTTTTATGAAAATAGAGGGCGCACCGTTTCGGTTAATACTCAAGAAGGGGCACTGGATCTTTCAGACCTAAACAGGGTTCAAATATATAATGCTGAATACACCTGGAAAGCCAAGGAGTTCGACTTAAGAGGATTTTACAGAACAGGGCATTACCATTGGGGGTATGAAGGCGATTTCTTTGGCCTTTATCCTGAAGCAAATTATGGCCCAAATCTGGATATTTATAATGGGGAAGTCAGTGGCTTTGAACTTGATGGCAAAAGGACCCTAAAAGGATTAAAAGCGGCTTTTGGACCACAACTGTGGTGGGGAGCAAACCCGGCGGTGTTGTTAAAGTACAGCAGAACAATCGGTAAATATGACGTAACCGGAATCTATCATGAAGATATAGATGATGCAGGAGCAGCAATTAGCACCTTTGCGGTGCCTTTGCCAAAAACACGTAGAGTAACCCTTCATATCGAAAGAAAATTTGGAGATTTTGACCTTGAAGTTGGAGGTATCTGGGGAGGTGAGCCCTTAAAGGGAAGGGATTTTCAAATTGCAGAAGATAATCCAGCTTATAATCCGGATGCACCCGATGCCGCACCTAAATATATCATATATAATGATAAAATCAATTCAGAAGATAACTGGGGTGGTAAGGCTAAAATAAAGTACTCCAAAGGGTCTTTTAACTGGTATGCACAAGGTGCAGCCTTGGGACTGGTTGCCAATGGGGGTGCTGATGCCACCAGAACATTTACGGGCTGGAAACTTAAAGATAGCGGCAGTGGTAACCAAACTAACTTTCTTACAGGTTTTACCTATATGATAGGTAATGTAACAATTGCGCCTAACTTTTTATGGCAAAAACCTATTCTTGCAGCAATGCCGAATGATGTGCAGGCTCCCGGAAGACTTAGAAATATACAGGATGACCCATTTGCCGTACGAGGAAATAGAGAAACAGTGGCTGGGGAACTTTTATTAACCTTCGATCCAACGCCGGGTACCTGGATGTATGAATGGGACAATGACCGTGCAGAGGATGCCAAGCTGGCCGTAAGTGCTGGGTTCGTATTCCGCCATCATCCAACAGCTCAGGATGCTGCCATTGGATTCTTAAGCAATCGTACTTCTTTTGCCTTCCCTAATTCGGCTCCTGCAAAGGATCTTTGGGAAACACATACCCGTATTGTTTCCAAAGTAAGTCCAGACTTAGGTTTGATAGCCAATCTATATTTCGGTAATGCGCAGGCCAATGGTAGTGATGAAAGACTGATAGAGCGTTTTGGAGGTGACATAAGGGTCATTTATAAAAAGCTTAAACTAGTTCATTCCTTTAAAATCAATGATTGGGGTCCTTTTGATTATCATCGTGATTTCAACTTGACGTATCCTGTTCAATTAATGTTGGATGTGTCAACAACACTTGGAAAACCAAATTGGTTTATTCTACCAAATACTAGAATTGGTATACGTGGAACTTGGCGATCACTTAACGAATTTTCACCGCGATACCTGCCAAACGACGCCCTTGAATTTGCTACGGCACCTATCATTAGCCCTGTAGGTTTTGGAAATGGTAATGAATGGGAAATTAGAACGTACGTACATATCAATATTGGGAAATAAAAAATAGAAAAATGAAAAACGAAAAAAATATTTATATAAAATTCACGCTTCTTATAGGACTCATTTTCGTGGTTACATCGAGTTGTGAAAGGGAAGTTTCCGATGAAGTGCAATTTGCTACGTTTTCAAATAACCCTGAAGTTTTTATAGACGGTTTTAGTGGGGGGTTAGAATACTTCCCTTTTGGTGGATCTAAACTAGATGCATTTTCTGTAGATAGTGAAGTGCGCTATAAAGGTGAGGCGTCCATGCGATTTGATGTTCCTAATGTAGGTGACCCCTCAGGTAGTTATGCCGGTGCTATTTTTCCGGATTACGGAGGTCGTGATTTGTCTGGCTATGATGCCCTTACTTTCTGGGCAAAGGCCACCAAAGCTGCTACGATTAATGAAATAGGTTTCGGCCAAGATTTTGGTGAAAATAAATTTCTGGTAACTAAAAACAACTTAAGGATAAGTACCACCTGGACCAAGTATATCATCCCTATCCCAGATCCTTTTAAATTAACTGTTGAAAATGGGATGTTTTGGTATTCTGAAGGACCAGAGAATGGTGATGGATACTCCTTTTGGATAGATGAACTACAATTTGAAAAGTTGGGTACGGTAGCCCAACCACAACCGTCCATTTTTTTTGGTGAAGATATAGTTGCAGAATCATTTCTTGATATTGTTGGTCTTATCCCAGCTCCAGCACTGACGCAAACCTTCAACCTGGCTTCCGGGATTAATGAAACGGTTACGGCAGCACCTTCCTATTTTACATTTACTTCTTCTGACGTAGATATAGTTAGGGTAAGTGAGTTGGGTGTTCTTTCTCCGGTTGGCTTGGGAACTGCTGAAATCACCGCTACCCTAGGGGGAGTTAAAGCCGAAGGGTCTTTAACATTAACTGTGTCGGGTGGTTTCGATTTTGCAGCCATACCTACGCGTGATCCAAATAATGTTATCTCTATTTTTAGTGACACTTACACTAATGTACCCGTAGATTTTTATAATGGATTTTTTGCACCCTTTCAAACCACACTGGGAGGAGCTGTTGAAATAAATGGTGAAAATATAATTGTTTATGAAGATCTAAACTTTGTAGCTACGGAATTCAAAAATCCCACTGTAAATGCTTCTGCTATGACACATTTCCATGTTGATATTAGAATCGATGAATCTATAGACTCAGCAGATTTCATAGAGGTAGAACTAGGCGATTTCGGACCTAATGGGGCCTTTAATGGACCCGATAGTGACGATTCAAGTGGTTCAGTAACGTTCGATAGTGGTGCCTTGACTACTGGCCAATGGATAAGTTTAGATATTCCTCTTTCGGATTTTACCGGGTTAACAAGTACAGGCAATTTGGCACAGATATTTTTTATCTCAGATGCCACAATATCGACACTTTTGGTAGATAATATGTACTTCTACACCGAGTAATCCAGAACCGAATAGAAAATAAAGAATGAATCAGATAAATCAACTAAAAATGAAAACGCAAATTCTACTAGACAGGTATGTAAGCCTGAAATGGTACAATTCAATTTCAATAAAGGGAGTACCGTTAATTGCAATCTTCTTTCTGGTACTAGGTTGTTCAACCGAAGAAACCCAAACTGTAGTGAATTTTACAGAAATCACCATGCAGGATGATTTCGATACGGATGGAGCGCCTGACAGTTCTATATGGGGTTATGACATCGGCAATGGTCCAAATGGAGATGGTTGGGGAAATCAAGAATTGCAGTATTATACAGATCGTCCTGAAAATATAACCGTAAACAATGGCCATTTAATAATTACGGCTAAACAAGGGGACTTTAATGGTTCCGGTTATACGTCTGCCAGAATCTTAACAAAAGGGAAGTTTGAACAAAAATATGGCCGTTTTGAAGCTCGTATGAGGTTGCCCTATGGTAAAGGTATGTGGCCCGCATTTTGGATGTTAGGAGCTGATATTGACTCAAATCCATGGCCAGCATGTGGCGAGATAGATATTATGGAAAATGCTGGATCTGCTCCAACAATAATAAGTGGTGCTGTTCATGGCCCCGAATATTTTGGAGGATCCCCTATTCTAAAAAAGTACGATTTAGAAGATGATCGTTTTGACACCGGGTTTCATGTGTTCGGCATCGAATGGGGACCAGAGTATATAAACTATTATGTAGACGATGTGCTATATAATCAAATTACACCAGCTGATGTTACAGGAGAGTGGGTTTTTGATAAAGGCCCCTTCTATATTATAATAAATTTAGCAGTTGGCGGTCTATTTGATGGACCACCTAATGCAGATACTGTTTTTCCCCAAACCATGCTGATAGACTATGTGAGGGTATATAAATATAACGGATTAAACTAATAATTAAAAAGACTATGAAACAATTACTAAAAAATGCGAAGCGGGCTTCAATGCTCATCTTTGTAATCTCCTTTTTAGGATGTACGGATGTTGAGAATATATTCCCAAACATTACTTCTGGATTTACCTATACCATTAACGAGGATACCGGTACGGTTACTTTTATTAACATATCAGAAGAAGCAAGAACCTATGCTTGGAATTTTGGTGATGGCACAAGCTCTACAGAAATCAACCCAATAAAGACTTATGCGGCATCAGGGACATATACCGTGGCGTTAATAGCTTCAAATGGTGCAGGAGCATCTAACACTGTAGAGGACGAAATAACAATTCTAATTGTAACACCAGAAGAACCGTGTACCGAAGAAACAGAGCAATCATTGGCTGCAACTGACTTTAATTTGACTTTCCAAACAGATCCGGATGATAGTGTTGGTTCGTTTGATGCTGTTTTAACCACGATTTCCAATCCTGACTTTGACAATGCGGTGAACCCTTCATGTCAAGTGGGTCAAATCGATAGGATAGGTGATGCACTATTTGCAAACAATCAAATAGGGTTCGATGCGAAATTCGATTTTAATGCAAATGCCGGGTTTAAACTCAAAGTATGGTCGCCTGTAGCAGGTACCAATGTGTTGGCAAAACTTGAGGACAAAGCGGATGCAGGAATCAATACAGAGGTGGGAGCAGTTACCACCACTGCCAGTACATGGGAAGAACTGACGTTTGACTTTGCAAGCGATGAAAGTGGAAAATATGACAAGATCATATTGTTCTTTGAATTGAATACGAACACTACAGAAACCTATTATATTGATGACTTTACTTTATATGGCGAAGGTGGTGGTGCAACCTGTACCCCAGAAACCAATCAATCACTCGATGCGACCGACTTTGATCTGACTTTCCAAACAGATCCAGGTGCCAGTGTTGGCTCGTTTGATGCTGTTTTGACCACAATTTCCAATCCTGATTTTGATAATGCGCTGAATCCTTCATGTCAAGTGGGTCAAATCGATAGGAGTGGCAGTGCGCTATTTGCGAACAATCAATTTGAGTTCGATGCGAAATTCGATTTTAATGCAAATGCCGGGTTTAAACTCAAAGTATGGTCGCCTGTTGCAGGTACCAATGTATTGGTAAAACTTGAGGACAAAGCGGATGCAGGGATCAATACAGAGGTGGGAGCCGTTACCACCTCTGCCAGTGCATGGGAAGAACTGACGTTTGACTTTGCAAGCGGTGAAAGTGGAAAATATGACAAAATCATATTGTTCTTCGAATTGAACACGAACACTACCGAGACCTATTATATTGATGATTTCATGCTTTATGGTACTGGCGGCGGTGGTGCAACCTGTACCCCAGAAACCACTCAATCACTCGATGCGACCGACTTTGATCTGACTTTCCAAACAGACCCAGGTGCTAGTGTTGGCTCGTTTGATGCTGTTTTAACCACGATTTCCAATCCTGATTTTGATAATGCGGTGAATCCTTCATGTCAAGTGGGTCAAATCGATAGAAGTGGCAGTGCGCTATTTGCGAACAATCAAATTGAGTTCGATGCGAAATTCGATTTTAATGCAAATGCCGGGTTTAAACTCAAAGTATGGTCGCCTGTAGCAGGTACCAATGTGTTGGTAAAACTTGAGGACAAAGCGGATGCAGGAATCAATACAGAGGTGGGAGCTGTTACTACTACTGCCAGTGCATGGGAAGAACTGACGTTTGACTTTGCAAGCGGTGAAAGTGGAAAATACGACAAGATCATATTGTTCTTCGAATTGAACACGAACACTACCGAGACCTATTATATTGATGATTTCATGCTTTATGGTACTGGCGGCGGTGGCGGCTCACTAGCCACTTTCCCATTAGACTTTGAAGACGGGGTTACTATTTTCAATGCTTTTGAAGGTGCTACAGTAACAGTTATTGATAATCCTCAAACTACTGGAAATCCTTCTTCAAAAGTAATGGAATTGGTGAAACCTACTGGAGTTCCTTTTTACGCAGGAATAAATTCTGATCAAATCCTTAACGGACCATCGATAGATTTAGCAAATGGGTTCATATTTAAAGTTAAAATTTGGTCTCCTAAAGCTGGGATTAATGTCCGAATGCGATTAGAACAAGAACCAGGTGTTACCGATCCTCCTGCCTATGAGATTTTCCAAACACTTGGTAATGCCAATGAATGGGTGACTTTGACGTTTGATTTTTCTAGCCAGGCAATGTCGAGCTATGTTTACACAAGGCTTGTTCTAAATACGGATTGGGATACTGATCCAGCGGGAGGTGAAACGTATTATATAGATGATATTACTCAAGAATAAATAAGAATACCAAAAATGAGTTATGCAAAAAGGTTAGCATGTTATCATCTAACCTTTTTTTGCCTAAATTAACAAGTCAAAGAAGACCGCATGTATTATTTTGTTGAAATTAAATCTAACGATTATGGTTATGAAGCATAAAAAAAAGAGATACTTCTCGTCAAAAATAACTGCATTGCTTATTTTAACTTTGCTATTCGTTAGTTGTACTAATAAGACAAAAGAAAATTCAGAAAACGTAGCAACTACGACAGAACTAAAAAAGATATCCATAACGGAAATGAAGGGTAACATATATACAACCGCCCATAAAACCGATCTAAAACTTACCAAGACAGGAGCATTGGTATTTGGTGAATTTAAACAACCCTTAGAAACCGAAATTGATGTACTTGTTGATCCAAACAAGCAGTTTCAGACATTAATGGGCATCGGGGCCGCATTAACAGATGCTGCCGCTGAAACATTCTATAAACTTTCAGACGAAAACCAGGAAAAATTTTTAGAAGCGTATTACGACAAGGAAAAAGGTATTGGTTACTCTTTAGGAAGAACTATTATACACAGTTGCGATTTTTCAACGGGTAGTTATACCTATGTAGAAGAAGGCGATACCGAACTAAAAACGTTTAATATAGATCATGACCGGCAATATCGATTACCTTTTACCAAAAAGGCCATTGCAGCCGCAGGAGATAAGTTAACCATGTATGCTAGTCCCTGGAGTCCGCCGGCGTTCATGAAAACGAACAATAATATGTTGCAAGGTGGAAAACTGAAACCAGATTTTTTTCAACCTTGGGCCAATTATTATGTGAAATTTATTGAAGCCTATGAAGCAGAGGGCATTCCTATTTGGGGGCTAACTATTCAAAATGAGCCCATGGCGGTACAACGTTGGGAATCCTGTATATATTCGGCAGAGGAAGAACGCGACTTTTTGAAGAATTATCTCGGCCCTACATTGGAAAAAGCAGGTATGGGAGACAAAAATATCATCGTATGGGATCATAATAGGGACTTACTTTTTCAAAGGGCAAGTGTAATCCTAAATGATCCTGACGCAGCAAAATACGTATGGGGAACTGGTTTTCATTGGTATGAAGATTGGAAAGACGGTATACCCATGTTCGACAATGTACAGAACGTAAATAAGGTATTTCCTGATAAAAATCTGATTTTTACCGAAGGGTGTAACGAAGGATATGACATTGATAAAATAGAAGAAGTGAGACTTGCCGAACGTTATGGTAGATCTATGATCAATGATTTTAACAATGGCACCGTGGCCTGGACCGATTGGAATATTCTTTTAGATGAGACTGGTGGCCCAAACCATGTGGGTAATCTGTGTTTTGCTCCAGCGCATGGAGATACAAAAACAGGCGAACTCATGCTTACGAATTCCTATTATTATATTGGTCACTTCTCTAAATTTATTAGACCTGGTGCTAAGAGAATCAGTAGTGTTTCCAGTGCAAATAGTATATTGTCGACCGCGTTCATAAATAAGGACGGTAGTATTGTCATTGTAGCAATGAATCAAAGTGATAAGGCTCTGGATTATAGTGTGACCGTTGATACAAATACCACTAATGTAAGTATTCCTGGTCATGCCATTCAGTCCATAGTATTATCCATTTAAAATAAATAAAGACCATAACAATAAAACGTTGCCAACCAACTAAGCTCTAAATAAGATGCAAAAAGCCGATTCAGTAATAAAAATGAATAAATCCTATACCATTCTTATCAGCTTAATCGTTGCTTTAGGAGGGTTTTTGTTGGGTTTTGATAGTGCCGTAATTTCAGGAGCTGTAAAAGGAGTTACTGTATATTTCGAAATGACAGATTCCATGTTGGGTTTTGCAGTAGGATGCGTCATTTTTGGTGCAATGGCGGGTAATTTATTGGCCGGACCTATGGCTGATAGATTTGGAAGAAAAAGAGTGCTGATTATCGTGGCAGCACTTTTTGCAATTTCCGCTAGTTGGTCAGCTCTTGCTACTGGTTATACCGAATTTATCATTGCAAGGATTATTGGTGGCATTGGTATAGGTGGGGCTATTTTGATTGCCCCTATTTATATTGCTGAAATAGCTCCTCCAAAACTTAGGGGTAGCTTGGTATCCTTCAATCAATTGAATATAGTTATTGGTATTTCCGTTGCTTACTTTTCAAATTACTTTTTGGTTAACATGGAAGGGGAAAGTTGGCGATGGATGTTAGGTGTGGAAGCAATTCCTGCAGTCATATACTTTTTAGCGCTCTGGACAGTTCCTAGAAGTCCAAGATGGCTGATTCTAAAACTGAATGAAGTAAAGCTCGCCCGAAAAATATTACAAAAAATTGGTGGGGAAGAATATGCCGAAATCACCATAGCAGAAATTCAAAGGGGATTGGCCAAAAAAGAGGAAAAAGGTAAACTTTCCGATTTATTCCAAAATAAGTATGCGACTATAATGATTATAGCATTAGGTATTGCATTCTTTCAACAAATCACCGGTATCAATGCAATCTTCTATTATGCGCCAACCATATTTGAACAAGCAGGGGGAAGTACGGATTCCTCCTTTCTACAAGCTATCGTCGTTGGTCTTACAAATTTGGTTTTCACTTTGGTCGCCATTTGGTTGATAGATAAATTAGGTAGAAAGCCTTTATTGCTTATAGGCACTACATTCATGACTATAGCGCTAATGATGGCTGCTTTTGCCTTTAATAATGCGACTTACGACTTTAATCAAACTACATTGAATAAGATCAGCAACACCGAAATCAAAACTGCGTTGACAGACTTGAAGGGCAAATCCTTTGACGGACAGTCAGCACTTTTTGAGCAGGTTGAAACTAAATTGAATGACGATCAGTTTTTGGATTTTAAGAGAAACCAGATTACTAATTTTATAAAGATCAACGCAACATTGGTATTAATTGCCATTTTACTATATGTAGCCTCTTTTGCTATTTCCTTGGGTCCAGTTATGTGGACGCTGATTTCTGAGGTATTTCCAAGTAAAATAAAGGGATTGGCAATATCGGTTGTCGGTTTTTTCAATTCATTGATAAGTTTTTCGGTAACACAGGTTTTCCCTTGGGAATTATCAAATCTAGGACCAACAGTTACTTTTGCGATATACGCCTTTCTTTCGCTTTTGGCAATTTTCTTTGTCTATAAGTTTGTTATAGAAACCAAGGGCAAGACATTGGAAGAAGTTGAAGAATTGTTAATTATAAAATAAAAGTTACATAAGAGCTAAAATGCAGATGAACATCCAGAAAAAGATTGATTTAAAATTTATCAACAACCTTAAATGGGCCTTAATTTGAATGATAATATTAAGTCTCTTTAGAATTAATTCTTAAAGGGATTTTTACATAAATAAATTAGAATGACAATAAACCAAATGTTTTTAGGAACCAATAAAGTTTCTTTTGAA
>Ga0316189_10005174_pt1 | contig 12507 bp, 17 predicted proteins | sample LowCovwburrow_MG_FD_204930 | JGI IMG/M metagenome (GOLD analysis project Ga0316189, IMG submission 204930) | Coastal sediment microbial communities from Maine, United States - Lowes Cove worm burrow | ecosystem: Environmental > Aquatic > Marine > Coastal > Sediment | place: USA: Maine... | reverse complement strand
AAAGGCCCCCGAAAATAGAAATTAGAAGTTTATCATCGGTGACCGAAGAGAAGTTTTCAAAATGTACCATTACAGCCAACGATACGATAGCCAGAATAGACTTTATAGTTATCCGTCTTGAGAGGGTAAACCATGACATTATCAAAAATGGCAGACTTACTGCAACAAGAACAACCGAAATATTCAAATCATAGAGTTCGCTCAAAAGAATCGCTATACCGGTAACGCCCCCGTCTAAAAAATTATTCGGAAGCAAGAATACCTTTAACCCAAGACTTGCCAGTAAAACACCAAGGCCAATTTGGAAAAATTCAGAAAGTTGTTTTTTCATTTTTGTTGAAATTAAGATTTACTATCCGATAACGGTTCCAAAGTACGTTTTGCCTTAAGGTCGAGAGGAATTATCTCTCGACTAGCAATACTCATATCAACATATGCGAAGATTTTCTCGAATTTACCGAGAAACAGTTGGTCTTGATAGTGCCTCAGAACCGCAACTCTTTTTCCATTTACCATTCTAAGAATGCTTGTAACCCTAATAATCAAACCGTGTATAGCTTTAAAATCATCAGATTCTTTTGCCGTTAATGTATTGGGTAAGATACAAGGCTTTATGTGTTGATAGTTATCTTTAGATGGCTGACCTATTCTATATATACTTCCTGGGGAGAAATCATTTAACTGAGGTTGATACTTCTCATTAGAAGTCAAATTAAAACTTTCGATTTCTGGAAATAATGCAAACCGCTCTTTTTTCATATTTATACATTTAAAATTGTTGCTTAATGTGGAAACAAATATTTTTACAAAAATAATAGTATTACTATTGTATATTAAAAGTTTAACTACTATTTGTGAATAGTATTAGTTTTAAATGCACTTTTGTGCTCTACTTTTGTCGAAGATTTTAAAAACAATCATAATGAGAAAACAAATCATTACACTAGTAAGTTTGCTTACCCTTTCAACAACAATAAATGCGCAGCAAAATGAGTCAGAAACAATTCAAATAGATAAGAGTCAAATACGTGTCGAAACTGTATTGACTGAAGAGGAACAGGCAGCCCTGTCACCTCAACAAGTAATCGAAATTTTGAAAGCCGGAAACGAAAGGTTTGTACGGAGTAATCTCACTGCACGTGATCATTCTTTTCAAATTCGAGAAAGTGCCGATGCCCAGTTTCCAAAGGCTATCGTATTATCTTGCGTAGATAGTCGCGTTCCCGTAGAGGACGTGTTCGATAAGGGCATAGGTGACATCTTCGTAGCCAGGGTCGCCGGAAACTTTGTGAACGATGATATTCTTGGTAGTATGGAATTTGCGACAAAGGTGGCCGGTGCAAAGCTTATATTGGTATTAGGTCATGAAAACTGCGGAGCCATTCATGCTGCAATAGACGGAGCCAAACTAGGTCATATAACCGGAATGCTCAAAAATATCGCACCGGCCATAAAGCGGTCTACCGTTGCAAAAGGGCCTAGAAGTTCTCAAAATAGATTATTGGTCCATGAGGTAAGTGAAAACAATGTTATCGTTACTATCGAAAAAATTGTAAAAGAAAGCGAAATCTTAAAGAAAATGATGGAAAATGGTGAAATAGACATTAAAGGGGCCGTGTATGACATGGATACGGGTGTCGTTAATTTTCTTTAAAAATATAAGGTTCGATAAACCCTTCTTCATTCTGAGGAAGGGTATTTTATTAAATATAAGACTAGTAGATAGTTTGTGCAAAGATGGAAATAGTCATTTTAGAAAAAATGGCACTATCTCCCAAAGCAGCTGCAATAGCAACACTCCACTCAATAGGGAACCGAAATTAAAAGTTATCAATCCAAGCAAATTTTTTATTAATTATACTGCCTTTTTCCGAATTTACAAATTCTAGATAAGCAGATGCAGCAGGTGATAGTTTTTTTGATTTTAACCATATCAAATTCCATCGCGTACTTATAGGCAAGCCTTTAACGGGTATGATTTGTAAATCGTCGTTCTTGAGCTCATTTTTAATGCCTATAAGTGGCATAATCGAATACCCTAGACCGGATATCACGGCCTGCTTTACCGCCTCGTTAGAAGTCAATTCTATTTTTTTTCTAACCGGGAATTTATTTTTTGAAATAAAACTTTCCATTGCATTTCTGGTCGCCGAACCCTGTTCCCTATAGATTAAAGGTAATTCTTCGAACAACATCTTTTTTGATGGTACCTTCTCGAATTTGGTTTCGGCGCTTCCTACGAAGTAGAGCTTGTTCGCCATCAGCGCTACACTATTTACCTTTAGCTTTTTTGGCAATACAGACACCATTGCAAAATCCACCTCGTTTCGTTCGAGGGTCTCTACAACACTTGTTTTATTGGTTACATCCATTATCAAATCGACACCTTTATGCAGTTTCATAAAGTCTGATAAAAAATAGGGCATTACGTATTTTCCTGTGGAAACGACCGATATTTTCAATCGCCCAGAAAGCTCTCCTTGATATGATAACGTTTTATAGTTTATAGCATGCACCTCGTTTAAAATTTTCTCTGCGGCCTCGGCAATCTCCTTTCCAAAATCAGTAATAAAAAGCTTTCTGCCTACAACTTCAGTAAGCGGAATCGAGAACTGGTCTTGGAAATTTCGTAATTGAATGGATACTGCTGGCTGTGTTAGATGCAATTCTTCTGAAGCTTTTGTAATACTTTGATTTTGAGATACTTTCAAAAAAATTTGCAACTGATGTAATGTGTAGTTCATAAAAAATATTAATGCTTTACATAATAAATATATATAAAAATTTATGCAATATAGGTCGTAAATTTAAAAAATAAAAAGACACTCACATAAAATTTAACGCTATGAAAACCTTGCTATCCTTACTGCTTTTTCCTTTAGGAGTATTCGCGCAACCGAACTCCGTTCCGCAGGAGGAATTTTTCAAAGTACACCTATCGATTGACCTCGAGCGCCAAACCATATCCGAAGGGGAGGCTATAGAAGGTATGATAGAAATCATTGTGAAGGTCGAAGTATCCTATAACGAAAACGTATTGAGAAAAGAGTCTCCATCAAACTATATTCCGAAGCACTTAAACTCGCTTTCGCTGGCCGGTGCGTATCGCAACACGAATCCTTCCCATAAACCTCAAGAACGGCTGAACACTTTATTGGCCTCAAACGATTTAAATCACCCCACAGAACGTTCGTTCACGAATCGGTTAAAAACAGTGCCGTATAAAAACCAACTATTGACCCCTTTCCATTCAATTCCCGAAGGCTTTGGTGCCCGCCTTAGCTTTTAAGTCTTCCATATGTTGGTCTAGAACTGAATGTACCCCTTGAAAATTGAATACCACAGTTTTAAAAACCATTTATCACCATTAATCGTGTAACCTAAAAGATGAAAAAATGACACCATCAAAACTACAGCTCATCATGAGTATTTTAGCATTGACCGCTGCGCTTGGTATACTTGTCTTATCTGCTAATGATATGTTTGAAATTAGCCAAACATTAGTCTATGTCTTGGTCTTATCCTTTGTTTTTATATCTAAAATTTTAGAGAAAAGTCAACTATAATTCGTCATGGTCAAAAAAAATCATACCGAAACAAAGTACAATATACAGTTGGTTAAAAGAACATTCTCACCTATAGGGGCGGCAGATCTATTGTTATCGCTGCTTACCTATAAAATTAAATTCCATACGGTTCAAATGCTCAGCAATGAAGTAAGTTACAGCCCTGAAACCCTACCTTCTGAACAGCGGATAGAAGAGTTGAAAAATGCTAAGAATATGGTCAAAGACTTAATCTTAAAAGCACGGAATGAAGGATATGAATTTCAAATAGAGAGTACTATAACAATAAATCTGAAGAAAATGAAGCAATCGAAAGAAGTATAAATTCGAATATCGATTTAAGATAATGCTGAGTTCAACTTATAAGTGCAACAACTTTATTATTTAGGACTTCAATTGGGTTATTGTAATTGAACTTTCTGATTGGTCTGTAATTTAGTAATCTTTCTACTTCTTTTATTCTTTGATTAGTAATTTATCTAAGATCTGTTTTCTTCGGAAAAAACCTTCTAATAACACCTATTCTATTTTCTACAGTTCCTTTGTCTTGTGAGGTATAGGGTCTAGTGAAATAAGTTTTTACGTTTAAATCTTGAGCTATTTTATGGTGATATGCGAACTCTTTACCATTATCAAATGTGATTGTCTTTACCCAACAAGAGCTAAAATTAGTTAGCCTCTTATTCATTTTTTCATAGACTTCATCTGCGTTTTTGCTTTTAAGCTTTTCAATCATTGTTATTAATGTTGTTCTATCTGTCATTACCAATAGTGCTGATTTATGATTACTCCCCATCATAAGATCCACTTCTATATCACCAATGCGAGAACGTGTATCTACAACCTTTGGACGCTCTTCTATGCCTATTCTCCCAGTAATAGCACCACGCCTATCTTTGATGTTGTTACGTTTTTGTCTGCGACCCCTATGACGTAGGTGTTTATATAGTTTTTTATAATCTCTGTGATCCCTATGATTACTATGTTTTGCCATCCATATCCATTTGTAGATAGTTTCATGGCTTACAGATGCTTCGGACTCTTTAGATAACCGTTTTGCAATGAGCTCTGGACTCCACTTCTCGTATTTTAGCAGACCTTCAATTTGTTTTTTTAGACGCTCAGTTAAAAGTACTTTCTTTAACTTATTGGAGTGTCGAAAATCTGTCTTCGCTTGCGCGTGTTCACCGATATACTCTCCAGATGTTCGACCACGTTGGGGAATGTTTCGTTTAAGTTCACGACTAATAGTGCTTCTGTGTACACCTATTTGTTCTGCTATTTTTATTTGGGAGAATCCTAAATTAAATAGTGTTTGAATTTGATACCTTTGAAAAAGGCACAGTTGTATATAATTTTTCATCCAAGACGAATATAAATATTGAGCCTAAAACAGATGGGGCTAGCCCCATCTGTTTTAAATATTCGTGTTGCACTTATTACTTGAACTTAGTAATACATACTAGGCAATAAACTCATCTATAAAATTTTTTAATGTATAAAATAAAAAATATAAATAATAATTAATGAATATTATTTCAGAGTTTTGTACAGGAAAATAAGGTGTGCCAAATGAAAACCTTAAAAATTAAGTTTTAACCATATAAAACAACGAAATGCAAATTCAAGAACTCGAAACAGTGAAACAGACAAAACAAGCCATTCGATTGGTAGACGGAAAATTTACGGCATCGGAAGCTGCACATGTAATCAACTCACTTTTAAACGAAAAAATCAACTTTCATAAACTAAAGCGGCTATCCTTACTCGAAGGTAATTGCAACGACACCACTTTGTATGACAATGGCCGAATAAAGGAACTAGAAAACGAAAAAAAAGTTGCTAAAGATTTTATTGCAAAAATGAGGGAGTTGGGACTAAAACTTGAAATCAAAGGCACACTGGAAATTACTGTAGCCGAACAATAGTTTATTAAAACAATTACTTAAACTTAATTGAATCTATAAAAGTCTATGTCAACAAAAAAAAGTCAGCCCACGTTAACAAGAACAAAAATTACTCAACTTTTTGGAATAACATTTTTATTTATTTTTCTTTTCCTGTCTATGTACTATGGCAGTAATTTCTTAGACGAACTATTACCCGCTACAGGTATTTTAGCTCTCATTTTACTTGTTCGAGTTATGGGGGAACAGCATTAAGCTGTTCCCCTTTTCTTATGGGATAAGGCCGACCTCTAAAATTCCGAACAACTTTTACCAAAAACCTTTCCGGCTCACGTCAGACTAACCAAACACTACTTTTTTAATGGATTTACACCTTTTATTGGACAACCTTACCAACCCTGCCCTCCTTTTTTTCTTTCTTGGTATTATTGCTGTTCAGCTAAAAAGCGACCTAGAAATACCCTCAAATTCTTCAAAATTCATCTCACTCTATCTCATGTTTTCCATCGGCTTTAAAGGAGGTCTTGAACTTTCTCATAGCCAATTGGATATGGAAATTTTGTGGTGTTTGGTATTCGGGGTTTTACTAGCTCTTTTTGTGCCCATATATACCTACTTTATCTTGCGCAGAAAATTCAGCGTAGCCAATTCAGGCGCCATTGCCGCTGCCTATGGTTCGGTAAGTGCCGTTACCTTCGTTACTGCCGTTTCTTTTCTTGAAATAGAGAACATACAATTCGGAGGGCATATGGTCGCGGTTATGGCCTTGATGGAAGCGCCTTCAATTATTATCGGAGTGCTATTGATGTCGTACTTTCAGAAAGACAAAAATTCATCCGCAAACCTCAAAAGCGTACTAAAGCACTCGCTGACTAACGGCAGTGTGTTGTTGATTATGGGAAGTTTGATCATCGGCTTTTTGGCAAGCGACCATCAAGCCAGGGGCATAGAACCTTTTACTACTGATATTTTTAAAGGCTTCTTGGCAGTATTTCTTTTAGATATGGGTATTACAAGCGGCAAGAAGCTCAATGACTTTCTGAAAAAAGGTTGGTTCGCATTTTTCTTCGCGATTATCATACCTCTGATTAACGGCTGTGTAGTTGCAATCATCAGTTCGGTATTTACCGAAAGCGAGGGCAACCGCTTTTTGTTTGCCATCTTGGCGGCAAGTGCCTCTTATATCGCCGTTCCGGCAGCGATGCGCTTAGCCGCCCCGAAAGCCAATCCTAGTCTGTATCTACCAATGGCGTTGGCCATTACCTTTCCGTTCAATATTACGTTGGGCATGCCGATTTATCTATATATCATTCAATCCTTTTAGCGTTTCAGCATCAATTTTATGGTTAGTTTTATGCTATGGAAAAACACAGATGCGGCTGGTGCAGGGGCGATGAACTCTACGAAGCTTACCACGACCAAGAATGGGGCGTACCCGTTAAGGATGATACCACATTATTCGAATTTTTGATTTTAGAAACTTTTCAAGCCGGTCTGAGCTGGATAACCATTCTACGTAAACGCGAAAATTTCAGAAAGGCACTAGACAATTTCGACTATAAGAAAATAGCACATTACGATCAGTCGAAAAAGGATGCCCTTTTACAAAATTCGGGCATCATTAGAAATAAACTAAAGGTAAACGCCACCGTTACCAACGCACAAGCGTTTATGGTAGTACAAAAGGAATTTGGCAGTTTCAGCAGTTACATATGGAGTTTTGTAGACGGAAAGCCCATTAAAAACAGTTTTAAAGATTATCGCACGGCGCCGGCCAACACCTCCCTCTCTGACAGCATAAGCAAAGACCTTAAAAAAAAGGGCTTTAAGTTTGTCGGAAGCACGGTCGTTTATGCCCACATGCAGGCCACTGGTATGGTCAACGACCACGAGGTAACTTGTTTTCGCTATAATGAGGTATTTTGAAGTAGTAATAGATAAAAGCAAAAATTACATTGAAAATGTATGTATCGAGAATTTTAGTGGTGCTATTTCTGATGTTCGGTATTCTAGCCTCGGCCCAGAAAAAATATGAACGAGAATATCGCATCAAAAGGTCACAATTTCCTGAAAGTGCTCTTGCTTATATCGAGAATGATCTTAAAGATGTTCGAAGAATTCGCTATTATAAAGAAGTTGATGGTGATAAGACCAGTTATACGGCAAAGTTTAAAAGAGATCGTTTAAAATACGGTATTGAATTCGATGAAGAAGGCCAATTGGTGGCTATGGAAATCTTGATTAAACCAATAGACATACCTGATGATGTCTATGACAAAATCACCTTTTATTTAGACAACAACTATAACAAACACCGTGTTTTGAAAATTCAACAGCAATACCCATTGGGTGAAGAGAACACAGAAAAGACGGTTAAAAATGCATTTCAAAACCTTATGCTGCCTTATATTAAATATGTATTTGCCGTGAAAGGTAAAAAAGAAAGCGGTTTTGAACAATACGAGTGTATTTTCGACGCGGAGGGACAATTTGAAATGATGTGAAAAGCACTTCCGGCGAATTATGATCATGTTCTCTATTGAAAAATCACTTTGCAGAGGCTTTTCTGCTTTTAAGCTTGCTGGCAGGTCGAAATCAGTTCACGACCTATTTGGAACCAATATTTCACCAAATTTAAAATGATCAAACTACAGTTAGAAACGAAATATCGACCAGAAAAATTTACATATTAAGCAAATCATGTTCTCCTCTTACCTACTTTGCCCCCTTTTTAACCATTAAGAGCTTGATAAAATCTGCTCTTGGTATCTCTTCCGCACCTAGACTTTCGAGATGAGCGGTATGCAACTGGCAATCGATAAGTATATAATTTTTTTGTTTCAGTTCTAGGGCCAGTGCAATGAACGCAAATTTTGAAGCATTACTGACTGTACTGAACATGCTCTCTCCACAAAATACATGTCCGAGATCGATACCGTAAAGTCCGCCGACGAGGGTATCGTTTTCCCAAACCTCGTACGATTTGGCAATTCCTTTTTTATGCAATTCTATATAAGCCCTTCTCATGTTCTGGGTAATCCAAGTACCACGTTGTTCTTTTCTAACGATATACGAACACTTTTCGATTACCCTTTCAAAGCAGCTGTTCTTTGTCAAACGGAATCGTCCTTTTTTTATGACCTTTCGCATACTTTTTGAAATCTTGATGTTCTCCGGAAACAATACCATTCTTTGAGGTGGGCTCCACCATAAAATCAAGGAATCATCATTGAACCATGGGAAGATTCCATTGGTATAGGCGAGTACAAGTCTTTCGATAGACAAATCGCCACCTACGGCCAAAAGCCCTTCGGAATTGGCATTTTCTACCGACGGAAATTCCAGCGCATCGGTTAAAAAGAAATTAGCGTTATGTAGCGAATTCTTTTCCATCTCAAAAAATTAAAAGCCCCGTGATATAAATTACGCTTCCAACAATCATGAACAAAATGGTATAGGGCAAGATTTCTTTAGCCTCCAGTTTTGTTATTCCCAATAATGGCAATGCCCAAAAGGGTTGTAACATATTCGTAATCTGATCCCCATAGGCCAAGGCCATGACCGCTTTGCCTAGAGGCACATTTAACTGTAACGCCGATTCCAAGATCATAGGGCCTTGAATTGCCCACTGTCCGCCTCCACTAGGTACAAAAATATTGACTAGACCCGCACTGAAAAATGTAAAGATGGGCAAAGTGGTTTCGTCGGAAATCGACACAAAAAAGTCGGAAATACTATTGATCATACCACTACTTGCCATGATACCCATAATGCCAAAATATAGGGGAAATTGAATCAAGATTCCGGACGTGTCACCTATGGCAGCTTCAACAGCGTGCAGAAAGCGTTTGATACTCCCGTGCATTATCAGGGCCAAGCCCATCATAAACAAGTTCAGCATGTTCGGGGTAATATTCAAATTTTGTAAAAGCGATGAATACTGTATTACAAATGCCCCGATAATGAGCACCCCAAAACCTATTGCGAACCATGACGCTCGATCTAACCGCTCCGCCCCTACTGCCTTTTTTGAGGCATCAGTATTGAACGTATACCTAGAAAGTTGTATTCGCGTAGGTCTTGTTTTCCTTCCCAATTGATAAGCCATAATTGAAATAGTTGCAAGTACAACTGAAAAGATAATCAGGTTTCCACCACTTAATACGGTATCGCCCGTTGAAATTGTATCTGGTAAGGATGCCAGAACATCGGTGCTTAAAACACCTTCCATCAAATTGGTTAGATGACCTGCCTCCGAAACTTTCAAAGGAGCGGAACCACTTATACCACCATGCCAGACCATAAGGCCCAGATAACCGCAAGCCCCAATTAACGGGTAATTGATAGGTATGTTATTCTTTTGGGCATATTCACCGACTTTCCGAGCTAGCAATGCACCAAAAATAAGTCCAAGACCCCAATTAAAAAAAGCGACCAACATTGTCGGCAGGGCCACCAAAAGGGCTGCGTTGGCAGAATTTTTTACCATGCCCACCAGTTTTAGAATGAGTAATTCAATCGGTTTGCTCAACACCAAAACATGCCCCAGCACCAAAATCAACATCATTTGATAGGCGAATACCAATAGGCCGTTGTTCCAAATGCCACTTTCCCAATACGATAGTATGGCTATAATATGACTGCCTTCGGAAGAATTCTCCGTAAAGAGCAAGGCAAGTGCTATGGTCAAAAACGTAAGAAGTACCGCAATACTAAAAGGTGATGGCAAGTACCTTTTAAAAAGTTGCTCAATGGCATGTGTCAGGTTCATGACCTGAAAGTAATGAAAAACCTGTCGAAACAAAAAGCCCCATCAGATTCTGAAAACCTGATAGGGTCAAAAGTAGATAACTTATAGGAGGTCTAGACTTCCTACCTCCGCAAGAATGATAATTAATATTGTTCTAAAACGGTAAATCGTCGTGCTCTTCTTCGTTCAAGTTATCTGCGGGAGCAAAAGCTTCTGCAGGCGGCACCGGAGGTATATTTCCAGAACCTTGCTCAGCTTGAAGATTTTCGATTCGCCAACCTTGAATGGAATTAAAATACTTTACTTCGCCTTGTGGGTTTGTCCATTCGCGACCTCTCAGGTTGATGCTGATTTTTACGTCTTGGCCAACATTGTAGTTGTTCAATAGATCCGTTTTATCTTGTACGAATTCCACCATAATATGCTGTGGATATTGCTCTTCAGTGGTTACTACAATTTCCCTCTTTCTAAAACCGTTATTCCCAAAGGTTTGGGTCTCTCCAATCATTTTTACTTTTCCTTGAATTTCCATGATTATGAATTATATGTGAACTAATTTTTAAAGTTTTTAAAAGTAGTTTTAATCACTAAATCCACCTAAAAAAACAAGCACAAGTTATTAACGGTTATCATCACTAATGTATAACAGAGTTTAATCTCTAATGATGTTTAGACTCCGAGCTTATTTCTAACGAATTCCTTTATTTTTCACAAAATATTTCTTGAAGTTAATTTTGGGAAAGACCTATTAAATAGGTACCAAGTGGCTTCCCATTCTTCTTTTTGGCAATGCCTTTATCCCATTTGTAATTATCTGTACCAAGTCCGTTTAGTAATTCTTCGATATCTTTTTGGCTGTACATTCTCGGCAACGAGGCTTGCCCATCCCAAGCATAACAAATAGGGATTATGGGAATCAAATAGGTAAAAATAAGTTGTCGCCCAGTAAGGGGTTTTACGAATGGTGTCATAAGCATCGACATTATTAGCAGAACCAAGAGCGATAGCGGTAGCAGTATCCACCAGACCAATACAGGAATCTTATTTTCGGCCATTTCGTAAATGAGTAAAGGTTGGCGGTTGCTTTGTGCAGACTCCAAGATTTTTCTTGCCGCTTTTGGGGGCATGTGATGAAAACTGTTCACCATGGTCTTAAGGCCGGCCGGTGCGTTAGCAGTATTGGTCGCATCGACCGACGTCGTATGATAGCTGATTTTATCCGTACGATTTTCATTGAACTTTTTAGCAACTTCAGGGTTAGGGTACAAATCCGTCATGATCAATTCGACGTTTTCCAATCCATCGATTCTATGGACGGCTTCTAAAACTTCGGGCATCGGTCCGCCCGAACCCGAACCGAGATCTACAATATGTGAAAGCTTTTGCTCCGATAGCACTTTAGCGATAAGGTCGGCCAGCACCCCGCTTACACCCATCATCTTATGCAGTACCATAATCAAATTAGTCATACAGGTACGAAGCCAGTCGGGGAACCAACTGAAATCTTCAAACTCGAATAGTTGAATTCTTTTCATTTGACCTTATTTATTGGTTATTAAATTCCATTACTAACAGAATAGCCTGCTACTATACTGCCAACCGGTTATTTCATCGTTACTTTGAATCTATCGAATTATCCTTCACTGTAGGATAAGTCTATGTTGCCAACAAAATCTTCCAAGCGGAAAACACATCGTTATTCTTCAAATATTCCTGTGCCTTCAGTTCGAGTTGCTTTCGCTCTCCCCCACTGATAATAGACCGTATTCCTATATGCGATGCAACAAAATCATCGACCTCTTCGCGACCCGGTATTTTCTCCACATTACCCAACCTGCCTAGATCGTTTCCGGTAAGCACTTTACTCGACCGGATGTAATCGGGAATTTGGTCGATACCAATTCCCAAAGACGAAAGTGGTTTGGGCACCTCGAAAAGTCCCTCATTCGCCCTGCTGTACCAGTTACCTCCCATACGGGCAATTTGGTCGATTTTATACTGGTCGATACCCCCGTTCGCATCGAGCACGTTTGGATCAATATGAATTTTAACGACTTCCGAGAAAACTAAATTTCCGGCCCCACCTTCTTTTCCAAGAGCCTCAACCTGGGTTACTTTACATTCGAATTGTACAGGAGATTCAGCTACACGATATGGTTTTACGAGGTCTGACCGCAACATGGTCAAGCCCGCTTTTTTAAACTCGTTTTCTCCCTTAGCGTATTCCGTGCTCGCCAAAGACATCTGTTGTACCATATTGAAGTTCACGATATTGATGACTACT
>Ga0316189_10005173_pt1 | contig 12507 bp, 8 predicted proteins | sample LowCovwburrow_MG_FD_204930 | JGI IMG/M metagenome (GOLD analysis project Ga0316189, IMG submission 204930) | Coastal sediment microbial communities from Maine, United States - Lowes Cove worm burrow | ecosystem: Environmental > Aquatic > Marine > Coastal > Sediment | place: USA: Maine... | reverse complement strand
AATTTCTTCTTCTCACCCAATTTGTAAACCGTAAAGTTTTCTGAACCAAACCCCTTTAAGATTTCATTTTGGCTTTTTTGAGCATTTGCCAAAAAGCCTCCAGACAATAGAAGAACAACCAATACAATTTTTAATAAGCATCTATTGATCAAATAACTAATCACTCTGATCGCTTGATTGAGATGGACACTTGTTAGAATAGAGAGTTTTTCCATAATGTGTTTGTTGTTGGCTCGAAGTACAATTACTACCAGCATCAAACGTACACGATGATCAATTGAATTATTGGAGAGATGAGAATTCGTCAGTGTCCGTTGAGAATTCGTTTAGAGAAATCTAATTTTTGTCAATCTTGAAAATGCGGAGGAACGTACGAGACTATTGAAAATTTTCCAATGCTGTCATGAGTGACTCTTTTTTCCTGACTGCAACTGGCAGTGTACTTCCGTCCTTCATGTGGACAATACCCCCCTCCCTTTTGTCATATCGATCAAAATGCTGCAAATTGATCAAATGAGACTGGTGTGCTCTGAAAAAGAATTGCCCATCAAAAAGTGAATCATATTCTTTGAGGGTCTTGGAGATCATCAATATCCGACCATCGGCTAGAAAAAATCGTGTATAATTCGTCTCGGATTCACAACGAATAATATCTTTGACAGCTATCAAATAAACTGTCTCTGCATCCTTAAGAACTATTTTCTGATCTTTTGAGCCTTCGTTCTTGTTTTGGACAAGGTTTGCTACTTTCAAATTCTGCTCTTGTTTGTCTACAGGCTCATTGCCCTTTTTGAGGGCAGATACCAAGTCTTCAGGATCGATTGGTTTGAGCACATAATCTATCGCACTGAATTTGAATGCTTTGATCGCGTAACCATCATGTCCTGTCACGAAGATCACTTTGAAATCAAGCTCTCCGTAGATAGAAAGCAAGTCGAACCCAGTTCCATCTTTCATCTCAACATCCAAAAGCAGTAAGTCAGGTTGATATTCTTTGAGGCAAGTGAGTCCAGTTTGAACCCCATCAGCCTCTGCTACCACGACATATTCAGGCGCGTAGATCGCCAGCAGTGTTCTTAGATTGTCTCTTACAACTTCATCATCATCTATTAAAACTATGCGCATGCCTTATGAAATATTGAGGCCTAAAGGTAACTGAACGGCACCTTCAATTCAACTTTAGTTCCAAGAATCTCTCCTTGGTCATTGCTGTAGTCTCCTAACAAAAGTTGAATCTTGTTTTTAAGCGATTTGTTGAATAACTCCATGCGCTCTCTAATGATGGTGGTAGACAATGAAGTATGATTCACAGTAGCTTGACTTTTACTCAGACCTTCGCCATTGTCTTTGATCTCTATGGAAATATATTCGCCATTTTTCACAAAGTTCAATTCGATTAGGCCATCATTTTTAGCATTGACAATCCCATGTTCGATGGCATTCTCTACAAATGGCTGCACAAACATTGGCGGAATGGTGTCGGTCTCAGGATCGATACTTTCATCCATCACTATCTTGTAGTCAAATGCATCATTCATTCTCAACTTATGGATGTCCATATAGTTGGTGAGCATTTCTACTTCATCTTCCACTAGGATAAATTCTTGACGGGAGTTCTCTAATATTTCTCGCATCAGTTTGGAAAACTTAGTCAGATAGAGAGCTGCCTTATCCGCTTGGTTCTTCAACATGAAATTCTGTACGGCCAGCAAGGCATTGGAGATAAAGTGTGGGTTGAGCTGCGAGCGTAGAAAACGCTGTTCTAGCTCTGTTTGAGATTGTTGTTTCTTTAAACTCCGTTGTCTATAAATAAAATATGTTGCTGATAACACAAAAAGCATAGCTATCAATCCAATGATAATAGTTTGATTTTTCTGCTTGATTTCTAACGATTGAATAGAGGCTTGTTGAGAAAGAGCTGCTATTTCTGCTTCTTTTTTTTCCGTTTCGTATTGAGTCCGAACTTGACTCAGTTGCTGTGACCTTTGCTCATTATACAAAGTATCCTTTAACTGATTGAGCATCCCAAATACTTCGAATGCGAGCTTATAACTTCCTTTATTAGCGTAAATATTTTTCCTGGTTTCGTAAACATCTTTCAACCCAGCGGGATAATTTAATAGTTTAAAGGTCATGAGTGCTGTATCATTATGTTGCAACGCCAAGTCGTACTTTCTTTTAAAAAAATAAGCGTCCGACAAGCCAGAATACGAGTACCCCTTTATAAAGTCATTCTCTATACGTTCTTGCCGCTGTAACCTTGTCGATTCCAAAAATACTTTGATTGCCTCATCCAAATTCTTCTTGGCTCGAACGTAAGCTATGCCCTTGTTATTCAGAATGTGACAAAGCATCTGCATATTCGAATCCTCTCTGGCCATTTCTTCGGCTTCACCAAGTATGGAAAGTATTTGTTCCAAAGGTTTCTTCATTTTTATATACATGGCAGCTGTATTACCATTGACTTGGATCAACATTGCCCTGTCATTTACTTTCAAAAAATACTCTTTGGCCTTGCCTGAATATTCCAGGGCTGCTTCATATTGGCCGTCATTATATAGGGTACCTCCCATATTATAATGAACGATGGCGAGTTTACGATAAGCAGCGCTTTTCTCAAACAAATCTGCAGCCAACTTAGAGTATTCGATATCTTTACCATTATCCCCGTTCATCCCATAGATATTGGCAATAGCTACATATGCCTGGCCTATACCTGTTCCATAGTTTGATTTCATAGATAAATGCAATACATAATCCGCTATTTGTCTTGCTGAATCTGTATAAGATGCGTTCAAAAGGTCGTTTGATACACCGACTAGACTATCCGCCTTGTTAATGAGCATACTATCGATAGATGCATTTTTTTGACCAAAACACAATTGAACTGTAAAAAGTAAAAAGATGCTGATGAAATTATTTCTCATATCCCACAGGAAGTTAATATGCTACTCAATATGCATAGCATTAGGTTTATTTGCTTTGATTAAATATATCCAAAAGGAACCCTCAATTCAACTTTAGTTCCAAGAATTTCTCCTTGGTCATTGCTGTAGTCTCCAAGTAAGAGTTCGATTTTATTCTTAAGCGATTTGTTGAATAACTCCATGCGCTCCCTTATGATGGTGGTAGAAAGGGAATTATGATTCTCAGCATATTGAATAATTAATAAAAGACAGCTTTAACTTGGTTTGCTAAAACTGGCTGATGCAGTCAAATTTTTTGAAAGCAAATGCCATACAATTTGAACAGTCCTGATTTCACAACTTCCAATACTTGAGAGGATCATCAGTTTTTACAAAACCCCATAAATCAACTCTACCACTCCAGATTGATATGACTTGGATGACAGGAGTGTTAACATTTTTTTGTTGAGTCTATCACCAAACAATGGGATGCCATCCCCAATCACTATAGGAATAACATGAATAATGATTTCATCAATGAGAGAATTATTAGCGAACAATGTATTGGCTTGACCGCCACCGACCAACCAATTATCACCTCCTTCTTCTTTCTTGAGTTGAGCTACTAATTCAATGGATTTTTCAGCGCTGACAAAGTTGACATCGATATTATCTTGGAGTGATCTATCTCGAGTTAATACATAACAGCGCTTTCCTTTGTATGGAAACTCAATATCCATGTTCTGAATAAACTTATAGGTGCCATTGCCCATGATGATCGTTTCGATCTTTTCGTAAAAACTATAGTATCCGTAGTCGCTCTTATCAGGATTGGGGATTTCATCCAACCAACTGACATCATCATTGAGCTTGGCGATTTTACCATCTAGACTCATGGCGATGTAGAGTTTTACTTTGCTCATTACAAACTATTGCTTTTTATAGAAAATGAATTCCCCGCCTTCGTCCCCAGCACCTTTCAGTGGGTTTCCAATTGGCGTTTGATCAGACACTTCTGAGACTTGGATTTTCACATATTGCACAAGTTCACTCACCGCTACTTTGTCTTTTGGATTCTCTTTTAAGAACTTGATGAAGTTAGCAGCGAAAGGGCTGTTTTGACCTTGGGTTCCATCAGACACAACCTCGAGTCTTCCAGATGCGAGTCCCCATCGAGATCGAAACTGCTCTACATTGTCAGCATATCCTCTCTTTTGCTCATTGAACAAAGAGCCGGAAAAACAGGCATCTGCCACGAGGAAAGTGTGTTGTGAATCAATATTACCCAGGATCTTGAGGATATCAGAATTGGACAAATAATCACCACTATTGTTGATCTTAGCATCAACGGGAATCCAATAGCCTTCACTCAACAGCTCATCATAAAACCCATGACCTGAAAAATATACCAGCAAGTTGTCTTTGGGAGTGATCCGCTCAATCAAGCTCCTTAGACCTTTGTAAATATTATTGCGTGTGGCTTGTTCATCCTTGATCAACGTAACATTACTGAACTCAAAATCATACATGCCCATCAAAGTTCCCACCACATCATTAGCATCCTTCACCGCATTATTGAGCGATGGCCAATAGTCATACTCATTAATCCCGACTACAAAAAGATAGTTGTTTGCTTCTGTGGCATCATATTCACCACCATCTAGGTCTCTACGGCTGACAATGAATTTCTTCAAAGCTATGTTATCATTAACATCAGTCACTTCCATCGTGACGAAGTTATCTCCCATAGACAATGGCAATTTGATAAGGAAGTTTCCATTCTCTCTGATTGGTGTGTCAAATCCATTAATCTTTAATCTTCGAACTCCTGATTCGTCAATCACGGCTCCTTTGATTTCGATCATGTCTTTGGAATACCGAACTCTATTTTCTTGGATATTAGGACTAGCCACATATATTTGAGGAGGTGTGATGTCCGTTTCATCTTTGAAATTGTAGACAGGTGAAATGTTCAATGAGGAGACATCCCATATTTGCACATCACTATTATATTGCTCTACTACTGATATTTCTTTACCTTGTGGACTGAAGTGAACATCCAGAACTGCACCTTTGAAATTTTCTAACTTTAGATTTACAGCGCCATTAGTCACATCGTAAAAATAGAGAGACTTGTCATCAGATGCAGACGCCAAGAATTTACCATCTGCGCTAAAATCTAAATCATGAATCCATCCCTTTTGCCTTTCAAAGGTTTGTAAGAGCTTCCCTGTCTCTAATTCCCACAGTTTAACTTTCTTATCATCACCTCCACTAGCCAAAGTCTTATTATCTGGGCTGATAGCTAGTGAACGAACCCAGTCATCATGAGCATCTATCCTGTGTATGACTTTTCCTGATTCGGCCTCCCAAATTAGTATTTTCCTGTCTCCCCCTGCTGTGGCTATAAACTTCCCTTCCTTGCTGATAGCAAGTCCCCTTATCGCTTTAGTATGTTCTGTTTTACTATAGATCTGCTGACCAGTAGTCATATCCCAAAGCCTCACACTCAAGTCTTCACTAACAGATACAATGTGGTTTTTTCCTTTCACAAAACTTGCAGCAATTACTTGTTTGGTATGCCCGGTAAATGTCTTGAGTAATTGACCAGTTTGAGGATTCCATATTTTGATGGTCTTGTCCATTCCAGCAGAAACCAAATATTCATTCTTAGGGTCAAATTCTATATCAAGAATCTTCTTATTGTGACCTTCAAGTGTTCTGATCTCTGTATCGCTTCCTGCATTATAGAGGACAATTTTGTTATTGTCAGCAATAGCTAACATTTCATTATCCGGAGAATAATTGGCTACAGTAGCATCTTTGGATTTGATTTCAACCTTCTTAAGGCTCTGTGAATAGCCCGTTGTCATCCACAGTAGTGTGATCACCAAAAAACTAAATAATCTTTTAAATAGAGTTGGTCTCATTATTTGCTCTTTCCGAAATTATACGAAATTCCCGTTTGCATCAGTACTATATATTTACCTGTTATTGAGAATTCTTTGATGTCACTTATGGGTATTGCGTTGACATCAAATAGATTGACATACAAATTTCTTGTGGCCTTGATCATTAATCCAAGTCCGACACCCAGCTTTGTAGCTTTCTTATCAAATCCATAGGGTTCGCCTTCGATATCCAGCTTTAATTGAAACAGACTTAAATTAAGGTAAGGTCGAAGGGTTCTGTTTCTATTAGTAGACAATCTTGCGTTGAGTCCCATAAGTGTTTGCTGCCCATCGGATTCAAAATCTTCACCACTACTTTCGATGTCGTCAGGATCATAGCTGACATACCTTATATACTCCATGTTTTTCCCAGTAGAAAAAAATGGCCCTATTGAAATATTCTCTGTTAGGTGAATATTCACGGCTACTGAAACTACCGTCCCAGCAAATCTTTGAGATTTAAATTCAGGAACTAACGAATACCCTCCTGTAAGAGATATGTCCATAAAAGACTTCTGTGCTTGACACATGAAGCTAGACGCCAATAAAAGAACAAGGATGAAACTATTTTTATTTACTCTTACCATATCATTTATTATTTACGCTTTCCGTCTTTGTAAGACAAGCTCGTTTGAGACTGAATGAAAATTGATACACCCATAATTGCATTTAAGTTAATGAGTTATTCATTTATCAACCTAATACATAGAGATGATATCTCAATAAAAAAAGCTGAAATATCTGATGTCATCAATCTTTGGCTACATCAGATTCCTAAATGAATTGTCTGATTGTCCGTAATGTCATATAATTTACTCTGCTGCACATTAAAGATTCCTGCCTTGTGCCTCCGCTAAAGCTTCAGCGACACGGGTCGCAGGAATGACGCACTTTGTTAACTTAGAACGTCATTCCAGCGCATACGAGAATCTAAATCATGGTCATTAGTTCTGATTACAGACAATCAATATAAATTAAAGTGATTCATCCTCATCACCTAATTGTCCTCAGTGCTACGATTCATTTTATTGACATACAAGTAGTAAGCAGACTGATAGTAGGCTATGGCTTCATCCACAATTGATGGGTCAGGCGTCAGTGGTTTGACCTCTGAAGTGAAGCGATCAAACTTGTATTGGGTCACCTCCTTTTTAGGGTGTAAAATAGTCAAAGTATCAGACTTGATATACCCCAGACTCTGATATGTACCAATGAATGCACGCTCTTCTTCCGGCTTCATAGTCAGCACATCTTTCCCATAAAACTTGCTTTCATATGACCAATTCAACATCTGAAAAAGTGTGGGCGCAATGTCAACTTGACTGCATAGTTTATCGATCTTTTTAGGGGAAAGTATACTGGGTGCATAAATCCAAAGGGGAATCTGATACTCATGAATCGGCAACTGCACACTGCCCGCACTTCCAGCACAATGATCTGCTACAATTACAAATATGGTATTGTCAAACCATGGTTTGGTCTTAGCTTCTGCCATAAATTTTTGAATCGCATAGTCAGTATATTGGATAGCACCATGACGACTATCACCAGATGGAATATCGACTTTGTCGTCAGGATAGGTAAAAGGTCTATGATTGCTTACAGTCAACATGAAGTTAAAAAATGGCTGATTATTGGCATAAGATTCATCCGATTCACGCAATAACCTCCCAAACATGTCTTCGTCACATGCTCCCCAAGCATTGGTGAAAGTCACCTCATCATCTTCCATTTCTGCTAGATCCACAATGTCAAACCCATTGTTGGAGAAGTAGTAGTTCATGTTATCAAAATACCCATACCCTCCATACAAGAATTTGTTTTCGTAGCCTTTCTCAGCGAACACCTGACCGATGGTAAACATGTTTTCACAGTTCGGTTTTTTTACAATACTTCTTCCTGGGCTAGGTGGTTGAGCGGTAGTGAGCGCTTCTATACCCCTTACAGTACGTGTCCCGTTCGCATATAAATTGGAGAAGAATAAGGATTCATTTGTTAGCTTGTCCAAATACGGAGTGATGTTTTTTCCTCTTCGATACTTCTCCTTATAGGTGCTGCGATTTCCTTCCAGATAGTAATAACTAAGACTTTCGATTGTGATAAAAATAACATTGTGTTGTTTTTCTGCTCCTATTGCTGACACCTTTCTCTTGATATCATATGGATGTTCTCCTATGTATTCGCTATTGTCAGTAAGCAATTTACTTTTCAACAATTTAAAATTCTGATCACTATCCTGCGTGCGATAAAACAGGTTGTAGTCCAGCTCACTATTTCGGAAGGCTGCAAACAACGAGTAAATGCCATTTTTGGAAAGTTCCTTATTGTACTGGTTTGAGGAAATATCCGAGAATGAAAGGTCTAATAACAACATTGACAATACTGGAATTGACCAAAGAATCAGCGTTCTATAGGTCTTACTGATGAAGGAAAGTTCAACCTCTGTTTTGAAAATCAGAACATGCTTTTTTACAATAAAGTAAACTAACCCTGCTGTAATCAAAACATTGGCAGCGATCAAATAATGCATGGGATACGATTCCCAAATGTTGTTCAACACCTCACTTGTATATACCAGATAATCAACCGCTATGAAGTTATACCTTACCTTAAATTCATCCCAGAAAAACCATTCTCCAAACATGTTAAAAACTATGATTCCTACAGCGATGGTGTAGAAAGTAATAAAAAAGATCTTGTGAATTTTGGTGTTAAAGACTTTTCGTGGAACTAGGAGCGTATATAGCACCAATGGGATGATAAAGTAAGTGGCACCAGACAAATCATAGACCAAAGCCACAAATAGTACTTTTATCAAACTTAAAATATTGAGATCTACATCTGAAAATGAGTAGCCCAACAAGATAATTCTGCTTACTGTTGATAGCGAGAGAAATATCAAGAGAAATAAATAAACCCCGTTGTACTGAGAGGAGAACTCTCGCCTTATGAATTTTCTCATGCTTTATTAATGTGTACCTGCCCTATATTTCTGCATAATTAATGCAAATATCTTTCATTTTATTGATTTACAAATTTGTTGGTCAAAATAATACACTGGCATTAAGCCAACCAAGAGCGCAATCACATCTTTCATTTAGCAAAATGAATATTGCATTTGTTTTTATTATGTTTGCAAATTCTATTTCACAAGGAATGAACAAACTTTTCAAGAAGCTGCTAACTTTTGGACTATTCATTATTGTTAGTCACGCCCATTTTGCGCAAGACACCACCGCTGTTCATTTGCATCCTTCAAAATCATCCAAGCTTAAGGGTTTTATCGTGCCAGTTGCACTTATGTCTGCCGGACTCTTTATCCACGAGACCAATGGAAGTTTTAGTAAAGTTAATATTCAAAACAACGTACAAGAAAATTTTGCTATCAACACTAAGATAGACGACTACGTGCAGTACTGTCCCTTTGTACTGTTTGCTACCATGAAGGCATTTGGAAAAAAAGGGGAGAATTCGACCAAAGATCAGTTGTTGCTACTCGGAAAGTCACAACTCATTATGGCCAGCACAGTATATATTCTTAAAGTGAAAACAAAAACACCAAGACCTGAGGGCGCTGGTGGTAGACGTTCATTTCCCTCAGGGCATACCTCGATGACATTTGCCTGTGCAGCCTTTTTCTACAAAGAATATCAAGGCACAAACAAATTATTGGCATGGACTGGATATGGAATAGCCACAACTACTGGATTGATGAGGGTCATGAACAATGAGCATTGGATGAGTGATATTGCCTTTGGTGCTGGGCTTGGTATAGCTTGCACAGAGTTGGTATATCTACACCACAACAGGAAGCGTAGAAGTAAAAATAAACATGCTTCACTTTTGGTTCTACCCGAAGTTGGTAGACAGCATTTAGGATTCAATCTGAACTATAAATTCTGAACATGAAGCATTTATATGTTACATTATTCATTGTATTATTCACCAGTCTGGTTGTCGCTCAAAAAAAAGAACGCAGATATTCTGATTACACTTTTGATTCGGGTGTTGCTTATAGATATGAAAGGCCGAAAGTTTTTGGATTTCTACTGAAAGTACCAAAGACCATAGGGAAAGCAGCTGTTCAGCCATTCAAAAAAGAAAACCTCTGGAAGACTGGAACCATGATAGGGGGTACGGCTTTGCTAGTTGCTGTTGATCAGCCAATACTCGATGGCGCACAACAGTTTGGCCGGTATATTGGGATGGGTACTGATCGAGGGACTAAGGCACTGCTCGAGTTTGAGATATTTGGTCAGTCTGCTCCTATTGAAGTGCCAACATCTTTCAGTTCTGGAGTGTATTATATCGGTGAAGGATGGCCAACGATATTTACCACACTTGGTTTTTACACCACAGGCCTGATCAAAAAAGATGATCGGGCGCTACAAACTGCCAGTCAGCTTACTCAGACTATGATCGGTGTGGGGGTTTTAGCTCAATTTTTTAAGCGCACAACTGGCAGAGAATCTCCCTTTGTTGCTTCGCAACCCGGTGGGGTTTGGAAGCCCTTTCCCCACCCAAAAGATTATGCGGCAAGCGTGCCTAGACATGATGCATTTCCTTCAGGACATATGGCAACACTTGCAGGTACATTCACTGTGATTATTCTCAATTATCCTGACACTAAGATATTAAAACCTATCGCCATTGGAACAATGACATTGGTGGGTTATCAAATGATGAACAATGGTGTGCACTGGCTAAGTGATTACCCTTTAGCAATCGCCATAGGATATGGCCTCGGAAAGATTGCGGTGAACCAAGGTAGGAAAGAGATTGTGACTGACAAACTCAGTCATCTCAGAAAGAAAAAGGGCTCTTGGAAACTCGCTCCTGACTATTCTCCTTTTGGTGCTGGAATGCTAAGTCTCACTTACAAGTTTTTGTAATGTAGAATTAGCGCCAAACTATCAATCTCAACATTTTGTTTCTCTCCATTTTCATCTACCTTTGTGCCAATTTAAGCTATACATAACTCTTTGACTGAAACAACCTAATGCCAAGAGACAGAAGTATCCGGTCCGTACTGATAATCGGTAGCGGCCCAATCATCATCGGACAAGCATGTGAATTTGACTACGCAGGCTCACAAGCCTCTAGATCGCTTCGTGAAGAAGGCATCGAAGTCACTCTCATCAACTCCAATCCTGCTACCATTATGACTGATGAGGTCACTGCGGATAATATCTACCTGAAGCCATTGACCAAAAAGTCTATTCGAGAGATATTAGAAAAACATAACATTGATGCTGTACTTCCTACTATGGGTGGTCAGACTGCATTGAACTTAGCGATTGATTGTGAAACCGCTGGGATCTGGGATCACTATGGAGTCAAGATGATCGGTGTCAATATCGATGCCATCGAAACAACTGAGGATCGTGAGAAATTCAGACTCTTAATGCATAAACTTGATGTAGATGTTTGTATTGGTGAGACCGCTACTTCATTCCTTCAGGGTAAAGAAATCGCTCAAAAAATTGGCTTTCCGTTGGTGATTAGACCTTCATTCACATTAGGTGGGTATGGAGGTGGATTTGTCAATGATCCCGAGGAATTTGACAAGGCACTTACTGCTGGTCTACATGCTTCACCTACACACGAAGTATTGGTAGAGCAGAGTATTCTTGGATGGAAAGAATACGAGCTTGAATTACTAAGAGACAACATCGGCAATGTGATCATCATATGTTCGATTGAGAACTTCGATCCGATGGGCGTTCATACTGGTGACTCTATCACCGTGGCACCAGCGATGACACTTCCTGACACTGTCTATCAAGAGATGCGTAACCTGGCCATCAAAATGATGAATGGAATTGGTCACTTTGCGGGAGGTTGTAACGTGCAGTTCTCTGTTCATCCAGAAACAGATCAGATCATTGGTATCGAGATCAACCCTCGTGTATCGAGATCATCAGCTCTAGCTTCAAAAGCAACTGGATATCCAATTGCAAAGATTGCGGCTAAACTTGCCATTGGGTATAATCTTGATGAATTGCAAAATGCAATCACAGGAACAACATCAGCATTCTTCGAGCCAGCTATTGACTATGTGATCGTCAAGATTCCTCGGTGGAACTTTGACAAGTTTGAAGGGGCAGATCGAAAACTTGGTCTACAGATGAAAGCTGTAGGTGAAGTAATGGGCATCGGGCGCAACTTCCAGGAAGCGCTTCAAAAAGCCTGTCAGTCGTTAGAGATCAATCGTAATGGACTCGGAGCGGATGGAAAAGAACTCAAGGACCAAAAAAGATTATTATATAGTCTAGAAAACCCAAGTTGGGATAGATTATTTCACATATACGATGCTTTCAAATTGGGCATCCCTTACAAGACCATTCAGTCACTTACCAAAATTGACAAGTGGTTCTTGAATCAAATCGAAGATCTCATTCATCTTGAAAAAGATATAGAGCAATACAACCTAGACAGCATTCCAAAGGAGTTGTTCTTACTGGCCAAGAAGAAAGGATATGCTGATCGTCAGCTCGCTCATCTCTTCGGATGTTTGGAAAGTGAAGTCTTCAATAGAAGAAAAGAACTTGATATCAATAGGGTTTACAAAATCGTGGACACCTGTGCTGCTGAGTTTGAAGCGCAAACGCCATATTACTACTCTACTTTCGGTGATGAAAATGAGTCAA
>Ga0316189_10005172_pt1 | contig 12509 bp, 9 predicted proteins | sample LowCovwburrow_MG_FD_204930 | JGI IMG/M metagenome (GOLD analysis project Ga0316189, IMG submission 204930) | Coastal sediment microbial communities from Maine, United States - Lowes Cove worm burrow | ecosystem: Environmental > Aquatic > Marine > Coastal > Sediment | place: USA: Maine... | reverse complement strand
ACAATGTCAATCAGGGCAGTGTGCAGACCGCTAAAGGTGGTTGTTTCGTCTGCCATAAGTGATTGAAAATATATAAGTTATTCGATTTGGAACCCAAACCCTAACCCGGATAGACCGGCCTCCGGCGCGTAGATCTGAACCTACGGCTCGGAGAGAAATAGCAAATTACAAGCACCAAATTACAATTAAATTCCAAATTACAATATCCAAATCTCAAATATGATCAAAAACCAATTGTTTGGGATTTTGAATTTCGGTCATTGTGATTTGTTTGGTATTTGTGGTTTGTTATTTGAAATTTTTTAATTGCTGAAACCTGAAGCTTTCATTTTATGACAACATGTTGTCAGAGAAAACCCGATAAAGGCTTTAGAGTGGGGATGATTTGATGAAAATAGACAGAAGAAGTTTTTTGTCCTTTGCTATTGGAGGTGCTGCCGGCACGGCCCTCTCACCGTTGCCCTGGAAGTTGATCGATGATTCTTCCATTTGGTCTCAGAATTGGGCATGGACACCGGTTCCGGCAAGAGGTGAGATCACTTATGTGAATTCCACCTGTACCCTGTGCCCGGGGGGCTGCGGTATCACCGTTCGCAAAGTCGGTGACCGGGTCGTAAAAATCGAGGGCATGGAGGGACATCCGGTGAATGACGGCGGGATCTGTGATCTGGGTGCAGCAGGGATACAACTTTTATACGGTCAGACCCGGGTGAAAACCCCCAAAAAGAAGATAAATGGCAGATGGCGCGACATCTCCTGGGAAGCCGCCATATCCGAGATTGTCGAAAATCTCCAGGATTTAAGAGCCAATGACTTGTCGCATACCGTTGCCTGTATTTGTGATTCCGACCGGGGAACCGTCCCGGAGCTGTTGAACAGATTTCTAACCACATACGGCTCACCGAATTTTATCCGGGCACCCTCGATTCTGGATAATCATGAACTGGCTGTGTATCTGACCCAGGGGGTACGAGCGGTACCCGGATTTGATGTACCGCACTCGGACTTTATTCTAAGCTTTGGCAGTGGATTGATCGAAGGATGGGAATCTCCGGTGTATATGATCAAGGGTAAAAGCGCTTTGAAGCAGAACGGGGGGCGCATGGAGCAAATCGAACCACGACTCTCCAAAACTGCCGCCAAATCGGATAAATGGATCGCCGTTAAGCCCGGGACAGAGGGGGCTATGGCTCTGGGCATTGCCAATGTCATCATCAACGAAGGGTTGTATAATAGGGAATTCGTTGAAAATTATTCGTCCGGTTTTGCTGAATGGAAAAAGCTTGTTACAGACGGTTTTTCCCCGAGCATTGTTTCAAAAATTACCGGAAGCGAAGTTACCGTCATCGCTTTATTGGCCAGGGAATTTGCGCGGGCGAAGCGGCCCCTTGCTATTTGCGGGCGGGGAGCGGGAAAAACCCCGGGAAGCCTGCAGGACTTTTTGGCAGTTCACATGCTAAACGCGCTGGTGGGCAATCTAAACAGGGCCGGCGGTATGGTAGCTGTCGCTGAACCCGATTATATCAACTGGCCGGAAGCCGAGATGGACGAAATCGCATCCAAGGGGATGCAGCAGACCCGGGTTGATGCTATCGGCGGCACGGGAAGCACACTGGCACGATATTTGTTGAATCGACTGCCGGAGGTCATTAATGCCGCCGCCGAATCTCCTATCCGGATGCTCTTTGTTTCAGGGACGAACCCGGTCTATACGATGGCCGATACCCCGGCAGTTGTCAAAGCCTTTGAAAGAATACCGCTGGTGGTCAGTTTTTCATCCTATATGGATGAAACCGCCGCCCAGGCCGACCTGATACTGCCCAATCATATTTACCTCGAGCGTTATGAAGATGTCCCCTTTGCCCGGGGATTTCCCAAACCGATCTTCGGACTGACCCAACCTGTGATTGAACCTTTATACGACACTCGCCATATCGGCGATGTGATTATTCAATTGGCAAAAGAAACGGGTGGAACGGTGGCTGAGGCTTTCCCCTGGGAGAATTATCAAGGTTGTCTTGAAGAAACCCTGGAGGGATTGGCATCCTTGCTGGAAGAGGGATTTCGGTTGAATGACGAGTTTTCAAGCTCGAATTGGGCCGCCGCATTCGAAACCGAATCGTCAAAATTTGAATTTTCCAACAGCGAGATAAATGCCTTGCCGGGTTATACGCCGGTGCCGGCTCTAGGCGATGAGTCCTTCTATCAGCTGTTGCTCGTACCCTATGATTCCATGAGACTTGCCGGCGATTATGTCGGTACACCGCCTTTCCTCATTAAAGCCCTCGAAGATACTATCTTAAAGGGCAATGATGTCCTGGTCGAAGTGAATCCGGCAACAGCTAAAAAAATGGGTCTGTCAAATGGTCAATATGCGACGCTGAGTACACCAACGGGCAGCGGCAGGGTAAAGGTCTACTTTTTTGATGGAATTATGCCCGGCCTTGTCGCGATTCCCAGGGGATTGGGACACACCGGTAATAATAAATTTCTGGCCGGCAAAGGCGTTAATTATAATACACTGTCGGCAGCGGTTGAAGATCCGGCCACCGGCCTTGATGCAGCTTGGGGAATCCGGGCCAAACTTGCCAAAGTGTAGCCAATAGTAAATAGTCAATTTCGAGGGGTTCGAATGAAACACAAGAAGTTTGGGATGGTCATCGATCTGGACAAATGTGTCGGTTGCGGTACCTGTATGGTGGGCTGTATGGCTGAAAACAACGTGCCGTTTCGGGAAGATGACACCGATAAACTGCTTAGCGTTGCCTGGATGCGGGTCTACCGGTTAACCAACGGGAAACCGTACCCGGATACCGAAGAATGTTTCCTGCCCCGACCTTGTCAGCAATGTGAGGGTCACGCGGGTCATTCACCATGTGTATCGGTATGCCCGGCAACTGCTACAGACTATGACATGGATACCGGAATCGTCAGCCAGATTTACACCCGCTGCTTCGGTTGCCGGTACTGTATGGCGGCTTGTCCGTATCACGTCCGCCAATTTAACTGGTGGGATCCGGTGTGGCCGGATGGTATGGAAAGATCCTTGAATCCCAATGTTTCCGTTCGTATGCGGGGGGTTGTTGAAAAGTGCAGCTTTTGCATCCATCGTTACCAACTGGCTAAAGAAAGAGCCTATGCCGAAGGCCGCCGAGAGATAGAGGAGCATGAGTACCAGACCGCCTGTACCCAGGCATGTCCGGCGGGAGCCATCACCTTCGGCGATTTAAATAACCCCAAGCATGCCGTGCATCAAATGGTGCGGCCGGACCTTAAACACGGGGGCAAATCAAAGAATCCCAAGGCATTCAGGCTGCTGGAAAGACTGGGAACCAATACCAAAGTCTACTACCTTTCCAGCCGTGAGTGGGTCAGGCGGGCCGGGGATAATTACCTGAAAAATGAAGTCAAGGCCCATTAGGGAATGACGAATGAATATTTTTGTAAGAAATGTAAGGTTTCAGGTGTCAGTGTTCAGCCCGCCCTGGCCTCCGGCTCGTAGAGCCTAGCCCTCGGTGAGAGGATAGCCTGCGCCTCGGAGAGTGCGATATGACGGATTCTCACTGTTCGCTGCAAGAGATCCCAATAATGAATTATCTTCCAGATTCACACAAAGTTAGGTCTGGGCCAGGGGTTTCAGAAATTAAAAAAATTCAAATAACAAATAACAAATAGCAAATGGTTCGACAAGCTCACCACCACCCTGAGCCAGGTCGAAGGGCAAATCACAATGACCGAAATTCAAAATTCCAAACAATTGGGTTTGATCTTATTTGAGATTTGGATATTGTAATTTGGTGCTTGTAATTTGCTATTTCTCTCCGAGCCGTAGGTTCAGATCTACGAGCCGGAGGCCGGTTTATCCGGGTTTAGTGCCTTGGTGGCTGAACTATTAAAAAACAGAACAAATTTAGGAGCACAGAACTTATGGATTCTGCACTAATTCCCGAAGGAGTTAAACGCTGTCCGACTTGGCAATTCATCCTGTGGATCGGGGCCGTCGGTGTTGTGTTGTTGTGGGGCGTTTTGGCCATGATTCTTGTCTATTTCAAGGGACTGAATCAAACCAATATGAACAATGCCTACGGTTTCGCATTATGGATCTGGGCCGACCTCGGGATAATCGCTTTGGGAGGCGGTGCTTTTTTCACCGGGTTTTTAAGATATCTTGTCGGCAAAGATGAGTTGAAGAATATCGTTAATTTCGCCGTGCTCGTCGGGTTTTACTGCTACGTTTCGGCCCTGATGATTTTAGGCTTCGATATCGGGCAGCCTTTGAGGGGATGGTTTATATTCTGGCATGCCAATGTGCACTCCATGCTCACCGAGGTGGCCTTCTGCCTTTCCGCTTACCTCGGTGTTCTGACGATAGAATATCTTCCGATGATATTGGAAAATCGACAAATCGACAAGGTGCCCTTTTTCCACAATCTGAGTCACAATATGCACGAAATTATGGCTGTTTTTGCGGCCACCGGTGCGTTCCTTTCCTTTTTTCACCAGGGATCCCTGGGAGGCGTTCCGGGGGTGCTGTTTGCCCGACCCTTCGGATTTCGGGAAGGCATTTTTGTCTGGCCCTGGACGTTCTTTTTATTCACCTGGTCTGCTGCTGCCTGTGGGCCCTGTTTTACCATTTTAATCACCAAAATTACTGAAAAACTGACCCGCAAAAAGTTGGTTAAGGATAATGTCATCGAACTGTTGGCTAAAATTTCCGGGTGGATGCTGGGCGCATATATTATTGCGAAGATTATCGATACAATTTACTGGGCAACGGTGACAACGCCATCCAAGGGGTTTTCGTTCATGGAATTTTATTCCAACAATCCGGGGTCCGCTTATGGATTGTGGATATTGATTGCCGAAATCGGCATTTGCGGGATCATACCGGCGGCCATTCTGATTACCGACCGCGGACGGAAAAACCAGGCCGCCCTGTGGGCTGCCATAGTTCTGGCAGTGGTGGGTGTCAGTCTGAACCGCTGGGTGATGGTTCTGCAGGTGCTGGCGGTTCCGGTGCTCTCCTTCGAGAGCTGGAACCTGTATTTCCCGAGCTGGCAGGAAATTGCCACGACCCTTTTGCCCGTGGCTTTGGGGATTATTTTAATATCTATTTCTTATCGCTACCTGCCGATATTTCCCCAGGAACGGGAGTTAAATCCGATCGAGACAGCCGTTGATGATGCCGCTGCGCCGGAGACCCTCGAATCGTCTGAGGGCATCGAAGGAGAACTGGAGCCGGCGGAAGCATAGAAAAGAATTCGGATTTCGGCCTCCGGCCTCTCCGAGCTGTAGGCTCTCCCCTCCGGGGCGTAGTCCCCTACGGGACGGAGTCGAGCCGGAAGCCATGTTGAATAGTTGATTAGGTAAATTATAGTCATAATTTCAAAATATTACGATTGTTGCTTAAAGATTTTGGGGACACAGATTTGCACAGATAACCACAGATTAATACAAAACGCCTGGCGGCGGAACCATGTCCAGACATATGTAGCTGCCTGCTTGATAGGTGTCCTTTCTTTTGAATCAAAAAGTGTCCAATTATTGTGTAAATGTGGCATAAATCCATATTTACAACCATTTAACCAATCAACTATTCAACCAATCAACGATATAGTGGAGGATAAGCATGTTTCCATTTAATTTCGAATGGATTTGGGATGCAGGGCATCTAGTGTTTATGGGAGGGCTGTGGTTTGCGCTGTCCATCATGGGACTGGGGGTGACCTACTGCCTTATCAAAGCTGTTTTTGATATGTCCAAAAAAAACGGCGCCAGTCATCATTAGACGCCGAGAGTCATCAACTGTAAAAGGCGCTTAGTCCGGCAGTGCCCCGGGGAAGCGCTTTTTTTGTGCCTCCACTGCTCCGGTAACGGTTCGGTATGATTGGTGAATCCTATGTGCTTGGTTTTTTGAAAAAGTTTAGCCACTCGAAGGCACAAAAAAATAATTGAATATTCACTTTTCAATATTAAATTTTCCGCCTCTTCAGGGGGCACTTTTCCCGAGCGCAGTTTCGAAAAAGCTTGGTGCCTGAACTATTACAAGACAAGAGGGTTATATGGACAAAATCATTGTCGAAGGGGGCCACCCCCTGGTTGGTGAGGTGAAAATCAGCGGGGCTAAAAATGCAGCCTTGCCGATTCTTATTTCCTCGCTTCTAACAGACGGCACCTGTACGCTTACAAATGTACCGGATTTGATGGATATCAAAAGCACATCCCTGCTGTTGTCCCATCTCGGCGCGCACGTCGAATCCCGGGAAGATACGATCCGCATCAATGCCGGGAATTTGGCTCAATTTGAAGCACCCTATGATCTGGTGCGAAAAATGAGAGCTTCCGTTTTGGTCCTGGGACCGCTGGTGGCGAGATTGGGTAAGGCCAGAGTGTCGCTGCCGGGCGGCTGTGCCATTGGCGCACGTCCGATTAATTTGCATTTAAAGGGCCTGGCTGCGCTTGGCGCCTCCATTGAATTGAGGCACGGTTATGTGGAAGCATCCGCCGGACGCTTAAAAGGCGCGGATATCTATTTTGATGTCGTTACGGTAACAGGAACTGAAAATCTGATGATGGCGGCAGCCCTGGCAAAAGGCACCACCGTGCTGCGCAATGCCGCCCGAGAGCCGGAGATTGTGGCCCTGGCGGATACTCTGATTAAAATGGGAGCTGATATCGAGGGGGCCGGGACATCCATCATTACGATAAACGGGGTTGCCGCACTCAGTCCGGTTGTCGCTGCCATTATTCCGGACCGTATCGAAGCGGGAACCTTTATGATGGCCGCAATTTTAACCCGGGGGGAAGTAACCCTGTTAAATTGTGAACCGGATCATGTCGGGGCGCTGATAGACAAGTTGCGGCTTACCGGCGCCGAAATTGACATTAGCGGCAAACGTATCCATGTAAAGAGCCGGCAAAATATTGCCAGCGTCGATGTTAAGACCCAGCCGTATCCAGGATTTCCGACGGACATGCAGGCCCAGTTTATGGTACTGATGAGCATCGCGGACGGTACCAGCACCATATCCGAAACCATCTTTGAAAACCGATTTATCCATGTCAGCGAATTGAGACGCATGGGGGCGGACATTCAGGTGTCCGGTAATATCGCCATTATTAAAGGAGTACCCCATTTGTCCGCTGCCCAGGTAATGGCAACCGATTTGAGGGCCAGTGCATCCCTTATCCTCGCGGGTCTGGTAGCCCACGGGAAAACAGAAGTCAATCGTGTCTATCATCTGGATCGCGGCTATCAATCCATCGAAAACAAATTTTCAGCCCTGAACGCCTCCATTCAACGGGTAAGGTAAAGAATCCGGATTTAGATGACCCGGCTTTGGTTTAACCCCGGAGGGGCGTGCTTACCGATAGTTGCTCGATGGAATAATGGAATGTTGGAAAAATGGAATATTGGGGTTTGAAAAGCGGATTATGGCCGGATTTTAGCCTCTGAGGAATGCCATCTATTTAAAATTAGATCTCATTCCGTTAAACCCTGCATTCCAATATTCCATTATTCCATGGGGCTTGCCAAGAGAATAGCGTCAAAAAAACTGTTATTCCAGTATATTATAAAAATTTTGAGACTATAGTTTGCCATGAGCGATAACACCTACTTTCGCCCCGCAATTCCGCTTCTGATTTCCCTGATATGCGGGATCCTGTTCGGGTCCGGTTTTGCGGGATACGGGATTTGGGCCACAGCTGCTGTTATTGTTTGTAGCGGTTTCTGTTTGCGGCAAATTGTACGCAAAAACAATGTACGTATCCTTCCAATTCTACTTTTTGTTTCCCTGGGTTACCTGTCCGTCCAACCCTGGGTATCTCCCAGGCTGCCTGCCAATCATATCCTTCACTTCTCGGATACCCATCGCTGGGAAATTATAGGGCGAATCGTCGATGAACCGCGGAAAATAAATAACCGCACGCGATTTCATCTGCAGGCGACATCCCTTGGTGGTGATGGTCAAACACGGGCTGTCAGCGGAAAACTGCGTGTGACAGCGCTCGGCGATATCCCGGACCTTTCTGCAGGGGATTTTGTTCGGTTCAACAGTCGAATCAGGTCGCTTACCAATTTTAAAAACCCCGGTGGGTTTGACTACAAGAAATATATGGCTTTTAAAGGCATTCGGGCATCCACCTACCTTAAAGCAGACACGCTTGTTGTCATCCATAAGCATCCCGCGGGGGGATTTTTTCGAATCATAGACAGCGTTCGCAGCACATTTGCCGGCCTGATTGAAAAATCCGGGCATACCCAGGTCCAGGGGGTGCTTAAGGCCCTCATTATCGGAGATCGATCCCAGATTTCTGCTGAAACCAGGCAAGCCTTTAATCGGGCCGGAGTGGGGCATTTGCTGGCAATCTCAGGACTGCACATCGGGATTGTGGCCACCGTGGCGTTTGGCTTTTTTCACCGGCTGATGACGCGTTTCAAACCTTTTTTATGGCGGGCGTGGACCCGCAAAGGAGCGGCTCTCTTATCCCTGCTGCCGGTATTTGCCTATGGGATGATGGCGGGTTTTACACCGTCTACCCAGCGTGCTGTCATTATGGTCTCGATATTTTTATTGACTTTTTTATTCGAAAGGGAGCAGGATCCCTTAAACACGCTGGCCCTGGCCGCACTGATAATTCTGGTTGCCGATCCGCCGTCTCTTTTTTCCATATCCTTCCAGCTATCCTTTACAGCCGTATTCGCCATAATTTACGGATTTTCCTGGATGCAAAAGCGGCCGTCGGCACCGAAAACACCAATACCAGGCAACCGGCGATTACGTTTAATCAGCAGGCTGATTTCTTTTTTCCTGGTCTCTTTTTTTGCGATTTGTGGCAGTCTACCGCTGGTCGCAGCCCATTTTAATCAGATATCGCTGGTTGGGCTAGTTGCCAATTTCATCGTGGTTCCATTGGTTGGATTCCTTGCCATCCCTTTGGGTCTGGTGGCTCTGTTCGTGTCGCCGTTGAGCACGACGGCGACTTTTTGGTGTATTCAGGCAAGCAGCGGAATCCTGACTCTCGCTTTGGGAGTGGTGCAATTTTTTGCTGATTTGCCCTTCGCCGCCATCAAAACCGTTACCCCGGGCCTGCTTGAAATCGGTTGCTTTTACGTTTTGTGCTGGGCCCTGTTGAATTTGCACCGCCAACCGCAACTTGCAGCAGGAAAACCCGGGAGCGGTTCAGCATTAAAGTCCGTCACAAGCAATTTTAAGATGTCGCCTGCCGGTGCCGATTCCGGCCGGGGAAAATTACAGGGCATATTCCGGAGGTTGCAGGTTAAAAGGATTTCGCAAAGCGATCTGGCAAAAGCAGCCCTGGTATTGGTCCTCGTTACCCTGGCTGCCGATACGTGCTATTGGTTGTACCAGCGGTTCGGATATGCCGATCTCAGGGTTACAATCATCGATGTCGGCCATGGCAGCTCTTCTTTGCTGGAATTTCCCGGAGGCTATACCATGCTGATCGATGGCGGCGGATTCGCGGATAACTCGGCGTTTGATGTGGGCGCAGTGATAGTTGCACCACTTTTGTGGAGAAAGAAAATTCGAACCGTGGATACGCTGATTCTCTCTCATCCCAACAGCGATCACCTCAATGGGCTGATCTACATCGCCGGGCACTTTCATGTCAAAAAAGTATGGACCAACAGTGAAACACAAAATACCTTGGGATACAAAAAATTTATGGAGGTTATCAAAAACAAGAAGATTGTTTTGCCTTCATTTGCGGATATGCCGCAAAAACATTGGATCAACGGTGTCAAAGTGGATTTTTTGTATCCTCCGACTGGATTTTTAAAACGGAAAGAAAAGGAAAAGTGGCGCAATACCAATAACAATTCCCTGGTTGTGAAGGTATCAATGGGATCAACTTCTTTTCTTTTCCCCGGAGATATCATGGCAGCGGCGGAAAAAGAGCTTGTCGGCCTAGCCGGGAGAAAATTAAACAGCACGGTCCTGATTGCGCCTCACCATGGCAGCCGATCGTCGAGCAGCACCGCTTTTTTAGGGGAAGTAAATCCTGATGTGATCGTTGTATCTTCCGGCCGCCAAAGCCGGTTCAAATTGCCACATCCAGCAACTTTAAATAAATACCAACAACTTGGTTCTTCGATTTTCCGCACCGACATCAACGGTGCGGTTTCTCTGTCAACAGACGGTCAACAGCTTGAGATCAGGCCCTTTATTGCATTTTGAAATTTTCAGTCCATGGCTGCCAGGACTTCATACCCCTCTTTTTCTAATGTCTTTTTGATGGGCTCCGTCTTGCACACCCCGAGCCTGAAAAAGTAAATTTGCCGGCCTGTCTGTTGGGCCGTCCTGCCGGCATTGATAATATCTGCGCCCATATCATTTATAATCTGCAAGGCTTTTTTAAAACTGCCGGGCTGATCGCCGATGACCACATCGATACGGGAGGTGGATGAGAGGATGCCCATCATATCGATAAAGGTTCGCAGAATATCCGTGGCCGTTATAATGCCGGCCAGTCGGCCGTCCTTGACCACCGGCATGCCGCCGATTTTGTGATTGTAAATCAGTTGGGCGGCGATTTCGATATCATCGTCCGGACTCACCGTGATGGGATTTTTGATCATCAGATCCCGCAGGTTCAGATCCCCCAGCATGGAAGGAATAAGACCCTGTTTCAAATCCGTCAATGTGATAAATCCCACAAGTTTATTGCCCTTTGAAACCACCGGCAGATGTCGTATCGAATTGATTTTCATCAACTCGATCGCCTCACTGATGGATGCCTGGGCCGTTATGGTAATCGGGTTTGGAATCATCAAGGAGTTAATTTTCATGACAAGATCCCCCTAGGAATGAAGAATGACGAATGTTGATTGATGAATGATCATAGATAAACGATGCATGAAGACTGTCGGTCGAATATGGACCATTTGTTGTTACTTAGCGGAAAGTTTCGAATAAAACAAGGATAAGATCGGTTGAAACCCTTAAATCGTCGTTCGGCATTCGTCAATTGTCATTTCTTCGTTGTCCTGGGCACATAATTGCAGAGGGGTTCTTCTGCGAGAAAATTACCGGTGGCCTCAAAGGCTCTGGCCCGACAACCGCCGCACACCCGTTTAAATTCACAGGGACCGCATTTGCCTTCGAGTCTGTCATAATCGCGCAAAGCCGTAAATACGTCGGCATGCTGCCAGATATCGGCAAAGGAGCGGTGTCTAACGTTGCCGCAATCTGCATTCAGAAATCCGCAAGGCTGAACGTCGCCGCGATGGGAGATAAAGCAGAAGCCGATACCGCCCAGACAACCCCGTGTTACAGCGTCCAGCCCATGGGTTTTAAAGGAGATCGACTTGCCTTCTTCTTTGGCCCGCTGCCTGAGGATCCGATAGTAGTGCGGGGCACAGGTGGCCTTGAGATCCAGCGGTGTTTTGTCCCGCTGGTCATAGAACCAGTTTAATGTTTGTTCATATTCGGCGGCGTTTATTTCTGTGTCGACGATATACTTTCCACGACCGGTGGGAACCAGAAGAAAGATATGATGGGCAACCGCACCGCGTTCGACAGCCAGTTGCTGGATCTGCGGAATCTGGTCAAGGTTCGTTTTGGTAATGGTCGTGTTTACCTGAAAATCCAACCCGACTTTCTTTGCAATTTTCATGGCATTGATGGCGCCTTCAAAAGCACCGTCTACCTTTCTGAAACTGTCATGACTGCGGGCCGTGGCACCGTCGAGGCTGATACTGATGCGTTTGATCCCGGCGGCCACCAGTTTTTTAGCAACATCTTCGGTGACCAATGTTCCGTTGGGCGCCATGACCATCCTAAGGCCTTTCTGCGTGCCGTAGGCGGCGATGTCAAATATGTCCTCCCGCAGCAGGGGTTCCCCGCCCGTTAAAATGATGATCGGCTTTGCGACCTCGGCGATTTGATCAAGGAGCCGAAAGGCTTCGGCGGTGTCGAGTTCCCCGGAGTAAGGGCCCGTGGTTGCCGAGGCCCGACAGTGAATGCAGGCAAGATTACAGTTGCGCGTGGTTTCCCAGGCCACGAGGCGCAACGAAGACCGCTCGCTTCCCTGGTGGCTAAGTGCGCTGTGATCAGGCGCTTCAGGATGTTGGTTTTTCATATATTTAACGTTACTTAGGCCCTTAGGGGCATTTATCTGCAACATGTTGTGAGAAACTGAAGGTTTCAGGTGTTAGGTTTCAGGGAAAGGGGATGTTAGATACTGACACCTGACACCTGAAACCTATATAAATCAGGATTGCAGCTCCTGAGCCGCCTCGATGGCAAAATACGTCAGGATGAGGTCCGCACCGGCACGCTTGATGGCCGTAAGCGTTTCCATCATCACCTTCGAACCGTCAATCCAGCCCAATTTTTCGGCCGCTTTTATCATGGCGTACTCTCCGCTGACATTGTAGGCTGCCACAGGAAGATCGATCTCTTCGCGTATCCGGCAGATGATGTCGAGGTAGGCCAGGGCAGGTTTTACCATGATAATATCCGCACCTTCCTCGATATCCATCG
>Ga0316189_10005170_pt1 | contig 12511 bp, 12 predicted proteins | sample LowCovwburrow_MG_FD_204930 | JGI IMG/M metagenome (GOLD analysis project Ga0316189, IMG submission 204930) | Coastal sediment microbial communities from Maine, United States - Lowes Cove worm burrow | ecosystem: Environmental > Aquatic > Marine > Coastal > Sediment | place: USA: Maine... | reverse complement strand
GCCGGCTCGGGGGCCCGATCCCGCGCAGGTCGGAGAGCCCCAGATCGCCGATTGCCGGCGGCGAAAAAGCCAGCCATAGTTGCTCTGTGTCGATCGGCAAGCGCCTCCTAGACCTCGCGCGTGCGAACGTCAGCGACTTTCGCACGACCCTACGCGGCGGCTCTGATCTCTTCGAGGGGTTGAGCGAGGAGGAGCGGCAGGCGCTCGACGAGGAGCTGGCGAAGGACACCGTCGGTGCGAAGGCCGGTCGCCGTGTCCGTCGCGTCCGTGACGTCGCCGAAGATGCGTGGGAGCGGGCCTACGAAGCGGCGCAGGCGAAGGCCGGGAATATGCCGGCTGGCGCCGACCCGGTGGAACAGCGGCTGCGTTGGTACAAGACCCTAGAGCTCGATCCAGGCGCTGACTTCGAGGCGATCCGCAAGTCCTACCGGCGACTGGTGAAGATGTACCACCCGGACCGCTTCGCCCAGGATCCCGAGAAGTACAAGGCTGCGACCGAGGTCGCCCGCAAGATTACGGAGGCCTACGACGGTCTCTCGGCGCTCCACGGTCGCTAGCGTCGCTCGGGTCGTTCGGGTCGCTCGGCGATCAGCCCCGAGGCCTGAGGCTGACAGGTCCAGGTCCTGAACCGTCGGCAACGCACCCCTGGCGGGTGATGCTGGGAGACGGTAGATGGCGGCCGCGGACGCTGGTACCTTTCGCGCCCGCATGTCTCGTGCTGAGTCGACACTCCGAAGGACGATGGCCTCGCAGGCCGATCGTCACGCCCTCTACGAACAGGCCGTGCAGGATCCGGAGCGAGACGTTCGCTTCTTCTCCAGGGTCTATCGCCGTCTTCGCGGCCGCGACGCGCTCCGCCTGCGGGAGGACTTCTGCGGGACGGCGGCCCTCTGTCACGCGTGGGCCCAGAGCATGCCCGAGCGGACAGCCGTCGGGATCGATCTCTGTCAGGAGACGATGGACTGGGGAACCCGCCGGTGGATCGAGCCGGCCGGTGAAGAGGTGGCCAGCCGCATCGCCCTGGTCCACGGCGATGTCCGTGAGGCCCGCGGTCCGAAGGCGGACCTCGCCTGCGGCCTGAACTTCTCCTACAATTGCTTCAAGACCCGGGCGGAGCTCCGCGAGTACTTTGAGGCAGCTCGCGCTGGCCTCGACAAGGACGGGCTCTTCTTCATCGACCTCCTCGGGGGCATGGAGTCGATGATCGAAGGCGTCACCGACAACGATCAGGGCGACTTCATCTATCGCTGGGAGCAGGCGCGCTTCAACGCCCGCACTCACGAGCTGCTCTGCTACATCCACTTCGTCTTCCCCGACGGGTCTGAGATCCGCCGCGCCTACACCTACGACTGGCGCCTGTGGACCGCCCCGGAGCTGCGAGGACTGCTCCTGGAGGCGGGTTTCTCGAAGGTCCACTTCTACTGGGAGAAGACCGACCGTGAGGGCGACGGGACGGGTGTGTTCTACGAGCCCTCCTTCGTCGAGAACCAAGAGATCTGGTGGACCTACATGGCCGCCGAGGCCTGATGCTTGATGCTTGATGCTTGATGCTTGATGTCAGAGGAGAGTGACGATGCGCCACAAGAAGAAGCAAAACCGGATGCACAGGCCCAAGACGATGGCGCAGGAGGCCGACCGTCACGAGCTCTATCAGAAGGCCGTGCAGTCGCCGGACGCCGACGTCGAGTTCTTCACCGAGCGTTTTGAGCAGCTCCGCAACCGACCCGCGCTGCGCCTGCGGGAGGACTTCTGCGGCACGGCCCTGCTGGCGACGACCTGGGTCAAGAGCGACCCGGAGCGGACAGCGGTCGGCGTCGACCTCGACGGCGCGACCCTCGGCTGGGGGCGTCAGCGGAACATCGAGCCGTTTCAAGAGGAGCTCGGGGAGCGGCTGGAGCTGATCGAGGGGGATGTTCGCGAGGCCGACGCTGCGCCCGCGGACATCACCTGCGCGATGAATTTCTCCTACTGCGTGTTCACCACCCGTGACGCGCTGCGGAGCTACTTTGAGGCTGCGCGGCGCGGGCTCAGGTCGGACGGGATCTTCATCGCCGAGCTCTACGGCGGCACCGAGGCGATCGACATCCTCGAGGAGGAGCGCGAGCTCGACGACTTCACCTACGTCTGGGATCAGGAGCGCTACAACCCGCTCGATCACTCGACGACCTGCCATATCCACTTCGACTTCGACGACGGCTCGCGGATCGAGAAGGCGTTCACCTACGAGTGGCGCCTGTGGACGATCCCCGAGCTGCGTGAGCTCCTCTTGGAGGCGGGCTTCGCCGATGTTCGCGTGTTTTGGGAGGAGGTCGAGGCGGACGAGGACGACGACGAGGACGACGAGGACGCGATGATGTCCGGCACCGGCGAGTACGTCGAGGTGACCGAGCTCGACGAGAATCAAGAGTCCTGGCTGGTCTACCTGGTCGCGCTCGCCTGAGCACAGCGCCCTGTCCGAGCGGGTGAAGGCCCTTCGAGAGCTCCCCTGGGGGCCCCTCTCGTGGGCTTCGCGGAGTGTCTGTCGCGCCTCCGATGGAGGTCGACCTGTCCCAGAGGCCCCTGGACGGTCGCCGCTGACGTGGCGGGAGGCCTGCTCGGCGAACTCGCAGAGCAGGCTTCTGGGCTCTCGAGCCCTCGTCCCCAGGCTCTGCTCCGCCAAGACTTGCGGTTCGGCCCGGCGTCCTGTCGAGAGCTTCCTACCGTGGGCTGCCAGGGGATGACGGTTCGAGAGGCGCAACCCTGTCGGCGGACTCGACCTCTCGATCGCCCCCGCTCGACGTTTGAACGACGCCGAGCTCCGACCCGCGGGGCCGCTACTGCGCGGCGCTCAGGCCAAGGTCGAGCGTCGCGACCAGGTCATGGGTGTCGGCCTGGGTGATCCGGGCGTCGACGATCTCGCCGGGCGCGCGGCTTCCGTCAGTAAGGATCACCTTGCCGTCGATCCCCGGGGCCTGGCCCTCGTGGCGTCCGTCGAGCAGGTGCTCGCTCTCCTCGCTGAGCCCGTCGATCATCACCGGGACGACCTTGCCGACCATCGCCTGGTGCTTGCGGGCGCGGATCTCATCCTGGAGTTCGAGCAGGGCGAGGCGGCGCTCGTCGGCGATGTCGGGGTCGACGCGGCCGGGGAGGAGCGCGGCGGCGGTGCCGTCCTCCTTGGACCAGGGGAAGACCCCGAGGTGGTCGATCTCTCCCTCCTCGACGAAGTCGTAGAGGCGGCGGAAGGAGTCCTCGGTCTCGCCTGGGTGGCCGACGAGCAGCGTCGTCCGCAGGAAGATGTAGTTGGACTGGGCTCGCAGGCGCTCGACCATCGTCCGGACGACCTTCTCGGTATAGCCGCGGCGCATCCGCCGTAGCACCTCGGTGTCGACGTGCTGGAGCGGCACGTCGATGTAGGAGGCGACCTTCGGGTGGTGGGCGATCTGCTGGATCAGACCGTCGGTGACCGTGGTCGGGAACGCGTAGTGGAGCCGGATCCACCGCAGCAGGTCGATCCCGCCGAGGGCGTCGAGCAGGCTCTCGAGGCTCGGCTTGCCGTCGAGGTCGGTGCCGTAGGTGGTGAGGTCTTGGGCGACGAGGCAGATCTCGCGGGTGCCCTGGGCGACCAGGTGCTCGACCTCGGCGACGAGGGAGGCGATGCTCCGGCTGCGCTGCGGTCCGCGGAGCTTGGGGATGATACAGAAGGCGCAGGGACGGTCGCAGCCCTCGGCGATCTTGACGTAGGCGGCGTGAGGTCGGCCGCTCACCTGACGCAGCGTGTTGTGGTCGTAGAGGTAGGAGCGGCGGCTCAGGGGCGTCACCGCCATGCGACCCGCGCTGCCCTCGAGCACCTTCTCAAGGCCGAGCATGTCGGCGGAGCCGAGGATGTGGTCGACCTCCGGGATCTCGCGCGCGAGCTCGTCTGGGTAGCGCTGGCTCAGGCAGCCGGTGACGACGAGGCGCTTGCGCGGCCCGGTCTTCTTCGCCTGCGCGAGCTCAAGGATCGTGTCGATCGACTCTTCCTTGGCGTCGTCGATGAAGCCGCAGGTGTTGACGACGAGGGTGTCGGCGTCCTCAGCGTTGTCGACGAGTTGATGGCCGCGGGCGCGGACTAGGCCGAGCATCACTTCGGTATCGACCTGGTTCTTCGGACAACCGAGGGAGACGAAGTAGACCTTCTTGGGGCTTTGCTCGGGCTCAGGCATGGCGCGGGCGGATGGGAGCACGCCCGCGCCATGCGGTCAACCCGCGGCCTGGGCGGGGAGCGTCTCGGGCTGCTGGCTCTGCGCGGCTCCTCTTCGGCTAGCCGGCGGTCTTGCCGCGTGCTGCCTCGAGCAGCTCCGCGGGCACCTCTCCGGTCCGCTGGAAGCTGCGCATGTGGAGGATCGGCCGGGAGCCGACGGCGGCGACGGTCTCACCGCCGACGAGCTCGAGGTACTTTCGCGGCTCAAAGCCGTCGAGCCCGGGCTCGTCCTTGGCGATGCGATCGAGGACGTCCATCAGCGCGTCGATGCTGTTCATCTTCATGAACGGGCATGTGGCGCAGCCCCCCGCGGTTGAGCAGCCCTCACCGCCGGCGACGCCCGGGACGATCGGTAGCTCGCTGTCGCCGGTGATCGCGACCGCCTCGCTGGCGACCGGGAAGATGATCTCGACCGTGATCTGCGGGTGGGCAGCAAGAGTCGGCCGGAGGTCGTGGACGATCGCTGTGACCATCCCCGCCTCGGTCCCCAGGATAAAGCGCAGGCGCTGCTCGTTCCCCGCGGCGCCGGCCTCGGTGACCTTCTCGCGGATGTAGCGGAGGATGTCTGAGGTCGAGCCGACGACGCCCTGACCCCGCTGGCTCGCCTCCAGGGCGAGGCCGAACATCTCGCCCGGGACCTCGAGGTGGGCCGTGATGTGGGTGTCGGGTCCGTACTCCCGCTGGATCCGCTCGACGACCTGGGCGCCGAACATGTGGTGGACCACGCAGTTGCCCGCCTCGAAGTAGTGGAAGCGCTCCCGCAGGGCGGCGATCGAGCTTCCGCTGTGGGCGGGGTGGATCGCGGCGATCTCTGGGTCGCTCATCGTCCCGATAGCCTCGAGCATCCGCGCCAGGTTCTCGCCCATGTAGGTGTCCGGGCCGAACCATACGTGGGTCTCGGGCTCCTGGGCGAAGGCCTGGAGGACCGTCTGCAGGACGTTCGACGAGGTGCAGGTGATCGTCGGGACCTTGAGGTGGGCGTGCGCCTTGGTCCGCAGGCTGGTGTTGATGTAGACGACGTGGATCGAGTTCGGCGTCGCCGCTGCACGCTCTAGATAGGCGCCGTAGGCCAGCGCCTCCGCGGACTCCGCGAGGGAGCAGCCGATCGCCTCGGCCCGGACGCGATAGACCCCGACATCGCCGTGGCCGGCGGCGTCGAGCATCGCCCTGACGTTCTCCGCCATGAAGTCGACCCCGAGGACGACGACGTTGGCCGCGCCGTTGTCGGCCATCGCGATCGCCCGATCGGCCATCACAAGCGAGTCCGAGATGTGGATGTTGGGCCACTCGGTCCCGTAGAGGATCCCTTGCAGCTCCGGGTCCATGTAGAAGTGGGCGACGACCCCGCTGCGGGTCGTCTCGAGGCGATCGCGGAGCGCCCGGAGGGTGTCCGGGTCGGGATCGAAGAAGTCGGCCTGGGCCTCCGCGAACGCGCCCTGAGCGGAGATCGTGTCGGCCCGTAGGAGCAGCGCGGGGAAGCTGGTCATGGGCCGAGAAAGGTAGCAGGCCGCGGGGAAAGTCGACACGCCAGGGCGCCCTGGCGGGCCGAGTCCAGCGTGACCGACCTCTACTTCTTCATCTTCATCTTCTTGCAGGAGCCGCCGGCCTTGGCGAAGCCTGCCTCGCGGAGCTCCCGTCCGGTCGGCCCCGCGCCGAGGGCGATCTGTGCGGTCTGGCCGTGTCCGGGCCCGAGGATGTCGCGGAGGTAGGCCTTGTGCTCAAACGTGTCCGAGTGCTCCGGGGTGTGGCACTCGAGGCAGACCTCTACGGGGGTCTCCTTGCTGATCGCGTTGGGCTTGCCGTCAAGCTCGGGCTCCTCGACGTGGGCGCTCCCGGGGCCGTGGCACTGCTCACACTGGACGGACTGGAGCTCGTGGTTCTCGACGACCTCGGAGCCGCCGGGCTTGCGGAAGCCGGTGACGTGGCAGCCGACGCAGCTCAGGTCGTATTGCTTGTTGTCCTCGACCAAGGTCGCGTAGGCGCCGGCGTGGTGGGTCGTCTTCCAGAACTCGTAGGCCTCGTCATGGCAGGCCTCGCACTCCTCCATGCCGACGTAGCGGGGGTCGCCCTCCGCCGGCTCCGGCGCGGTGATGCCGGCGAAGCGGGCCTTGTTCTGCTCGGCGACCCAGGCGTCGTAGGCGGTGAGGGCGGCGGCGGCCTGGTCGTCGCTCGGCAGCTTGCAGGTGACCTTGACCTGGTCGAAGACCGCGACCGGGCCGCTCGCGGCTCCATCGCCGGAGAGATCGCCTTTGAGACGGTCGCGCTCCCCCTCGAGGTTGCGGATAAAGCTCGGGTCGGCGTCAGGGGCGTCCTTGAACTTCGCGAGGCGCTCCTCGACCCGCGCCAGCTCCTCTGTGAGGGCCTCCTTGGTCGGCGTCACGGTCCAGCTCTTCGGGCTCGGAAGACCTCCCTTGCCCGGTTTGGCGTCGATCGTCAGCCGTAGGTGGGAGAGGGTCTGGGCCTGTTCGCCGGGCTCCAGGAGCCAGGTTTCGCCGACCTTGGCGGGGGGCGAGCCGACCCGCGTGCGCTCGCCGGTCTCGACCAGACCGACGACCGCGATGTCGATTCCGGGGACCTCACGGATGAGAGCCTCGATCGTCGGTCGCGCGGCGTGGAGTTGGACGACGACAAGGTCTGCTCCGGCGTCCCGCATGGTCGAGATCTCCTCCGCCAGCGCCTGCTTGATCGGGAGGAGGCCCTGAAGGGCCTCAGCTCCGGGCGCGGCCGGGTCGATCACGGTCGTCACGCCGATCGTCCCTCCTGCGGCCCCGACGAGGCGATGGCCGGTGACGCCGAGCGGCTCGCGCTTGGCGGTCTCAAGGTTGGCGAGGGTCCGCGGCAGGGACCAGCGCTGCAGCGCCTCGGGGCCCTTCGGCGACGAAAGGTCGGTGGGTCCAAGGCCGGAGATCAGGCGCTCGCCGAGGGCGGCGAAGCGGGTCTGGAGCAGCGTGGCGCGCTCGTCAGCCTGGTTCCAGGAGGCCTCGTCCGCCGGGGCCTCCGGCCCCTCTGGAGCGGGATAGAGGAGCGAGCCGGGCTCGATAACCACGCGGCTCTCGGGCGTCGAGTTGTTCTCGATGTAGCCGAAGGCGTAGTTGATCCCGCCGAGGGGCTCGGTGGTGCAGCCGCAGGGGGCGATCGTCCCGAGGACCCGGCCGAAGACGAAGAGATCGACGACTTGGCGCTCCGCGGTGGCCTCTGTGGTTGAGGGCGGGTTCGGATCGCCTGAGGAGGGGGGATCGCATGCGCCACAGGCGGCGCCCAGTGTGAGGAGGGTCGCGGCCGCGGTCATCGCGACCCACTGCATCGTCTCGTTGATCGGCGTGCGCATCAGCTAGTCTGCTCGTCGTGTTGGGGTCTTGGCTTGTCGCCGCCTCAACAGCTCCGAACCCACAGGGCCGGAACCAACGACGGGAGGATGCACCGACGCCGTCGCGGCGTCGACCCCCGTCGGCTTGACCGCGCATCCCGAGACAGTTAGTTTCTCGCCCCCTGTTGACCCGTCAGCAACTCGCAAGGTTTTAAAGACATCATGGCCGTCCGGATCAGGCTCGCCCGCATGGGCTCGAAGAAAAAACCCTACTACCGCATCGTCGCGGCTGACTCTCACAGCCCGCGCGACGGCCGCTTCCTCGATCGGATCGGTACGTACAATCCGATGATCGAAGAGATCATCATCAGCGATGAGCGCCTGAACTACTGGAGCGGTGTCGGTGCCCAGCCGACCACCACCGTGGCGCGCTTGATTCGCAAGCATCGCAAGGCTGCCGCTTCGGCGTCGGTATGAGCGCGTCTATTCGCCGCTGAGAGCCCCTCTCGGCAGCGACTTTTGCCGAGGCGGCTCGGGTGTGAAATGCTCTCGGCGTAGGTCATTGGCCCTACGTCCCCGCACGCGCTCTTCACTTCCCGCTCCTGCCCCGGAGGCCTACTATGCGCTCCCCCGACCCCAATATTTCCCTTAAAGACCTTGTCACGTTCCTCGCGCGGGCCCTCGTCGACAAGCCTGACGATGTCCAGGTGACCGAGATCGCCGGCGAGCAGACCGTCGTTCTTGAGCTTCGCGTCGCCCGCGAGGATCTCGGCAAGGTGATCGGCAAGCAAGGCCGCACGGTCAAGGCGATGCGCTCGATCCTGAGCGCGGCCTCGGCCAAGCTGCGCAAGCGCGCAGAGCTCGAGATTCTCGAATAGATCCGCTAGGCGATGGCTGAGAGCAAACACACACTTGTGGTCGCTCAAGTCACCGCCCCTCACGGGATACGTGGTGGTCTGCGGGCCAAGCTCCACGATCCGAAGTCGACCAGTCTCGCGGTCGGTCGCCCTGTCCAGCTAGGAGCAGGGGGTCCGACCGTGGCGATTGAGTCCGTGAGCCCCGTCCCTGGCCGAGACTTCGTCCGCTTGCAGCTTCGCGGCGTCCGCTCCCGCGACGAGGCCGAGGCGCTGCGCGGATGTGACCTGATCATGGAGCGGTCGCTCCTCCCCCCCCTTGAGGAGGACGAGTTCTACCTCGCTGACGCCGTTGGTCTCGCGGTTGAGCGCGTCGTCGAAGGCGCGGTCCAGTCGCTTGGCACGATCGTCGGCCTGACGAGCAACGGCGCCCAGGACCTCTTTGAGATCGAATGGACCAACTCCTCTGGCAGGCGCAAGCGCTGGCTGATGCCGGTTGTGCCGCACTTTATCGAGTCTCTCGACGCCGAGCGCTTCCGAGTGACCCTCCCGATCGGCCTCCTCCCCGCAGAGCTGGAGCCGGAGCTGGAGGACGAGCGCGGCCCTGAGCCTGACGGAGCTCGGTGAGCGCAGGCCTCACCTTTGAGGTTTTCTCCCTCTTCCCGGCGGCGATCGAGTCCTTCCTCGCCGGGGGGCTTGTCGGCAAGGCGCTGACGCAGGAGCTGGTCGCGGTGCATTGCACCGACTACCGGGACTTCACCCATGATCGGCACCGGACGGTCGATGACACACCCTACGGCGGTGGTGCCGGGATGGTCATGAAGATCGAGCCGGTGGTCGCCGCTCTCGAGGCTGTGACGGCGGAGCGGGGGCCGATGCATCGGATCCTCGTGACCCCTTCGGCGCCTCGCTTCGATCAACGAGCTGCGGAGCGCCTCGCCAAATTGCCGCGGATCGGCCTCCTCTGCGGCCGCTACGAGGGGATCGACGATCGGGTGCGCGAGTCCTACGTCGACGAGTGTCTGTCGATCGGTGACTTTGTCCTCAACGGGGGGGAGGTCGCGGCGCTGACGATCATCGAGGCCGTCGCCCGCCTCCGCGAAGGGGTCCTCGGAAACCCGGACTCCGTGGTCGGCGAGAGCTTCACCCTCGCCGACCGAGGCCCGTGGCTCGAGCACCCGCACTACACCCGTCCTGTCGCCTTCCGCGGGCGCGAGGTGCCGAAGGTGCTCATGAGCGGCGCTCACCAGGCGATCGCCCAATGGCGCGCGGAGGAGGCGTGTAGGCGGACCTGGGCTCTCCGCCCCGATCTCCGCCCGAGTCGTAGTGTCGGTGAGGGTCGCCTCGCCTACATCGCGATCTTGCCCGGCCCGGCTGAGGACGGGGTGGGAGATCTCCTCAGGAGTCTTCGCCAAAAAACGGACCTGCCCCTCGCCCTGATCGGTAGGGGCAGAGCCGACGAGGGCGCGGAGCGGGTCGAGCTTCGAGCGCGCGACCTGAAGGAGCTCCGTCGGAGGATCCGGCGCTCGCAGCAGCGACCCCCGCAGGTTGTGGCCCTTGTCCCCGGGAGGGGCGGTCCTGACAGTGTTGAGGAGCCGGGCCATCTCCTCGATCTCCTCGAGATCCGCGCGGGCGAGGAGAGCGCGCGTCCGCTGGTGCTCCTGATCAGCCTCGGAGGCGATCTCCCACAAGGCGTTGATGCGGTTTTCGCGCCGTTGTCCAGCTCACCGGTGCGAGAAGGATTAGAGCTTGCACAGAGCGCGCAGATGATCGAATCTTCGCAGCCCAAGACGGCTACGGGCGTAGCTACGCTCGTCACCGCTGCGATCCGCCGGTTGCGGCACCCTCAGTCTCCTTAGATAGAAGACAGACGCCAGCACCGCGGTTCCTCCCAAGCTCCATCTTCGATAACGAGCATCCTCGCCATGAGCCACCACCACCCGATCATCGCCGCCATCGAGAACTCCTACGATCGCAAGGACATCCCCGAGTTTCGTTCGGGCGACACGATCCGCGTTCACGCTCGGATCTCCGAGGGTGGCAAGGAGCGCATCCAGGTTTTCCAGGGGGTGTGCATCCGCCGTAAGCACAACGGTGCGCGTAGCTGCTTCACCGTCCGCAAGATCTCCCACGGGATCGGCGTCGAGCGGGTGTGGCCGGTGAACTCGCCGCGCGTCACCAAGGTCGAGCTCGTCAGCCGCGGTCGGGTTCGCCGGGCCAAGCTCTACTACCTCCGCAGCCTTCGCGGCAACGCCGCCCGTATTCGCGAGAAGATCGGCGACTACCCGAGCAACATCGCGGCCGGCATCAGCAAGGCTACGAACAACTAGTTCGGCGCCGATCGCTTCCTGGCGCTGTGTAGGGGCGATATGGGTGAACGATCCACGCGCGAGCGTGGGCTAGCCGCCGAAGAGGAGGCCGCGCGATTCCTGGAATCTCGCGGCCTCTCTGTCGTTGAGCGCAACGTTGAGCTGGCCGGCGGTGAACTCGACCTGATCGCCCTGCTGCCGCGCGGTGAGCTTGGTGGCGAGAGGGACGCCGACACGGTCGTCTTTGTCGAGGTCCGGAGCCGAGCTGACTCCCGCGCTGGCTCGCCGCTGGAGACGATCAACCGACGCAAGCGAGCTCGCGTCCGGAGGACTGCGACAGCGTGGCTCGTCGCCCGTGACCTTTGGGAGAAGGTCGCGGTTCGCTTCGACGTGGTCGGGATTACCTATGGGACAGGTGATACGTTCGCCGAGGGTCGCGAGCGCGGCATGGCGGGCGAGCTCAGCGAGAACGAAGAAGCCCCGCGGATCCAGTGGATCCCCGGGGCCTTCGACGTTGATGACGCCTGAGCGCTACATGCCGGTGGTCGTGGTCGGGTCGACGACCTCATCGTCGCCGCACATGATCCGGCCTTCGGCGCAGTCGGACGCGAGCGCGTCGACGGTGGCGTCGGAGATGTCGTCCTCACACACGCAGAGACGCTCACAGCAGAACTCTCCGAGCTGCTGAATGATCACGCACTTGAAGGCGCCGTCACAGGAGGTGTCGTCGGAGAGCACCTTCTCGGTCGGTCCGCCGTCTGCACAGTCCGCGTCGGACTCGCAGCGCTTGGAGCACATCGAACGTTGAAGCACATACGTCAGCGACAGCTCGCACTTGCTGTTGACGCAGGCGAAGCGCTCGATGCTCGGGTCGGCGGCGTTGCACTCCTCGGCGCTCGAGCAGGAACTCTCGGGCGCCTTTGACTCGTCGGCGTAGATGCAGAGCAGGTCGTTGCAGCTGAGGGCCGGGAACGTCACGAGCTTGCTGTCGGGCGGCTCAACACTGCCGTGGTTGCAGGGCGCACCGACGTCGGCTTGGGGGCAGCCCCCGAGCAGGGGAATCAAGAGAAAGGCACCCGCGAGCTGTGCGGCGCTGCGGAGAGAAACGGGCATGCGGATCGCTGGCATGGAGGTCTCGCCTGGAGAGGTTGAGAACAGAAGGGAGCTGTAGGCCCGTGAGGGTCCGGAGCTGGGCTCCGGCTCGCTCGTAGAGAGTACCTGAAGGTATGGACCGAGTGCGACCGTACTGAAGTCGCATCGTACACCGGCAGGTCCTAGGGTCAAGGGTCGATCCAGGGATGTACGGGGGCATCTGCGGCCCGGTTTCGACCCTTTGGGTCGCCGCCTGAGGAGGGGTCGGGGCTCCGTGACGTGGGTCGCCAGATCTCCAAAGTGGGAGATCCTCGCGGGGACGGTTGACGATGGTCTGACAGGAAGCGAGCTGTAATCAAAATCACAAAAGAGGCGGGTGCGTCTGGGGGCCAAATTCTCCGCTGCTCCGTAGATCCAAAGCTCAGCGACTGCGTTGGACCAAGTCTGATGCGGCCCGGTGATCGCGGGATCGCTCCTCCTTCAGCAATGTCTGGTTTGATGACGAGAAGAGTCGCCCGTGACGCCTACCCGAGGGCCGGTGCGGGATCTGAGCCGGGATCGGCATCGCCGTGGGGGCTTCTTTCGCCTGCGCTCTGGGCCCTTGCGGGGCGTCGAAGTCCGCTGGTAATGTCCATGGCCTCTAAGAAGGCAATGCCAGGCATTGCTGATGGCCACGGTGGCAAGAGATCAGCGCCCGAAACGCAACGGATGCCAGAGGCCCTCACGATGA